>Ga0335077_10000967_pt1 | contig 33258 bp, 21 predicted proteins | sample Lox_Sample_31_FD_207151 | JGI IMG/M metagenome (GOLD analysis project Ga0335077, IMG submission 207151) | Soil microbial communities from Loxahatchee National Wildlife Refuge, Florida, United States - Lox_Sample_3.1 | ecosystem: Environmental > Terrestrial > Soil > Wetlands | place: USA... | reverse complement strand
CTTTCAATGTGCTGTGCATAAATGAGGCGGTCGCAATCGCTCTTTTTGATCCCATAGTCCGCCGCGACCGGCGAGCCCGATGCAAAGCGCGAGCGCTAGTAAGCTGGGAACAAAATTCCCTAGATAGATCAGCAAGGTGCGGATCAAGAATTCACGCCGAAGGTAGCCGAGTATCTGGATGTATAGGCCAATATGCGCGAAACGTGGGGCGAAAAACCAACATGTCCAGGAAAGGGCGAAGGTCAGAGTTACAAAAAGCGGAACGGAGATTTTGTCTCGAATCGATCCGGGGATCATGTTGCGTGAGATTTCTGGGGCATTTGTAAATCGCAGCATATCAGATTTCTTCTGGCAGGCGCGTGGGTCACAGATTGAGCGGTGAGACGGTTTTGACTGGGTGGCGCACCCTTTGGTTTGCAAGGGTGTGGGTTTTCTTTTGAATTTCTCTTCTCCGTCAACAAATCAATCCCAGCCAGCCCCGTCCCTTCTTTGCGCGGCGACTCCATTTGCCCCGCGGTCAATCCTTCGCGTACCCCAGCAATCAAGTCAACACTTACGCAAAACAGGGGCGAGCGGTGCCCGGGACGCCTGGAATTCGGGAGCACGCATGTGTTTTCACTTCATCTCGTGTGGCTGGCCCGTTGACGCGAGCACGCTGCTCCACAGTGTTCCGCGGGGATCGATCTTCTTGCGCTGCGATGCCGCCAAAGCAATCGGCACGTGCGTGAACTCGTGATTCCAGAAGCCCGCAACCATGTTGGTCCTCCCTGCCATTCCGGCATGAACCGCATTGTGCCCGAGCAGCAGACAAAAAGCCGAATCGTGCGCGTTCGCCGGAACACTTCGGATGATGTAGCTCGGATCAATGTACTTCACGCTGATTTCGATTCCCGCGCGTTTGAAATGATCCCTGATCGCGTCGCGCAGAAACACGCCGATATCGCCGTATTTGATGTTCCCGGAAGCATCGCGCTCCGCGGTGCTCTCCAGCAAGTCTTGTCCCGCGCCTTCGGCGACGACGATTACGCAATGCCCTCGCCGTTTGAGCCGCTCCTGCAGCTCGCGCAAAAATCGCTCGAGCGTGAATGGAACCTCGGGCACCAGGCAAAAATTGGCCTGGCTGTCGACCAGCACGGAAAATGCCGCGACGAATCCCGAGTCTCGGCCCATCAGCTTGACCAGCCCGATCCCGTTTCTCGCCGCCTCCGCTTCGGTGTTCGCCGCATAGATCGCCCGGCGCGCTTCCGCCACCGCAGTCTCAAACCCAAAGGTTTTCTGAATAAACGATATGTCGTTATCAATCGTCTTCGGAATGCCTATCACACTGAGCGGCATGCTTTGTCGTCTCGCCTCGTTGGCAACCTTCTCCGCGCCACGCAGCGTGCCATCCCCGCCAATCGCGAACAGAATGCCCACGTTCAGTTCACGCAGTCTTTGCGCCATCTCTGCCGGATCTTGTGGCCCGCGCGACGAACCAAGAATGCTTCCACCTGTTTCATGGATCCGGCTGACCGACTCCGGGGTGAGCCGTAGCGGTTCGTGGCCATAGCGCGGCACGAGTCCTTCATAGCCATAGCGAAACCCGTAAATCGTTCTGACGCCATAGTGGTGATGCAGGCTGAGCACGATCGAACGAATCACGTCGTTCACCCCGGGGCAGAGTCCTCCACAGCTCACGATCCCGCAAGCCAGTTTGGCCGGATCAAAAAACAATTTCTCTCTGGGTCCCGCGACCTCCATCGCTGGCGGATTCATTCCTCTCGAAAGCCAGCGCTTCGCGTCCTCCAGTTGCGAATGGTAGAGAATGAACTCATCATCTCTCTTGAACCGAACATCGCTGAGAGGCGACGGAAAGCGGCACTCGCCCAGGCGCTCAATTGTGAAATCCAGTTCACCTTCACTCAATTCAGTTCTCCTTTTGATTCCGGCAGACGTTCTGTTCGGACTCGAACTGCGGGTATACTGAGCCTTCGCAACTTTGCGAGAATCCACCATGCGATTTGCCGACTGCGTGCGCGGTACTTTGACTCTCACCGACGGAGCCTGGGGCACGGAATTCCAGCGCCTCGGCGCCAAACTTGGCGAGTGTACGGACGAATGGAACCTTACCAAGCCGGCGCTGGTCCGCCAGGTGGCGGAAAGCTACGTTCGGGCGAGAAGCCGCGTGATTCTGACGAACACCTTCCGTGCCAATCCTATCAGCTTGGCTCACTACGGATTGCAAAATCAGTGCGCCGCGATCAACCGTGCGGGAGTGCAGGCGTCGCGGCTGGCGGCGGGCCAGTCCGCCATGGTTTTCGCCTCGATCGGGCCGAGCGGAAAGATGCTTCTGACCAAGGACGTCACCCGCGAACAATTGCGCGACGCTTTCGCGCAGCAAGCTTCTGCGCTCGCTGCCGAAAATCCGGACGCAATCCTGCTCGAAACTATGACCGACATCGAAGAGGCTCGTATCGCCGCTGCCGCGGCCCTGGGAACCGGCCTTCCTGTGGTTGTCTCCTTCGTCTTTGATTCCGGCGAAAATAAGGACCGCACCATGATGGGCAGCACGCCGGAACAAGTGTCGGCTGCGCTTGTCGGCACGGGCGTTCACGCCATCGGCGCGAATTGTGGCGCCGGGATTCGCGAATCCATTTCCGTTTGCCAGCGGCTCGCGGCGGCCTCCAGCCTGCCCATCTGGATCAAGCCCAACGCTGGATTGCCGGAACTCGTGAGTGGTGTACCCACGTACAGAACGTCGCCCGAGGAGTTTGCCGCTTTAGCACACGAACTGCGCGACGCCGGCGCCACCTTTCTGGGGGGTTGCTGCGGCTCGACGCCGGACTTCATCCGCGCGCTCGCCAACAAGCTCGCTTGGCAAGACGCCGCGCCCCATCGCTAGAAGAGCATCGCGTTCACGAATTTTTCGTGAAAGCCCGGATGATTCTGGGAAGGGGAGGGGACTAGTCTTTCCGCACGGAAATCACAGATGCCGTGTACCGGTCGCCGCGTAAAACCGAGACGCTGTATTCAATCGGCGTCTCGCGGCTGTCGTAGGTCGTCTCTTTGATCAGCAGCACAGCACTTCCCACCGCGGCCTGCAACACTTTCGCGTCTTCTTCATTCGCGGTTGCCGCGCCGATCACTTCTTCCGCCCAGCGGAGTCGCCGTTTATAGCTCTGTTCGAAAATACGATACAGAGACTGTCCTTCCAGGTCCTGCTTTTGAATATCAGGGAAAATCGTTGCCGGTAGATAGCTTGTAACCACCGCCACCGGCTCGGTGTCCACATACCGCAGCCTCTTGAGGCAATACACCTTGCCGCCCTCTCCCAGTTTCAGCGCCTGCGCCACCGTCGCGTCTGGCGTTCGCAAATCCAGCGACAGAACCTTTGCCGAGGGCTGCAGGCCTCGCCGCTTCATCTCCTCACTGAAGCCGCGCAATTCCTGGAAATTCCACGGTAGCTTTCCCGACCCGATCAGCGGCCGCTTGCCTCGCGCGATGACCAGAAGTCCTTCCGAACGTAGTTTCTGAAATGCCTGGCGAACCGGCATTTTGCTGATCGTCAGCATGCGAGCCACTTCGCCTTCCGAGTAGAAGGTCTGCCCCTGCACCAGTTTTTGCTCCTTGATCAGGTTCCGAATGTGCGTGGCGATCTGTTCGTAATACGGAACGAAACTACCGGCATCGATTACCAATCTCAGTGCTGGCGCAGTCGCCGGAGGGGGTGAGTTCCTCGATTTTTGCACCGTGGTCATTTCAGTTTCAGCCAAGTGTAAGGCGTAAACAAAGTATATAACGTGTATAGGTTAAGGGGAAGCAGGTTCTGCCGTGAGGTCAAGCGTCCATCCCTGGGAGTCCATTAAGCGGCTTATTAACATATATGTAAAGAAGATATCCACAGACAACGCGCGCCAGATGGGTCCTACCAAATATAAGCCTTGACAACAATTATACATATGATGTTATGTTAGGCTATTCTACTGGGCGCTCTCTTCCTGCCCATTGATTCGGGGAGGCCCTCAAAATGTTTCGTCGTTCATTGTTCGTTGCTGTTCGTCGGTTCTTTCTTTTTCTCTCGATCGGAATCTCCCTGCTCGCCTCCCGCGGTTTGTTCGCACAGGTCGAGTCCGGCACTTTCGTCGGAACGGTGCGCGATTCGTCCGGTGCGGTTGTGACCGGCGCGGGCGTCACCGTCACGAGTGTCGAAACCAACCTTTCGCACAAGACCCTCACTAACGATCAAGGTGACTATAACGTTGGCCACCTCAGGCCGGGAGTGTACAGCGTCTCGGTCGAAGCTGCGGGGTTCAAAAATGCGGTGGAGACCAACGTCAAGCTCGACATCAATCAGGTCGTTCGCGTTGACGTCAATCTGGTGCCGGGCGTGGTCACCGAGCGTATCGAGGTTTCCACGGTTGAGCCGCTCGTCGAGTCGCAAACCTCGTCCATCGGACAAGTGATCGAACAGACCCAGGTTCATGAGTTGCCTTTGAACGGACGCAACTTTCTGCAACTTGCGTATCTCAGCCCAGGTGTGAACCAGGGGCCCGCCGGGATCGTCCAGCAAGGGGGCATCCCGGAAAATGAGCGCGGCAACGGCGCGATTCAGGTGAACGGCCTCATGGCCACGAATAACAATTTCCTGTTGAACGGTTTCGACAACAACGAACAGCAGATTGGCTTTGAAGTGCTTCAACCACCCGTCGAAGCCATCGACGAATTTAAGGTACAGACCAGCAACTTCGGCGCCGACATCGGCAAGGGCGGCGCCGTCGTCAACGTCGTGATCAAGTCAGGCTCCAACAATTTTCATGGCAGCGGCTTTGAGTTTCTGCGCAACGCCGCTATGGACGCCAAAAACTTCTTTGACGATCCCAGCTCCCCCATCCCGCCGTTTAAGCAAAATCAGTTTGGCGGAACTATCGGCGGCCCGATCATCAAAAACAACACCTTCTTCTTCGTCGATTATCAAGGCACGCGCGTCAGCGAATCGCAGACCTTCGTCTCCACCGTTCCTACTGGCGCCGAACGCAGCGGCGATTTCTCCGACCTGTATGTCCGCGACGGCGAGGGGAACATCATCGGTGGTCAGCTCTACGATCCGCTTACCACGGATCCCGTCACCAACGTCCGTCAACCGTTCCCAGGCAACATCATTCCCGCCTGTGTTGGCTCCACACGCCGCAGCGCCACGGGCGGCAGCTGTCTCGATCCCGCGGCGCTGAACGTTATGAATCTGTACCCAGAGCCGAATATTCCGGACGCTGGCTCGGCAAATAATTACCTGTACAATCCGTTGGCGACGAATAACCAGAATTCCGTCGATGCCAAGCTCGATCATCAGTGGCATTCGGACAGCATTTCCGCGGTGTTCAGCTACGGCTCTGTCTCCTCGGTGCATCCGGATCCATTTCCGGGGAAGGCCGGAGGCGGCTCGTTTTCCGGCAACATCAACAACGATGCCTACGTCGCAGGCATTACCGACGCGCATTCGTTTACTCCCACTAAAGTGAACGAACTGAAAATTGGCTATACCCGATATGTGGTGAATGCCATTCCGTTTTTCTCCAACGAGCCGTTGGCCACGCAACTTGGCATACCAGGCATCAACGTCAACGGTATCGGCGGCATGTCCAACATCATGATTGCCGGCTATAGCCCATTGGGGAATCAGGACTGGTTCCCGGAAAATCTGAAAGAGAACAACTATCAGTTAAAGGACAATTTCACTTGGACCCATGGCCGCCACTCGTTCAAAACCGGCGGTGACCTGATTCGCCGGCAGCATGGCTTCTACCAGACACAGAATCCCCGAGGCGATTTCTCTTTCGATCAGCAATTCACTGAAAACGTCAACGACACCACCAACGACCCCGGCAGCGCCCTGGCCAGCTTCCTCATCGGCAATCCCATCTATTCTTTCCGCGATGGCCTCGGCGGATCGTTCGGCATGAGCTGGTGGGAAATCAGCGCGTACTTCATGGATGATTTCCGCGTTTCACCGAAACTGACGCTGAATCTCGGGTTGCGCTACGACATCTTCACGCCCATGGTCGAGCAGCACAACCGGATCGCCAACTTCGATTTCGCCACCGGGCAGTTTGTTGCCCCGGGAATGTCCGGCGTCAGTGATACGGGCAACGTACAGACCAATTATAAGAATTTTGCGCCGCGCATCGGCTTTGCCTACACGCCGTTCGGCGATGGAAAAACCGTGATCCGCGGTGGCTACGGCATCTTCTACAGTCTGCAGGCGGATCAGAACGACGCCGAGTTGGCCTACAATCCCACCGGCCTATTTAGCAATCAAACCGTCCAATTCAACGCCAATTCCGTTCCCAACGTGTTCCTGTCCACAGGCTTTGCCACGCCGTCGAATCCCGCCGGATCGCTGCCGCCTTCGGATATTACAAATCCTAGTGGCCGAGCCAGCGCCATTCCGTTCCACAATCCCACGCCTTCGATCCAGGAATGGAATCTTAACGTCGAGCGCCAGCTGGCCAAGGACACCATACTTCAGGTAGCTTATGTCGGCGTTCACGCTACGCATCTCACGTACTTGCGCAATCTGAACCAGGCCACGCAGCCCTTGGACAGCAACTTCGAAGTCTGCCCAACACTCACCGATCCCTACTGCGCCGACGGTCTGGGCTCCAACTTCGGCCGGCCCTATTACGGCACCGTGCCGCAGATAGCTGCCATCCGAACTTCGGTCAACGATGTCAGCAACAGTTCCAATAGCCTTCAGGTGCGTTTCGAAAAGCGCTTCTCCGCGGGTTGGAGCGCCCTTGCGGCATATACCTATCAGCACACCATCGGCATTACGGAAGAAGACGAAACCGCCGCGGGTTCGGCCGAGCCGCAGAATACCTATGACATGAGGGCCGAACGCGGGAGCGTTGCCCCCGATTTTCGCCATCAGTTCACTGCCGCATGGACGTACGAGCTCCCCTTCGGCTCGGGCAAGCGCTTTTTGAATTCGAATGGCCCGGCGCGCTGGATCGCCGGCGGTTGGCAACTGAACGGCATCATCACCATGTACTCCGGCCAGTCGTTCACTCCGCTACTCTCGTTTGACGATACCAACACGGGCTCGAATGGCGCGCGCCCCAACGTCTACCAGAATCCTTATAACTTCACGGGTGCTACGCTCGCGGGCTGCCCGTCCGACAAGCAGTCCCTGCAGTGTTGGTACAATCCCTTTGCCTTCGGCCAGGTCAGCACCAGCAACTTCGTTTATCCCGCACTCGCCTCTGGCCAGACCTTCGCTCACGTCTACGGCAGCGCCGGGCGCGGCATGTTACGCGGTCCGGCTCAGTACAACTTCGATTTCTCCATCTTCAAGGATTTCCAGTTCACCGAATCGATGAAGCTCGAGCTTCGCGGCGAAGCCTTCAATCTTTTCAATACTCCCGAGTTCGCGATTCCCAGCAATACTGTCGATATTCCCGGCCTGTCCGGCTCGATCAGCAGCACCGTTCATTCGTCCCGGCAGTTGCAGATCGCCGTGTTGTTTAAGTTTTGAGAGAATTGCTGTACGTGGTTCGGGAGAGGTCTCATGAAGATGCACAGAGTGTGTTATCGCGCAGGGATCCTCCTTGCTGCGTTGGTTATCTCGTCAGGATTCGCAGTCCTCGCTCAGGAAAAAAAGGAAGCACTAGACTCTAAATTGCCCGCCGTTCATCTTGACGGGGGATACTTCTCCGCAAACGGAAAACGCTTTGTGCCTTTAGGCGCGCACTGGGTGCCTGCGAAAGCTGCGATGCAGTGGAACGTCCAGTGGGATCCCAAAGACATCGAAGCCGACTTCGCCAAAATGCACGAACTTGGGTATACCATCGTGCGCTTCGACATTATGTGGCCGTGGTTCGAGCCGCGCCCTGGTGATTACAATCCCGCGGCGTTTCAGCAACTCGATTACCTCGTCTCTCTTGCCCACAAATACAAAATCTATCTGCACCCGAGTTTGTTCATCGGCGGGGAAGTGGGCGAAGCGTATTGGGACGTGCCATGGCGCATGGGACGTCACCCCCATGCTGATCCGGAGATGTTACGCTTGGAAACGAATTTCGCTGCCGAGTTCGGACGCCGCTACGCGAGCGAACCCGCCATCATCGCCTGGGACCTGACCGACGAACCGCCTTTCTGGATTGTCCCTAGTCCACAAACCAACGACGCCATGGCCATCAATTGGACCCGCCTCATGGCTGACGGCATTCGCGAACACGACAAACTCCACCCCATCGTCGTTGGCACCAGCGGGGAAGAAATCTCCCACGGTCCGTTCCGCGCCGACAACATTGCAAAATTCGTCGATCTCTTCAGCGTGCATCCCTTCACCCTTTACGCGCCGGATCTCTTTCCCGATGCGCTGCTCTCCGCTCGCGGCACGTATGGTGCGGCCTTCGAAGTCACCCTCTCGCAGGGCGCCGGTCATCCCGTCATGATCCACGAAATGGGCGCGTCCACGGCGCAGTTCTCTCCCGAGCGTGTCGCAGCCTACGATCGTGCGCAGATCTATTCGGGCCTGGGCGCGGGAAGCATCGGCATTGATCTCTGGTGTTACACTGACGCTTCGCCTGACCAGTTCCACAAAGCGCCTTACTTGCGCACGCCGCAGGAGACACGTTGGGGCATGACCACGTGGGACCGGCAAGACAAGCCGCTCGCGCGAGAATTCAAGAAGATCTCTCAATTGGTTTCGCACCTCGATCTAGCTGGCATCGCCCCTGCTCCAGCCGACATTGCGATCGTCATTCCCGATGAGTGGGTGAAACCCCATGGCGACTACTCTCGCTTTGGGCTGACGGGGCCAGCCGTTACACCCTATCTTTCACAGTTCGATGCCGGTGCCGTTCCGGGGCGCCTTCCGCCGGACGCCGGTGCCGCAAACCTGTGGCTCATCTCTTCCTCCCTCACCTCGTTCATTCTTGCGCGCCAGTCCGGGCTCAAGGCGGACTTCCCACGCGAATATGCCGACTGGGACAAACGACCGATGGTATTTCTTCCTTCTCCCATCACCAGCACATCCGATCCTTTCTTGGCGCACGTCCATTCCGACTTTTACGAGAAGGCCCGAACTTACGTCGAAAAGGGCGGCTTTCTCTACGCATCACTCGCCTCCGATGGAGCCATACCGGAAATGGCGTCGCTCTTCGGTGCGCGCATCGTCGATCGTGCCATCAGTTCGGAAGTGGCCATCAAAATCACCGAACCCTTCGGCAACCTCAAGCCCGGAGACACGTTCCATTTTGTGGTGCCGAGCCAATCCACCCAGTCGTGGGGCGTTATCCTCGAGGTCTCAACCGGAAAAGTGATCGCGGTGGATCAGGACGGTCGCCCGGCGCTCGTCATCAATACCATCGGTGCCGGCAAAACGTTACTGAGCGCCTACCCCATCGAGCACTACCTTGCCGGCGTGCCTGCCGTGTTCGATCAGCCAGAGAATACACATCGAATCTACGACGCGTTCCGCGAATGGGCTGGAATCCAGCCCACTTTTCGCTCAGATCGTCCGGAAGTCGAGGTCTCCGGGCTCACAGCCGGCAATCGCGGCTACCTCGTTGTGGTGAATCATTCCAGCCAGGCGCAAGACGCAGCAATTTCCGCAAAGTTGCCGATCAACTCGTTGAGCCTGGTCGCGCCCGACGGGGCAAAACCCGTCGAATTTCGCGATTCAAAAACCACGCTGCACTTGAACGCGTTCGAAGGCGCTATCCTGGAATGGAAAAAGTGACCGGCGCTTCCGTCAGGCTGCTAATTCGGAGACTAATATGATTGCCGCTGTCGATATCGGCGGAACCAAGATTGCCGCCGGTCTGGTGGACGACCAGGGACGCGTGCTTGCACGCGCTCAAGTCCCTACAAATGCAGAAGCCGGGTACCGCAGCGCCATCGATGCTGTGATCTATATGCTCCGCGCCGCCGAAAAAACCACGGGCCACAGAATTTCAGGGATTGGCATTGGCTCGACAGGTCCAATCTATCCGCTCACCGGAGAAATCGGCGACGTCAATTTCTTTCCCAACTGGAAAGGCGAAAATCCCGTCAACGATCTGGAGCGCGCCTTCGGCGTAAGCGTTGCCATAGAGAATGACGCGGATGCTGCCGCGCTCGGCGAAGCAGGTTGGGGCGCTGGGCGAAACAAGACACGCCTCATTTACGTTACCGTCGGCACGGGTATCGGTGTGGGGCTGATTTTCGATGGCAAAATCTACCGCGGCGTGGACTACTCGCATCCGGAAATCGGCCACTACCTCATCGACCCTTCCGGTCCCTCGTGTTATTGCGGCTTTAATGGCTGTTGGGAATCGATGGCCACGGGGCCGGCGATGGAGAACTGGTTCGCGGAAAACAGAGTTGGCGGCGAGCCGCGCGAGAAGCAGTCCGCGAAGCAAATCTGCGACCTGGCCCGCGCGGGCGATCCGCTTGCCCGGCGCGCCGTAGAGCGCGAAGCCCGTTATCTGGGCTGGGGTCTCGCGAATCTTGTAACCCTCTTCGTTCCGGATGCCATCGTATTGGGCGGTAGTGTCATGAATAGCGCCGATCTCTTTCTGGACACTGCGCGCATTATCATCGCGTCCAGTTGCCGCTTTGTGCCCTGGGAGCGCGCCGAACTCGCTCTCGCCTCGCTCGGCGAGGACGCCAACCTGATCGGTGCCGCCAGAGTGTGGCATCACCGTTTCGCGCCGGAGGGAGGCGCTCATGCCAGTTGATCTCTCGGTCATCGAGGGGAATTACTTCAAGGATTTGCTGGATCAGCCCAAAGCTTTGCAAGACACGGCCGACGGGCTGGATAGTTCCAAACCGCTGACCACTCTGGCCGGCCGTCTGCGCCAAGGCAAGTTCCGATCTGTCGTCCTGACGGGCATGGGTTCGTCATTCCACGGATTGAATCCGCTGCTGCTGCAACTCACCGAAGCAAGAATTCCTGTGAGTCTCGCCGAAACTTCGGAGCTCATCTATTACCGGCGCACGCTGCTCGACCCCAAGTCCTTGGTGGTGGCCGTGTCGCAGTCGGGGCGCAGCGCGGAGATCATTCGTCTCCTGGAAATCAATCGGGGCCGTTCTCCGATTATCGCCGTGACCAACACCGCGGACAGCCCGCTGGCACGGCGCAGCGAAGCAGCGGTCCTCACTCATGCCGGTGAGGAAATCTCCGTTTCCTGCAAGACGTACGTCAGCACGCTCCTCGCACTGAAGTTTCTTGGCGATCAACTCTGCGATGTGCCACTAACTCGCGCGCGAAAAGAACTGATGTCAGCGGTGTCGCCGGTCGCGCACTACCTCGCCGCCTGGAAACAAAATGTCAAGCAGATGCTCGGGAAACTCCATGGAATCCGCCAGCTCTTTCTTGCCGGACGCGGCCCCTCACTCGCCGCCGTTGGCACCGGCGCGCTGATTTTGAAAGAGTCAACGCAGTTTCCATCGGAGGGAATGAGCAGTGCAGCCTTCCGTCACGGTCCGTTTGAAATGCTTTCGCCGGAGACCTTCGTCCTGATTTTTGCCGGCCCCGCCAAGACTCAATCACTGAACAAGAGGCTCTTTGACGACGTACGTCAACGCGACGGCCGCGCCGAGTATGTCGATCAACTCGCTGCGGGTTCTCCGTTCGCGATACCCAGGGTCTCGCCGAGTCTATTGCCCATCATCGAGATTCTGCCGGTCCAGATGCTCACGCTTGCCCTGGCCGCGATGACGGGCCGCCAGCCCGGGCAATTTCGTTTTGCTACGAAGATCACTTCCACCGAATGAACGAGCGGATCCCCACAGGAGGCTCTCTCTCAATGACGCGCAGCCGCTATATCGTCGCCCTCATCCTGCTCATTTTTTTCGTCATGTCGTTCCTGACGAACATTCCCGGCGCAATCATCCCCGACATCATTACCAACTTCAACGTCAGCCTGACCGTCGTTGCGCTTCTTCCATTTTTCTTCTTTAGCGCCTATGGTGTGATGTCCATTCCCGCTGGTTTTCTGGTTGAGCGCTATTCGGAAAAACCGGTGATGGTTCTTTCGTTTGTTGCTGGACTCCTGGGGTCGCTGAGCATCGCGCTCCATCCCTCGTTCCTCGTCATTATTGTGGCGTCGTTCGTGATTGGTGGTGGCATGGCGTCTCTGCAAGTCGCCATCAACCCGCTTTTGCGCGTGGCCGGAGGCGAGGAGCACTTCGCGTTCAACTCGGCCTTCGCCCAGTTGGTATTTGGCGCAGCTTCATTTCTGAGTCCCCGCGTGTATTCCTACATTGTGGAGCATCGAGCCGATAGTCCGGGTATTTCGAATCCTCTACTCGGTCTCCTCGATCGCGTCACTCCGATAGGATTGCCCTGGGTCGCCATTTACTGGATTTTTGCGCTCGCCACCATTTTGATGATCGCCATCATCGGCTTCTCCCACATGCCGCGCGTCGAGCGCAAGGAAGACGAACGCGCCGGTACGCTCAGTATGTATCGCGACCTGTTGCACAAGCGTGTTGTTTGGGCTTTCTTCGGCTGTGTTTTCGCCTATGTAGCTTCCGAGCAGGGAACCGCCAACTGGATCTCGCAATTCCTGGTCACCTATCATCACGCCGATCCCCACACCACCGGTGCAAACGCTGTGTCCTGGTTCTGGGGGCTGCTGACCGTGGGCTGCCTGGTGGGCATGTTGCTGTTAAAACTTTTTGACAGCCGCCGCGTTCTGATCGGGTTCAGCGCGGCAACGATTCTCTGCCTCACGGTTGCTCTATTTGGCCCCGCAAAAGTGTCGATTGTTGCGTTTCCGTTGGTGGGACTGTTCGCTTCCATCATGTGGCCGGTGGTCTCATCGCTGGCACTGAACTCGGTTGCCGAGCATCACGGCTCCTTCGCCGGAATTCTCTGCACCGCGATTGTGGGAGGAGCGTTTGGCCCGGTGATCATCGGTCGGCTTGGCGATCTATTCGGTCTTCGCGCCGGCATGTCATTTCTCTATTTGACCTTTGGCTGTGTCCTGAGCGTTGGATTCTGGGCTAAGCCGCTCATCACCAACGCAACGATCCTCCAGAAAAAGGAGACGTAAAATGCACTCGAAAGCGATCCACATACTGTTCTCCGTGTCATTTGCCGCGTGTTGCGCGCTGATGCCGTCGATGGCTTTAGCGCAACAGAAGGACGCGAGCCCCACACCGTACCTACAGCTCACCAAGCCACAACAGGTTCTGCTCGACGCTCAGCCGTGGGAAGGCAAAGAGTTTCCTCACACCATGAGCGTCCTTGAACTGAACCGCGACGGTTTCCGCTACTGGGGATGGTACGGATTGAACGAAGGGAAGGGAATCGGACTCGCCCGCAGCAACGACCTCGTCCATTGGACCAAGTACGACAAAAATCCGTTGTGGCTCAACGCCCGCTGGCCCACGGTACTCGAAAAAGCCGATCCCAAAGATCCCGGCCTTCTCTATTTTGCGATTACGCGCAATTACGATACGTCGAGCAGCTACGTTGTGCTCGCCACTTCGCGCGATGGCATCAATTTGAAAGAAGAGAAGACCCTTGTCGCCGCGGTTCCAAATCAGCGCAATCAGAATCCGAATCTATTCCGCGATCCCGTTTCTGGTCGCTTTTACCTCACGTTTTATCGCGGCAATGATAAAGACCACTTCGAAATCATCAGCCGCAGCGCAAACTCCGTCACCGACCTCGACAAGGCTCCCGATAAGATACTGATTAGCTCCTTGGACACCGTTGCGGCTCCTACGCTTCTCTACCTCAAGGGCAAAGGGAACAGCAAAGGGGTCTATTATCTCGCCACGGAAATCTATCCACACCGCTATTCCGATAATCCCGAAGGCGAATGGCAGGTCAAAGTTTTCGCTGCAGATTCACCTGGCGGCGACTTTCAGCCGGTTGCCGGCGATCCTGTCATGCGTGGCCAGCGCGCGTGTCTGTTCCAGCACGTCTTCAACGGACGCTTTTACGGCTACGACTGCCATCTCCAGTCCAACGACAAGTGGGTCCTCGAAGAGGTCGAGGCGCCTCTACCGTAACTGTTATTCGCCGCGGTTCACCAGCTGGCTGTGCTGATCGATTTCGCCGGTACGGTCAAATGCAGCGTCTTGCCCTTGAACTCCAGGTTGACGTCCTTGTTCTCGTCTGCGCTGTTCAGAATTTGCGCCACGTAGCCGCCCTCCGGTGTTTGAAACGCCATCACTCGTACGCCCTCGGCTTTGCCGGTGGTCTCAATGCGCACGGCACCGGGCCGCACAAATTTGCTGAAATGCGCCAGATAGTAGTAAGTGCCGGTGTAGGTGATTTCGTGTGTGTGCTTGTTGATGATCACCACGGGATGCTGCGAGTTGGGATCCGGATTCCCGTGTACGGGCGAAATTGCCCACGGCCCGCCGGTTTCATCCAGAATCGCGTTCCAATACAGCCATGCTGAAGTGCCCGCCTCCAGATCGTTGAAGATGACGTTGCCCCAGTTGTCGCCGTCGTCGAACTCGTAAATCGGAAGCATCTTGTTTGTCGGATAGCTGGCCTCGTAGGCGTAACACAACTCATCCATCCAGAAAGGGAACTCGGAGTACTTCCTCTCCAGTTCGGCGATCTTGTCGTAGTTCTTGAAGTCGTAGCCGTGGTAGGCCACCACCGAAATGAACTTGCGGGTCGCAGGATCGTCGAGCACTTCGTGGTAACGCTCATAGGCCACGATTCGTTCCGGCGCCTCGCTCATCATCAGCTTCGTGGTGAGTCCAGACCGTTGCAATGCCGGACCAACGAAATCGCGGATCAGTACGTTGATCTCCGGATAGGAGATCTTTGTGTAGACCTCTTCCGGTTCGTTGAACAGGCTCAGATAGTCCACCACGATCCCGTGCTTCCTGTATTCCTCTAGGTACTTGATGAAGTATTTCGCGAGCGCTGGATAGTATCTCGGCTGCACGGATTGGTGCGTGTTCACGTTGTACAGCATCCAGTCCGGCGGATAATCGATCGGCGCCTGAAGCGCGAAATTGCCGTATTTGCGGGCCCGCAGAATATACGTTCCCACGCCATTCGGCCCGAAGTCGCGATCCACTGAAAAATTCTTTAGCTCCACATCGTCGGTTATATCGTCGTAGGTGAACCATGGCCCCGCCGACTGAAAATCCGTTCCCCCCAGTGGTGTCTTCATCGCGGTATAGCCTGCCCCCGTCTTCGGATCGAACAGCGACCGCAGCACATCCTCCTGCTTGTCCGTTGGCAGGGAGTTCAGCACTAAGAGGCCTGCCTCCATAATCGAAGCGCCGAATCCGTGGATCTTCTGAAATTGTACGGCGTCGTTGATCTGGAATGTTGCGCCGCCACTTGCTTTGGTGCTGGAAAACTGAACGTCGGGTTTCGCTGTGATCCGGTCTCCGGCTTTTGACGATGCGTGCAGCTTCACAGTCTGAGCCGGTGCGGCGGCGGCAATCGATATCGACGCGAGCAAAATCACAGCACTCCTCAGGTATCTCGTGCTCATAGACGCTCTCCTGGATTCCGCAAAACAGTTAGAACGTGTACTTCAAGGCGAATTCGATTTGCCGGTTGTCGGTAGAAGTGTTGGTGATCGCTGCGCCGCCCGGGACATCCGGATTTACGGCGGGCAGCCCGAAATTCGGGTGGTTGAAAATGTTGAAAAACTCCGACCGGAATTCAAGCTGTTGGGATTCGCGGATCTTGAAGTTCTTCTGCAACACGATGTCGAAATTCACCAGATTCGGTCCGCGCAGGTTCCCGATGGAAGAATTGCCCCAGTTCGTCGCAAAAGTCTGCCCTGGTGCAAGTGCGGGAATCGCAAAGGCTGCTTGGTTATACCAGCAGTCCAACGTCTGATGGCCGGGATTCGAACATCCCAGACTGGCTTGCCCCGTGGGGTCATACGAAAAATCGTAGGGGTTGTGAATCTGATCGGGGCGAGGGCTATAGCTGCCCGTGTTCGTTGTGTCCGCTGACAGTACGGCCGTAACGGCTTCGCCGGTCTGCGCCGCGATGATTGTGCCGAGTTCCCATCCTCCCAGCAATCCATCGACCACGCCGTTCACATCACTCATGTACTTGCGCCCGCGTCCGAACGGCAATTCATACAGCGCACTGACCGAAAGACGCTGACGGAGATCCGGGGCCGCTGGTCCATATTCTCCGTTGGGATTGTGCGAGTTCTGGATGTAAGTACCGACGTTGCCGTCCGCGTTGCCGAGATTCTTCCCGAAGGTGTACGCCACCAGCATGTTGAATCCCCCGGAGAATCGCTTGTTCAACGAAGTCTGGAACGCGTTGTAGAAGGTATGAAGCTGCGCGTAGTCCAGTGGAAGTATCGAAACCAGACACGGCTGCTGGTCAAAGTACGGCCGGCCATAGTTGTTCGACAGGCAATCGCTCGGCACGGGCCCGTTAAAATTGCTGTCCAACGGCTGCAGCGCCTGATTGAGGTCACTCGATTCGTGATTCCAGAGGCGGTATGCGTGCGTGCCGACGTAGCCCGCCGTGAACACCCAATCTCGGCCGAACTGGTGCTGTATCGTCAGGTTCCATTCGAGAATCTTCGGCATGATTCGCTTTGAACCCGTTGTTTTTACTGAGCCCGCCAGGTTTGTGGGCACATACGGTGGGAACGCGTCAGGGAAGCCGGTGGAGATGAGTTGCGCCGAAGTTGGCGCGCTGGCGGCGCTGTACTGTGCCGCATTGAATGTGTCCTGCGGCGGGTTCAGCCCCAGATCATCGAAAATGTTCGATTCTGCTGAATGGAAAATTCCGAAAGCCGAACGAATCACCGTGTTGTGCGGAAGAGTATACGCCAGACCGATGCGCGGCGCCCAACCATCCAAATCATATTGCACTCCGGCACGCGGAATCGCTCCTGGCCCGTAACCGACGTCCATCATCGCGGTATTCAGGTTGAAATTGCTGACGCGTCCTCCCGCAGGCGATGTCACTTCGTACCGCAAGCCGATGTTCAATGTCAGGTTGGAGCGAATCTTCCAGTCATCTTGCGCAAATCCAGCTACATCCCAATACGTTGTCAGATAATTCCCCTGCAGAAAATCTTGCTCGGTGTAGTTGGATATCCCCATCATTAAGTCAGCGAAAGCATCGCCCGAATATAATCCGCTGAATACAAACAATCCGCGCGGCGCCATGACCTGATAGAAATTTCGCGTCTGCCGCCGGAAGTCCACGCCGTACTTCACGGAATGTTTGCCCTTGGTCCACGACACTGTGTCCGCGATTTGATACATGTTTTCGTAAACGTGTTCGGGAAGCCATTCGGAGTCGCCTAGCGGCGTGTAGCCGCCTGCGTCGATGTTCGTCAAGCCCGATGAGTTGACGTCGCCGCGATTCGCATTAGGGATGCCAAGTTGATTTCCGAGGTCCTGGCCGTAGTTAAAGGGAAGGGCATTTACGGAGTAACGGAAATATCCGCCGTGTAGGTCGTTCAGGAGCGTCGGTGAAAACGTGTGTGTATAGCCAATTCCCAAATGCTGACCCTGCGACTTGCTATTGCTTGGACAGCAATCCGATCCTCCCTTGTTTCCCAGCGGTCCGGGGCGCGAACTGCGAACGTTACTGAAGGCATACGATACGAAAAGCAAGTCCTGCGCGCGAAATTGGTGGTCCACACGTATGTCGAACGAGTCCTGATCGTTCATACGTTTTTGCGTGGCGATGTAGTTCTGAGTCGTGCCATCTCCCGTTGGCGCCGGATAATAATTGATGACGTTCTTTCCGACCGTGTTCTGATATTGACTCGTCGGCGGTAACACGTTCAGTTGCCCGTTGTAACTGATGGGCGTATGCAGCGCCACGTCTCCGGCGCCGTTCTGGCAGGAATGGATTTGAACGGCGCTATAAGGATCAAAAATGGTGCCCACCTGGAACTGAGGATCACCCGCGCCGCCCGGATTACCTTGCTGGTCGCACGGCGAATAGAATTGGTTCGGTACCAACAGGTCTTGGAAGTTGCCGGACCGTTCATTTGCGGTGGGAACACTTGAAATGAAGGGGTCGTTCTCCCGTAAGCGGTAACCCTCATAGTTTCCGAAAAAGAAAGTCTTATTCTTCCGGATTGGTCCGCCAATAAAACCGCCGAACTGATTGCGCTGGAAAACAGTTTGCTCAGGGCTGAAATAGTTCAAAGCATCCAACTTGTCGTTGCGGAAGAACTCATAAACACCGCCATGGTAGTTGTTGGTCCCTGATTTCAGGACCACGTTTACCGCCGCGCCTCCTCGCCCGAATTCCGCACTCATCGCATTCTCTTCCGTGCGGAATTCCTGGATCGCATCCGGCGGTGGCAACACAATCGTTCCGCCCAGACCAAACTCGTTATTGTCGACGCCGTTCAGCAGGAAGTTATTGTTCGTGACGCGTAGTCCGTTTACGGAGATTGCTTCGTTGGCGCGCTCGTTCTCAAACACGCCCCCGCTCACGTTTGAACCTGTCTGCCCGGCGTTTGCGCCAGGGCCCAGGTAAGCCAGTTGAATGAAATTGCGCCCGTTCAACGGCAGATCCGTGATTCGCTTCTCGGTTTCAATCGTGCCGAGCGAGGAAGTCTCCGTTTGCAGCAAGGGCGCGGCGCTTGAGACCTCCACCGTTTCTGACGCGGTACCCACCTTGAGCGCAAAATCCACGCGAATGACTTGGTTAATGCCAACGTCGACGCTGGATTCGATGGCGCTTTGAAACCCTTGTTTCTCCGCCTTCACCGAGTAGCGCCCGATGCGCAGCAGTTTCGCCGAATAGTTTCCCTCTTCGTCCGTGGCGAGTTCCACCTCCTGGTTCGTCTCGAGATTGGTGACCGTCACTTTCGCCGCTGCCACAGTGGCGGAACTCGCGTCCGTCACCGTTCCCACGATGGAACCCCGGTCGACCTGCGCTGAGGCGCCACTCGCGGAAAACAGCAGAAACACCATGAGACACATAGACATGAAAAAAGACCGGAAACAATTCGGCATGACACCCCCGTCGGCTGAAAAGCAACAAGTGTTGAATCGAGTTAATATTGCAGGAACATGCTTCTGTCAAGTAAGATTCTCACCAGAGTGATTTACGCTCGCTCCTTTTCACGTAACTAATTTGCCAAAGCACTCACTGCTTCCGGTCGGGGAGAGTCCTTCCTATGAAGTCTGTCTTCGGAGCTGCTCTTGCTGTTCCATTCCTTTTTGCGATGCCGGCGCAGAATCCGGCGCCGCAACCTGCAAAGCGTCTCGAGGAATTGCAGAACAAAACGATTCTTGTCTTCACTCCTCATCCCGATGACGATGTTTTCGGCGCCGGGGGCACCATCGCCTTGCTCAATCGCAATCACAACAAGGTCTACGTTGTGGTCTACACCAATGATGACAAGGGTTCGTACGATCCCGATATGAACTCGCAGCGGCTTGCCCAGATCCGCCGCTCCGAACAGGAAGTCTCCGAGGGCATGCTTGGCACGCCCAAGGAAAACATCCTCTGGATGGGCTACGACGACGGCATGCTCGAGTATGCGCCGCAGCCTAAACTCACCGAGGAAGCTACGGCCATCATCCGCCGCATTCGCCCCGATGTTTTGCTGAGTGTCGATCCTGGCGAATGGTACGAGCGCTGGCACAAAAGCGATCATCGGATGGCCGCGTTCAACACCATCGACGCGGTCCGCGCCGCTGAATTCTGGCTGTACTTCCCCAATCAGAAACTGCAGCAAGGTCTCCAGCCTTACAAAGTCCCGGAAATGTATTTCTTCTATCCCTCGCCGCAGGAAGCGAATTATTTCGTCAACATCGACAGCGTCGCCGATCTGAAATTTGACGCTGCCCTGAAACAAGTTAGCCAGTTTGAGCCGGCCGTCAACAAATACCGGCCCGACTGGGAGCCCAAAGACTACGCCAAGGCAAAGGAAGAGCTTCGCTCCGAACAGCCGCGCAAAGACGGCCACTACATCGAAGCCTTCCGGTATGCAACTGGCTTCAATCAGTTCTAACTCTCACAACCAGGTCAGGAGATGGTCATGGCGGAACTCGCAGTGAATGGTGGCAGGAAGTCCAAGCAGAAACCCTTTCCCGTTTGGCCGCAATATGACGAAGCGGAACGCAAGGCTCTTGCGGACGTTCTCGAGAGCCGCATCTGGTGGCGAACGCCCGGCACACGGACTCTCGCCTTCGAACAGGAATTTGCAAAATTTCATGCTGCGAAGCACGGCCTCGCCGTAACCAACGGTACGGCGGCCCTGGAAGTGACGATGTCGGCGCTCGGCATTGGTCCCGGCGACGAAGTCATCGTGCCCGATTTCACTTTCGTCGCTACGGCCAGCGCCGTGCTCTATGCCGGTGCAATGCCCGTCACTGTCGACGTGTCGCCCGAAACCTATTGCATCGATCCCAAACTCGCCGAGGCCGCCATCACGCCGCGCACTAAAGCCATCATTGCTGTTCACATGGGTGGACATCCCGCGGATCTCGACGCCCTCGCCGGAGTGGCCCATAAAAAGGGAATCGCCCTCGTCGAAGACAGTTCTCACGCGCACGCCTCCGAATGGAAAGGCCGGCGCATTGGTGCGATCGGCACGGCGGGAACATTCAGTTTTCAGGCCAGCAAACTCATGACCGCCGGCGAGGGTGGCATGATCATTTCGAACGACGATCAATTCGAACGTCAGGCCCGCAGCGTACACGACTGCGGCCGCATGCCCGGCGAATGGTTCTACAGCCACTACATCAATGGCTCAAACTATCGTCTCAGCGAATGGCAAGGCGCTGTCCTGAGCGTGCAACTCACCCGTCTCGACGCACAAACGAAACGTCGCCACCAAAACGCGCGACTGCTCGACAGACTCCTCTCGGACATTCCGGGCATCACGCCGCAAAAACTGGACCCGCGGTGTACCCGCAACGGTCAGTACGCGTATATTTTCCATGTCGATTCGAAACGGTTCGCCGGCGCCAGCACCGAAATACTCATCCAGGCCATGAATGCCGAAGGCATTCCCAATCAGGCGAGTTATCCGCCAGTCCACGCGCTTGATGTTTTCCAGAACGGAGAATATCGCAATCGCTTGTGTGGTTCGCAAGCAACCGAAGCACACGCCTTCTTGCAGGCGCAATATCCCATCACACATCGCGCGGCATGGGAAACCATCTGGATTCCGCAACCGGCGCTCCTCGGCGATGAAGCGGATATGCACGAGATCGCCGCTGCGTGGACCAAGATACATGAGCACGCGAAAGAGCTCGTGTGATTCACGTTGAAAAACGGGAATACCGCGGCTGGTCTAACTCCCATTTTCTTTCGAATGGCTTCGTCGAGTTGGTTGTACTCGCCGATGTTGGCCCGCGGGTGGTCCGTTACGCGCTCGCAGGCGGCGAGAATCAGTTCCACGAATTCGAGAACCAAGCCGGCCTCCGCGGTGGTGGCGACTTTCGTCTGTACGGCGGCCATCGGCTCTGGGCTTGGCCGGAAGTCGAACGCACTTATTTTCCCGACAATCAATCCGTTGAAGTGACGAACACCGCTTCAGGCGCGACGTTTACCGCTCCCATCGAGGCTGAAGCTCCAGGTACGTCTCTACAAAAATCAATTTCCGTGCAGCTCCGCGAGCAGGGAAGTCACGTCCGCCTGCTTCACGCCATCACCAATCACTCTTCCGAACCCACGCAACTCGCCACTTGGACGCCGACCGTGATGCGCCCCGGCGGCCGTGGCATCCTTCCATTTCCTCCCCGTGCCGCGATGGACAAGCAACATTTCCAATCCGTTTCGCCGCTCGCGCTCTGGTCATTCACCGATTTCACCGATAGCCGCTGGCAGCTCGGGCAGGATTTTCTTCAGCTGATCCAACAGGAAAAACCGTCGGGCCGATTCCCGGAACAAATGAGTGGTCTGTTCAATCCCGCGGGGTGGGGCGCCTATGCCCGCTCCGGTTGTCTCTTCCTGAAGCGTTCTCCGGTGATTCCGGCGGCGCAATATCCCGATTTTGGCTGCAATTTCGAACTCTTCACGAATCCGGAATTCCTCGAATTGGAGAGCTTAGGCCCGCTCGTCACACTGCAGCCCGGTCAGACGGTTGCTCACACAGAAAATTGGTGGCTTTTCGGCGGAGTGGGCCCCATCAGTGACGACGAGTCCATCCGTTCGCAAGTTCTTCCGCGTGTCCACGAGACCGTCATACCTTAGTTTCGCCGCGGCCGTCGCCTACTTCCCGTCCCATACAAAGGTCGCGACCGTCTGCTTCCCGAGAGAGTAATGAGTGTATTTCCTATTCCACCCGATATTAAATGTAATCGGTCCGTTGCTGCTGTTCATCACGATCAGCACCAGGGAGCCGTCGGGATTTCGAAACGCCACGTCTTCCAGGCTACCTTGCCCGAACGTGTTTGATTCCACGCGCACCGCGCCCGGCCGCACGAATTTGGTCGCGTGTCCCAGCGCCGTGTAATCGATCGTCGGCAACACCTGCACCGGCGAAACGTCGTGCTTCACCGTCATCACGCCGCGGCATGTCGTGCAGCCGCCCAGGAACGGCTCGTGGTTCTGGTCCAGCACCAGGTTCCACAAAATCACGCTTTTCGACCACGCGCGCATCGAATCGATAATCAATCGCATCTGCTGCTCCAGTAGATTGCCCTTCTGCCATTCGCCTCCGGAGCACTCCGTCGACCAGATTTCCTTCGTTGGGAACCTCTCGTGCAACTCGTGCTGCGCCGTGACGCTTCCTCCGTAGCAGTGGATGGCGATTCCGTCGGCGAACGCTGCTGCTTCCGGATCGCTCAACACCGTAATCGGATATGCGATCAGATCCCAGTTGTGATCGAAAACAAGAATCTTCGTCTTCAAGCCGGCCGCACGGAACGCTGGTCCCAGATCATCCCGCAGGAACGCGGCTTGTTCCACCGCCGTCATGTTCATTCCCGGATAGTTGTTCGGCACGTTCAGCGGCTCGTTCTGTATGGTCACCGCAAAAATGGGCACGCCTGCGTTGTCGTAAGCTCTCACAAACTTTACAAAATAATCGGCTAGTGGTTTATAGGCTGTCGGTAACAGCGACCCTTGGATCATCGACTGGGATGTCTTCATCCAGCCTGGCGGACTCCACGGCGAAGCGATGACTTTCACTTCTGGGCTGATCGCCAGAATTTCCTTCAAAATCGGCACGATATACTGCTGGTCGCGCGCAATTGAGAATTTGCGGAGCTCCGGATCAGTTCCGCCTGCTGGCAGGTCGTCATAGCTGTAATCGACCAGCGCGAAGTCACTCGCGCCCATCGGCTGCCGCAGCATACTCAATCCGATGCCTTTTTGCAGATCAAACAGTTTCTCCAGCGTTTCTTTTCTTTGAGCTTCACCCAGCTTGTTCCATAGCAGCCACGCCGAGGAGTCCGTCAGGGAAGCTCCGAATCCATCGATCGTCTGATAGCGCACCGCGTCGTTCACGGTGATCGTCAGTTCCGGTGCCTGCACGGCTCCGAACGCTATCGCCGGCTTCTCCTCCAAACTGGTGTGCCGCTCGTCCGACGACTCCACCACCCGAATCTGCCCCGCCGCGCTTTTCGATGTTTCCTGGCCAGTCGCTCCCGCCACGAACCAGATTCCAACACACACAATCATTAGCAACCGTTTTGCCGTGTACATGATCCCGATTCTATCCTCTATTCGCGTCACATCGTTCCAGTAATGAAGAATCCTCCTGCCGCTCATAAGAACGGCAGGAGGATCGCTTATTCGTTGGGCTGAGACTCACACACCAAGCCCAAGCCTCGACTTGTCGCTAGAAACTGAACTTCGCTCCAATCTGCAGCACGCGGGCTCCGCCGTTTCCCGTGCCGTAGCCAGTGGCGGGGGTGCCCCAGTCGGAACCTTTCGCCACACTAAAGTTGGTCACGCCGGGTCCGGCGCCGGCTTGCCCCGGATAGTCCCACTGCTGGGGAACCGTTACGCTGACGTCGTAGTGATTTGTCGCAATATTCGGGTGGTTGAAAGCGTTGTACGCTTCGAGGCGCAGTTGCAAGTTGAAGCGTTCCTTGATCGGAATATTCTTGAAGAGCGAGAGGTCCCAGTTCTGCATCCCGCCTTCGCGCAACGTATCGCGCGTCCCGCGCAGGCGATAGTCCGCCACGGGAGGCAGCGCGATCTGTCCGGTGCTCCGGTCATACGTGAAGTAGTAGGGAATAGCTCCCCACATGTTGCCGCCATCCACGGTGCCAGATTCAAACCCGAAGTTGTTGTTCAAGTCGACCGGTGTGCCGCTCATCGCTTGCACCACGCCGCTCAACTGGTAGTTGTCTACCAGGTACGACACCAGCTTGGAGCCGCCGAGGTGCTTCGAAGCATTCGGCAGGTCGTAGATGAAGTTGGCGGCAAACACGTGCGTGCGGTCCCAGTCAGCGGCACGGTAATCGAGCAGCTTCGGATTGAACGGATCCTGATAGTCCTGGTCTCCATTCGCGGTGGTTAGTGCCTTCGACCAGGTGTAGACCGCGCCGAACGTGAGGCCTTTCGAAAACCGTCGCTGCAGTGAGACCTGCAAGGAGTTGTAGTTCGCATTCCCGTCCCATTGGAGATAGGCGATCTGCCCATATCCCTTGTAAGGAACGAGCGGTGCATTGGAGTAAGACGAATGTCCATAGGCATAGGCACCGCTGAAATCGAATCCGGCCTGCGCATAGAAGGATGGCAGACCCGGTTCTACCTGTGGAACGCCGTTTGTGCAGAGGTTACCCGGCGCTGGATTCGCGCAGTAATCCGTAAAGTTGGCCGGATCCTGCACGCCGCGCGAGAAAGACGTGCCGTAAGGAATCGCGTTGATATCGCGGGAAGTGACCAGGTGCCGCGAGAAGTTCCCAACGTAGGCGACGTCCAGCGTTGTCGCTTTCATGATTTCGTGCTGGATTCCTATGCTATAGGTGTACACCGTCGGGATATGCCCGTCCGGGGATGCTCCCACGATATTCTTGTCGGCCTGAACAGCGTTTCCAAACGAAGCCGCAGACCCTGCGAGATCCGATAGGTTACCCGCAGGCAACTGCGCCGTCTGTACGACCGCCGGGTTGTTGAACACGGTGTTGAAGATCAGGTTGCCCTGCACGCGGTCGTGCATTATGCCGAACCCGCCGCGCAGCACCGTCTTGCCACGGTTGAATAGGTTGTACGCAAATCCGACGCGAGGTTCGGGCATTACTCCGCGAGTCTGCCAGCCGCCCGGAGGGATTTGTCCGCTCGCGGCATATTGCATTCCGTCCAGCGGGTCGCCGCTTCCAGGAATAATATTTCCGCCTCCGTCGATCTGCACGGCGGTCGCCGGGTTGTATGCCGCAGGACTGAACAGCGCCACCTGGTTCTTGGCGTCGAACTGAGGCGGAATGTAGGCGAACCGGAGTCCCAGATCTAAGGTCAGGCGCTGCGTAACTTTCCACGTGTCTTGGCCGTAAAACTCGATCTGGTTGTAACGGAAGTATCCCGTCGGTCGCGCCGTCGACTGATCCAGGCTGTTGTAGCTTCCCAACAATGCGCTCGCGAGTGGATCGCCCAGCCCATACGGACAAGCGGTATTGGGGGCCGGCGTGACGGGACAATCGGGGGAAGTTGGCCCTTGGTTGAAGCTGACCTGTCCGTTGATATTGCCCCAGGCAATCTGATCCTTGTTACTCTTCTGATAGAAGATGCCGAACTTCAGGGTGTGCACGCCCTTCACCCATGTCAGATTGTCGTTAATGTTGATGGTGGTGTTGTACTGATCCCATGGCGTGGCGCCCAGATATGGCCCCGGAGAATTCACGTTGTAGTTGCCGAAGCCGAAGCTGAGGTCCGGAAGAGTGTCCGAAGCATACAACAACGGCAAACTGATGCCGTTCTTCGACAAAGAAATATTTCCGTTTACGCCGTCGGCAACGGACGCGGTGTGACTCGGCCCAACCGAAAGTTCATTCACGACCGTGGGGGTAAACGAACTGACGAGGTTGACGGACAGATTCCATCCGGGGTGATGTTGTACGCAACCGCCAGGGAAATTGATGGACGACGAGCAGGCAAAAATGCCGAACGGTCCCGGGAAGGGAAGGAAGGGTGAAGTATTATTGTCCACATTGTTGATCCAGCGCACGAACACGCGGTCATTCTGATCAATCTGGTAGTCGACGCGCAGGATATCTTCCCGCCGCGGATCCTGCCCAGACAATGCGATGGAGTAGTTGTAGTTCTGCTGATTGGTGCCGAATCCGCTCACATTTGGCGAGGGATACAGGTTCAGGATCTTCTGCACGTTTGCAAATACTGTCTGTTGGGCAGCGCTGAGCTGACTTGGATCTATCTTGTTGTTCGTGATGCCGGGGCCGCTAATGACAACGGGTACCGCACTTGCTCCCCCGTTCGGGTCCGGAACAACCGATTGCGAGAAGTCACCCTGCCGTTCGAGTGCCGTCGGCGTGTAAAACTGCGTTTGGCCGCCGATCGGAATCAGCTGTTGGTAGAATTCCTGGTCCCAAAACACGAACAGCTTGTTCTTGATGATCGGACCGCCGAAGTTGTATCCGGTGTAGTTGTAGCGGTATAACGCCGGATTATTGCTCGGCGTCGATCCCGACAACTGGCTCGCCTTGTTGAACGGATCGTTGGCGTTCATTCCCTCATTGCGGTGGAAGAAGCTTGCTCCTCCATGCCATTGGTTCGTGCCCGATTTTGTGACAATCGCGATCTGCCCGCCCGACGCTTTTCCATACTCCGCCTGGTAGTTCGAGGTGAGGACCTTTACTTCTTCAATGGCGTCCGGATTGATCGTAACGTGGGTTCCACCATTATTTCCGGTATCGACGTTGGACGCACCGTCCACGGTGAATTCGTGGGTGTTCGAGCGTGAACCGTTGAAGTTCATCGTGTCCAGCCCGCCGGTTCCAGACGCATGCCCGTCAAAACTGCTGATTACACCTGGAACCAGCTTCATGTAATCCAGCACGTTCCGCCCGTTCATCGCCACATCTTCTAGCTGCTTGTTGCTGATTAAGTCCGAGCGCTCGCCGGAATTGGATTGCAGCTGAATCTGCCCCGTGTCGGCCATTACCGTGACGCTCTCCACGGTGGTTCCCACCTGCAGGGTCAACTCACCCGCGTTCACGTGGTCCGCCACGTTCACGATCACGTCACTCTTTTCCAGTTTCTTAAAACCCTTCACCTCCACCGAGATCGTGTACGTCCCGGGGGGAAGATTCGTGAAGACAAATTCTCCGCCAGAGGCCGATTCCGCCGTGCGCGTAATCCCCTTGGCCGGCTCATTGGCTGTCACTGTGGCTCCCGGTACCACTGCGCCGCTCGAGTCCTTAACGATTCCCGAAATCGTGCCGGTGGTCACCTGCGCTGCCGCCAGTGCGGCCAGTAGCAAAAAACAAGCCGCCAGGAGCCCACCCTTATAAATGACCCAATATGTAATGGATTTGCCGCGTAGCTGCATACTGCCTCCCGTCGATGAAACTGCCACCCTGCTGCTACAGGTGTGTTCTTTCAGTCCTCGACTAACTCCCGAGCCTCGCCCTCTCGTGAGTCAATATGCACCTTAGGACAATCGTTTGTTTTCTGAACCTTCGAAACGGCTATTTGCGGTCCATTTGGCATCATCCAATATGCTGTTGTCAAGAAGAAGTTTTTTGCATAGCATTCAGACAATCGTTTGTCTGTGGGGTAAAATGGTAGTCCCGCGTCTTGTTTTGCGGCTAACTGATTGAAGAATTGTAACTTATGCGTGCCTTGGGGTACTCTTATGCCGTTACTCGATCCTGATCCGAAACCCGTTCGCTTCGAAGAGGCCGCGTCCACCATGCCAGCGGGCAAGAAGAAGGGCTCTTCCAACCCCAGGGAACGTCCCGTCAGCTTGAAGATTCTCGCTGACTATCTTGGTCTATGTCCTGCCACCGTCTCGGTTGTTCTCAACAACGTTCCCGGAAGGTCCATTCCCCAGAAGACTCGCGATCGCGTCCTCGAAGCCGCCCGCAAGTTCAATTATCAGCCTAGCCTGCTGGCTCGTTCTTTGCGAAAGCAGCGCACCTTCACTGTCGGCGTGCTTGTCCCCGAACTTAACGATGGTTACCACACCATGGTCATGAGCGGCATTGGGGATCACCTGATGCAGGAGGGTTACTTCTATTTCAGCGCTCACCATCGCCATAAGCCAGATCTTGTCGAGGAATATCCCAGGCTGCTCCTGGGCCGCGGCGCTGAGGGCCTCATCTTTATTGACACCAGCATTGAGCATGAGTTCTCCGTTCCCGCCGTCGCCATAGCTGGCCACAAAAATTTCGACGGTGTCACCAATGTGCTGCTCGATCATCGCAGGGCTGCCGAACTGATCCTTCGCCACCTTCATCAGCTCGGTCATCGTCGTATCGCCTTCATGCGCGGTCAGCCCTTCAGTTCGGATTCGCTGACGCGCTGGGAGAACATCGTTGCCGTTGCCAAGGAACTCGATTTGCCTATCCTTCCCGAGCTCACCGTCCAGCTCGAACGCGACATCTCCTCGCCCGAGCTCGGCTATCCAGTCGTGCAGTCGCTGCTTCAGGGAGGCCACCAGTTTTCAGCTATTGTGTCGTTCAATGATATGGCGGCGATTGGCGCGATCCGAGCCCTGAATGACGCGAATCTCCGCGTCCCGGAAGATGTTTCCGTCGTCGGATTTGACGACATCCAACTGGCGGCGTATCACAACCCGCGTCTCACAACCGTGCGCCAGCCCCTTCGTGAAATGGGAGCCACTGCCGCGCGCATCCTTTTGCAGCGCTTGCAAGGGTTCAAGGACTACCCCTCGGAGTTTGCTGTCCCACCAGAACTCATGATCCGTGAGACCTCGGGCCCGGCGTCGCTAAAAGCAAAGCGCGCTAAGTAGACTCTCTTTGTCCAATTACCGACCCTCCCTCATTCGCCCTATGTCCCTGCAAAACTGTCATTATTGACAGTTTACGGACCAGCCTTATCCATTTACTCTCCCTAGGTGGTTGCCCGCTTTCGCGCAATCCTGCGTGGCGAGTTTCGTTCTTCGTTGACCGAATACAAGTTTGATCTCAGCGGAGTCGAGACGTTGGTTAGCACTTGGGCGGAGTGCGCCACGTTACGCAGGATCGCCCGCCAGCGGGCTTTTTCTTTCCGGCCGCAGTCTCGATCAATCGCCTTCCGGTTCCTGGGTCACGATGTGTACATCTACCGGCGGCGACTCCCTCAAGAAGCGGTGCACCACTGACAAGTAGAGATACTTTCTCCAATCGCGTACCGGCGCTCGTCCAAAAATCACCTGGGTGATGTATTTGCTTCGCACAAATTCCGCGATGGTATCCGCCACGCTCCGCCCTTTTAATTTCACTACCTGCGCGCCCAGATTTTCCGCAAAGCGCAAGTTTGTTTCCAGTACCTGCGCATTCTCCTCGCGTGGTCCGATCTCGCGGTGCACGTAAACCACGTACAGCTCCGCATCCATTCGCCGCGCCATGCGCGCCGCCCGCGCCACCAGATACTGCCCGCTCGGGCTACCCGAAATACAAACCGCGATTCGTTCGCGCACGCCCCAGTTCTGCTGGATGTCTTTCGCATCCATGTACGATTCCAGGCTGCGGTCCACCTGTTCGGCCACTTGGCGCAATGCCAGTTCGCGCAAAGCGATGAGGTTTCCCCGGCGAAAAAAATTCTTCAGCGACTGTTCCACTTTTTCCTGGCTGTACACGTCGCCGCGTTTCATGCGGTTCTGCAACGCCTCCGGCGTCAGGTCTATCATCACCGTTTCCGAAGCGGAGAGCGGCACCCAGTCCGGCACCGTTTCGCGAACCGTAATGCCCGTGATCGCGCGCACCGTCGGCGCAATGCTCTCGATGTGTTGAATGTTCAGCGTGGAATTGACGTCGATCTTCGCCGCCAGCAATTCCTGCACGTCTTCATAGCGCTTGCGGTGCTTGCTCCCCGGTATATTCGTGTGCGCTAGTTCGTCCACCAGCACTACTTCCGGCTTCCGATTCAGGATCGCCGCTACGTCCATCTCTTCAAACGGCGTCCCCTTGTAATCCAGCTTTTGCCTTGGCACCGCCTCCAATTGATCGGCAAGCTCTTGAATCCCCTTGCGGCCATGGGTCTCCACAATCCCGATCACCACGTCCTCGCCGCGGCTCTTTCGGCGGATGGCCTCGCTCAGCATGCTGTAAGTCTTGCCGACACCTGGCGCGTATCCCAAGAACAGCTTGAAAATCCCTCGCGATTTCGGTGCCGGGGAAACTGCTTCCAGCCATTCCTCTGGTCGTTTCGGCAAGTGCTGATTCTCTCCGCGATATAATTTCTACTGGGTTACAATACGCCTATGTTGCGCCTGGTCGTTGGCCGCGGGATCGGCCTGGCTGTTGCCGCGCTCCTGCTCGCGATTATCACCGTTTCGTGCAGCCAGTTCGTCCACGTGAATCAGACCACGGTGGCCCTTCTGTTTCTGCTCGCGATTCTAGCAGTTTCCGCCGTATGGGGCATGATCGTGTCCAGTATCATGTCCGTCAGTGCCATGTTGCTGTTCAACTACTTTTTTCTTCCTCCCATTGGCACCTTGACCATCGCCGATCCCCAAAACTGGGTGGCGCTGTTTGCCTTTCTATTCACCTCCATCATGGGTAGCCAGCTTTCCGCACGCATCCGCAAAGAAGCCGATGCCGCCAATAATCGCAGGCGCGAAGTCGAGCGCCTTTACACTTTCAGTCAGAAGCTGCTCGGCGAGGGCAACGTCATTCAACTGATGAACGCCATCCCGAATTTTCTCGTCGATTGCTTTGCAGCGGGTGCCGCCGAACTGTTTGTTCCGCAAAAGGAAAAATTTTACCGCTCCGGCTACGGCGCCTCACAAATCGATGAAGAGCAGATGAAGAATGCGTTTGTTCGAGACGACATCATCTCCGACAGCGTGAAAGCTCTCTACTTCCTGCCTGTCCGTCTCGGCGTCAAGCCCATCGGAAGCCTCGGTATTTCCGGAGCTCGCCTCTCGCGCCAGACTCTTGACGCCATCAGCTCTCTGGTCGCCATAGCCATCGAGCGCGCACGCGCCGTGGAGCAGATCGGCGAAACGGAAGCCGAGCGCCAGGGCGAACGCCTAAAGTCCGCGCTCCTCGACTCCATTGCCCACGATTTCCGTACTCCCTTGACCAGCATGAAGGCCGCCGTCACCGACTTGCTCAGCACCACCTCCGAAGATAACGCACAGCACCGCGAACTCCTCACCATCATCAATGAAGAATGCGACCGCCTCAATCATCTCGTTGAAGAAGCCGCGGAAATGGCGCGCCTGGAAGCCGGCGAGATTCAGCTGGATCTGCGCCCGGTCGAAGCCTCGGAGCTGGTTGATAGTGCGCTTCAACATCTAAAGGCCACTCTCGGCGAGCGGCCCATTCGCCTCCTGGTGAGTGACCAGTTGCATCCCGTACTGGCCGACGCCAACCGTGCCCGCGACATCCTCGTGCAACTCATCGACAACGCCGATTTGTATTCTCCCAAAGACCAGCCCATCACTATCTCCGCGGAGCAGAGTGGCGACAACGTTAGTTTTAGCGTCGCCGACCGCGGCCCAGGCATCGACCCGTTTGAACAGGGCCTCATTTTTGACAAATTCTATCGCGGTCGCGACCAGCGTTACCAGGTCCGCGGTACCGGCATGGGCCTGCCCATCGCCAAAGCCATTGTTGCCGCGCATGGCGGCACCATAGCCGTCACCAGCCAGCTTGGCCACGGCTCGGTGTTCTCGTTTACACTTCCCGTCGCACCCGTTCAAGTGGAATCCCGATGAGTACCGCCAACATTCTGGTGGTGGACGACGAACCGCAAATTCGCCGGGTTCTGCGCTCCACCTTGTCCTTTCGCGGCTACACGATTAGTGAGGCTACCTCCGGCGAGGAGGCTTTGCAGCTCGTCCCAAAGCTGAAGCCCGATCTGATCCTCCTCGATGTAAACCTCCCCGGGATCAGCGGCGTGGATACATGTCGCGAGATCCGCCGCTCCAGCGATGCTCCGATTATCATGCTCACGGTTCGCAATGCGGAACGCGACAAAGTCGTCGCTCTCGATGCCGGCGCCGACGATTACGTCACCAAGCCGTTCAGCATCGAAGAGCTTCTGGCCCGCATTCGCGCTTCGCTCCGTCGCCACCCCTCCGCCGAAGCCTTGCCCGCTTTCGTCTCGAAGGATTTCACCGTCGATTTTGAGCAGCGGAGAGTGAGCGTGGGCGGCGAGGCAGTGCATCTGGCCCCCAAAGAGTTCGAAGTCCTGAGGCATCTCATCGCCAATCAGGGCAAGCCCGTTTCGCATCGGCGCCTGCTTCAAATTGTCTGGGGACCCGAATACGGCGAAGAGACCGAGAACCTGCGCGTGGTCATCAATCAGTTGCGCAAGAAAATCGAAAGGGATTCCTCGCAGCCGAAGTATATTCTGACCGAACCCTGGGTCGGTTACCGCTTCCAGCCCCCCAAGCCACCGGCGCCTAAGGCCTCAGCGCGCTCTCACCGCTGACCGCGCTCGTCACTGTTGAGGGTTTCGCACCAGTCATTCCGTCCAGATCCAGATTCAATTCCAACACGTTCACGCGAGGTTCCCCGAAAATCCCGTACTGCCGCCCCTGCGTGTGCCGCGCCACCACCTGGCGCAAATCATCCGCGCTGATGCCGCGTGCCTTCGCCACGCGCGGAACCTGGAACTCCGCACTTGCCGGCGAGATATCCGGATCCAGGCCTGAACCCGAAGTGGTCACCAGATCCGCCGGAATCAGCGCTCCCGGCCTCTCCTGCTGCAGCTTTGCCACGTCGTCGTGCACACGTGAAATCAGTGCCTGATTGGTCGGCCCCAGGTTTGATCCCGTCGACGCCGTGGCATCGTAGCCGTTCCCGGCAGCGGTTGGCCGCGAGTGAAAATATTTGTCCGACGAAAAGCTCTGGCCGATCAACCGCGAGCCCACGATCTGCCCATTCCTAACAATCAGGCTGCCATTCGCCTTTTCGGGAAACGCCACGCGTGCAATCGCGGTCACCACCAACGGGTAAATGACTCCAAAAATCACGGTCGTCACCAGCGTGAACCAGATTGCCACTAACAGTTGTTTCTTCATTTCTTCCTCTAGGCCAAATGCATCCAGCCAATCACTATGTCGATAAACTTGATTCCCAGAAATGGAGCAACTACGCCCCCGAGGCCGTAAATCAGCAGGTTGCGCCTCAACGGGATCGCCGCACCCAGCGGCCGGTACTTCACGCCGCGCAGGGCCAGTGGGATCAGCTTGATGATGATGAGCGCATTGAAAATCACCGCGGACAAGATTGCCGATTCCGGCGTGCGCAATTTCATGA
>Ga0335077_10000966_pt1 | contig 33261 bp, 28 predicted proteins | sample Lox_Sample_31_FD_207151 | JGI IMG/M metagenome (GOLD analysis project Ga0335077, IMG submission 207151) | Soil microbial communities from Loxahatchee National Wildlife Refuge, Florida, United States - Lox_Sample_3.1 | ecosystem: Environmental > Terrestrial > Soil > Wetlands | place: USA... | reverse complement strand
CGCCCGGCTGTTAACCGGGAGGTTGCAGGTTCGACCCCTGCCGCCCCAGTATCATCCACCTCTGACAGCGGGACCGGGGGCTTCCCTGCGCCACGGGCAGCCCTCGAACCGCAGCCTCCTGTGGCCACCCCGCGGAAGCTGGGACCCACCTTCCCTCCGCCCCTCATAACCTCATGCCTTGAGACGGTTTCGGCGCCGGTTACTTTGATCGCGTGACGCACCCAGGCCGTCCTCACGACCCTTACGCCGCGCTTCGGGTCCACGACTTCCGCCGTTTCATCATCTTCCTGCTGGCCCAGACTCTCGCCACGATGGCGCAGGGTGTTGTCGTGGGATGGCAGGTCTACCAGGTCACGCGGGACCCACTCGCACTCGGCCTCCTCGGCCTGGCGGAAGCGGTGCCGTTCATCGCGTTTGCCCTCCCCGCCGGCCATCTGGCGGATCGGCTCGATCGGCGACGAATGTGCCTTTCGGCCATCCTGGTGCTCATGCTCTGCAGTACCGCGCTCCTGGCCCTGACGCTGGCGGGCCTGGTTCGCGCGGACACGGTATGGGCCGTCTACGCGGTGATCTTCATCAGTGGAGTGGCCCGCAGCTTCCTGCAGCCCACCCGCACCGCGCTCTCCGCCGATCTCGTCCCGCGGGAGCTGTACGTCAACTCGATCACCTGGCGAAGCTCGGTATGGCAGTTTGCCGCGGTGGCGGGCCCGGCGCTGGGCGGGCTGCTGGTCGGGTTCGGCGGGCCAGCGCTCGCCTACGGGACGTCCGCTGTCTTCCTCGTCTGCGGTTTCCTCGCGCTGTTCCGGGTGGCCACCCGGCTTCGCCCCGCGGCATCCGGCAATGCGCCCGGCTTTTCGGGGCTGCTGGAAGGGGTCCGATTCGTCCGCCAGCAGCCGGTCCTGCTCGGAGCCCAGACACTCGATCTCTTCTCCGTGCTCTTTGCCGGCGCCGAGGCACTGCTGCCGCTCTTCGCGGTCGTCTACCTGCATGTGGGCGCGGAGGGGCTTGGTGTGCTCCGCGCGGCTCCGGCCGCGGGATCGGTATTGATGTCGGTCTTTCTCTCCCACCGACCCCTGCGCGGCCGGGTGGGGAGGATACTCCTGGTGTCCGTGGCGCTCTACGGTGTGTGCATCAGTGCGTTCGGGCTGTCGCGGAGCTTTCCCCTGTCGGTGGCCCTGCTCGGGGTCTCGGGTATGTTCGATAACATCAGCGTGGTGCTCCGTTCGACTCTGCTGCAGACCCTCACCCCGCGGGAGGTTCTGGGTCGGGTGGCGGCCGTCAACGCGATCTTCGTCGGGTCGTCGAACGAGATCGGGGCTTTCGAGTCGGGCGTTGCCGCGCGGCTGATCGGAGCGGTGCCGGCCGTGCTGCTGGGCGGCATGGTCCCGATGCTGGTGGTGGCGCTCATTGCTTGGCGGGTGCCGGATCTCAGGCGACTGGAGAAGATCGGATGACGACGACCGTTGCGTTTCTCGGGCTCGGCGGGATGGGCTCGCCGATGGCGGCCAACCTGGTGGCCTCCGGCTTTGGAGTACGGGCGTGGAATCGCTCGCGCCAGCGGGCGGAGGCATTGGCCGGGGCCACGGTCGCGGCCACGCCGCGTGAGGCGGCGCTTGGGGCGGAGTTCCTGCTCACGATGCTCGCGGATGACGCGGCGGTCGAGGGAGTGACCGGCGGCCCGGAGGGCGCGCTCGCCGGGCTCCCGCCGGGGGCGATCCACATCGGACTGAGCACGATCTCTCTGGCCGCGACGCGACGGCTGGTTGCCGCGCACGCGGCGCACGGATCGGTGTTCGTCGCCGGGCCCGTCTTTGGGCGGCCGGATGCCGCGGCGGCGAGGCAGCTCTGGATCGTGCCGGGCGGGCCGGCGGAGGCGATCGAACGCTCGGCGCCGATCTTCCGGGCATTGGGACAGGGCACGTTCCCAATGCCGAGCGCCGAGCAGGCGGCGCTGGCCAAGCTCACGGGCAACTTCCTGATCGGCGCGGTCGTGGAATCGCTGGGGGAGGCGCTGGCCCTGGGAGAGAAGGGGGGCGTCGACCCGGAGCGGCTGCTGGCGCTGTTCACGGGGACGCTCTTCAACGCGCCGGTCTATCGCGGCTACGGCGCACGGATCGCGCGGACCGAATTCATCCCGCCGGGGTTCAGGCTCCCGCTCGCGCTCAAGGATCTGACCCTGGTGCTCGAGGCATCCGCCGAGACGGGAGCGCCGATGCCGCTGGCCGAGCTGGTCCGAGACCACATCCGTGAGGCGCTCCGACGCGGTCGCGACGGCTATGATTTCGCGGGGTTCGCCACGGTGATCCGTGAAGCGGCGGGCTTGCCGGAGCGACGGGAGCTTGTATCGCCTTCTCGCCGTGACTAGCCTATGACAGGCCTCTGACCGGCGGATACGGGAAATCTTCTCCCGCGCGTGACGGTGCGGGGCAACCTTTGCGTATGCGAATCGCGATCTTCTCCGAGGTTTACTGGCCGATGGTGAGCGGCGTTGGAGTGACCCTCCGCCGCCTGACCCAGGAGCTCGCCGCGCGCGGACACGAGGTCCGCGTCTACACGGCGAGCTACCCGCTTCCGCCGGGGGTCGATGACTGCCTGGAGGTCCACCGCTCGCCGAGCATCCCGCTCTTCCTTTATCCGGACGTGCAATGGGCCTTCCCCAGGCAGCGGGAGATCACCGCTGACCTGGCGTTCTTCCGGCCGGATGTGGTGCACGTGGCCACCGAGTTCGCGCTGGGACTGGCGGGGGTGAAGGCGGCGGAGCAGCTCGGTGTGCCGATCATCGCGTCGGCCCACACCGACTATCAGAAGTACGCGCAGCGCTACGGGGTGGGCTTCGTGTTGCAGATGGGCTGGATATACTTGCGCTGGTTCTACAACCACGCCGAGCGCGTGCTGGTTCCCTCCCGAGTGTACGAGCACTACCTGAACAGCCGCGGGGTGAGTCACACCGGCCTCTGGACTCGAGGGGTGGATCCGGAGGAGTTCAATCCCGGATTCCGGAGCGAGGGCTTTCGCGCCAGGTTCGGTCTTAAGCCCGGCGATCTGCTGGTGTCCTACGTGGGCCGGCTGGCGCGCGAGAAGGACCTCGACCGTCTGGTAGAGGCTTGGCAGCGGCTTCGTGCGCGGCGAGGCAATGCCAAGCTAGTGCTCGTGGGTCGGGGCCCGATGGAGGAGGATCTCCGCGAGCGGGCTGTGCCCGGGATTCACCTCACAGGCCTGCTCACCGGCCGCGAGCTCGCCGAGGCGTACGCCAGCACTGACCTGTTCGTGTTTCCCTCGTCCACGGAAACGTTCGGCAACTCACTGCTCGAGGCGATGGCCTCCGGGGCCTGTTCGCTTGGCGTCGCCGCGGGAGGCGTGCAGGAGTTCGCGGAGCACGGCCGGAACGCGTGGCTGGTGGGACCCAACGATACGGAAGCGCTGCAAGGCGCGCTCGAGAAGCTGATGGCGGACGGCTCCCTGCGAGCCCGTCTGTCGAGGGGTGGCCTCCAGACGGCCGAGTCGCGCCAGTGGGGCCGGATCTACGATCAACTGCTCCAGGACTACGCCGCGACCGCGGCGTCAAAAGGTCGGGTCCAGGCCGCCTAGGGGCGCGGCCCGTCCCGCTCGAAGAGAAGACCCTCCAGCTCGGCGGCGCTCTCGAACCAGAAGTCCGGAGCGCCGGCTTCCAGGTCGCTCCGCGCGAAGGGCCCCCACAGCGCGGCCCCGGTGAGAACACCCGCTTTCCTCCCGCTCGCGAGATCGTGCACGCTGTCGCCCACGAAGAGAGTGCTGATCGGCTCGCTGGCGAGCGCCGTGACGGCCCGCTGAACCGGCTCCGGGTGGGGCTTGGGGTGCTCGACGTCATCGGCGCAGACCAGTACCTCGATGGCGTCCTCCAATCCGATCAGCCGAAGCCCTCGACGGGTTCCTTCTCGGTTCTTGCTGGTCACGACTCCGGTACGGAGCCCCCGCCCGCGGATACCGCGAACCAGATCGACTACACCCGGAAACGCCGCCACCATCCGGTCGTGGTTGGCCAGGTTGAAATCCCGGTAGGTGGCCACCAGCGCCTGCAGCTCCTCCGGCGAATCCGCCCAGGGCGCGAGCTGCACCCGGAGCGGGGTGCCGACGCCTCGCATCCATTCGCTATCGGGAACCGGTGCCCGGCCGTGCGCTGCCAGCGTATGCCGGTAACTGGCCAGGATGAGTTCGATGGAGTCGATCAGGGTTCCATCGAGATCGAAGAGAACGGTGCGGATGGCAGACATCGGGGTAAGCTACTCACCCGCACAACCCCGGTGACGCGAGGGCGAAAGAGGGCCTGGCCCCTTGGCACCGTAAGGAGCGTTCTCAGGCCAGATGCCAAATCGTTCGTGGGCGTGTGGAGCAGGCGACCGACGAGGTGTGCCTCCCCGGCCGTAAGGCCGCCACAGAGCCAGGCGAGCGACTGGTCGATCAGCGAAAGCAGCCGGCCGTCCCGGCGGCAGGCCGCCAGGCGGGCCAGGCGCCGGAGCCGGGCAACGAGTAGTCGCTGATCGTGCTCCAGGTGGCCGCTCCAGCGTTCAGTATTGGCGAGCCGGAGCTCCTCGCGCGCGATGCCGGCGGCCAGGTCCAGGGCCGCATGGTGCTCCTCCGGCGCCGGCGCGCGGCCCCGGCTTTCGCGAGCCGTCTCGAGAATCGGGACCACCTTTTTCGGATCCTCGGTCCGGCATCCTTCGTTGTCCACCCAGAAGATGCGACCCGGCTCCGGGCGAGCCTCCGGTGTTGGGCCCAGGAGATCGAGCGCCAGGCCGATCAGCCAACCCTCCTCTTCCCCCTTGACCACGGTCATGCCCGGGATCCCCGGGCAGGGACGGGCCCACACGGCCATGTCTGACCTCCAGCGATAGAGCCAGCGGCTCCGCTGGTCGAGCCCGGCATGAAGCAGCAGCTCCCGCTTGATGCCGAGGGACTCGAGCTGGTGCAGGCGTCTTTCGAGTTCCGACGCCGCGGAGAACTCGATGACCTCGATGGACTCATGAAGGGAACCCAGCCGCGCCGCGCGCCCGACGCGCTGGTCGAGACGGACGGCGGTCCAGGGGAGGTCGTAGTGGACGACCCGACTCACTCGTTGCAGGTCGAGCCCCTCGGCGGCGACGTCGGTGGCGAGCAGGAGCGCAGGCGGGGTACCGCACCGGGGCATGGCGCCGGGCCGAAACCAGTCGAGCACGGCGTCACGACCGAGCCGGCTCCGGCCGATCCCTGCGGCGTCGCCGGTCACCCACGCGGGCCCATGTCTCGAGAGCCGCGCCCGGAGCCAGGTGAGGGTGTCTCGAAAGCCGGTGAAGACGAGGGTTGGCGTTCCGTCCCCGATCAGGTCAGCGAGAAGTCGGCACTTTCCGTCGGCCTCTGGCGCAGCTCGCCGCGCCTTGTCGAGGACGCTGCGGAGACGGGACGCATCGTCCAGTGCGAGGTCGACCGGTTCGTCTGGAATCGGTGCCAGTCCCCAAAGCACGAGCTGCTCGGGATCTCTGCCCACAAAGGAGCGGATGGCGGCGCGGGTGGGCGATTGCCCCGCCTCTCTGGCCGCGTCCGCATGGTCCAGGAGGCGGGCGTAGCGCTCGAGCACGCCAAGCAGCGCGCCCGGACTCGAGGCGCAGGCACGCCAGAAGACACTCCGGATGAGGCCAGCCACCGTCGGATCGCGAGAGAGTCTGAGGCGATCCAACAGCTCCAGGAGTTCATGGCATTGTGGGTCGAGCGAGACGGGCATCGCGCGGCTCCTCACCGCCGGGGCTCCGGCGGGCAGCGGGCGACAGATCACCAGGTCGCCCAGGGCGGATGGCGCGGAGCGGGCGCGCAGGGCTTCGAGCAGGCTGGGGCAGCCCCGGCCGGAGAGGGCGTCGTCGCGGACGGCAAGGAGAAGCTGGTGGGCCAGGTCGCTCAGCTGATTGACGACGGGCGTGGCCGAGAGGAGCAGCACCCGTCGACCGTGCAGCCACGGTGCCAGGGCGCGATATCGTCTCGTGGCCGGATTGCGGAAGCGATGACTCTCGTCCACGATCACCAGCCTGCGGTCGGAGGCGGGCAGGTGCCCGCGACTCACCGCCTCGTGCGACAGGAGGGCCAGCGGGAGAGCGACTCGGTTCGCCGCGTGCCGCCATTGTGAGGCGAGCGCCGCCGGCACGATGGCGACGGTGGGCGCTCCGAGCGCCATGGCGGCAGCGAGGGCAATGTAGGTCTTGCCGCTTCCGACCGGATCCGCCAGGACCACGCCGCGATGAATCTCGAGGGCGGCCAAGGCCCGACGAAACGACCCTCGCTGCTCCCCGCGGAGCCATGGAGGAGGCGTGTAGCTCGCCTCCGGCGGGGCCACGGACGCCGCCAGCGTCTCCGCGACCTCGCGAGCGGCATCGGTCGGCGCCACCGAGAGCACGGTCGCGAGCGGGTCGTGGACCTCACTCAGGGCTTCCGCCACGATCCGCGGAATCGGCCCCCACGAAGCGGGCGAGCAGGGAGCGCTCCTCCGCCGAAAGCTGGAGGTGCTGGGCGGTGATGGCATCGAGTTCCTTTGCGACTTGCTCGCCTCGGCCAGCCCGGTCGGCGAGGCGCGCCAGGCGCTGATCGGAAAGCACGGCGGTGGGCAGCGGGAGGCTAGCAACGACGCGGGCATTGAAGCGGGCGAATCCGCCGGAAGCAATATCCGCCGCGGCTCGGGCCAGTGCCCGGACCCAGGTGCAGTTGAGCCATGCGGAGAGGGTGAGCGCCGTGAGCCGATCCGGCACCGGAAGGACGTAGCAGGTATTGAGAGCCACCAGCCGGGAGCCCTCGGCATCCACCAGCGCCGCCGCCGTGAGCTGGCGGGCGATATCCGCCCAGATCACCCGGTTCTCGCCTTGGGCATGAGTGACCCGAAACAGCGTCCAGAGGGGGCCACCCTGATAGTCCACTCGCGCCGACAGCATCGCCTCGTGCTGCGTCACGTATGCCGCCGCGCCTCGTGGCAGGGTCTGATAGGGCCCGCCGTTCGCATCATGCGGGAAGAAGAGCCGTGCCCCCGGATGCGCGGAGAATGGCCGGATGTCACGCCCTCTTACGGCCTGGCGCACCAGGGCCGGCTCAACTGACGGAGGCGGGTCGAGGAAGAGCGCGTTGGCCCCGGTCTTCACTCCCAACCGCGGCGTGAAGCGCTCACCGAGGCTCGGATGGTCGCCGCGGGCGCGTGCGAGTGCATCGAGGAGGGCGGGCGCCGCCAGCGTCCAGGCCTGGCCACCGACGACGTGCCGTTGCGGACAGCAGTGCCGCTCCATGGAATCGAGGGTGAGGCGGACGGTGTGGTCAGGGGACGGGGCCCGCCGGGCCGCGACGACCGCCGCGGGATAGGTCGTGGCATCGAACGGGGCACTCCGATCCTCGGTCAGGTCGGCCAGGACGTGCAGGGTGAACTCCCGGGCCAGGCCGGCCCGCATGGCACGGGCGTAGCCCGCCGTGGTGACCTTGAGGGGAAGGAGGAGCGCCAGAACCCCGCCGGGCGACAGCAGCTCGGCGCCTCGTTCCACAAATGCGACCGCGAGATCCGGCTGATGGGAGAAGCCGCGGCCGCCGGTCCGCCACCAGCGGTAGCGGCGGGAGAGGAGTTCGCGCATCGAGGGGCGGAGCTGCTCGGCGCGCACCCAGGGCGGGTTGCCGACGACGAGATCGAAGCCACCGCGGGCCAGCACGTCGGCCGCGTGCGCCTCATAGCAGAACCAGGTGATCTCTCCGTCGTGGCGGAGTCGCCGCTCGAGACGCCGGACCTCCTTCATGCCTCTCCGCAGCTGGTTCATGCGCTGCCGGAGGCCGCGGTCGAGGCTGCGCCGCTCGCCAAACAGGTCCGTCGCCCTCGCCACCCGCAGGCACTCGGCCATTTCGGCTTCGAGCTGTCGGCCTGCCTGATGGAGACATTCCTTGAACGCAGCGGTCTCGGCGCGGCGCAGCTGGCGGCCAAGCTCGCGCTTGTCCGAGCCCGTGGCCTGAACGAAGGCTTTGCGCAGGCCGTGCATCGGAGGGCCGTGCGATGGGGAACGGAGCCCATGGCCGGCAAGGGTCCAGGTCGGGTCGAGAAGGCTGTCACCCTGACGCACCACACCGTCGAGATTGGGCAGAGGTGCCACGGCTTCCGGATCGGTCACCGCTTCCGCGGCGATGATCGCGAGCCAGAGCCGGAGCTCGGCGAGACGCACCGCCATCGGGTTCAGGTCTACGCCGAAGAGGTTCTGTTCGAGAATGCGTCGGCGGAGGAGGGCGGGTGGTGCCTCACCGCGGCGGAGGACCGCCAGGCGTTCCAGGGCGCCGAGCAGAAAGGCGCCGGAGCCCACCGCCGGATCGAGCACCGCAATTCCGCGCAGTACCCGGCGGACGGCGCGGTCCGGTGCCGTGAGGCGCTCACGCGCCTCCTCCCGCGTGAGCCCGAGGCGTGATGCGATCAGGCTCTCGAGCCCCGCGTCCACCAGACGCTCCACGAGACGGCTCGGAGTGTAGAAGCTGCCGCTCTTCTGGCGGTCCTCGGGCGCCATGATTCCCTCGAACACCCGGCCCAGCATGTCGGGCGCGATGCGCGAGGGGTCGGCGCTTTCGACGGCGGTGAAATGGAAGCGCTCGAACATCTGGTCGAAGGCATCCCGCCAGCAGCGGTTGGGGACATCGCCCCGCCACGATCGCTCCAGCAGATGCGGCTCGAAGAGCCCTCCGTTGAGAAACGGGATCCGACCGAACGCCTTGGCCCGTCCCCGCTGGTCCGGAGGTCGGTTGAGGGTGCCGAAGAAGAGGGGGCGGAAGAGGTCGCGGTGCAGATGGCGGCGCCTGGCGAGGGTGTCGTCGACGGCCTGCCTCAGGAAGTCGTGCCGACCGTCGAGCCAGCCCTTGGCGGCGACAAAGTACAGAAACAGGACCCGCGTGAGTTGAATGAGGGCCAGCGGTCGCCGGTCCCGCTCACGGAGGGAGCCGGACAGCCCGGCGGCCATGAGGTCGAGGGCGCGCCGAAACTGCCGGAAGAATCGTCGCCCGACGTCGCTCCCTTCGAGCACGGCGCTGGCTCGGAGGGCGAACGCCAGACCGGAAAGAGGCGGCAGAAGGAGGAGTCGCCGCAGGCGCTCCCGGTCCCCCGGATCGGGGCGATCCAGATCCAGAGAGAGGGTGGCGCTCTGGTCCGCGGTGACCGCGATGGCGAGGCGACGAGCGCCTGGGTCGAGTGCCATGACGCCCACCAGCCGGCCCCGCTCGGCGAAGGCCTCTGACAGTCTGGCGGCGACCTCGGCCGGCTCCCTCGTCAACACTCCAAGCCACTCGAAATTCTCCGTGCCGCCCAGCAGTACCGCGGCCTCTGCAGCGACGGGCAGGGCGCCGGGTCCCAATTCCCGGGGTCGGTAGTGCTGGCCCAGCGCCTGCACGATGGCGGCCAGATCGGGCAGGGCCCGGATCCCTCCGAGCAGGGTGGCGATATCCATGGCGTACCCGGTTGGCGGGGGTCCACGGTAGGGCCACGGCCGGTATAACTTGGTAGCGGTCTTGCGGTCGCCCGGCGCCAAATAACCCGCTGGCGGTCGGAGGGCGACGTTCGCGGACTTTCATTGGAGCGAGTATGAGGCCGTACGAGGCCTTGATCGTGGTGACGCTGCTCGCGCCGGGGGCGGTTCGGGCCCAGGAGAGCGGCGAATTCGTGACTGTGAGGGGCACCGACACCGTCGCGGTGGAGCATTTCCAGCGGCAGACGGCGGTCCTCGATGGGAGCCTGGTTCGCACCGCGTCCGCGGCCGCGCGGGAGCGGCTCACATACCACACCGTGCTGCTCCCCGACCAGAGCACGCCTCTCATCGAAGTGTCGGTGTGGCGGGCGACAGACCCCGAGGACAGCCCCGCCCGCCAGACGGCGCGGGTGCTCTTCAAGGGGGACAGCGCGGCGGTGGACGACGCCAGCCGGTGGGACGGCGTCATCACGCACGTGCTGCCCACCCGCCCGGCCGCGGTACCCTATCTCAACCTGTCGGTGTCCTTGATGGAACTCGCCACGCGCCGAGCGGCCGGAGCGGGGGCCGACAGCTTGGCCGTCCCCTTCTTTAATCTCGGCGGGGGACAGACCGTCACCGGCGTCGTGCAGCGGCTGGGTACCGATTCCGCCGCGGTTCGCATCGGATCGGTAGAGTTTCGCTTCCACGTAGACAAGACCGGCCGCATCCTCGGCGGCGCGGTGCCGTCACAGGGTCTGGCCATCTCCCGCACCGCCACGGGCTGACGGCCACCGCGATGGGGCGCCCGCAGCTCAGCCGGCGACAACTCGCCCTCTCGATCGCGCTGTTGTACGCGATTCTGGGGTGGGCGTGGATTCTCTTCTCGGACAAAGTGCTGTTCACGCTGACCAGCCTGTCCCGCGACCAGGTCCAGCGCCTCGGTACTTTCAAGGGACTGATCTACGTCGGGCTCACGGCCCTCATCATCTGGTGGCTGGTGCGTCGGGCCCTGACGGAGGTGGCGGAAGCGGAGTCGGCCCGTTTCGAGAGCGAATCCCGGTACCGTCAGATCTTCGAGCGGACCACGTCGGTCTGCCTGCTGGTGGACGCGGAGACGCTTCGCCTGGTGGACGTCAACCCGGCCGCGGTACTGTTCTACGGCTGGTCGCGCGAGGAACTGATCGGCAAGTCGATCGCGGATATCGACACCCTGCCGGAGCCGGTGCTCCGCGAGCGGCTCCGGGACGCGCGCGCCGAGCAGCTCAATTTCTTCGTCTTCCGGCACCGGCTCCGCTCCGGCGCGGTGCGGGATGTCGAGGTCCATTCGAGTCCGATCTTTCTCAAGGGGCGGCCCACCCTCTTTTCGCTGGTCCACGACATCACCGATCGGGTACGGGCCGAGCGCCAGCTGGTGGAATCCGAGGCCAACTACCGACGGGCGCTGGAGCAGGCTTCCGACGCCATCATCGTGAGCGACCGGCAGGGCGTGATCCTCGAGGTCAATGCCCGCACCGAGGAGATCCTGTGCTGCACCCGCGAGGAGATCATCGGCCGGCGGATGGAGGACTTCGTCGCGCCGGAGGATCGCGACCGCATTCCGTTCCGCCTGCGCGATCTCATCGAGGGGCGGCACGGACTCTCCGAGCGGCGCATGCAGCGCAAGACCGGCGGATTCGCGGACGTGGAGATCAGCGCGCGGGACCTGGGTGACGGCCGGTACCAGGCCATCGTCCGGGACGTGTCGGAGCGGCGACGGCTGGAGGAGCAGCTTCGACAGGCGCAGAAGATGGAGGCCGTGGGGCAGCTCACCGGCGGCATTGCACACGACCTGAACAACTTGTTGACCGTGGTGCTGGCGAACAGCGAGATGATCGCGGCCACGCTCCCGGCCGAGCGTGACGACCTCAGGAGCGACCTCGCGGAGCTGCAGATGGCGGCGCGCCGCGGCGCGCAGATGATCCGCAAGCTCCTGTCCTTCAGCCGGCACGCCCCCCTCACCTACCAGGTGTTCGACCTGGGCCGGCTGATGGAGGATCTGATCGGCACGATGCGGCGACTGCTCCCCGCGCACATCGAAGTGGTCTGCACCCGGGAAGACGCCCCGCTCCGGGTCCTCGCCGACGCAGGCGCCGTGGAGCAGATTCTGCTCAACCTCGCCACCAACTCCCGGGATGCGATGCCGCGGGGCGGGACGCTCCGGGTCGAGACACGGCGCATCGACGTGGCCCGGCCGCCCGCGGGAGCCCTGCCGGGGTCGTATGCCTGTCTCAGCGTCAGCGACAACGGCGTGGGGATGGACGACCGGGTCCGGGCCCGGGTCTTCGAGCCGTTCTTCACTACCAAGCCGCCCGGGGAAGGCAGCGGGCTGGGCATGGCGATGATCTACGGGCTCACCCAGCAGCACGGCGGGTTCGTCGAGCTGGACAGCTCGGTCGGCAAGGGCACGACGGTGCGGGTGTTCTTTCCGATGGCTCGCGAGGACCAGCCCATGGCCGAGCTGGCCCCGACCCCCGATGGGCTGCGTGGGGGCAAGGAGCGCGTGCTCCTCGTGGAGGACGAAGATGGGCTCCGGCGGGTCGCGCAGCGCGCGCTGGAGAAGGTCGGGTACCGGGTCCTGACCGCCGCGGATGGGCTCGAGGCGCTGGAAGTCTTCAGGCGGAACGCCGGCGAGATCGATCTCATCATCACCGACGTGGTTATGCCGAAGCTCGGCGGCATCGCCCTGTACCGGGCGGTCCGGCAGGACGGGCATGCGGTCCGCTTCCTCTTCACGAGCGGATACGCCGCCGACGAGATCATGCAGGGCGACACCGGGGACGGCGAGCTCTCGCTGCTGCAGAAGCCGTGGACCCTGGCAGACCTGACCCATCGAGTGCGTGAAGTGCTGGACCGCGCGCAAAGCGAGCGCTGAGGTGGCCGCCGCGCTCAACGAGCGCGAGCGAGATCCGCTGGCGGTCTGGCCCTCTCCACGCGCCACCACGATCCTGGCGGTGGTGCTCCTCCTGGGGAGCCTGCTCCTCACGGTCAGCGCCCTGTTGCATCCCCTGCTTCCGCTCACCGCCAGCGGCGATCTCGCCATGATCGAATCGACGCCCTACTGGCGGGCGATTCACATCGCGCTGCTGTATGGCACCGGGATGATCATGGTGGGCATCTGGGCGCGCTGGTGCTCGGCCGAGCGCGGGGAGCGCCCGGGGCTTGCCATCTCATTCTTCCTGCTCGGTGTGGGGCACGCGCTCAACGGCGTGAACATCGCGTACATGACGGGGGCGGGGACGCTCTTCGCGCGGCTCGCGGCGGGCGGAGCCGACGTGGCCGGAGTCTATCAGGCCACCCACCTCTTCGCCGTCGCGTGCGGCCGGCTGGGTGGGTTTCTGGTGTCGGCCGCGGCGGGACTCATCGCGCTCACCACCGGGAGCCGTCAGGACGAGCCGCGCTGGCTGATCTCCGTCGCGACGGTCGCGTGCATCGCCGGACTGCTGGGCAACATTTTCGCGACGCCCGGCAACCCGCTCATGCTGACCGGCATCGGCATCATGGCCCTCTGGCAGATCGTGACGGCGGGACGGATCCTTCGCGCTCAGCGCTGACGCAGGTCCGGCCCATAGCGTCGCCCCTTCCACTCGACCCTTCTTGCGCCGCGGATTGTCGAGAGCCCGACGATATAGAGGCTGAGCGCCGCACCCACCGGATAGCCAAGGCCGTACCAGGGAGGAATCCCCATTCCGAAAGCGATGGCGCCCCAGAAGAGGACGCTGGCCCCGACCGCTCCCCAGAGGGGTCCCGCGAGCCAGGCGGGAAGCGCGCCGACGGCCACCGCCGCAAGCAGGAGCCAGGGGACCAGCCAGAAGGCGAGCGCGCCGCCGAGCAGCAGGGGGACCAGCGCTCGCTGAACCGGCTCGTCGGGGAAGGAGCGCCGTGAGCCGAGGTAGATGTTCTTCGACCATCCCTCGATCAGGTGGCGGAGCCCGGTATACATCCGGGTCTCGATCAACTCGTCGCCGAAAAGCACGCGCAGCCGGTATCCGGCGCTCCAGAACTCCTGGGCGAGCGCCAGGTCTTCGGCGATCTCGGCGCGCACCACCTCATGTCCCCCGATGGCTTCGTAGGCTGGGCGCCTGACGAGGATGAACTGACCGATCGCGATTACCTCGCTCCGGTGGCGCGCGCGGTTGACGAGCCGCGGATGAAAGCGGAGTGCCAGCAGGTAGATGACCTGCGGCATGATGAGCCGTTCCCAGAGCGTGACGCAACGCTGGCGCGGGGCGATCGTGAGCAAATCGGCTGCCGTCGCCTCGATTGCGCCGACGGCGCGACCGATCAGCTCCGGCGTATGCCGGGTATCGGCGTCGGTGAAGAGGAGGAAGTCACCGCGGGCCGCGTGGTATCCCTGTTCCAGCGCCCAGGGTTTTCCGTACCAGCCATCGGGCAACGGCTCGCCAGCCAGCACCCGGGCGCGCGGGTCGGCGCCAACCGCCTGCTCGGCGAGGGTCCTGGTCGCATCGGTCGAGCGGTCATCGACGACGATCAGTTCAATGGCGGGGTAGGTCGTGGCGAGGATGGATCGGATGACGGTGTCGATCGTGCTGGCTTCGTTCCGCGCGGGCACGATCACCGACACCAGGCCGCGAGACGCGGCGGGAAACGCCGTCAACCGCGGCGACCGGCGCGCCAGGCGGAGGAGCGTCACCCAGGGGAGCAACCAGGGCAGGGTGGAGAGCCAGCGGAGAGCCACGGACGTCTGACGTTCCTGCCTCGAGCTTCAGCGGATCCTTACGACTTGCTGCAGCTCGGTCTCGATCTGGTCGAGCTGCTTCTCGATGTCATGGTCATCGAGCGCGCTGTCAGGGGCCGGGACGCCGTTCTGCGTGAACAGCGTCGCGACCAGGGCGTCGGTGTAGCCGACCACCGCGACGGCGATCCCCTTGTCGAGGGTGGCGCTCAGGCGGAGAATGATGGCCATCGCCTGGCGCTGACGGAGGCCGGTGAGAACCGGGCCGATCCGGCGGATGAGAAGCTCGCGCAGGTACTGGATCTCCTCGACGATCTCTCCGGCGGCGAGGCCGCGCGCCGCGCCGAAGCGGCCGTAGTGTTCCGCGGCGTGATGCCAGACCTCCGCGACCGACCGGCGCAAGGGCCCCACGCTTTCGGTGAGGATGTCGTACAGCAGGCGAAGTTCACGCTCCAGCGTGCCGGGCGGCCTCGAGGTCGCCGTCGAAACCCTACCGGCCAGCCAGCCCGCCCATTCCTTCACCACGGCATCGCGATGGTCAGCCATCGCTCGGCCGACGGTCAGCAACGTGGGATGCGATGCGCGCAATGAGGCTCCGGGGGGTGAAAACGACGCGGGGCAATCTACATGGAGGGGTGTAATGGGGTCAAAGACGGTCATACGGCCTCCCCGGCTCCGCGCCGGCAGTCGCGTCGCTCTGCTCGCGCCGTCCGGGCCGCTCAGCGAGCGGGACGACCTGACGCGGGCGCTGGAGCTGTGCCGCGCCTTCCAGTTCGAGCCCATCGCGGGGACGCACGCGCTGGAACGGCACGGCTATCTGGCGGGCGAGGACGACGCCCGGCTCGCCGATCTCAACCAGGCTCTGAACGATCCGTCCGTCGACGCCATCTGGTGCCTTCGGGGCGGCTACGGCGTAACGCGCATCCTCGATCGCGTCGAGACCGAGGGTTTTGTGAGGCGGCCCAAGGTGGTGATCGGCTTTTCCGATGTGACCGCCTTGCTCCTCGCACTGCACGAGAGCGCTGGCGTGGTGACCTACCACGGCCCGATGAGCCGCTCCCCGCTCTCGCTGTTCAGCCGGCGCCACTTCGAGCTGGTGCTCACCCGGGTGGGAGCTCCGGGGCTCATGGGAAACCCGCCAACGCCGTCGGGCGTCACCGTGCCGCGGGCGCCGAGGATCGTTGCACTCCATCCGGGTGTCGCAGAGGGCCCACTGGTCGGCGGGAACCTCACGCTTCTCATGGCCCTGGCGGGGACGCGGCACTTTCCGGACCTCACCGGGGCACTGCTGTTTCTCGAAGACGTGGGGGAAGACCTGTATCGCATCGACCGCCACCTGGCGCACCTCCGTATGCTGGGCGCGCTCGATCGGCTGGCTGGCGTCATCGCGGGGCAGTTCACCGAGATGCGGCGCGGCACGGGAGACGGCGGCGCCTTGGCGCTGGACGAGGTGCTCGGCACCTATCTCACACCGTTAGGCATCCCGGTGGCGATGGGATTCCCCATCGGGCATATCGAAGACCAGTGGACCCTGCCGATCGGTGTCAGGGCCAGGCTGGACGCGGGAGCCGGCGAGGTGGAGATTCTCGACGAGTGCACCATCTAGGCGCACCGGACCCCAACTTGCACGTTGGCATGGCCACTCCGACCCTCTCCCGTCACTCTCTGGCCGGCGCTCTTGGCCCGCTCTCGATTGAAGTGCGCACCAGCGATCGAGGCTCGGCGCGGCCCGCCGTCATCATCGTCCACGGCTTCAAGGGATTCAAGGACTGGGGAATGTTCCCCGCCTTCGCGGAGCGCGTGGCCCGGGCCGGGTTCACGGCGGTTTCTTTCAATCTGAGTGGGAGCGGGGTGAACGATGAGGGCCAGTTCGTCTTTCCGGAGCGGTTTGGGCACAACACCTTTACCGCGGAGCTCGAGGATATCGATCGGGTGCTCCGGGCTCTGGGCGAGGGGCGCCTGGGAGCGGCACCTACCGATCGGTTCGGCCTGGTGGGGCACTCCCGAGGCGGCGGCATGTCCATACTCACGGCCAGCCGCGACCCGCGCGTCCAGACGCTCGTCACCTGGGCCGCGATCTCCCACGTGAACCGCTGGCCGGGGCAGGCGGCGGAGTGGCGCAGGGCCGGCCACCTCGACATCGTCAACGCCCGCACCGGCGAGGTGCTTCCCCTCTATACTGATGTCCTGGACGACATCGAGCAGCATCAGGTCAATCTGGACATCACGGCCGCCGCGCGCCGGGTCTCGATTCCCTGGCTCATCATCCACGGGGAAAACGACCCCGCCGTTTCTCCCGACGAGGCGCGTGCTCTGGCCCAAGCCGCGTCGCGAGAGAATCCAACCCGCCTGATGCTGATCCCGGGCACGGGGCACACCTTCGGAGCGGTCCACCCGTTTCAGGGAATGACACCGGAACTGGCGGTGGTGTTTGACGAGACGCTGGGGTGGTTGGGGAGGGGACTGTAGGGAGCGTACAGCGTTCAGCGTTCGGCTTTGCCTTACGGCTAACGGCTGACGGCTGATGGCTGATGGCTGACGGCTGATGGCTGATGGCTGATGGCTGATGGCTGATGGCTGATGGCTCACGGCTCTCCCCCTATATTCCGTCTATGCCAATCTACGAATACACCTGCCCCGACTGCGGCAAGGAGTTTGAGCTGTTCGTTCGAGGAGAGACCAGGCTGGCGTGCCCCGGCTGCCACTGCCAGAAGATCGAGCGCCGCATGTCAGTGCCCGCCCGTCCGGCCGGTGGAGCCGGCGCGACCACGGACTATTCGAGCCTCGGTCCGCCGAGCGGAGGAGGCGGTTGCTGCGGCGGTGGAGGCTGCGGCTGCCACTGAGTCCGCTGCAGGCGCGCCTCGCGGAACGGCTCCGGAGCGCACCCGCGGCCCCCACAGAGTCCGCCGATGCCGCGCCACGGGCGGCGGTCGCGGTGGTCGTCTCGCCGGATCCGGACAGCGTGCTGCTCATCCGACGGGCCGAGCGGGAGGACGATCCGTGGTCCGGGCACATGGGGCTTCCCGGCGGACGTGCCGACCCCGAGGATCCGGACCTGGTCGCGACCGCGATGCGGGAAACCGTCGAAGAGGTTGGCTTCGCGCTCCGACCGGACGAGCTGCTCGGTGTGCTCGAAGATGTCTGGCCCCGCTCCCCCCTTCCCCGCCGCATCGTGGTTCGCCCCTTCGTCTTCGCCATTTCGGAACGGCTGCCCGTAACCCTGAGTGGGGAAGTCCAGGAGGCGTTCTGGATTCCGGTGCAGGAGCTGCTCAAGCCGGAGGTGTACCGGGACACCGTCATTCGGCTCTCCGGTGAGAACCGGGTCTTTCCCGCCTACCACCTGGACCCCGGCGTGGTCTGGGGCCTTACCGAGCGCATTCTCACCCCGCTACTCTCGCTGATCGCTGACCGTCCGGGGGCCTGAGGCCCCAAGGGGCCGGGGGCTCTTGACTTTAGCCGTGTGGCAACCGACAATTAGTTGAGACTAAACAATCTGTTCGGCGGGAGCAAGTCATGTCGGCAGCCGTTGTCCATGAGCCTCTGACCCGGTCGGTCGAGGACTACCTCAAGGCCATCTACCGATTGTCCCTCTCCGGGGCGCCGGCCACGACCAGTGATATCGCCCAGCATCTCATGCTGGCGGCTCCCTCGGTGAGCGGAATGATCAAGCGGCTCTCCGAGCTTGGTCTACTCGAGCACGAGCCGTACAAGGGCGTGCAGCTCACCGCCGAAGGGCGTCGGCTCGCGCTCCGGATGGTGCGGCGGCACCGGATTCTCGAGGCCTACCTGGTGGCCTTCCTCGGCTATGGATGGGAGTACGTGCACGAGGAGGCCGAACGGATGGAGCACGCCGTGAGCGATCTCCTGATCGAGCGGATGGCCACGGCGCTGGGGAATCCCCACTTCGATCCCCATGGCGACCCCATTCCCGGGCCCGACGGTACGATCGCGGAGCTGCTCTACACCCCGCTTTCCGAGATCCCGTCCGGCGAGACGGTAGAGGTATGCCGAGTGGACACGAGTCACCCCGACCGGCTCCGCTACATCGCGAGCTTTGGACTCACCCCGGGGGCCAAGGCCATGGTAGTGGACCGCCAGCCGTTCCACGGACCGGTCACGGTGCGGGTAGGAAAGCAGCAGCATGTGCTGGGCGACGAGATCGCGCGGCTTCTGCTCTGCGCCCGTCCGGGACTTCAGCCATGACCACGGTTCCCCAGACTGGTCGGGCGTGGCGCCAGCCGGCCGCGGGCCCGTCCCTCCCTGAGGCCCACCGCTCGGTGGATGTACCGGGCGGGCCGAGCGTGTGGCGGAAGCTCCTGGCCTTTGCGGGCCCCGGGTATCTGGTGGCGGTCGGCTACATGGACCCGGGCAACTGGGCCACCGACCTCGCGGGCGGTGCGCGGTTCGGCTACACGCTGCTCAGCGTCGTCCTGCTCTCGAACCTGATCGCGATCCTGCTGCAGGCGCTTTCGGTCAAGCTGGGCGTGGCGACGGGCCGGGATCTGGCGCAGGCCTGCCGGGAGCACTACTCGCCCCGGGTGAGCTTCGCGCTGTGGGTGCTGTGCGAGATCGCCATCGCCGCCTGCGACCTCGCGGAGGTGCTCGGCTCGGCGATCGGGCTCAACCTGTTGTTCGGAATCCCGCTGGTGGCTGGCGTCTGCCTGACGGCGCTGGATGTGCTGCTCCTCCTGCTGCTCCAGCATAAGGGCTTCCGGTATCTCGAGGCGGTCGTGATCACCCTGATCGTGACGATCGGGGTCTGCTTCTTCGCGGAGATCGTGCTGTCGCGGCCCGACCTGGGCCAGGTGGCGCGGGGGCTGCTTCCGTCCGCACAGGTCGTGACCAATCCGGACATGCTGTACATCGCGATCGGCATTCTGGGCGCGACGGTGATGCCGCACAACCTCTACCTGCATTCCTCGATCGTGCAGACCCGGCGCATCGGCTCCGCTCCGGCCGACCGGCGCGAGGCAATCAAGTACGCGGTGATCGACTCGACCGTGGCGCTCCTGCTCGCGTTCTTCGTCAACGCCGCGATCCTGGTCGTTTCCGCGGCGGTGTTCCACGGGAGCGGGCACGAGGGTGTGCAGGACATCAACGACGCGTACCGGTTGCTGTCCCCGCTCCTCGGCACCACGGCCGCCAGCCTGCTCTTCGCCATGGCGCTCCTCGCCTCCGGTCAGAACTCGACCATCACGGGGACCCTGGCTGGCCAGATCGTGATGGAGGGCTTCCTCAACCTGCGGCTCCCGCCGTGGCTCCGGCGTCTGATCACGCGGCTCATCGCGATTATCCCGGCCGTCATCGTGACCGCGATCTACGGTGAGCGCGGCATCGGCAGCCTGCTCATCCTGAGCCAGGTGATTCTGAGCCTGCAGCTGGCGTTCGCGGTGGTGCCCCTGGTGCAATTCACCAGCGAGAAGGCGAAGATGGGCGAGTTCGTCAACAGCAGGCTCTTGTCCGCAACCGCCTGGGCGGTGACGATCGCGATAATCGGGATGAACGGCTGGCTGCTGCTCACGACGGTGCGCGGCTGGCTGGCCTGAGGCCGGCCGCGAGGGCGGACGGGGGGAGAGCTACTCGCGGAGCGCCGCCAGAAGCCGGACCAGGCGTTGGTCGCGGGCCTCGCGCAGCTCCGTGGTGTGCCGGGAGTAGGCGCGGTCCACGAGCCGGATCAGTCGCTTCTGGTCCTCCGGGCCAAGCTGCTTCCAGTCGGCGAGTCCCTTCCAGATTTCCTCGTAGGTCCCGAGCATCTTGGCCACGAACACGTCCACGCCCCACTCGCCGGCGGCCAGGTGCTGTTCCAGGTGCGGCCCCGCCGCCACCCAGCCGAGGGCTGGCCCCACCGAGACGGCCCGGTCCACGTCCTCCACATCGAGCACTCCATCCACCACCAGCTGGATGCACTCGCGCCACAGTGCGGCGGTGAGCCGGGCGGTGATGTTGCCCGGCACTTCCTTCTTGAAGACGATGGGTGCCCGGCCGAGGAGGCTCAGCCAGAAGCGGACGTCCTCCACGCAGGCCGGGTCGGTGTGCGGGCTCGGGACTACCTCGACGAGGGGAATCAGCTCGACGGGGTCGAGCGGGTGAGCCACCATGAACCGGTCCGGTCGCTCGAGCCGGCTCGAGAGGATGCTCGGACCCAGGCCGCTGGAGCTGCTGGTGATGATCGCCGCCTGGCGGGCCACCTTCTCCGACTGCTGGAGGGCCTTGAGCTTGGTGGGCAGGTCCTCGTGGACCGCTTCGATGATCCAGTTGGCCTCGGAGACAGCCTGGAGGAGGCTCCGCCCGATCCGCATCTGGCTCAGGGCCTCCTCCGCCACCATCGCTTCGGCGCGCTTGAGGCGGACCAGGGCCACCACGCGGTCGCCGATGGCATCCGCGGCGGGATTGAGGACCTCGGCGTCAGCGTCGTAGATGGTGACGGGCCATCCGGCCGCCACCGCGAGCGCCGCCCAGCCCCGGCCGATCTCCCCGGCCCCAACGATAGCGACACGCGGCGTTTCGAAGCGAGTCATGGTGTGGCTCTACGATAACGGCGAAGCTGCGGCGCGCCAAGCACGTGTAGATTGCGCTCCACAGCGCTACCAGGTGCATATGCTCCACACCGCCATCCTTCTTTCCATCAGCTTTGCAGTCCCGCAGCAGTCGGGTCCGGCTCCCCGACCCGAGCCGATCGCCATCGAACGGCGGGTGGCGGAGCGGCTGGGGCTCCGGGTGGGCGACACGGTCTCGGTCGGGCTCGAGGTGAACCGGCTTGAAGCCCGGGCGGTGGTGGCTGCCATCTACGAGCCCACCGCCGACCCCTCCGCCGTGGCGCGACGCGACCTCACGGCGCGGTTTCACCTGCCTTACCTCGCGCGCCTCCTCGGAGCGCCGGACCGGGTGGACCGCTTCGCCATCGCGGTCGACTCCGGGGTGGAGCCTGCCGTGGCGGCTGGTGTGCTCAACCGGGCGGCCTTCGGCTTCCGCGCGTTTCCGTCCCGGGAGATTGCCAGCGAGTCGTCCGAGACCTTCCGCGTGGTAGACCGCTTTCACCGGGCCATCGGCGTGATCTCGGTGGTGGCCAGCGCGATCTTTCTCCTCTGCATCATGCTGCTCAAGGTGGAGGAACGCCGGGTCGACGCGGCCGTCATGCGGCTCACCGGAATCAGCCGCCGCACCGTCTTTCTGGCCCTGCTCATCGAGGCGGTCCTGATCGCGACGGTCGGATCGGTAATGGGAGTCGCGCTAGCGGAGGCCGCGAGCGCCACGACCAATGCCTACTACCAGCGCTTCTTCGATACCACACTGGTGTTTTCGATCATCACCTCCGGCATCCTCCGTTTCAGCGTGGCGCTCTCCATCGGCCTCGGCCTCCTCGCCGGCGCCCTGGCCGCGCGGCGCCTGGTGAAGACCGCGCCGATGGTGCTGTGGGGGAGGGGAGCAGAGTGAGAAGTGAGAGGTGAGAAGTGAGAGGTGAGCGGTGAGCGGGAGCAGCGTTAACCGCAGCGTCCAGCGTTCAGCTTTCAGGGCGTGGTCCTGCCCTGTTCTGCTGATGGCTGACGGCTGATGGCTGACGGCTAGTGTCCACCGGCTTCCGTCTCAGTATCCGGAATCTCATGCGGCATCGGGTTCGAACCGTCCTGGCCGTGGCAGGGGTCGCGGTGACCACCGCGATGCTCCTCGACATGGTGCTCCTGGCCGGAGGCATCGAACGGTCCTTCACCCGCCTCCTCGAGGGGAGAGGATTCCAGATCCGGGTCTCGCCCAAGGGCACTCTGCCGTTCGATACCGAGGCGACGATTCCGGACGCCGCGGGGGTTCGACGCCGGATCGCCGCCGACAGCGCGGTGGTCGCGGTAGGGCCGGTGCTCGCCACGTCGCTCTACGCCCGCCATGGGGACTCGCTGGTGACGCTCTTCGGCTACGGCATCGATCCCACCGCCCAGGCCATCTACGAGGTGGAGCGGGGCCGCGATCTCGGGCCCGACGACTCGACCGGGGTGCTGCTCAGCGTTCCGGTGGCGGAGCGATTCGGCCTCGTACCGGGCGACACTCTGATCCTGCAGAGCCGGCTCGATCCCGAGGCTGTCCGGGCGGCGGTGTCCCGGCGCCTGGTGGTGCGCGGGATCGTGCGCTGGCTCTACGACTACAAGGGCCAGCCGTCGGTCGGGACCATCGTGACCGTCCTGCAGGATCTCGCGGGGCTCCGCGCGGGCGACCGGGTATCGGCCTTTGCCGTGAAGGTCCGCACCGACGCCGAAGCGGCCGCCGCGACCGAACGCCTCAGGAGCGCCCTGCCGAGGCTCGAGGTCAACAGCATCGCCGACTTCGTCCGGCGCTTCCGGGAACGGCTGGTGTACTTCAGACAGGTGTCCTACATCATCGGCTCGATCAGCCTGATCGTGACGGTCCTCCTCCTCTCCACCCTCCTCTCGATCACGGTGAATGAGCGGCGGGGGGAGATCGCCACGCTGCGTGCGATCGGCGTGGCGCGTGGCACGATCGTAGGGGGCGTGATGCTCGAGGGCGCCCTCCTCACCCTGGTGGGTGGCGCCCTGGGTGCGGCCTTGGGCGCCGTGACGGCGACCTACCTCGACCGCATCCTCACCGCCTTTCCGGGGCTCCCGGCATCGATCTCCTTCTTCGTTCCGGATCCCCAGAGTCTTACCCTCGCCGGAGCTTTGCTGGTGGCGACCGGTGTCCTCGCCGGGGCCTATCCCGCGCTCCTCGCCGCCCGGGCGCCGATCGCGGCCACGCTCCGCGCGGAGGCGACGTGAGCGGGCTCCTCACCGCGGTTGGCCTTCGCAAGGACTACCCGATGAACGGGGAGGTGGTGCACGCGCTCCGGGGCGTCTCTCTCACCATAGAGCGGGGCGAGTACGTGGCCGTGGTGGGGCCCTCGGGCTCCGGCAAATCCACGCTGCTGCAGCTCCTGGGGGGGATCGACTCTCCGACGGCGGGCAGCGTCCACCTCGACGGGGTGCACCTCGAAGCTCTCTCGGACCGGGAACTCACCCGCATCCGCCTTACCCGGATCGGGTTCGTCTTCCAGCGGTTTCATCTGCTTCCCGTGCTCACTGCTCTGGAGAACGTCGAGCTTCCCATGGCGGAGGCGGGGCTCGCCAGAGCCGAGCGGCGCGCGCGGGCCCGGGAGCTGCTCCGCTACGTTGGGCTGGAGAGCCGCGTGAGTCACCGGCCCACGGCGCTCTCCGGCGGCGAGATGCAGCGGGTAGCGATTGCCCGGGCGCTCGCCAATCGCCCTGCCATGATCCTGGCCGATGAGCCGACCGGCGAGCTCGACGCGGCGACGGGGCACACTATCCTCTCGCTGTTCCGGCGCCTGCACGACGATGGTGCCACGCTGGTGGTGGTGACCCATGATGAGCATCTGGCGCGCGAGGCGGGCCGCGTGGTCCAGATGCTGGACGGGAGGATGGTGGCCGACCCCTCCGGCATCGCGCCCGAGCAGGTGGCAGACGGATGCTGATCGTCCTTGCGGTGCGTCATCTCCTGGTCCACAAGGGGCGATCCCTCCTGCTTCTCCTTGGCTACGGCCTGGGCGTGGCGGTGATGGTGGTACTGCTCTCCGTCGGCGCGGCGATGCTCGAGCAGTCGCGCGACGTCGCCCTGGTGGGCGGTGGCGAGGTGACGGTGCTGCCGCTCGGCATCGACGTCGAGGCGATTCGCACCGGCGGAGCGAGCGGCATGTTCTTCGGCATCGACCGGGCACGCTTTCTCACGCGGCAGCTCCTGGGGGGCCCGCGCCATGCGGGGGTGATGCGGGCGGTGAGCCCGACCATCGAGAACAAGCTGGTCTATCTTGGCGCGCACGGTCGGGTCGTTCCGGTGCGTGCCGGTGCCGAGCTTCCGAGCCGGGCCCGCGCCGTTGGCGCCGGGCTGCCGGTTCGGGAAGGGACGTGGCAGGACCAGGCCGAAGACTCCGCCTGGTTCGCGCCGACCCGGCAGGAGCTGTACGACGAGTTGGATCACTTCCACCTGCCGCCGGTCGCGGATTCGACCTGGGCGGAGTGGCACTACTTCAACGTCACTGTGGGGCCCAACGAGTGGTGGTACCTGACCTATCTGGTCGCGGGTCAGGTGATGCGAGGCCGCTGGGGCGGCCAGCTGCTCGTGTCGCATCGCAAGCCTGACGGTGGTTACGACCGGTGGGTCGAGCCCGTCGCGGCGGATGTCATATCTCTGGATACCGCCCGGGCTGACCTGGCCCTGGGCCGGAGCGGAGTGCGGCAGGAGGATGGAGTCTATCGTCTGCGGGGTCAGGCGACGGGGCCCGCTGGCGCGCTTTCGTTCCAGCTGGCGCTCACCCCCGACGCCAATCGCTACTTCCCTCCCGCCGATCTCCGGGAGGGAGCCCTGGTCTCGGGGTATGTGGTGCCGGCCCTCAGCGGGCGGGTATCGGGCGAGATCTGCCTGCGGGGGCGGTGCAAGGCGCTTCACTCCGTACCCGGCTACCACGATCACAACTGGGGCGTCTGGCGTGGCGTCACTTGGGACTGGGGCGCCGCGCGCGGGAAGAGACTGGATCTGCTCTATGGCGCGGTCTACGCTCCGGACGACACCCTGTTCAGCGGGACCACGGCGCCGCGGATACTGGTGGCAGTCGTCGACTCCCTCGGCGTGCGCCAGATCCTCCGGGCCAGAACGATCGCATATCACGGCGGCACGGTTCCGACGGCCTTCTCCTTCGTCGCCTCGCGGGACGACGACACCCTTCGGGTCAGCGCCAAGGTAGCCGACTATCAGGTCACGCAGCGCGGTTCGGCCGGCCGGGCACGGCACTTTCTGCAGATGCGGGGGACGTTCGAGGTCGAGGGGACGATCGCCGGTGAGGCGGTGAGAGACGAGGGAGAGGGGTTCTTTGAGACGTATGTGGGGGCAGCCGTCAGCCGTCAGCCATTAGCCGTTAGCCGTTAGCCATTGGCCGTTAGCCATTAGCCGTTAGCCATTAGCCGTTAGCCATTAGCCGTTAGCCATTAGCCGTTAGGTGGACCCCGCGCGGATTCACCCTGCACGCTGGACGCCGTTGTCCTCGCCCGGCCCGCGGCCGAAGCCGCGGCTCGGCCTGCCTGTCGCTTAAGCGACGGGGCAGCCGTTAGGCGTTAGCCGTCAGTCGTCAGCCGTCAGCCGTCAGTCGTCAGCCGTCAGCCATTAGCCATTAGCCGTTAGGTGGACCCCGCGCGGATTCACCCTGTACGCTGGACGCTGTTGTCCTCGCCCGGCCCGCGGCTGAAGCCGCGGCTCGGCCTGCCTGTCGCTTAAGCGACGGGGCAGCCGTTAGGCGTTAGCCGTCAGTCGTCAGTCGTCAGCCGTCAGCCGTCAGCCGGACCTTGCCTCGGCTCACCCTGTACGCTGAACGCTGTACGCTGAACACTGCTGTTCCCGCTCACCGCTCACCGCTCACCGCTCACATCTCACCTCTCACGTCTCACTTCTCACTTCTCACTTCTCACTTCTCACTTCACAACCCCACCCTCACACTGACCGCCCCCGTGTAATAGTGATACGCCCCGGTCGCGCTGCTGATGGCGCTGTTCGAGATGCCGCCCGAGAGGGCTAGCTCGTTCGCGACCCCCCAGTGGCGGGCGATGCGGAGGTCGCCATGCCATTCCGCCTCGGTGCCGGCGCCGTTTGCGACTTCCTCGATCCCAAGGCCGGCGGCGAGCCGCCCTTCCCAGCGTCCCAGGCGGCGGGCGTAGGTGCCGCGCACCTCGCCCAGCAGGAAGCGATCCGGCGAGAAATAGCCGTTGCCCCTGAAGTCGTACCAGAGCCCGCGACCATAGGCTCCGACCGTGAGCTGACCATTCAGCCGCTCGGTGAGGGCCAGGACCAGCGAGCGGCGGTGGTTGTTGTCCGAGAGGTAGCCCAGCCCTCCGCCGACTCCCAGGGTGAGCCGCTGGGCCAGAACCGCATCGGCGTCGGCGGTGACCTCGTTGATATCGAGCCGGTCGGAGAGGAGAAAGGCGGTCTCGTCTATCGTGTAGTGAGCGAACCCGGCATCCACTCCAGCCCACGACGCCAACCGGTAACTCGCGCCGAGGCGAATGGTCGCAAGGGCGCGGCTGAATCCCGAGTCAGCGCTGAGCTTCCGCACGCCAACCGCGGCGGTCACGCTTCCATCTCCGCGGTTGAGGGTGGCTCCCGCCTCCGCCGAAACGCGGGTTCCACTGCGGAGCGGATCTCCGGCCTCGAAGCTCCCCACCGTGGCGAACCCGCGTAGTCCGGGCCCGATGAGAAGCGAGGTGCCGAGGCTCTGCCACCAGACGGTGTTGTGATCGGAATCGTGGGCGAGTCCGAAGGTGGCCTCGAGGTCCGGCCGCCGGAGGGCGCGGAGCTCGGGCTCCAGCTTGAGGGCATCCGGGTCCTGGGGGGACGCGAGGAGCGCCATGCCGTTGTACCGATCGGCTTCCTCGGGGCGGCCCTGCCACATGCGGAGCCGGGCCAGCGCGACCAGCGCTTCCGTGTCCTTCGGGTCCTTCTCCAGGAGCGCCCGCAAGGCGCGGTCCGCCTCGGTGTAGCGTCCCCACCAGGCGAGGGCCTGCGCGCGCCCGAAGCGCGGGTCGCGCTGATCGGGGTTTTCGGCGATGAGCGAGTCATACCGCGCCACGGCGCCACGGTAGTCCCCGTTCCACGCGAGGATCTTCGCCTCCCAGAGGCGCACATCCGGATCCTTGGGCTCGACCTCGCGCGCGTCGCGAAGCAGCGCCAGCGCGGAATCGAGGTTCCCGTCCCATCCTTCCAGGATCGCCAGGCGGAAGAGAGCCCGCACCGAGCCAGGGTTCTCATGCAGTACCTGGGTGTAGGCGGCGCGCGCTTCCGGGTACTTGCCAGCGGCCCAGAGCGAATCCGCCACGTGAGTCTGCGCGGCGAGCGGCAGGGCGCCGAGCCAGAGGCCGATCACCATCACCAAGCGTTGCCCGCGCCGGGTCACTGGCCGGACTCCTTGTCCCAGAGCGCCTTGAGCGAGTCGTACACCGGCTTGAGATGCGAGTGGGAGCGCGGCGTGGTCCACCCGCGCCAGGTCCAGGTGGGAAACGCCGATGCGTGCCAGCGGCCGTCGCCGCCGGTGGCGGGCAGCGCGCCGAGGATGGAGTCACCCGTCCGAGTCCCGAGGGGCCCTGTCACCACGACGCCAATCCGGAATCCATCCGAGTGCGCCGTGCCGATGTCGGGACCCGCCGTCTTCTCGTAGAGCACGGTTTCGGTCGATGGGTCGCTTACGTTGATGAGGTTCCAGGGGAGCCTGAGCTCAAGCAGGCCGGCCGCCTGATCCCAGTACCAGTCGGAGAGGGTCGAAGCCGCCTCGGTGCCGTAGCGCAGCCGGCCGCGGTTCACTCCTTGGGCGGGGATGAACCGTCCATCCCGCGTGAAGCGCGCTCGATTGGTGATGACGAACATCGAGTCGAAGCGGCCGTCGCTCCGGCTCACAGTCGTGATCGGCCGGCGGGCAAAGCGGCCGTAGTCGTCACCGTTGACGATCGCGTCGCCGCCCACGTAGGGCGAGTAGTCGGGGATGATGCGGAGCTCGGCGTCGCTGGTGTCCCGGAAGATGCCCAGGAATTCGAACCCGACGTCGCCATGGAGAAGGCCTCCCGGCAGCGCCTGCTGGCCCAGGTCGCTCCGGTAGGTGTCGAGCGCGATCAGCAGACGCCGCTCTTTCCATGGATACGCCTGGCCGGCCAGCGCGGGGAATTCGAGAGCCAGGTACAGGTAGGACTCGTCGCTGCCTGCGCGGAGGCGGGCCGGCGTGCCGGGGGACGGGTCGGAAAGCGATTCGAGCACCGGAAAGGCGAGCCAGCGCGACGGGTCGCCGCCCAGGGCGGGTGTGGTAGTGGAGCCTCCGGCGTACTCGCCGATGATGCCGTAATTCTGCTCGGCGTCCATCGCGTTGTGCCACTGGCGAGTGTCTTCGAGCGGGTTCTCGTAGTCGATCACGATCCAGTTCTTCTTGAACCACTCGTCGAGCAGGGCGAAGATGATCCCGCCCGCGGCTCCGCTCTGGCGGATCTCGCGGGTGAGCCGGGCGTCGATCGCGGCCATGGCGGTCTCGTCATGCCCGCCGTGGTTCCACCCCTGCGGCTGCAGGTGGGCCACGCCGCGGCTCGACGGCACGCCGTACTCCGAGATCATGAGGGGGACGCCGGCGTGGTGGTGCTTGAGGTCGGTGAGGTAGCCGAAGTAGTTGGACCGACCCTCCGGCGAGCGCGCCTTGTTGTAGACCGGGTCGTACAGCATGAAGTCGGGGTAGTACGGGTAGGCGTGATAGCTCGCGAACCAGCCCGCGGGGTTCCGGGTGGTGGGGTGGACCACCATCGCATCGAGACCGATCGCGTCGTTCTCGTATTCGAGCGGCTGCCGCGGGACGGGTCGTCCCACCTTCTCACGCCAGGCTTGTTCCTCCGCCCCGGTCGATTCGGTGATGTGATAGAGTGGATCCAGGGTGGGCCAGTTGGTGTAGGCCACCGGGCGAATCGTGTTGTACCGATCCACCTCGTAGCTCACCAGGTAGTCGCACTGCTCTGCCATCCAGGCGTCGATGTGGAGCCCGCCGCTCTCGGTGAGAAAGCGGCCGCGGTAGGTGGCTGGCGTGCCGTGGAACCGTTCCTCGAACGCCTTCACGGCGAACGGCTCCCACTCCCGGCCGATGATATAGCCCAGGGTCCAGCGGGAGACATCGGCGTCGTAGCGGCCGGAGGCGTGCCCGGGGCGGTGCGGAATGTCGGCGGCGCCGTGCAGGAGATCCACCACGTAGCGCATCTCCTGCCGAAACGCCCCCTTCCAGGTGCTGTCCTCGAAGTCGTGCTCCGGCGGCAGCTCGGTCCAGACCCCGTGGATGAGCCAGAGAGGCCGAGCGGGATTGGAGATGTTCCACGCCCGGAGCGCCCGGTAGAAGCTGGGCGGGAGGATGGTGTAGAGTCTGACCGCGTTGGCATGCATCCCCGCGATCAGTCCCAGCCAGCCGGCGTACGTGGCGGAATCGGGTGGAAACTCCGACGGGAATTTGCCCGGGAGCGCCACTCCCATGTTGACCCCGTTCACATAGAAGCGGCGCCACGCCCGGCCCGCCGTCGGGATTTCGAAGTAATCCCCCCTGGTTCGGGCATCCACCCGGAGCACCCGTTGGCGCGCCGCCGGTGCCGGAGGCGGGCGGTCCCAGTCGGGGTCGAGCTGGCCGAGGATACTCCGGACCGCTTCATTCTTCGGATCCAGCTCGACCGCGCGCCGGGCGGCAGCGAGCGCGCCCTGATGATCGCCCTTCCGCCACTCCGCGAGCGCAAGGCCACTCCAGGCATCGGCGTTGCCGCTGTCGGCGCTGGCGACGATTCGGAACAGAGAATCCGCCGCCGGTACCTGGTCCTGACGGAGCCGGACGTAGCCCAGGCCCACCTTGGCATCGAGGTTGGCGGGACAGAGCGAGTCGGCCCGGGCAAAGCGAAGGCCCGCCACGGCGATCGAGTCGGCGCGATATGCCTGCCACCCCCTGGTCACAAGCTCACCGGCCTCCGGTGGGCAGGGCGGAGCCGCGCAGAGGAGGAGCAAGAAGTGTAGATTCGTCAGCATCTTCGGAGAGTGAATCATAGCCACGAGGTGATGCGGTCGCATGACGGAAAGCACGGTCGGAACGACGGCGGCACTGGGGCGGGCTCTGATCGACGAGTTCGGCCGCGGCTGGTCGCGGGCCAAGGTGGACGTGATGATGAGTGTCTTCGCGCCGGAGGCGGTGTTCCTCGAGACGCCGTTCGCGGAGCCGCTCCGCGGTGCGGACGCGGTGCGGAGCTACTGGGCCGACGTCCCTCTCCACCAGTCGGAGATCACCTTCACCTCGGGCGAGATCTTCACCGTGGGGCCATGGTTCGCGACGGAGTTCAAGTGCACCTTCCGCCGCCGCCGGACCGGCGAGTGGGTCGATGCGCGTGGCAGCATCTTCTGCGAAACCAACGGGTCGCTGATTACGGAAATGCGGATGTACTGGGATCGGCGCTGAGCGATGGCGCCGGGTCTGGCCCCGGAGCCTTACCCGCCGTGGCGCCGCGCGTAGTCCACTCCCCAGTGCAGGAGCTCGGCGCCCCTCAGGCCGGCGCGCCGAGCCACGGCGACGGCATCCTCCTCGTCCATGGCGTGATCCAGTATGAGGAGCGGGATCAGCGGGCCTCCGGTCCGGTTCCCGCTCGCGCAGTGAAACAGGGTCGGCTCGCCGGCGTGGTCGCGCAACGCGGAGAGGATGGACTCCATCAGCTGGTCGGTGAGAGGTGTGGGGCCGAGCGGGATATTGATGTAGGTGAGGCCAAGGGCGCGGGCCTCCGCCGCCTCGTCGAAGCCGCGTGGCTCCATCGGGGCCCGGATGTCCACGACCACCCTGCCGCCCGCGGCGTGAAAGGCCCGGAGCTGGGCCGGCCCCGGCTGTCCCCCGCTGATGACGTTGGGCAGGATCTGACTGGCGTTGAGCACGCCGCGGAGCGCTTCGATGGGTGAGGCCATGTTCGACGGCAAAAACTAAGGACAGAGGGGATGATCTGGTACATCGCGCTGGGGAGCGCCATCGGCGGCGTGTCGCGCTACCTCTTTGGCGGCTTCATTCAGCGTCTGACCGGAGGCACCTTTCCCACCGGCACGTTCCTCATCAACGTCGTCGGCTCGTTTCTTCTCGGACTCTTCTACCGGTACGCCAGTGAGTCGATCGCGGTCACGCCGGAGGTCCGGGCGTTCCTGACGATCGGGTTCTGCGGCGGGTTCACCACCTTCTCCTCCTTCAGCTACGAGACCGTGCGGCTGCTCGAGGACGGGGAGACGGCGCGGGCGCTCGCCTACGTGGGACTGAGCGTGGGGATCTCCCTGGTGGCGGCGGTGCTGGGTATCGCCGCGGGGCGGGAGCTGCTGGTGCTGAGGCGGGGCTAGGGCGGAGCGGATATGCACGGGCTGACCGGCGAGCGGGTCCTGATGCGGATTCACATCGGCGAGCACGACCATGTGAAGGGAAAGCCGCTCTACGAGGCGATCGTCTTGCTGCTGCGCGAGCGCCACCTTGCCGGGGCCACCGTCACCCGCGCCATCATGGGATTCGGGGCCACCGCGCGGCTGCACACCGACAAGGTCCTCCGCCTCTCGGTGGACCTGCCGCTCGTCATCGAGTGCATCGACGAAGAGGCCAAGATCGAGGCGATACTGCCCGAGCTGGACGAGATGATCGGTGGCGGGTTGATCACCCTGGAGAAGGTCCGGGTGATCATGTATCGCGGCGAGAAGAAGTGACCACCATCCGGTAGGAAACGCCAGGTGCTGCTCGCGGCCATCGCCCAGTTCCGACCCGACAAGGGAGACTATCCGGGCAACCTCGCCCGGCTGGGCGACGTGCTCCGCGAGGTCGCCGCCTGGCCTGAGGCGCCCGGACTCGTGGTCTTCCCCGAGGCGGCGCTCACCGGCTACTTCCTCGAGGGCGGGGTGCAGGAGCTGGCCTTGCCGGCCGAGCGGCTCTTCGCCGATCTGGAGCGGGTACATCGGGAGAGCGGCGCGCCGCCGCTCGATCTCGCCATCGGCTTCTATGAGGTCTGGCGCAACGTTCTGCACAACTCGGCGCTTTACGCCAGCCTGGGCGGGAGCGATGCCGGCATCCGTCACGTCCACCGCAAGGTGTTCCTCCCCACCTACGGCGTCTTCGACGAGGAGCGGTTCGTCGAGCCCGGCCGGAGCGTCTCCGCCTTCGACACCCGGTGGGGTCGGGCCGCCATGCTGGTCTGCGAAGACGCCTGGCATTCGCTGAGCTCGATGCTGGCCGCGCTCGATGGGGCGCAGGTGATCCTGGTGCCCAGCGCCACGCCGGGCCGGGGCCTCACCCCTCGCGTGGGCACGCCGCGGCCGGCCAACCTGGACCGGTGGGACCGCCTGGCCCAGGGCATCGCGGAGGAGCACGGTCTCTACGTGCTGGTGTCGCACCTGGTGGGGTTCGAGGGGGGAAAGGGATTCGCCGGCGGGTCGATCGCCGCGGGGCCGCGTGGCGAGATCCTGCTCGAGGCCCCCCTGTTCGAGCCCGCCACCGTGCCGGTCACCCTCGACTTCGATCAGATTACGAGGGCCCGCGCCGAGGCCCCGCTCCTGAGCGACCTCGAGGCGCGACTGCCGCACCTCCTGGAAAGCCTCGAGGCCAACCGGCGCGCGGCTGGCGGCCGCGCCGCCCCACCGGCTGTCGCCACTCCGCCGCAGGCACCGGCCGTCCGCACCATCCCCTCGGCGGGGACCAATCCGCTGGCCATCGACCCCGAGCTCACTCGCAAGTGGCTCGTGGAGTTCATTCGGGACGAGGTCATCCGGCGCCGCAGGTTCGACAAGGCGCTGGTGGGCCTCTCGGGCGGCGTCGACAGCGCGCTGGTGACGTATCTCGCCGTGGCCGCGCTCGGCCCGGAGAACGTCACCGCGGTACGGATGCCGTACCGGACCTCGAGCCCCGAGAGCCTGGCCCACGCCCAGCTGGTGATCGACGCGCTGGGCATCCCGAGCCGCACGGTCGACATCACCGCCGGCGTGGACGGGATCGTCGCCGGCATCGGCGGCGAGTCGAGCCCGGGCCGGAAGGGCAACGTGATGGCGCGGATGCGCATGATCACCCTGTTCGATCTCTCCGCTGAGCTTGGCGCGCTGCCCCTTGGCACCGGCAACAAGACCGAGCGGCTCTTCGGCTACTTCACGTGGCACGCCGATGATTCCCCGCCGGTCAATCCGATCGGGGATCTCTTCAAGACCCAGGTTTGGGCTCTGGCCCGGAGCCTTGGAGTGCCCGAGGTGATCGTCACCAAGCCCGCCTCGGCCGACCTGATCCGGGGCCAGACCGACGAAGGCGACTTCGGGATCTCCTATCCCAAGGCCGATCAGATCCTGCACTGGCTGCTGCAGGGCTTCCGCCCGCAGGAGATCACCACGCTGGGCTTCAGTGAGGCGGAGGTGATGCTGGTGCGGAAGCGACTCGAGTCGACCCACTGGAAGCGCCGCCTGCCGACGGTGGCGATGGTCAGCCAGACGGCGATTGGGGAGTATTATTTGAGGCCGGTGGACTACTAGAGGAGCGTACAGCGTACAGCGTACAGCGTT
>Ga0335077_10000965_pt1 | contig 33265 bp, 27 predicted proteins | sample Lox_Sample_31_FD_207151 | JGI IMG/M metagenome (GOLD analysis project Ga0335077, IMG submission 207151) | Soil microbial communities from Loxahatchee National Wildlife Refuge, Florida, United States - Lox_Sample_3.1 | ecosystem: Environmental > Terrestrial > Soil > Wetlands | place: USA... | reverse complement strand
CGTCCCGCGTATCCGGAAGCACTGAACAATCTTGGCATTCTCTGTCTGCGAACTCGTCGGCCAGAGGAAGCCAAGCACGCCTTCGAGGATGCGATCCGTATCGCTCCCCAGTACGACCAGGCATACGTGAATCTGGCGCGCGTTTACGCCATTGAAGGTGATCGCGAGAAAGCCAAGGGCATTCTGGAAGAATTGCTGAAGCAGAATCCTGAAAGCACGCAAGCCCAGCAAGAGCTGAAGCAACTCGATCGCTGATCGGTTAGCGTCTTCACCGCTGGTTTGCGCACGCTGCAAACGGCCGCTAGAATGAAGGCTCGCCGATCACGGCGGCTCCGGTTTTTTCATGCATCGATCGCTCACCAATCCTGTCCGCGGCCTGAGCTTCGCACTGGCTTTTCTTGCAGTGCCTGCGGTGAGTAGCGGCCAGGCGGCCGCCACAGGCGCGACGGCATCCATCGATGGGACGGTTGTTGACGCGCAGCATCATCCGATCGCCAAAGCCACGGTCATCCTCGAAACCACCACGGGCAAGCCTGCCTCGGCCACAACGGATTTGCAAGGCCGATTCAAATTTTCTGCGCTGGCCGTTGGGACCTACACGCTTCACGCCACACGACAGGCGTTTGCCGAGACCGTCGAGGGGCCTTTCACCCTGAACGAACATGAGGCCAAGTCTGTCATCTTGCTGATGCAGAAAGATCCTTCGCGGCAGCCAGCCAAAGACACTGTGGAAGATATCCCGTTTTCGGACGAAACCCATTTCACAGTCGCAGGCGTCATGGACACCACCTCTCTCGGCGGTCATGGTTCCGATCCGGTGCGCCGGAATAGCGATGCGCTGTCCAAAGAAGCCGCCCGATTATCGGCCGCGAACCTCTCCGCGCCAGATGAAGCCGCGGTCCGCGAGCAACTCAGCAAGCGCGACAATGCCGATCTGCGCTTCCAGCTTGCAGAAATAGAGGAAAAGTCCGGCCGCTCGCTTGCCGCAGTCAATGATTACCAGCGCGCGGCTCAACTCGACCCAACGGAAGCGCATTTCTTTGCGTGGGGTGCCGAACTACTCGTGCATCGCGCTTTCGATCCTTCCATCGAGGTCTTCAGCAAGGGGAAGAACCTCTATCCCGATTCGGTGCGGATGATCCTGGGGCTGGGCGCGGCGACGTATGCGAAAGGCTCTTCCGACGAAGCCAAACAGATCTTCCTGCAAGCGTGCGACATCGCTCCCTCGGACCCGACGCCCTATCTCTTTCTCGGAAGAGTGCAGGTGACCGAGACGGAGTTGCCCGCAGGCTGGACCGATCGCCTCAAGCGCTTTGTCGATCTCGAGCCCAAGAACGCACAGGCGCACTATTTTTATGCCATCGCCCTGACGAAGATGCCGTCCGGTCCCCATCAACTGGCGATTGCCTCATCGCAACTGAAGACCGCAGTGGACTTGGATCCTCGCCTCAGCGGCGCCTACCTCGAACTTGGCATTCTCGCGTCACAGCAGGGCGATCTGCCGAACGCTGTCATTTATTTGCAAAAAGCCGTCGAGAACACTGCGCTTCCGGACGACGCGCATTATCGCCTGGCTCAAGTTTATCGCCGCATGGGTGATACGGAAAAAGCGCGGCAGGAGTCGGAACTCTACAAGCAAGCCTCGGAGAGAAAGAACCAGCAGGTCGAGCAGGAGCGCCACGAACTGCAACAATTCGTCTATACGCTTCGCGAACAGGGCCCAGCGGCGTCGAAGCAGTCTCCCCCAAAATAAACCGACCCACCGGAACACCAGCGGGTCGGCGATTAGAGTGAAATTGTGTGGCGTTCCTTAGAACGTGAACTTGAGTCCGAACTGGACGACGCGCGGGTTGTTTACGGTCGAGTTGACCTGGCCAAAGCCCAGCGCGCTGACGTCATTGACGGGCAACCCGAACTGCGCATGGTTCCACAGGTTGAAGAACTCCGCACGGAAGGTAATTCCCGTATTCTCCCAAGGCAGAGCGAACTGCTTGATCACGGAGAAATCCGTGTTCACGAAGTCGGGTCCATACACCGGAAGGCGCGAAGCGTTCCCGAGGTGGCCGGTGGCATGTGAGAAGCAATTCGCGTTAATGTATTGTTGTTCCGGACCATGGTTGGAGACATATGCATTGCAGCCCGCTGCCTGATCCGGGCGGTTGTAATTGAAACCGTTGCCGCCGTTGTTGAACGTCACTCCGGACGAATTGACGCTGTCGATTAGCGGGAAAGCAAATCCCGAAGTGATTTTTTGAATGACGGTCAACTGCCATCCACCGAGCAGAGAGTTGGTTGCGCCATTCCAGTCGTTGCCCCACTTCTTGCCTTTTCCGAACGGCAAGTCATATATCACGCTGGCGGTGAAGTTGTTGTGCAGGTCCATCTGCGAAGGCGCCCAGTCCAGCTTCGTCCAATTGGGGAGCGGGAAATATACGGCGCTGAGTAAGGAGCCCAATCCGTCGCTCAAGCCGTTGTCATAAGTATGGGAATACGTATAGCCGATCAACGCGTAGAGGCCATACTTCGGCGTCTTTGTTTCCGCTTTGACTTGAAAGGAGTTGTAGTTGGTCTTACCGTAATCACCGAAAGCCAGCACGGCGTTTCCGTTGGGCGGAGCGAACGGGGGTGTATACGCGGTTCCGTCGGCATTACAGCCGATTACACCGACCCCACAGACCATCGATCCGGTCGAGGTGTTGAGGTTGTTCCCTGCGACCAGAACGTCGTAGCCCTTTGAACCGGCATACCCGAGAGTAAGAACGATGTTGCCAGGGATTTCGCGTTCCACGTTGGCGTTGTACTGTTGCACCGTGCCAGGATGGAAATTCGTTGGCTGATAAAACAGCGTTCCTGTGAAAGTTTGAAGGCTGGGTGGACTGTCGAAGATCTGAAAGCCGCTCGTAGAAACGCCCGTAACGGCTGGGCCGTTTGGCAGAGTGGCGCAGTACGACGTGGAAGAGGGACATCCAACCATCTGTGTTCCGAAGGTAATTAATGATGGTTGGGCGAGGCCAAAGGCATCACCTTCCGCAAAGAACGGCGGGTTTTGCCACAAGCCCTGGGCACCCATGCTCCATGCCGAATCGTGGAAGATGGCATAGCCGCCGCGAATCACGGTCTTGCCGCTGCTGCCTAACTTGTAGGCGAAGCCGATGCGGGGTTCAAACGCCGTCCAATACTTATTCACACCAGCTGACCAAGACACGCCATTCACACCAGCGACGAGCAGTTGATTGGTGTACGGATCGTAATTTGCCATCTTCCCATTTACTTCCGTGATGGGATTCTGGATGTCCCACGCCAGGCCCAGGTTCAAGGTCAACTTGCTTGTGACTCTCCAGTCGTCCTGCACGAAGGGCCGGTAGACTTTCCAGCGGCGCCCCGTAGTGGTGCCATTAAACGTCTGGTCGTGTTCAGATACGCCCACCAGGCCCATCATGAAGTCGGCGGTCGGGTCGCCTGGAACTTTGAGTGCGCTGCTCGAATAGCCGCTGAAGTTGCCGATGGCCCCAGGAATCCAGAAACCATCCTGGAAGGCCTCGGTGCTGACGTTCAGCTGATTGGCGCGGATGCCGATGCCCACCTTGATGTCGTGTTTACCACGGATGAAGTTCAGGGTGTCGTTGACAGTAAAAATATTCGTGCCGCCCTGAAATGGCGAGTAACCACGATCGCCAACTGCCCAGTAGTTTGCCGTCATGAGGGTAGACACCAAGCCGCAGCTGATCGCACCAGGGATACAGGTGGCGTTGGGGCCCAATTCCGTGCAGCCCAAGTTTGCGCCGACGATGCCTAACTTCGCTGACTCACAGCTTCCGGTTCCAAACGAGGTGATGTAGTCGAAGATGCGATTGTAGCCGAAGCTGAACTGGTTCACGGTAACTGGAGAGAAAATGTGAGTTTCCCCGATGGCTACGTTGCGGGCGTGGTTGATGATGCCTTGATTGGTACCGAACGCGCTTTGTGCGGCAAACCCCGGCGCGCCGCCTGGTACATAAGACGTAGCCTGATCGTAACTGAACCGCGCGAACAGGGTGTCATTAGCTGAGAAATTGTGGTCGACGCGAATGTCAAACTTTGTTTCGTCCAACGAGCGGACTGGCGCGTCGGCAAAGTTGTAGCTCGAGTTGCCAGTTACGTTCGGCGGCGGGTACAGGTTCATCATCGCTTGCCCGATTGGGCTGATCAGGCCATTGGGAAGAGAAGGATCGTTCCCTGCCATCGCACCGGGAATCTTGGCGCAGGGCGTTCCCTGTGCTTGAGACCCGTTTGCGGCGACAGGTAGTGGATTCCCGTTCGGGCCGCACTGGAAATATACGTTGGGAAACACCGCTGGATTCAAGGAAGCTCCGAGCATATTAGGGTTCACGATTGTCGGCACCGATACAGATGGGCCGCTGGCTGGCGTGTACGTTCCGAATATAGGGTTACCAAATGGATCGTTTGTGTAGTCGCCGTTGCGCATGTCCATGGAGGGAACCAGCCCTGTGTATGGAATGCCATGGCGCTGATACTTCTGTTCACCATCCAAGAAGAAAAACGTCTTGTTCTTCCGGATTGGTCCGCCAATGGATCCGCCAAACTGGTTTAGATTGAATTTCTCTCTCGAAGTCGCAAAGAAGCTCCTGGCGTCGAGGTCGGTGTTGCGGAAAAACTCGTACAAGCTGCCGTGAAAGTTGTTGGTGCCGGACTTCGTTGTCAGCAGCACCGTCGGTCCCGCACGGGTCCCGTATTCGGCGGAGTAGTTGTAGGTGAGAACCTTGAACTCCTGGATCGAGTCAACGTTGGAAAGAATCGAGATTCCGCCAGCGGTCAACTCATTATTGTCCACGCCGTCAATGAGCCAGTCTGTGCTGTTCGGGCGAGAGCCACCGACTGAAAGCGAGAAAGGGCCGCGCGCCGCCACTTCACTGCTCGCGGCCGTCGTGAAGAAGCTGCCTGGATTGGTCTCTGTCGACGTGCCTGGCGTAAGCGTAGCAAGTTGCACGAAATCGCGCCCATTCAAAGGCAGCTGCGACACCTGCTGTGAAGTAATCACTTGGCCGAGCGAGGGGTTCGAGGTCTCCATTGCCACTTCCGAAGCGGTTACTTCCACCGTCGAGCTTACCGTCGCTGGGGACAGCGAGAAATCCAATTCCCGGTGTTCGTCCACCTGCAACTTCACATCCTTGCTTTCCGCCGGCTGAAAGCCCTTAAATTCCACGTGAATCGTATACACGGAAACGGGAAGCAGATTGATCCCGTAGTGGCCCGTTTCGTCTGTGGTCGCGGTACGGGCGACACCGGTGGTCTGCGAAGTGACGGTCACAGTCGCCCCCGCGACCGCAGAGCCGGACTTATCCGTCACCGTCCCCGCGAAACTTCCCGTAGCCTGTCCAAAAGCAGACGTGCTCCAACAAAGTGTGGCGATAAAGACAACGAGCGAAAATACAAATTTACGACTCATTCGTTCCACCCCTCTCGGCAACCGCAACAAACATTCTTCCCTCGGCTATAAAGCCAATAGAAAACAGAATGCCCTCCTCCTCGCGCACCGGGAAGCCATCCGATCTCCTATTGTGAAGCATGGACTAAAACGAATAACTTCAGACTTCAGACTTCTCCGCCGTCCTCAAGCCCCAACGGAACTTCGCTTATCATCCAGTAAAAACATCCGCGAAAATTACTTCTCTCTGAGAGTCATGTCAAGGGGATGTTTTGCATCTGCCTGTGTAAGATTTTGAATAAATTGGCCCTTCCTCGGCAATAATCATTGACTTTTTCATTTTTTAACCTTGGTGCGCGCCATTCTGCCTGCATTTTCGGTACACTTGTGGGCTGCAAAAGGCAGTGGTGGCCCCAAGCCATGTCTCCGGCCACGTTGCCACATGGCGGAGCGAGGAACTCTACATGAAAGTTCTGGTGATCGATGTTGGTGGCACCAACGTAAAACTTCTCTTGAGCGGAGAAGAAACACCGCGCAAGTTCGAGTCCGGGCCAAAGCTCACCGCCGAGCAGATGGTCAAGAAGGCTAAAGAGATCGCGGCGGATTGGAAATATGACGCTGTGTCCATTGGCTATCCTGGCCCGGTTTTGCACAACCGCCCGCTTATCGATCCGTACAACCTGGGAAAGGACTGGGTTGGATTTCCGTTTCGCAAAGCGTTTGGCTGTCCCGTGAAAATCATGAACGACGCCGCGATGCAGGCGCTGGGGAGCTACCGCAAAGGAAAAATGCTTTTTCTGGGTCTGGGTACGGGACTCGGCACGGCGCTCGTTGTGGATGGAACCGTCGAACCCATGGAACTCGGCCACCTGCCCTACAAAAAGGGCACCTACGAAGACTATGTCGGCAAACGCAGTTTGGAAAAGCGCGGACGAAAAAAATGGCAGAAGCACGTTTTCGATGTCGTGGAGAAAATGACCAAAGCGCTGGAGCCGGATGAAGTCGTGCTCGGCGGCGGCAACGTCAAAAAACTGTCGAAATTGCCGCCTCTCTGCCGCGCGGGCAATAACCACAACGCATTTATTGGGGGCTTCCGCCTCTGGCACGCGGAGGGCAGCGAAAATAACATGCAATCCAAAAAGCCTGTTTCCCACTGAGTTTCGAAACGGACAAGGAGCCGGATCATGGCAACCAGGAAAGCTACTCCGAAGAAATCAGCGCTAAAGGCCCTGACCAAGCGAAAGGCCTGGGGCGCACTGAAGGTCCACCTCGGCAAGGTTCGGGCCGTCCATCTCCGCAAGCTTTTTGAGGACGACCCGAAGCGCGGCGAACGGTTCACTGTCGAAGCCCTGGGTATCTATTTCGACTTCTCCAAGAACCGCATCACGGAGAAAACGCTGAAGCTCCTGCTGGACCTGGCCCGCGAGTCCGGTTTGCGCGAGCGCATTGACGCCATGTTTCGCGGCGAAAAGATCAATATCACGGAAAATCGCGCGGTGCTCCACGTCGCCCTGCGCGCGCCCAAGGACGCTTCCATTGTTGTCGACGGAAAAAATGTTGTGCCCGACGTCCACGCCGTGCTCGATAAGATGGCTGAGTTTTCGAATCGCGTTCGCAGCGGAGCCTGGCGCGGCCACACTGGAAAACGCATTCGCAATGTCATCAACGTCGGGATCGGCGGCTCGGATCTGGGGCCGGTGATGGCCTACGAAGCGCTAAAACATTACAGCGAGCGCAGCATGATCTTCCGCTTTGTGTCGAACGTCGATGGCACCGACTTTGCTGAAGCTGTGGTTGACCTTGACCCGGAGGAAACCCTCTTCATCATTTCGTCGAAGACCTTCACCACACTGGAGACCATGACCAATGCCCACACCGCGCGCGAATGGGCCCTCAAGGGGCTCGGCGGTGATGAAAGGGCGGTTGCCAAGCACTTTGTCGCCGTGTCTACGAATGCCGCCGAGGTGAGCAAGTTCGGCATCGATACCGCAAACATGTTCGGCTTCTGGGACTGGGTCGGTGGCCGCTACTCCATGGATTCCGCCATTGGCCTCTCCACCATGCTGGCTGTCGGTCCCGAGAATTTCCGCGCCATGCTCCGCGGATTCCACGAAATGGATGAGCACTTCCGCACCGCACCCTTCGACCGCAACATTCCTGTCCTGCTCGGATTGCTCGGTGTCTGGTACACAGACTTCTTTAACGCGCAGACCGTGGCGGTCCTGCCCTACGAACAGTACTTGAAGCGCTTTCCCGCCTACCTGCAGCAGCTAACGATGGAGAGCAACGGCAAGCACGTCACCCTTGATGGCGCAACCGTGAACTACGAAACAGGTCCCATTTATTGGGGCGAACCGGGCACCAACGGCCAACACTCGTTCTACCAGCTCATCCATCAGGGCACCAGCCTGATCCCGTGCGACTTCATCGCTTTCGGTAAAACGCTGAATCCCCTCGGCCGGCATCACGACATGCTTGTTGCCAATGTTTGCGCGCAAAGCGAAGCCCTGGCTTTTGGCAAAACGCCGAAACAGGTCAAGGCTGAAGGCACACCCGATTGGCTCGTACCGCACCGCGTATTCGAAGGTAATCGGCCTTCGAACACAATTCTGCTCGAGAAGCTCACGCCCGATGCGCTGGGTAAGCTGGTCGCGCTCTACGAACACGCGGTTTTCACGCAGGGCACCATCTGGCATATCGACTCGTTTGACCAGTGGGGAGTTGAACTCGGCAAAGTTCTGGCACAGCGCATCATTCCAGAGCTGGAAAGCACAACCGAACCGGCGCTGAAACACGACAGTTCGACCAATGCGGTCATTCGCCGTTATCGCAAATACAAATCTGCCTGACCATCGCCACTTATTTTTGGAGAGAGGCCGCGACCTGTTTGCCGTACTCGATACCTTTAGCGATGGCCTTGCCTTCGTCGACCGTCAGCACCTTGCCATCTTTCATCACCGGCTTGCCTCCGACAATCACTGTCTCCACTTCGCTCGCTTTCAGCGCATACACAATCTGCGAATAGACGTCGAACATCGGAACGGCGTTCGGCGCGTTAAGATTCAAAATCACGAAGTCGGCTTTCTTACCTGTTTCCAGAGAGCCAATCTCTTTTTCCATATGCAACGCGCGTGCGCCTTCGATGGTGGCCATTTCGAGCGCGCCTTTTGCGCCCAGCGCGCGCGGATCGACACGGTAGATTTTTTGCAGTTTCGCTGCCAAATCCATTTCCTCCATCATGTCCAGGTCGTTGTTGCTCCCCGCGGGTCCGTCCGTGCCAAGTCCGACCCGCATCCCTGCGGCCCTTTGATCGACCACGGGTGCCACGCCACTCGCCAGCATCATGTTGCTCGATGGGTTGTGCACGCAGCCCACTTGCCGGTCCGCCAGAATTTTCATATCCGTGTAGTCCGTCCAGATGCAATGTGCCGCCAGAACGTCGGGCCCGAGCACTTCGATCCGTTCCAGGTATTGCACCGGCGTCGTTCCGTTCTTCTCCAGGCTGTCAACCAGTTCTTTGCGCATCTCCGCGACGTGAATCAGGATCGGCGCGTGATATTTGCGCGCCATCGCCACCGCTTCCCTCAGCGTCTTCTCGGAACACGTGTAGATCGAATGCGGCGCTACCGCCGCGTGTATCAGCGCATCGCCTTGCCACTTCTTCAGGTATTTTTCGGTGTACGCCGCCATCTCCGCGTTGCTTTTGTTGTCCGGGGCAGGGAAGTCGATCCACGTTTCTCCCAGAACCCCGCGCAGTCCCGCCGCTTTGGTTTCTTCGGCCTCGGCATCCTCGAAGTAGTACATATCAGCAAACGTCGTCGTGCCGCCGCGGATCATCTCTGCCAGCGCCAAGCGCGAGCCCCAGCGCACAAAATCCTCGGTCACGTTCTTTGCTTCCGCCGGAAAAATGTACTTGCGCAGCCAATCGTCCAGCGTCACATCGTCAATCAGTCCGCGCAGCAGCACCATCGGTATGTGCGTGTGCCCGTTGATTAGGCCGGGCATGATCAGCTTTCCTTTGGCGTCGATGGTTTGTTTCGCGGCCACGCCCTTAGTCGTCTTGGCCTGGAAATCGGATGACGCACCAATGAACGAGATGGTGTCGCCGTTTACAGCGATCACGCCGTTCTCGATGACATGGCGGTCCGGGTCCATCGTGACGATCGTGGCGTTCGTCACGACGAGATCGTAGCCAACAGCCTCCTTGGTTTGCGCTTTCGTGGTTTCCGGAAGCGCGGCAGCGAACAGCGCGGCCAGCGACCAGCACAGCAAAAACACTCGCCTCATCGACCAATTCCTTCTCATAACCGATTCCTTCCAGGTGTGTTTTTAAAGATTCGACGAGTCAAACGGTTTCGGGAAAAGCTGGCTCATCCGCAGTTCTTCCACTTTCCCTTGCAGGTTCGACATCACCACCGGCACATCTCCGCAGAATTCCCAAATCAGTTGCCGGCAAGCGCCGCAGGGCGGTGTGAGCGCGTCCGTATCGGTCACAACAGCGATGGCGTCGAACTTACGTTCGCCTTCGCTGATGGCTTTGAAGATCGCCACGCGCTCGGCGCAAACCGTCAGCCCGTAGGTTGCGTTCTCGACGTTGCAGCCGCCGAAGATTTTGCCCGAAGCTGTGCGTAGTGCCGCGCCTACCTTGAATTTGGAAAATGGCGCATGCGCGTTCGCGCGCGCCGACTTCGCGGCTGAAATCAACGTATCAAACTCAGACAAGTCTGCCTCCTTACTTCAACGCCACGGCGATATCTGGGATCACCGCCCGCAACAGTCCCATGAACTGGTCCTTCACGCGTTCCGCTGTTTCCAGCACCTCGTTGTGATCGAGCGGCTGATCCAGCACTCCCGCCGCCGCATTTGTGACGCACGAAATTCCCAGAACACGAATTTCGCTGTGCCGCGCCACAATTACCTCCGGCACAGTCGACATCCCCACCAGGTCCGCGCCAATGCTCCGCAAATACCGTATCTCCGCGGGTGTTTCATAACTGGGCCCTGCCAGCGCCGCGTATACGCCTTCTCCCAATTCAATTCCCAGGCGGCGTCCTTCCGCAAACGTGAGTGCACGAAACTCCTTGTCGTAGGCCGCGGTCATGTCCGGAAAACGCGGGCCGAAATTCTCGTCATTCGCGCCGCACAGGGGATTCACACCTTGGAGGTTGATGTGGTCGCTAATCACAACGAGCCGTCCCTGCGTGAAATCCTTCTTGATTCCGCCGGCCGCGTTGGTGAGAATAATCGCCTTCACGCCCAGTCGTGCAAACACGCGCACCGGAAAGGACACTTCCTTCTCCGAATAGCCTTCGTACAGATGCACGCGGCCTTGCATCCCAATGACTTCCGTTTCGCCAACCTTACCGAGCACCAACTGGCCCGCGTGTCCAATGGCAGTCGACCGCGGAAAATTCGGAATTTTCGCGTAGGGGATTTTCACCGCGTTCGAAAATTCGTTCGCGAACGCTCCCAGCCCGGAACCCAGCACCAGCGCGATTTTCGGCCGCAGCTTCGTCTTCTTCACGATGAATTTCGCGGCCGCTTCGGCTCGAAGAAATTCCTGGCTCGCTCGAGAACGCTTCGCGGGGCTTTTTGCCGCGCTCATGAAAGAATTCCCACGATGCACGCCGACATCAGGTTTGCCATCGTTCCCGCCAGCATCGCGCGCACGCCAAATTTTGCCAGCTGGCTGCGCTGCTCTGGCGCCAATGCGCCGATGCCTCCAATCTGAATCCCGATGGAGCTGAAATTCGCGAACCCGCACAAGGCAAACGTTGCGATCATGAACGAACGTGGATCGAGCGTTCCTCTCAGCGGCCCGAGTTGGCTGAAGGCAACGAATTCGTTGATGACCATGCGCGTGCCGAGCAGATTGCCAATCGTCGGTGCGTCATGCCAGGGTACGCCGATAAGAAATGCCACTGGCGCGAAAATCCACCCAAATACCTTTTGCAGGCTCTCCGGGAACCAGCCCATGTGCGGCCAATTGTGAATCCCTCCCATGATGGCGTTCAGCAGGGCCAGGAGCGCGATGAAAGTGATTAACATCGCTCCCACGTTCAGGGCCAGGTGCAATCCGTCGCTCGTGCCGCGCGCAATCGCTCCCAGCACGTTGGATTCTTTTTCCATCTGCGGCATTTCCACTCGCCCCGCCGTCAGCGGCTGCTCGGTTTCGGGCACCAACATCTTGGCCATCAAAAGCGTTCCCGGGGCGGTCATGATCACCGCGGTCAGCAGGTTCTTCGGATCCGCGCCACCCACCTGGATATAGCCGGCCATCATGCCGCCGGAAATGTGCGCCATGCCGCTGGTCATCACCACCATCAATTCGGACTTGGTCAGCTTCGGTAGAAACGGCCGTATCGTCAGAGGCGCTTCCGTCTGGCCCATGAAGATACTCGCGGCCACGTTCAACGATTCCGCGCCGCTGGCGCCCATGATGCGCGTCATAATCCATGCCGCCGCGCGGATAATCAACTGCATCAACCCGATGTGATAAAGCACCGCAAAAAACGCGGCGATGAAAATGATCGTCGGCAGCACCTGGAAGGCGAAGGAGAATCCCAGCCGCGAAAGTTCCTTCGGTAACCCTAAATCGCCAAAGACAAACGCGGAGCCGGCGTAGGAAAAGCTGAGCAGCTTATTGGCGCCATTGCCGAGAAAACTGAATACCTTGCTGCCAAAGCCGGATCGCAGCACAAAAAATCCCAATGCCAGCTGCAAGCCTAATCCCCACAGCACCGTTTTCAACCTGATCGATTTCCGCGATGTCGAGAAGAGGTAGGCCCCGCCAAGCAGGAACAGCATTCCAAGCACTCCCGCGAATCTCCCCATTCCGTCTCCTTGTGCACACCTGTCGCGAACCGCAGCATTAAAATTCCCTAGCCGCCGATCACGCGGCGGATCAGCGGCGGTGCTGCCACTGGTTCGTCCGCGAATTCAAAACTCTCCACGATCAATTTTCTTGCTTCCGCCAGTTTTGCCTCGGAATTGTAGTCGATGGTCACCAGTTTTTCGCCGGTCTGCACGTGATCGCCGATGCGTTTGTGGAATTCCAGCCCCACACCCTGATCGATGCGATCTTCCTTCTTGCCGCGCCCGCCTTCCAGCATGGCCAGTGCGACCCCAAATTCGCGGCAACGCGTGGCTGCCACATAGCCGGTGCGCGGGCTGGTCACGTGCGTTCTGAATTTCGCTCCCGGCAGCAGGGAAGTGTCGTCAATCACGCGCGGATCGCCGCCTTGTAAACGAATGCAGGTCCGGAATCGATCCAGCGCTTTCCCGGAAGCAATCACTTGCTGCGCCAGATGGCGGCCCTCCGCCACGAATTTGCAGCGATCGCCCAGATAGAACATCCAGGCAGAAAGCTCGATACTGAGTTCGCGCAGGTCGCCTGGCCCCTTGCCCTTCAGAACGTCAATCGCTTCGATGACTTCGTTCGAATGGCCCGCCATCCGCCCTAGGGGCTGGCTCATATCCGTCAACAGCGCCACACACTTTATCCCCATGCCGCGCGCCGTCTCCACCATCACTTCCGCGAGCCGCACAGCGTCTTCTTCTTTATCCATGAATGCGCCCGAACCGGTCTTCACATCCAGCACCAGCGCGTCGATCCCCTCCGCCAGCTTCTTGCTCATGATCGAAGCGCAGATCAGGCCGATATTCTCAACGGTCGATGTCGCGTCTCTCAGCGCGTAAATCTTCTTGTCCGCCGGGGCTATTTCTGTGGTCTGACCGATCAAACTCAGCCCGCATTCGCGCAGCACCCGCCGAAAATCTCCCTGCGACAACGCAGTGTTGAATCCCGGAATTGCTTCCAGCTTGTCGAGCGTTCCACCGGTATGCCCTAACCCGCGCCCGCTGATCATGGGCACGGCGAGCCCGCCCTCTGCCACGATTGGCGCTAGAATCAGCGAGGTATTGTCTCCGACTCCCCCCGTCGAGTGCTTATCCACCTTCTTCATCGGCAGATCGGAGTGGTCGAAAACCTCACCTGATCGCAACATCGCGTCGGTCAACGCGGTGGTTTCCGCCGGACTGAGATTGCGAATCCACGCCGCCATCAGCCAAGCGGCCATCTGATAATCAGGAATGTCCCCATTGGTGTAGCCGTTTACAAGAAAATTAATTTCCTCGCGGGAATGTTCTCCCGAATCCCGCTTCTTCCGGATGAGGTCGACGACACGCATGCAATTGGAATAGAAGGCGAGACTAACACCCGTGGAAACTCGCGTCAACGAATCGCGGCTATGCCATCGCAGCGTGGCTTCAACGTGCTGGTGTGGTCGCGCTTGCTCATTCGCCTTTGCTGTTATATTTTCGCGGTTTGGTTCAGAGTTGAGGAGAGTCACATGGCCAGGTCGCCCCGCATTGCTGTCGTTGGCAGCGCTAACACGGATTTGACGACCTTCGCGGATACCTTCCCCCGTGCCGGCGAAACTGTCTTCGGCAATAGTTTCGACTTGGGTTTCGGCGGCAAGGGCGCGAATCAAGCGGTAGCCGCCCGCCTGTGTGGCGCGGAAGTGGTTATGGTGGCAAAACTTGGTGCCGACCTTTTTGGCGAAGCCACCGTCAAGAATTTTGCTTCCTTCGGTATCGATACTACGCACGTTCGCGTCGTCGAAGGCGTCTCCAGCGGCGTCGCTCCGATCTTCGTGGAGCCCAACGGTCAGAACCGCATCATCGTCGTGAAAGGTGCGAATGACACGCTGAAACCCGCCGATGTCGATGCTGCTGCCGAAGCCCTGCGCAGCGTCGATACCATCGTGCTCCAGTTCGAAATTCCCCTCGATACCATCTACTACACCGTTCAATTCGCTCACAGGCACAAGATCCGCTGCCTCGTGAATCCGGCGCCCGCTTTGCCTGCCGATCTCGCGCAACTTGCCGGAGCTGATTACTTCATTCCGAACGAAACCGAGGCGGAGGTCATCACCGGGCTGCCTGTGCATTCCATCGACGAAGCCAAGAAATGCGCGGCCGAATTGTTGCGCAGGGGCTTTTCGAAAGTGGTTCTGACGCTGGGTGCCCGCGGTTCTCTCTTTGCCACCGCGCAAGGAGCCGATTTGATTCCACCTTTTTCCGTCACGCCGAAAGACACCACCGGCGCCGGCGATGCCTTCATCGGCAGTTTCGCTGTCTTTCTGGCCGAGGGACTCGCCGAGAACGAGGCGCTGTTGCGCGCCAATCTTTACGCGGCGCTTTCGACCCAGCGCGTCGGCACGCAAAAGTCTTTTCCCAAGCGCTCGGAGTTCGAAACCGAATGGGCGCATCGGGGTGGAAAGTCCTAGTTCGAGCGTCGTCGGCAGTGTGCAGGCATTCAAAGGAGCCACAATGTTTGTTCTCGAGAGTTATCCGTGGGCCGTTGTGTTCTGCGTCATCACCATGTTTTGCTGGGGATCGTGGGCCAACACGCAAAAACTCGCCAAAAAAGGCTGGCGGTTCGAACTTTTTTATTGGGATTACACCATCGGCGTACTCTTGCTGACGGTCATCTTGGGACTGACTCTCGGTAGCTCCGGATCTGCCGGCCGCGCGTTTCTCGCCGATCTTCACCAAGCCTCGCATTCGAACATTCATTCCGCGTTGGTAGGCGGCGCGATTTTCAATCTCGCAAACATCCTCCTCGTCGCTGCCATCGACATCGCCGGCATGTCCGTAGCCTTTCCCGTGGGCATCGGCCTCGCGCTTGTTCTTGGCGTGCTCGTCAACTACCGCGCCAATCCAGTGGGCAATGCCACGCTGCTCTTCGCCGGTGTTCTCTTGATCGTCCTGGCCATCATTCTCGATGCGGTTGCTTATCGGAAACTTCCGGGAGGCGCTTCTGGTGTCAGCACCAAGGGGCTCGTTCTTTCGGTTGCGTGCGGCATCTTAATGGGATTTTTCTACCGCTTCGTCGCTGCTTCGATGTATCCGGATTTCACTCTACCAGAGGCCGGCAAGATGGGGCCGTATGCGGCCGTCTTCGTTTTTGCCGTTGGAATCTTTCTCAGCAATTTCATCCTGAACACCTTCATTATGATGAAGCCATTCGTCGGCACTCCCGTTTCGTTTGCCGATTATTTCAAGGGCGGCCTCAGCACCCACCTGACGGGAATCCTCGGCGGGCTGATCTGGGGTGTGGGCATGTCGTTCAACATCATCGCTTCGGGCCGCGCCGGTTTCGCTATTTCCTATGGCCTCGGGCAGGGCGCAACCATGGTCGCTGCATTCTGGGGCGTCTTCATCTGGAAGGAATTCCGCGGCGCTCCCGGCGGTACCACGAAACTGATTGCCGCGATGTTTGCGTGCTTCCTTGCGGGTTTGGCGCTCATTATCGTGGCGCGCTTGTCGTAGACATAGCCGCAATCCATATCGTTTTGGGAGGGCCCGCTTCTTGGGACATTTCTATATGTATTGGCCAAAATCCACCGGTAGTCCCGTGCTGGACAGCGTGCGCTACGCGGTCGAATCTTCGCGCGATGTGCGCACCAATTATCAAAAAATCGTCGAAGTGGCCTCCTGGATGGCTTACGAGGAATTGCCCATGCCCGAATTCGCGCTGCCGTTCGGCGTCGGCCAGGGCGATGCCAACGAAGCCATCGACTTCGTCATGGTCGCTGATTCCATCGATACCGCGTTCACCGATTTCTCGACCCACGAAAAATTTCAGGTCGACTACATGGGGCAGCACTGGTCCGATTCCGACGCGGAATTCGCATGCATCCAGCGCGCCGTCGACAATGGCGTTCCATTCCTCGATGGCAACTATCTCGCGAAGGTCACGCGCCCCGAACTCAACAAGGTCTTCCAGGGCAATATCGAAATGCCCATGCTCGACGAGAAACTCGAAGTCCTGCATCAGGTCGGCAAAGTGCTGGCCGAAAAGTATGACGGACACTTCCATACGTTCGTCCATTCCTGCTCACCGAAACTTTATGACAATGGCAACGGACTGGTGGACCGTCTGGTCGCGGAATTCCCCCGTTTCAACGACATCAGCACGCTCGATGGCCACGAAATCAAATTTTATAAGCTCGCGCAGTTGGGAATCTGGATGCTCTACGCTACTCTTCACAAACCGGGAAAATTTCGTCTCGATGATCCGCAAAAAATGACCGCATTCGCCGATTACATCGTTCCCGTGGCGCTGCGCCTGCACGGCATCACCAGCTACTCCGACAAGCTTGAGAAAGCCATCAACTCTCACCAGATCATTCCGCGCGATTCGCGTTGGGAAATCGAAATTCGCGCGCACTGTATTTACGCCACCGCTGTACTCACCGAAGAGATCAATAAACTGCGCCCGCCCGGCATGCTGGTCATCATCCCGCAAATCGACGCGCGCTTCTGGACGCATTTCCACACCACCACGTGGCCGCATCATCTGACGCCGACGATCATGTATTAAGATTTCCAGCCGGACCTACAAGGAGAGTCTGCCCGCTATGAATTGGTTCACTCGATTGTGTTTTCTTGTCGTGCTCATCTCCCTGAGCTCTCCCGCGGCGAACCCGCAGGGAGAGCGCAAAGTCATCATCGACCAGGACGCGTCGGGCCCGGGCGGCAGCGATATGCAAGCCATACTAAGCCTCGTCAATTCGCCCGAAACGGATGTTTTGGGCATCACCATTCTGACCGGCGATGCGTGGCGCGACGAGGAAGTCCTGCACACCCTTCGCCTGATGGAAATCATCGGACGGCGCGATATTCCTGTGGTTCCCGGCGCTGTGTTTCCCCTCGTCAACAGCAAGGAATTCATCGAGAAGTGGCAGACCTTCTACGGAAAGATGGTTTACATGGGCGCGTGGAATTATCCGCCGGACAAGGTCCATGGCCCTTACGAAATTCCACCCATGCCCGAAGGCAAACCCACGATCAAGCCGGCCGACGAAGACGCCGCGCATTTCATGACACGCATGGTTCGGAAATATCCTCATGAGGTGACCATTTACGCCGCGGGACCCATGACCAACCTTGCTCTGGCGATCGCGCTGGATCCGAAGTTTCCCGAACTGGTGAAGGAACTCGTCGTGATGGGTGGCAGCATCAATCCACAAACCAGCGATCCGGAGTTTGCCCTCTCCCCGAATCACGAATTCAATTTCTGGATGGATCCGGAAGCTTCGCACGCCGTATTACACGCTCGCTGGCCTCGCATGATCGTTACAACCGTGGATATTTCCGTGAAAACGCACATGACCGACGATCTGATCGGGCAGATTCGTAAGGGAAGCACTCCCGCGGCGCAATATGTCGCCAGATATGCCCAGGCCGGTTATCTGTGGGATGAGCTTGCCGCCGTCGCCTGGCTCGATCCTTCGATCATTACTAAATGGAAGAAGCTCTACCTGGACGTCAACACCGATCGCGGCGCTGCCTATGGCGCCACTCTGGCCTGGGACGAGAAAGCGCATCCCGGCATGGGCGAGATTCTTGCCGAGGTGCAGGACGATTTGGACAAAGACAAGTTCTACAGGGAATACATCGAGCTGATGACCAGCGCGACACCCGGCGCAAAGGACCCGGCTAACTGATCGAACTCCATTCCCGGCCTCGCCGCCAAGTCTGTGCCAGGGTTCTCCGACCGTGCATCGGAGTGGTATGCTCAACTTTTGCCGAAAACGCACTGTTGCCGTAGGAGAAGCCCCATGAGCGGAGAAATCAAGCCGCGAATCGAAATAACGGACCGTTATGGTAATCGAATTGTCGATGCAGGACCGCACTCGCCCGTGGAGACCATTGCTACGCTGGGTGGCCGCTCCTTGCTTGCCAATCGCGGCACCTCGTTGAATCTCGACTGGGTCGAGAGTGTTCGCGTAAACACGAGCGCCGTCGAGCGCCGTGCCGCTACCCTGGTCACGCGCCGCACCGTGAAGAAAGATTGGCAAATCGCCTGGCTGCTTCGTGCCATCACGTGCATGGACCTGACCACACTTTCCGGCGACGACACCGAGGAACGAGTAAGGCGTCTTTGTGCCAAGGCGAAACAGCCCATCCAGCAGTCCATTGTTGAGAAGCTCGGCATCGAAGACCTTCCCATTCGTGTCGGCGCTGTTTGCGTCTATCACCTGTTTGTCGAAACTGCCCGAAAGGCGCTCGAAGGCACCTCAATACCTGTTGCGGCCGTGTCTACGGGATTTCCCGCCGGCCTGAACCCGTTCGAAGAGCGTCTAGCGGAGATTCGCCGTTCTGTCGAAGCGGGTGCGCAGGAAATTGACGTAGTCATCACCCGCGCTCATGTCTTTGGCGCGGAGTGGCAACGCCTGTTCGACGAGATCGTCGCCTTCAAAGACGCCTGCGGCCCCGCGCATCTTAAAGTCATTCTCGGCACCGGCGATATTTCCACGCTGCGCAATGTGGCCCGCGCGAGCCTTGTCGCCATGATGGCAGGCGCCGACTTCATCAAGACCTCGACGGGAAAAGAATCGGTTAACGCGACCCTCCCCGTCGGATTGGTGATGACGCGCGCGATCCGCGAGTACGCGGAAGAAACCGGCATGGCCGTCGGATTCAAGCCGGCGGGCGGGATCCGCACAGCCAAGCAGTCGATCGAATGGCTGTCGCTCATGAAAGAAGAATTGGGCAACAGCTGGATGCAGCCGCACCTGTTCCGCATCGGCGCCAGCAGCATGCTTGGCGACATTGAACGCCAGCTCGAATTTCACGCTACGGGAAGATACTCGGCGGAATACCGTCATCCGCTCGCGTAACTCCACAACAGAGGGAGTTTATGGCCAGGAAACCTACTCACGCAGACGCGCAACTGATTCTGAAACTGTACGAGCTGCGCCGGGAAGCGGAGCTGCGCAAAGCCCGTCACTGGTGGCTGACGGGATTCTGGCCGCGCAGCATCGATGATTTGATGAGTATCACGCAATCACCCGGCACTCCGGAGAACGCCTGGTTCCGCCAGGGTGCAAGCTACTGGGGGATGGCGGCGTCTTTGGTGAATCAAGGGGTGCTGAGCGAGAGTCTTTTCCTCCGCCCCGCCTTCAGCGGCGAAATGTTCTTCATTTTTGCGAAAGTCCAGCCTTTTTTGAAGGAATTCCGCGAGAAGATCGGAGATATTGAGGCTTTCCAGGACGTCGAACAGGCCATCATGCGCACGAAGTGGGGCCGCGAACGCCTGAAATTCCTGCTCAAGCGCGTCGAAATTTGGCGCGAAAAGGTGGCCCCCAAACCTTCCGTAGTACGCACATAATTCCAGCAAAGGCCGGCGAACTGTATATGAGCGTCATCGAGAAATTCTCCAGTATGGAATACGGCCCCGCGCCGGAAGACCCGAAAGAGTCCCTGCAGTGGCTCGATCGCCACAAGCGCCGCTTCGGCCATTTCATCGGCGGCGCCTGGAAATCCCCAATCGAGGGGCATTATTTTGAGACCATCGACCCGTCAAGCGGGGAAAACATTGCCGAGGTCGCGCAGGGAAGCAGCGCCGACATCGATGCCGCGGTGAAGTCTGCGCGGAACGCGCTGAAGGGCTGGCAATCGCTTTCGCCGCATGCCAGAGCCAAATATCTTTACGCGTTGGCGCGCCAGGTGCAGAAGCACTCGCGCCGCCTCGCCGTCCTGGAAACCATCGACAATGGCAAGCCCATTCGCGAAAGCCGCGACATCGACATTCCGCTTGTGGCCCGCCATTTCTATTACCACGCAGGCTGGGCGCAGTTGCTCGAGCGGGAATTCCCCGGCTACCAGGCTTGCGGCGTCGTCGGCCAGATCATCCCATGGAATTTTCCTTTGCTCATGCTGGCCTGGAAAATTGCGCCTGCCCTCGCGACTGGCAACACGCTTGTGCTCAAGCCCGCCGAGTACACGCCGCTGACCGCGCTCGCGTTCGCAGAAATTTGCGACGAAGTCGGACTTCCCAAAGGCGTTGTGAACATCGTGACCGGTGACGGCGCCACGGGTGAGGCGCTAGTCAAGCACAACGGCATCGATAAGATTGCGTTCACCGGTTCCACGGAAGTTGGCCGGGCCATTCGTCGCGCTACCGCCAACTCTCACAAGAAGCTGTCTCTGGAACTCGGCGGAAAATCTCCTTTCATCATTTTCGAAGATGCCGATCTCGATAGCGCCGTCGAAGGCTTGGTTGACGGTATCTGGTTCAATCAAGGCCAGGTCTGCTGTGCAGGTTCGCGGCTCCTGATGCAGGAGAGCATCGCCGAAAAACTCACCAGGAAGCTTCAGTTGCGCATGAGCACACTGCGCGTCGGTGCGCCACTCGATAAGGCCATCGACATCGGCGCCATCGTTGCCCGTGTTCAACTCGATCGCATCGACCGCCTGGTTAAACAAGGAATCTCCGAAGGGGCTACCTGCTGGCAGCCGGAAGTGCTTATGCCGGCGCGAGGGCTTTATTACAAACCGACGCTCTTGAGCAACGTTCATCCGACTTCGATCGTGGCGCAGGAGGAGATCTTTGGCCCGGTCCTTGCCGCGATGACCTTCCGCACACCGAAAGAAGCGGTCGAACTCGCCAACAATACCGCGTACGGCCTGGCAGCGAGCGTCTGGAGCGAGAGCGTCAATGTTGCCCTGCAGGCGGCGGCGCAGATCAAGGCCGGCGTCGTGTGGGTAAATAGTACGAATCTGTTTGACGCCGCCTGCGGATTTGGCGGCTATCGCGAGAGCGGTTTCGGCCGCGAAGGCGGCAAGGAAGGTTTGCGCGAGTATCTGGAGCCCGTGTGGTTCCGGAAAGCACCTACGCTGCCGAAGGCGCCGGCAAGGAAAAACGATCAAGCCGAAGTAGCCAATCCCACGGTCGATCGCACGGTGAAACTGTATATCGGAGGCAAACAAGCCCGCCCCGATTCCGGCTACAGCCTCGAAATTCGCGGCAACAACGGCACGCTTCTCGGCGAATCGCCGCTCGGCAATCGCAAGGACATTCGTAATGCCGTCGAAGCCGCTCGCAAAGCTGAGTCCTGGGCCAGAACTACGGCCCATAATCGCGCTCAGGTTCTGTACTACATTGCCGAGAATCTTTCGCTACGCGCTGACGAAATTACGGATCGCCAGGCGGCCGCCGTTGGCAAGAAACAAGCTGTGCAGGAAGTGCGGCTCAGTATCGAACGGCTATTTTCCTACGCCGCATGGACTGACAAATTCGATGGCGCGGTCCATAATCCGCCCTTCCGCAACATCTCCATCGCCATGAATGAACCGCTCGGCGCGGTGGGAGTAGTCTGTCCCGCCGATGCTCCCCTGCTTGGATTCTTCTCGCTGATTTTGCCTCTAGTGTCGGCGGGAAATAGCGTTGTCGTCGTGCCCTCCGAGAAATATCCTCTGATCACTGGCGACCTCTACCAGGTTTTCGAAACCAGCGATCTCCCCGGCGGTGTCATCAACATTGTTCCGGGGCGTGCCGGCGAACTCTTGAAAGTGCTTGCCGAGCACGATGATCTCGACGCCGTCTGGTGCTACGGCGACGCCGAGCTGTGCGCAACGGCGAAGGCGCTGTCGACCGGCAATCTGAAACAGGTCTTCACGAATGAAGGGCGCGCCATCGATTTCTTTGACCCGGATCAGGGCGAAGGGATCTTCTATCTCGAACATGCCTACCAGGTGAAAAACATCTGGGTTCCTTACGGCGAATAGCCGCCGCATTTCTGAGGTGGAGTCACGCCTGGAACCCTGTTTCCATGGTCGGCATCCACATATAAAAAAAGGGGATGGCCGAAGCCATCCCCTTTCGCCGTTTTGCTTATTGGGCTGCGTTGTAGAAGCTGATGAATTCAGGGCTATTGCCTGCGGCTACAGTGGCCCGCGATTTCGCCGTCAATGAGCCGTCGGACGCGATGGTGTAAAGTGAGATGGTGTTGTCGAGATTGTTCACGACCGTTAACAACACGCCGGACGCATCTATGGCCATTCCGAACGGGCCGATGCCGGTATCGGCCGGAGTGCCAATGGCGGAGCCGATGGTCGCGCCGGAGTGCCAATCGTGTAGGTCGACACGGTGTTGTCGGTATTTGCCACAAAAAGGTGCGTTCCCGATGGATCGAGGGTCCCGAAGAAGTCGTAAGCGGAGTGAGTGCTCCAGTCACCTGATCGATGGAATAGGAACTGACTGTGTTGCCGTTGAAGTTCGACGCGTACATGTACGTACCCGAGCGATCGATGATGAGTTGTTCTGGTTCGTCCAGGTTCGTTGTGGCGGCTGCCCCAGATCCGATTTGAGTCAACGCGCCGGTAGCCGGATCGATTTTAAAACCATAGATGGTGTTGCCGACGTCGTCGCTCACGTAGATGAAACGGCCATATGGATCGATTACGCCGTAATTGAAGCTGGAGCCGGTCCCGCCGGCCGGTAACGGCGTCCCGATTTCCGCCGACGGTGCGCCAGTGCTCGGATTGATCGTCATGACGTGCAGATTGCTATTGATGTCGGTGGCATACAGGAAGTTGCCGGTTGGATGAACGATCGTTTGCGTGGGCGCCAGACTGTTGCCAAAGGTAGGCGGAGTGGTAACCTATGAGCCCGTCAGAGGAGTCGCAGCGGCCGCGCTGACCTGATACCACTCGATGGTATTGTCGCCATTATTCGCGACATACGCGAATTTCGACACACCCACCACCACCGTCAGTGTCGCGGTGGCAGTCGGTGTAGGCAACGAGCTTTCCGTAGCGGTGATCACGCTAGACCCCACCGCCAGCCCCGTCCCGATTTCCGTCCCGTTTGTCGGACCAGCAACGATTGTCGCGATCGCTGGCGTGCCCGAACTCTATGTTACAGGGTTCGAGGGTACGTGCGTTGAGCTATCGCTCCACACTTCCATCGCCGTGAACACTGCGGCGCCGCCGATTGCGACCGAAGGAGTCGCCGGTGTGACCTGCAGCGAGACCGGTACCGGCACTCCTGTCGTCAGTACCGCTGTGCCGGAAATGCCGTACAGTGTTGCTGTGATCGTCGCACTACCTGTGGACGCCACTGAGGTGGCCAAACCTGTGTTGTCGATCGTCGCAACTGCGGTATTCGATGACGACCACGACGCAAGCGAAGTCACATCCGTCGTGCCGGTGCTGCCATCCGGATTTGTGAATGTGCCCGCCGCGGTTCCGATGATCGTCACGGTGCCGGGAGCGATACCCGTCGCGACGCCAAAACCTGTTATGGTTGCCACGGCTGCGTTGGACGAGGACCAGCTAACCAGGCTTGTTCCATCCTTAACGGTTCCGTCGCTGTAATACGCTAGCGCGGAGTACTGCTGGGTCGTCGGTATCTGCTGGTTTTTCCGGCAATTCTGAAGCACCGGGCCGTCGGTAGTGTCTCGACACGTGTTCCGCTTTGGCGCTGGCCATAGCGCCGCGATTGATGCGAATATAGTGGCCCCGTTTGCAGTTCGAGGAAAACCTCCTATGTCTCGTGCCGAAACTGCAGAAGATCGCCGTCTCGACGACGCCCGCCAGCGCAAGAAACATTGGAAACGCTGGGGCCCCTATCTTTCCGAGCGCCAATGGGGCACCGTCCGGGAAGACTACAGCGCCGATGGTACTGCCTGGGAGTATTTTCCCTTCGAACACGCGCATGCCCGCACCTATCGGTGGGGTGAAGACGGCATTGGCGGCCTTTGCGATCGTCATCAGATGATCTGTTTTGCGCTGGCACTTTGGAATGGGCGTGATCCCATCCTCAAGGAGCGCCTGTTCGGACTGACCGGCAACCAGGGCAATCATGGCGAAGATGTGAAGGAGCAGTACTTTTATCTCGATTCAACTCCGACGCACAGCTACATGCGCATGCTGTACAAGTACCCGCAGGCGGAGTTTCCTTACCGCCAGTTGCTGGAGGAAAACCGTAAACGCGGGCGCAGCGCCCCGGAATACGAATTACTCGATGCCGGAGTTTTCGCCGAGAATCGCTACTTCGATGTTCTTCTGGAGTACGCCAAAGCTGATTACGAAGATATCCTGATCAAAATTACGGCCACGAACCATGGTCCTGATCCTGCCGATCTGCACCTGTTGCCCTCGGTCTGGTTTCGCAACACCTGGTCCTGGGGAAAAGACCTGCGTCGTCCCGCGGTTAGAAAATCTCCCGGTAACAGCGGCTCGTTGTGCGCGGAGTTGGAACATTGGCAGTATGGCAAACGGTGGTTCCTCTGCGAGGGCAAGCCGGAGCTGCTTTTCACGGATAACGAAACGAATTACGTCAAGCTGTTCAATTACCGCGATCGCGTTCCTTACACCAAAGATGCGTTCCACGAATATCTCATTCAGAAAAACAAACAGGCTGTAAATCCCGAGTCCTCGGGCACGAAGATGGCTGCTCACTACGCCTTCAATCTCGCGCCTGGTGAGTCCACTGTTCTGAAGCTTCGGCTGACGGACCTGAATCCATTGGGTGGTCTCGATCCGGACGCGCCTCTGCTGGGTACCGCACTTCCGCCTGGCCCGAATGAACGGCCTGCCCTCGTGCCTCCGACTAACGATTTCGGTGCCGGGTACGAGCAAGTGTTTCAGGCGCGCATGAAGGAAGCGGACGAATTCTACGATTCGCGAATTCCCAAGAATCTATCCCCCGACGCGCGCATGGTGACGCGTCAGGCATACGCGGGCATGCTTTGGTGCAAGCAGTTCTACCACTACGACGTCGACACTTGGCTCGAAGGCGACCCCGCCGGACCGACGCCGCCCGCTTCGCGTTGGCAGGGCCGCAATAAAGACTGGACCCAGCTCTATACCGACGACATCTTATCGATGCCTGATACGTGGGAGTACCCGTGGTTTGCCGCCTGGGACCTGGCGTTTCACTGCATCCCTCTGGCGATTGTCGATTCCGATTTTGCCAAAGAACAGCTCGTTCTCCTGCTTCGCGAGTGGTACATGCACCCCAATGGTCAGCTCCCCGCCTACGAATGGGCCTTTGGCGACGTCAATCCGCCGGTCCATGCCTGGGCTGCCTGGCGTATCTATAAAATCGAGCGCCGTATGCGGGGTGTTGCCGATCGCACCTTCCTCGAAAAAATCTTTCACAAGCTCTTGCTCAACTTCACCTGGTGGGTCAATCGCAAAGATCCGGACGGCCACAACATTTTCCAGGGTGGCTTTCTCGGCCTCGACAACATCGGAGTCTTTGATCGCTCGGCGCCGCTCCCCACCGGCGGGCATCTCGAGCAGTCCGACGGCACCAGTTGGATGGGCATGTATTGCCTCAACATGCTGGCTATGGCCCTGGAACTTGCCAAGGACGATCAGGCCTACGAAGACGTGGCCAGCAAGTTCTTCGAGCATTTCGTTCATATCGCCCACGCCATGAACGATATCGGTGTGGAAGGGAAGTCACTCTGGGATGAGGAAGACGGCTTCTACTACGATCTGCTCCACCTGCCGAGCGGCGAAGAACACTTCCTGAAGATTCGTTCGATGGTGGGATTGATTCCGCTGTTCGCTGTCGAAACGTTGGAGCCGGAAATCATCGATCGCCTTCCCGGTTTCAAGCGCCGCATGCAGTGGTTCATCGATAATCACGAAGATGTTCCAGAGCATATCGAAATGACACAACGCTCCGCTCGTGGCGTCCGTCGCCTGCTTTCTCTCGCGAATCGAAAACAACTCAAACGCATCCTGAAGCGCATGCTGGACGAGTCCGAATTTCTTTCACCCCACGGCATCCGCGCGCTTTCCCGCTATCACCTGGACCATCCCTACGAGGTGCAGGTCAACGACCACGTCAGCCGTGTCGATTACGAGCCTGGCGAATCGACCACCGGCATCTTTGGCGGCAACTCCAACTGGCGCGGCCCCATCTGGTTTCCCGTGAATTATCTTCTGATCGAGTCGCTCCAGAAGTTCTATCACTACTATGGCGAGGATTTTAAGGTCGAATTCCCCACCTATTCCAAACGCGAACTCGACCTGTGGCAGGTGTCCTCCGAGCTTTCCAAGCGTCTCACGCGCATTTTTCTGCGGGGTAAGGATGGCCGCCGACCGTTTGCGGGCGGCAGCGATTTGTTCAACAAAGATCCACATTGGCGTAATTTGATTCTTTTCTATGAGTATTTTCATGGAGACACGGGCGCTGGTTTTGGTGCCTCCCACCAGACTGGCTGGACCGGTCTGGTAGCCAAACTCCTCGAACAAAGTGGAGAGTAAGACGTGTCCCTCTTGGCGGAAGTGCAATTCGGGCGAGAAGTATGCGGCGATCTGACAATTGCGGAAGGGCGCGAATGGCTTGTGACCAATGGCCTCGGCGGCTACGCGAGCGGCACCGTGGCGGGCACCGCAACTCGCCGCTATCACGGCCTTCTCGTTGCCGCTCTTCAGCCTCCCGGAAGCCGCACCGTCCTCGTAAGCAGCACCGACGAGAGCGTTCGCTATCTCGAAGCCACCTATTCATTGGCCACGAATCGCTGGATGAGCGGCTTCATCTCTCCGAATGGTTATCTTCAGATCGAGAGTTTCCATCTCGAAGGTTCGAAGCCGGTGTGGCGCTACGCTTTGGCGGATGCGTTGCTCGAAAAGCGCGTGTGGATGAGGCAAGGCGAGAACACCACTTACGTTCAGTACACCCTGGCGCGGGCAAGTGCTCCGATGGAACTGGAGGGCAAAGTCCTGGTCAGCAATCGCGACTTTCATGCTGCTTCGCGCGGTCAGACCGGATCAATGAACATCGATGCCGTTGATCACGGGCTGCGGGTGGTGGCGTTTGAAGGCGCGGCTCCGTTTTACCTGAAAAGTTCCGCTGCGTCCTGGACTTCCCAGAATGAGTGGTATCGCGACTTCTTTCTTCGTGCGGAACGCGCCCGCGGCCTCGACGATCACGAGGACCGCCTCTACGCCGCGCAATTCCAGCTGCGTTTGCATGTCGGCGAGTCTCTGACCATCGTGCTATCTACGGAAGCGAACGCCGATCTGGATGGCGAGCAGGCTCGTGCTCTTCAGTCCGACCACGAGTGGAAACTTTTCCAGGATTGGCAGGCGCAACACGCCAAAACGTGCGCGTCCGCTCCAGACGATGAGCCCAGCTGGCTTTGGCAGTTGGTTCTGGCCGCCGATCAATTCATTGCGCGCCGATCTTTCCCCGGCCGCGACGAAGGCAAAACCGTGATCGCGGGTTACCCGTGGTTCAGCGATTGGAGCCGCGACACTATGATCGCCTTGCCAGGTCTAACCGTGTCCCTCGGCCGCCCTGCGGTCGCCCGCGGCGTATTGCTGGGTTATGCGAGCCTCGTCGATCAAGGCATGTTGCCGAATACCTTCCCGGAGGCGGGCGCTGCTCCGCAATACAACACCGTCGATGCCACCTTATGGTTGTTTGAGGCGGCCCGAAAATATTTCGAAGCCACGCAGGATCTGGCCTTCGTCCAGGAACTGTTTCCCATACTGGTGTCAGTCATCGATTTCCACGTGCACGGCACCCGTTACAACATCAAGGTCGATCCTGCGGACGCGCTTCTCTCGGCCGGGACTCCCGACGTGCAGCTCACATGGATGGACGCAAAGGTGGGCGATTGGGTGGTTACGCCGAGGACCGGGAAAGCCGTGGAAGTCAACGCGCTCTGGATCAACGCGCTGCACACCATGGCGAACTTCGCGCACGTTTTGTTGCGGCCCAGCGAAGGTTACGAACGCCTCGCCGAGAAAGCCACACGGAATTTCCAGAGATTCTGGAATGCGGAACGTCAGTGTTGCTTCGATGTAATCGATACGCCGACGGGAACACCGGATCCGGCGATTCGACCGAATCAGATCTTCGCCGTTTCTCTTCCCGTGAGCCCGCTATCGCTCGAGCACCGGAAGGGAATCGTCGACACCGTTGCTCAGCATCTGCTGACCTCCTTTGGCCTTCGCAGCCTTGCGCCTACCGAGCCGGGATACAAAGGGCATTACGGAGGCGGCCCGCGCGAACGCGATTCCGCCTATCATCAGGGCACCGTCTGGGGCTGGCTCCTCGGTCCGTTTGCGCTTGCGCACTATCGCGTCTATCACGATGCCGCCGAAGCGCAGTCTTACCTTGAACCGCTCGGCCGCGCCATTTCTGCATACGGCTTAGGCACGCTCGGAGAGATCTTCGATGGCGATGCGCCCTTCGCTCCAGCGGGATGCATTGCGCAGGCGTGGACCGTGGGTGAGTTGTTTTCTGCGTGGCAGATTCTCAGCGCCGCCATTGCGCCGGCACAAGCGCAAGCCGCAAGCCACACTCAATCCAAGTGAGGCGCGGGCTCGTAGAGTTCCACCAGCACCTTACTCGCGGCTGGCGCGGATACGAGATAGAAGTTCACGCGCGTGCCATCAGCGCCGGGCCGCGTTTGCGGATACACGGGGCTCAACGAGAATTTCTCGCGTAGGATCTGCGCCGCCCGATCTACGTCTTGGCAACGAAATTCCACTTGCTGAATGCCTTCGCCAAACTTCTGCAGGAATCTGGCAATCGCGCCGCTGCCTTCGGGTTCCCTCGAAGTCAGAATGTCCATTGAAAGCCCGCCGGGAAGATGCATCTCAAATTCCCGCGCATCCTGGTCGGGCGGAACTTCCGCCAGGCGCGGCGAACCGGCTGCCTCGCGGATTTTCTCGAAGTGCTCCGGCTGCACGGCCAACCCAACCGTGACGGAGGGATTCGGCGCGCCCAACAGCTTCCCTAGTTCCGCGTCGGACCACCACGGGAAAACGGCGTGATCCGCCAGGCCGCGTCCTTGCCGGTGAATCTCCGTCGCGGCCGTCATCCTTACTTCCGGATCGCTGGAGCTCATGGCGTCAATTGCATTTCGCAGGGCTTCGTTCATGGTTGCGTTCTCATTTTGTCAGATTCATGCCGCCGGCGGCAGGGAAGAGGACTTATTCTTCGGTCCCGCCAGGAGCGACAAAGCCGCCGTAACCAGCAATATCCCAAACACCACCAGCAGCGAAACCACTTCCGTAATCCGGAACCACGGCGCAATCACCATCTTCACACCGACAAAAATCAGCACGATGGCCAATCCGATCCCCAGGTATCGCAAATAGTCGAGCAGATCCGCCAGCAGGAAGTACAGCGCACGCAGACCCAGGATCGCAAACACATTGGAAGTGTAGACGATGAAGGCATCCTGGGTGATGCCGAAAATCGCGGGAATCGAATCCACGGCGAACGTTACGTCGGTGATCTCCACGACCAGCAGCACCAGGAATAAAGGCGTGGCGAAGCGCTGGCCGGCCTGCCGGATGAAGAACTTCGCGCCGTGATATTCCTTGGCAACGCGGAGATGCGTGCTGGCGAAGCGGAAGACCGGATTCTTCTCGTAGTGCACGTGCTTGTCGCGCTTCCAGAGCATGTGCAGGCCGGTGTAGATCAGGAAGACGCCGAAAACGCCGATGATCCAGTGGAACTCCGCGATGAGCGCCGCGCCAGCGGCAATCATGATGCCGCGCATGATCAAGGCGCCCAGGATGCCCCATTCCAAGACGCGATGCTGGACCTTTTCGTCCACCTGAAAAGTGCGGAAGATCACCAGAAAGACGAAGAGATTGTCGACGCTCAGCGCCTTTTCGATCACATAGCCGGTGAAGTATTCAATGCCACGCGTCGCGCCGAACCAGTGCCAGACGAAGGAACCGAAAGCCGTGGCGAGAGCGATCCAGACCACGCTCCACGCGGCAGCTTCGCGAACGGAAATTTTGTGCGCCTTGCGGTGGAACACCCCCAGGTCGAGAGCGATGGCCAGAAGAACGAAAAGATTGAAGCCGACCCAGAGGAGCGGGGTGCCCATATTGGCAGGATAACCCAAGTCCTTACTGCCCCGAACTCAGGGAGTGGAGGCAGAGCGAGCGTCGGTGGCGTTCAGATTACTTAACTCGACGTGGGCGATCTGTCCCGCCGGCACGCTGACCGGCACATCCCACCAGAGGCGGCGGTCGCCGGAAGTGGCATCCATGCCGAGCGAAGTGACCCAGTATTTTCCGGGCGGCAAGCCGGAAACGAGTGCGCGGCCGTCGAGATCGGTGTCCGCTTTTCCGGCCAGGTATTTCACCTGCGCGGTATCCGGCGCGAGCTGCGCAACCTTGCGTTTGTGATCGGACTGCAATTTGTCCCACTGCAGTTTCGGGTTTACACCGGCCAGTTCCGTCTCCATGCCTTGGACGGTGAAGGGGTGCGAGTCGATGAACTTGCGCGTAGCGGCGAGATATTCTTCATGTTGCTTCTGATATTTGTCGGGATTCGACTCTTTTTCGGACTCCTTGTATTTGGGTTTCGGCAAACCGGCGGTGACGCCACCGGCATTTGAGCGTTGGTAAGCGTCGAAGAATTCCGGGACGTTCATGATGTCGTCGGTGGTGAAAACCTTGTCGAGGTCGGGCGCGGTAAGGTCCATGGTGTCGTGGTCTTTGAGCCACTTCTTGAGTTGGGGGGAGCACTTCAATTTGTCGATGAACTCTTCGCGCGTGGGTAGCGGGTCCGCGGCCGAGACTTCCTGGACCACCTCGGCGTAACTCTTCGTCAGCACGTAGAGCGTGAATTGCCGAACCGGCTCCGGGCGGGCGCCGGTAGGGGTGATGTGCGCCGAAATATCAATAGCGCCAGGTTTGGCCTGGGCGTAGGAGAGCGTGGCGGCGCAGGCGAGAACCAGGAGGGTGGCAAAGCAACGTAACAGAGTTCGCATGTGCCTCATGCTAGCAGGATTTCCCGCAAGGGGAGTTTCTGTGATGGAGCGCGTGTCTAATTCGCCTTCGCGCGAAAGAAGAGAGGGGGCGATGGGGGGAGTGGTTAACAATAATCGGACCCCCTCCCCCCGGGTGGCGGGGAAGTTTGTGAGAGGAAGGGAGTTACGAGCAGGGTTGTCGATGTGGCGGAAAGAAAGGAGTTAGGCATTAGCGCTTCTTCGTGCTGCGGAAGGCGTCGAGCTCGTCGACGGCCTTACGGAGGCGGTTCCACGTAGGTCCGCTTCTTGCCGCGAAGGATGCTTCGTCGGCGAAGCGGGAACTTTGCTCAATGAGGAGGCTGATTCGATTGAGCATGTTGGTTTGCTCAGGGGAGAGGCGGCCTGCGGCCATGGCGCGGGTCAGGCCGCGGAGCGCACGCCGGCGAGCTTTGACGGAGGAGCGGCCGGCGGCGAGAGGTTCGAGGATGTGTCGCAAATTGTCTTGGCGTGAAGCGCGGTGAACGAAAGTGCCGTGGGAGTAGCAGAAGCCGTCAAAGTCTGGGTGGGCGGGCGTGGCACAGCGGCGGCCGTCTTGGAAGGTGAAGCAGCAGAGAGGAGATTCAGGAATGTCATTGCGGCACGAAGACATAAAGCTATTTTATCATTAATGGTATGGATTTATAAGTAATTAACATCGAAGGGTGAGAAGGGCGGCGTGACTGGCGGGTGGCAACAGCGGGTGGCCGGAGCTGGGATTTGGGCTGGCATCGATACTCGCGCGGAGTCAAAAGCACTGGCATGAAGGCCAGCGCTACACAAGCCAGCAGTACAAAACCGGGGAAGGGCTCGCGAACTCGCCGTGCCATTCGGGAGACTGGCGTTCCCGGGGAACACCTATCGACGAGGGCTGGTGGCGTAGCTGAACAGCTTTTGACATTTGTTTCGCAGGAAGCCGCCGGTGACGGGGATGCGGTGATTGCCCTTCTCGAAGACGAGGCGGCAGGGAATCAGGCAGGCGCGCCATTTGCGCTCTTCGGTGCCATGCTTGCGGCCGTAGGCGGCGATGTCTTCCTGAGAAACGCCGTAGATGACGGCGCCGATTCTGGACCACACGCAAGCGCCCGCGCACATGGCACAGGGCTCGTGGGTGGAGTACAGCGCGAAATCCGGCAGGTAGCGGCCGTAGCCGCTGGAGACGTACTTGAGGGTTTCGAGTTCCACGTGTTTGATGCTGGAGCCGGAAGTCTTCACGCGGTTGCCGGCGCTGGCAATGACCACTTCCCGTCCGTTCACAATGCGCGTGATGACCGCGCCAATGGGATAGTCGCCACGATCCCCGGCGCGTTTGGCCTCGGCAATGGCCAGCTCCATGAATTTCTTTCGCGGCTTGTAGGAAGCAGGGATCATGGGGATAGAGTACATCGGATTGTGGCGGGAACTCTCCGGAGGTGGATGAATGTCGCGTGCGTGGGTTCTGAAGATAAAGAGCGTCCCACCCTTTGCAAAAGACGCAAAGGGTGGGCCACCCAAAGGCGTTTACGGTGCGGCGAACTGGTACCGGCCGTCGTGGGCGACGGAGATTTGCGGGACGCGATGATCTCTCGCAAACAAATCGAAGCCCTGCTTCAGATTGCCCCAAAATGCGACCATTTCCGCTTCTTGCCGACGCTTCTGTGCTAGAGCACGGAAGGCTTCGTCGTTCAAACGCGTCGGAAAAATCCAAATGGGGATTGATTTCTCGCCGGACTGGCGCGAAAGAGCTGCCAGCCAATAAACTTCTTTGATGCCGTCATCGGTGATGGGCAGGCAACCGATGGTTACACAATTCCCGTGGACGAAAATATCGCCGCCGGGATTCGAGTGTGATCCCAAGATGCGGTCTGAAGAATTTGGATACGAAACGTGCAGGCTAAGGTAGTAGTTGCTCTCGGGATTGAACTGATCGATGAGGTAAAAGCCTTCCGGGACTTGGCCGTCGCCGTAGCGACGCTTGGGGCCGAGCTCGCCAGAAGTGGCGCAGATACGAAACGTCTTCAGTAGCGTGTAAGGCTGATTGGCTCGATCGGCGGCCCAGACTTCCAACACCGCATCTCGCTTGAAGGCCATCAGCAACAGGTTGCGCGGTGGAAAGTGCAAATTTTTCTCACTGAAAAGTCTTCGCCACCAGCGTCTTTTTCTTTGGACGCAGCCCGGAAACGCAGATAAGCAAGTTGTGCATCGAGAAACGAGCGTGCGGCAGGATTTGGCCAAAGCGAAGTTGCGACGAGAATGCTGACGAGTAGCCTACCTTCTTCATGAG
>Ga0335077_10000964_pt1 | contig 33288 bp, 30 predicted proteins | sample Lox_Sample_31_FD_207151 | JGI IMG/M metagenome (GOLD analysis project Ga0335077, IMG submission 207151) | Soil microbial communities from Loxahatchee National Wildlife Refuge, Florida, United States - Lox_Sample_3.1 | ecosystem: Environmental > Terrestrial > Soil > Wetlands | place: USA... | reverse complement strand
TACCGCTGGCCGTGGTTTGTGCTGGCGGCGTTTGTGCTGTTTGTGTTGCTGGCGATTGTGTGGATGAGCTTTGCGGTCCGGACCGTCGAACGGGAACGCGACCTGAATCCGCCCCAGCCCACCAATTCGGCGCAATGGCCGCTTTAGCGGCGGTTGTGAGCGTGCCTTGTTTTTTCAGGAGCTTCTCAAATATCGCGATCACATCCGGATGTTTGTCGGCGACGTTTTGAGTCTCGCCTGGATCGGTTTTCAGATTGTAAAGCTGCCATTTTTCATCCGCCTTCGAGCGCACGATTTTCCAATCGCCCATGCGCGCGGCCTGGGCGAGGTGGCGTCCGCGAAGTTCCCAGGAGAAAAATTCGTGACGATTGGTCTGGGTTTCGCCCCGCAACGTCGGCAGCACGGAGATGCCGTCAATGTTTTTAGGCGGTTCCCGGAGCGCAATCTGCATGGCCGTTGGTAAAAAGTCCCACGCAGCCCAGGGAAAGTCGCTGACCTGTCCCGGTTGGATTTTTCCCGGCCAGCAGACAATCATCGGCACGCGCAGGCCGCCCTCGTACAGGTCGCCGCGCTCGCCACGAAACGGCCCGGCGCTCTGGAAAAACTTCGGATTCACACCGCCGCCCGTCTGCGGGCCAGTGTCGCTGGAAAAGAAAATCACCGTATTGCTTTCGATGTTGAAATCTTTCAGTTGCTCCCGCACTTTGCCGATATAGTTGTCGAGGCGGGCAATCATGGCGGCCCGGTTTTTCTCCTGCTGCGTCCAGGGTTCCTCCGAATAAGGCGCGTCGGTCGGCACGGGCATTGTGTTGTCGGTACCCGGACGCGCAATGGTGAAATTCAACAACAGGAAGAACGGCCGATAGTGGTTGAACCGGTCGGGCCGGTTGACCCTGATGAAATTCCCGGCGGCTTTTGTGAACAAGTCGGGAATGTATCGGCCCTTCTTCCCGTCGGCGTTGGCATAGAGCAATTCCTTGCCTTGAAAGTTCGCGAAGGGGTCGTGCCGCCAGATGAAATCCGCGTAATAATTATCCGCGTTACCGGCGTCAAAATAGCCGGTAAATTCATCAAAACCTTTCAGCCATGGCGCGCCGCTGGTGCCGTCGCCGCCCAAAAACCATTCGCCAATCAAGGCGGTGTGATAACCGGATTGCTCCAATAATTGCGCCACGGTGACATCGTTCGCCGGCACCGGCACGTCCACGTCGGCGCGCTGTTTCAAATGGGCTGAATCCCGGCCAAGCATGAGCGCGGCGCGCGACGGCGAACTGGCCGCATCGCCCGCGTAATAGCTGGTGAACCGGATGCCGTCGGCGGCGAGCTTGTCCAGTTCGGGTGTTTGAAATTTCGTCTGGCCGTAGCAACTCAAATCACCGTAACCCAAGCCGTCGCATTGGATGAAAATAATGCAGGGCCGGCGCGGCTCAGGCGGGTGGGCGTCGGTGGCGGAAGCGGATTGTGTGCGCGCAGCCGGCCCAAAGCCGACCACCGCGGCGGCCAGCAGCGCGGCGCAAAGACGGTGAAAGCACATTAATTTCATTGCAAACTTGGATTCTGGAAAACTTGAGGTGGTCGATGCAATTCAATTTTGCCAGTCCGAATCGTCCTCGCTCTCGTCCTTAATTATAATTTTTCGATTGCGATTACGAGGACGAAAACGATGAAGAGTCATTGACCCGCTTCCCAAATTCCGCGGCGAGCGGGACGCGCACCGCAACGATGAAGCTGGGAATCGTCGCCAGAATCACCCAGATGAAGAAGTGCGAATAGCCGATATGTTCCTGCAACCAGCCGCTCCATAATCCCGGGATCATCATTCCCAAGGCCATGAAGCCAGTGCAAATAGCGTAATGCGCCGTGCGATGCTCGCCGCGCGCGATGTAAATCATGTAAAGCATGAATGCCGTGAAACCGAAGCCGTAGCCGAATTGCTCGACAGCGACACCCGCGCCAATCACGGCTAGTTTTTCCGGCTGTGCATAGGCCAGCCAGATGAACACCGCGTCTGGCAGATGAATCGCCAGCAGCATCGGCCACAGCCAGAACTTCAAGCCGTGGCGCGATACGACAAATCCGCCGAGCAGTGCGCCACACATGAATGTGATGACGCCAATCGTACCGTAGATTTCGGCAATTTGTTCATCGGCCAATCCCAGACCACCTTGTCCAACCGGCGCATGCAAAAAGATTGGGATAATTTTCACCAACTGCGCTTCACCCAGCCGGTAAAGCAGGAGGAACAGTAGTAACATCATGATCTTTGGTTTTTGAAAAAAAACTTCAAATGTCTTTAAGAATTCTTCAAAAAAATTTTCCCTCACTGTGAACCTTTTCGGCTGATCGGTCACAGGTCGCGGCAGAATCAACCAGTGGTAAAGGCACAAAAAAATTCCCGCTGCCGCAGCAAAGACGGTTGACCAAGCGAACGTCACACTACCGGTCCGCGTCATAAGTTTCCCGGCCATAAAAACCAGCCCCCCTTGAGCGAGGATTTTCCCGAAATTAAAGAAGATGTTGCGGAAACCGACAAAAAATGCCTGTTGGTGCTCTGTCTGTGCGAGCATGTAGAAGCCATCCACCGCGATGTCATGGGTCGCGGAAGAAAACGCCAGTAGGCCAAAAAAAACGATGGTCCACTGAATGTAGTGCGGCACCGGAACCATCAAGGCGACGCCCAGCAATCCTGCGCCAAGGAACAGTTGCATCATCCAAATCCATGACCGCCGCGTTTTTAAGATGTCCACTGCCGGACTCCACAGCGGTTTGATGACCCACGGCAGATAAAGCAGGCTGGTGAAAAACGCGGTCATTCCGGTGGAAACGCCAAGGTCGTTGTAAAACATCACCGACACAGTGGCCACCAGTGCATTCGGCATTCCTTCGGCAAAATAAACCGTCGGAATCCAAAGCCACGGACTGCGGGAGGACGATTTTGCGCCGGTCATTCGCCTTTGAGTAACAGGCCGGGGCCGCGCACGCAAGTTGCCAAGACACGCCCGTTTCAGGCGTGCTTCGAGCGCCGCCTTTGTGGGGAAATTGCCAGTTTCGTAAGGACAGCGGCCGAAGCCGCAAATTTGTCTTTGCTATTTTTTGGTTTACATAAATTTTTGAAACTCCCCGACGACAATCCAGTTTTACGCCCTTATTGAAAATTTGACAAGAGGGTCAAAAATTATTTCGGCTCCGGCGCCTGCCAGGGCACTTCGTAAACCCGCACGGCGGCACGAATGCCTCTGATCGTGACCGGGAACATTTCGATGCATGTCGCCGCCAACGCCGGGTCGTCGCGGAGCAGATGATGATACGTGGTATCGCTGATGATGATACGGCCGCTGCCGGAAAAGTTTTCCAGGCGGCTGGCGACGTTCACTTCGCGGCCAAAGACGGTGTAGTTTAAAATATGCGCGTCTGAACCCATCAAACCGACGGTCACCAGACCGGTATTGATGCCCGTGCCAAGCTGGAGCGCAGTCAACTGCGGCAGGGGCGGCAGGCCGGCGGAAACCCGCACACGATTTTCGGCATCACGCGTGGGATTTTCGGCCAGACGTTTTTGGTTCAATTCATGAACGGTGCGTTGCGTGTCAATTGCGGCGCGCACGCAGGCCAAGGCATGCCTTTCATTCGGGGTCGGCGCGCCCCAGAACGCCATGACGCAGTCGCCGATGTATTTGTCCAGGGTGCCGCCGTGTTTTTTCACCGCGTCAGCAACTATCGCGAGGTAAAGATTCACGGTATTCAGTATTTCACGGGCGGATTCATCAAAATAGGCCTCTTCCGTTGCTGTATCCCATTGATGTTTGCGGATGAATTCCGCCACGCGTTCCTGGGTTTCGTCCGTCAGCGAGGTGAACCCGCGAATGTCTGCGAAGAACACGGTCACTTCGCTGCGCGCGCCGCCCAGCGAAAGTTTCTTGGCGCCGAGCAGTTCATTCACTACCTCGGGCGAAACAATTTTGGAGAAAACCGATTTGACGCGGCGTTGTTCGCGCTCTTCGAAGGCCACGCGATAGGAGACCAGGCTCACGTGCTCGACCAGCATCGCGCCCACGACTGGGAACACCAGCGGCAGCCAATAGAGGAATTTCACATACACCCAAAACCCAACCGCCACAAAGGCCAGCATCAACAGGAAAACCGCCAGGGAAGCCGTGACCGCGCGCAATTGCCAGGTGAGAAACGCCGTCAGCGCGCCCAGCAGGACAGTGAGCGCCAGCTCCGTGTTCAGCGAAGCGCGGTGGATGAATTGGCCGGTGACGATGGAATTGGCGACGTTCCAATATTTGCCGACCAGCAGCGTGTCTTTTTCCAGCGGCGTCGCGCCGCGGTCGGTAAAATCATTGCCCTGCGCCGCGGAACCAACCAGGACGAGCTTGTCCCGAAAGAGATCACCAAGCCCGTTGGTCTGGCCGAGCAAACGCTCTTTGTTCTGCCAGAGCAGATCTTCAATCAGTGCGCGGGTGAGGTGTGGGTCGTTCGGCTCCAACCGCCAATCCACATAAAAATAACCCTGGGAATCCACGGGGATGACCCGCACGACATCGTTGGAACCGCGCAGGGTAATGCGGCCGTCGGGCAAATCCACATCGGCGTGGGCGAGATCAAGATTTAATTCCTGGGCGGCCAGGACGATGCCCATTTGCCAGACGCGCTCGTCGGTGAAGGCTTTGGCCTTCGGCGGCATACCGGCCGGAAGTTTGTCGCCGACGAAATTGGTCAAATCAAAATTGTTTTCCGCGTCCACGGGGACTACGGCGACGTTTGTGGTTCCGATTTGGGGCAAAATGATTTTGCCCGGCGCAAAGGTTGCGTTTGCCAGGTCCAAATCAAATTGGCTTGCGGCCTTTTGGAACAACGGATTCCAGTGGCGGCAGACCCGAAAGGCTTTGGTGCGCCGGAGCACACCATCGGAATCCTTCTCCGTTGAAATATCCCCGAGCGCAAGCGCATTGGTGGCAAACAGATCGGGCGGCATCAGGTCGGGCGTGGCGGCAAGGATGACATTGCCGGCTAGCCGAGCTTGCAGCGCAAAAAAAGTGTCGGACTCCATCAGACGGCCATCGGCCATTTGCACAGGGGGGTGGTCCGGCCGCAGTTCGCCGAATTCCACGTCGAAGGCAATGGCTTTGGCACCTTCCGCCGAGAGTTCTTCAATGAGCCGGCCATAAACCTGGCGCGGCCAGTAAAGGCCAAAACGGTATCCCAGCCGGCCGCTCTGCACGACTTGGACGCTGGAATCTTCAATGGCTACGAAGGCGAGGTTGGTGGCGACAGGAGCGGGAAAGTTCAAGGCCGCCCGTGCGCGCAGGTCGTAGGTCATCCGTTCCAATCGCTCGAAAAAGTCCAGATGCAGCAAACGAACGGCGCAAACGAGCAGAAGCACAACCACCGCCAAAAGGGCTGGCGTGCGTTGGATGGGTTTGAACTGCACCCCGCCGGATTAAACGAAAAACCAGAGCAACTCAAGGCTGCTCTGGTTTTACCATTCGCCACACAGGCGAAAAACTCATTTTATTTGTTGATGGGCGGAAGTTTACCCGAAAGCCCCGTGGTAGGCACGCAGGTCAGGTCAATGTTGTTCAGCTCGGGGTTGGGCACACCCCCCACAAGCGGCTGATATACCGTCCGCAGTGCTGGGTCTAGGTTTGCACCTGTCCCTACTGAATCGAACGTCTGTAGCATCACATGGCCATTCTCATCGACTTGGGATCCGAGCGGCACAACCACGGTAAATGGGTTATGGTTGAGATCGAACGCGGAAACCACCCCGCCACCTTTATCCCCTGTTTCGGAAGCCCCCACTTTAAATTCAAACGGCTGCGTTTGCATCCAATACCAGCAACCGCGAATGCCCGCCACACCGTTGGGAAACTTAATGATAAATTGCGACGCGGTTGACATCTTCTTGACGTTCCCGAATATGCTGCCCGTACGCAAATCGAGTTCGGTATCACTGATTGTGTCCGCGCCAGTGTCAAACTGGGTCAGTTTGTCAACGGCCAGCACGGTGTTGCTGAACATACGAATTACATTTTGCTCAACCATGGGTTTGTAGGAAACCAGGCCGCGGACGTTGGGATCGGGTGCGAACGTAATCGTATCCGGGGACGGAGCGGCTTGTGGCATTGCTATGGGTTCGCCGCTCAATACGATATCCACTGTCGCATTGACAGCGCTTTGAATGATGGCGCCTGACCTGAGAACCTTGCCGACCACCAAAGGGTGCCAGACATTGTCACCCAAAGAGTAGCGCGCCTGGCCCTGGATGCGCACGACTGTCACTAAACAAGGTTTCACGGTTTGGGCGACCGCACTGCTGCCCAGCGCTAATACGGCGCTGCCAACCGCCATCGTAATCAACGTCTGAATGCATTTCATAATAGTTACCTTTCAGAACTCTTTGCTTATGTCAAACTATAAAGCTCGGTGTTCAAATGTCAAATCATAATTTTTTTGTTGCCAATTGTTAAAAGCCTGCCGGTAAAGGACTTTTGCCAGAGGCATTTTGAACCAGTTTGCGCTCGGCTATTTCCAAATAGGCACGGCCAATCACATTTTGCTGCCAATGAAGACGCATGGATCGTGCCAGCCATGACCGGGCGGCGGCGTAATCCTCCATCTGCACGTAATGCCAGCCCACCATGACCACAGTGTAATAACCGTTGGGGTCGAGCGCTTCGGCCCGGCTAAAATACGGCGCGGCCTCGGCGTGGTGTCCCAGCCAGTCAAGACACATGCCGTAGCACAAATAATCGTAGCCGTCATACCGGTCGAGCTTCATGCCGCGCGCATACCATTCCATCGCGGTCCTGGCCAAGGCAGTATAATTTTGCACGTCGTCGAAACTTTGCAGACGATACGCTTCGCCGATGTCGTAGGCCGTTTCAAAATTCATCGGTTCGGCGGCAAACGCCTGTTTTAACGCGGCTATTCGCGCGGGTGAAAGATCCGGCAGTTGTTCCGCCCGTGCCAGCCAGATTTGTTCGTAACCCCGGCGCCAAGTCTCACGGCCCAAATACATGATACCCGCCGCCAACAGCAAGGTCATCAGCGTTTTGACCGGAAGCCGCGCCGCCAGCCAATAATGCTCCGTTGCAAACCGCAGGTTGCTGCTCAACAGTGCCAGCAACGCTACTCCCAAAATTGCGTTGGCCGGAATGTGCAGGTTGAAATCCACCAGCGAATGAACCGCCAAGGCGAGCAAACCGGCGGACGCGCCGAGAAAAAAGGCAAAGCGATTGCTCAAGCCGCGGCCAAAATCGTTTTCGGGCGGGCAGACATGTTTCCATGTCTTCATCAAACCCGCGCCGAACGCCGCCATGCCTGCCAGGACAATGACGCCGCCAACCGTGCCCCAATCGGCCAGCAGATTCAAATAATCATTGTGCGCCCAGAGCGGACGCATCTGCATACTCTCCGGGCGGTACTCCCGAAAACGATAATCGTAATGTGCCGGTCCAACTCCCCACCAAAAATGATCCCGCCACATTTGCACGGCGGCGCCCCACATGTCGCGTCGAACACTCCAGTCCAGTTGTGTGAACGTTTCCGGATTTTTTACCCGCTCGGCGTAACTTAACGTCGTGGCCAGATATTTGGTGGCGAAAATTGTTCCGCCTGCCACCAAAATGATCAGCAAACACAATGCCGGCAAACGATGATTGCGGTGGCCGATTAAAGCCATCAGAAGAGCCAGCAACCCTGCCGCCGCTGCCACCCAGCCGCCGCGTGAGAGTGTCACCGCCAAACCGGCCATCATGGCCGCCATCGCGTAAATAAGCAGTGCGCGCACCAGTGGTTTGACTCGCCCCACCAGCGCATAAGCCACCGCCAGCGGCAAAAACATCTCGAGCAGACAAGCGAGATTATTCGGCGAAATGTAGGTACCCGATCCGCGCCCCGTGTACGGCGAGATCAAATTCCACACGTAATTCGAGTGGGCCAGAAATTGATAGACCGCGTAGGCCGAAATTCCCGACGCCAGAAAAATCAACGTGAAGCTGACAATTTGCACCGATTCCTGACGATGCAAATTATTGACGATAACGAAAAACAAAAACGCATACAGCAACACTTGGATCATCTGCAGTCGCGCCACGTATTCGATATCCGCCGTGAGATAACGCCCGATGGCATAGAGGGCGAACGCCAGCACCAACCAGCAAATCGGCGGCCAGAGCAATTGGGGCTTGGCGCCAAGCCAGATTCGCAATGCCCATAAAAGCATCACGATCAACGTTAGACCTTGAATGATCAGAAACGCCCAGGCTTCCACCGCACCCATCGCCAGCGGACCAAAAGCCAAAATGCCGAGCACGAGAAAAAGAATGCCCCGTTCGCACCAGCGATCCAAAGTTTCGCGATTCATCGCCAATTTCGTATCACAAAATGAATCGGGCAGGATGACAAGTAAAGTGGATTTGCCGTTGAACCCACCCATTTATCATGGATTTTATCTTGCGTGTTTTTTGCCAGATGTTTAAGAAAATACGACCGACACATTGTCATGCAAAAAATCTCCGTAGTCGTTCCTTGCTATAATGAAGCGGCCGTGCTACCGCAATTGTTCGAGCGTTTGTCCGCTGTCGCCAAAGTTTGGGGCGGAGATTACGAGGTGATCTGCGTGGACGACGGTTCGCGTGACCAGACTTGGGATTTATTGAAACATCAGCATGAGAAGGATCCGCACTGGCGCTGCCTTTCTTTCGCGCGCAATTTCGGCCATCAGACTGCTGTCAGCGCCGGCCTGTATCATGCCACCGGGGATGCCGTTGCCATCATTGATGCCGATTTGCAGGATCCGCCGGAGGAAATCACCCGGCTCCTTGTGAAATGGCGCGATGGTTTCGAGGTCGTTTTCGCCAGGCGGAAGGCCCGGAAAGACCCTTGGGTGAAACGGGTTCTGGCTTGGGGGTTTTACCGCGTGATTTCCCGGCTGACGCCGTTTCCCCTGCCCACGGATGCTGGCGACTTTTGCCTTCTTGATCGCAAAGTGGTTGCGGTTATCAATACCCTGCCGGAGCGCAACCGCTACCTGCGCGGCCTGCGGACGTGGTGCGGGTTCAGGCAGACCTCGATTGAATTCGAGCGCGCCGAGCGTGGCGGCGGCGTTCCCCAATACACCTTCAAAAAATCATTCAAACTGGCGATGGACGGGCTGTTTTCGTTTTCGGCCGTGCCGTTACGCCTCGCTACTTATCTGGGTTTGTGGGTCTCGTGTTTTGCCTTCCTGGGCGCCGTGTTCACGTTCGTGCAAAAACTCTTTGCGGCGCAATTCGCCAAAATCGGCCTCGCGCCCGGCCCCGGCTTTCCAACCGAGGTGATTTCCATCCTGTTCCTCGGCGGCGTTCAGTTGATCTGTATCGGCATTCTCGGCGAATATCTTGGGCGCATTTACGACGAAGTTAAAGGCCGTCCGCTCTGGATCATTCGGGACAGCGCGGGTATTGAAGCAAAGACCATTCCCGAATGTCGCGCCCAATGAAAGCCGCACTGTTGTCACAGCTGAAAACCCGCAGGCAATTCGCACTTTATTGTTTGATCGGGGTAAGCGGTGTGACGCTGGACTTTCTCGTCTATTCCCTGCTCCTGAAGGAAACACGCCTGCACTACGAGGTCGCCAACGCCATCGGCTACTCTTCCGGCACGGTGCTATCGTTTCTTTTGAACGCGCACTTCAATTTCAAAGTCCGCGACTGGCTGGCCGCGCGTTTTATTTCATTTTGCACGGTCGCATTTCTCGGCTGGGCGGCGTCTGCGGGAATGCTTTACCTCCTGATTGGCTGCATGGAATGGAATAAATACCTTGCCAAGCTGGCGGCGATTGGCATCGTCGTGCTGCTGCAGTATAATTTGAACCGTCTCATTTCCTTCAAAAAATAAAAATTATGCCGCCGGAACCTTCCAAAACGGTGGCAGTCATTGGCGGCGGCTTCACCGGGCTGGTGGCTGCCTATCGGCTCGCACGCGCGGGCACAAGCGTGAGTTTGTTCGAGCGCGGCAATTCCCTCGGCGGCCTGGCTGGTGATTTTGAGTTGCAAGGGACGCACATCGAAAAAACCTATCACCATATTTTCCGCACCGACCACGACATTTTGGATTTGGTCAACGAAGTGGGACTCGCTGGAGAATTGCTTTGGTGCGACAGCTCGCTCGGAATTTTTCGCAATGGAAAAACCTGGCCTTTCATGTCGCCACGGGACGTTTTGTGTTTCAAACCATGCAATCTGTTTAATCGCCTTCGCACGGGCGCCGTCGTGTTTTATTTACAGAAGAAAAAAAACTGGCGCGGTTTTGCTGCCCAATCCGCCTTCCACTGGATGCAACGCGCCTGCGGCGAACAGGCGATGCGCGTCATCTGGGAGCCGCTCCTGCGTGGAAAGTTCGACCGTTATCACAAGTCTATTTCCATGGCGTGGCTTTGGGCGCGCATTTACATCCGGGGCCACTCGCGCGACTCGTTCCACAGCGAAAAACTCGGTTACTTTCGCGGCGGCTTTGCTGTGATTACAAGGAAACTTGAAACCGCATTGCTCGAAAGCGGGGGAAAAATCTTCAAAAATTCTCCCGTCGAGGAAATCGGCGAGCGCAAATTAAAAATAAACGGCGAGTGGAAGAATTTTGACCGCTGCATTTTTACCGGGCCTTCAGCCGTGCTCGCCCAACTGTTGCCGCCCGAAAGTCCGGATTTGGAGAGTTATCGCCGCAAGCTTCAGTCCATCGAATATCTTGGGGCCGTCTGCCTCGTCTTCGTTTCCGAACAAGACATCGGCGATTTTTACTGGCTGAACGTCAATGAACCTGGCGCACCCTTCCTCGTTTTCATCAACCACACCAAAATGGTTGATCGCCGCTTTTACAATTCAAAATTCGTCTATTACATCGGTTCGTATCAGCCGCACGACAGCGAACTTTTTAACTTGCCGGACGAACAAATAATTTCGCTGTGGCTTGGCTACTTAAAAAGAATCCACCCGCAATTCGATGCAGCTCGAATTATCGAGAGGCATCTGTTCAAGTTGAAATACGCGCAGCACATCGTTGACACAAATTACGAATCAAAAATTCCCGATTATCACACGCCGCTGCCCGGGCTCTTTCTTGCCAACTTTTCCCAGATTTATCCCGAAGACCGCGGCACGAATTACGCCGTCCGCGAAGGCAACAAAATTGCCGGAATGGTTAGGCAAAGTTTCAATCGTTAGAATTGCGCTGATGAATTTTACGAGCCAGTCTGAAAAAGAGCGCCCGCAAAACTTTTTTGGGGGACGAATCTGGATTTTCGTCTTGGGACTTCTCTTTGTCGCCTGTCTTGCCATTAGCAATCAAAGCTTTTGGATTGACGAAGCCAGCACTGCGTCCAAGGCGCAGCAAACGACGTTTCATAACTGGTGGCACGAAATGTTTCAAAATAAAGGTTCGGACCTGCAAATGCCGCTCTACATGTTTTGGACTTGGGTTTGTGAAAAATTTGTCGGTTCCAGCGAAATTGCCTTGCGCGCCGCGAATTTATTTTGGTTTGTGCCCGGATTCGTCGCCCTGCTGTGCTCGCTCGCCCGACGACCGCCATTACAACTGTCCGTTTTCTTCGTCGGCACCTTCAGCCCGTTCGCGTGGTATTACCTGGACGAAGCCAGGCCCTACGCGATGCAAATGGGGACGGCATTGCTCCTTTTTGCCGTCCTTTGCCACTGGAGTGAAAAACCATTTTCTCTCCCGAAAACGGAACCGTTGTGGTTGTGGGGTTTTGTTATCGCACTTTTCGCGCTTTCCGGCGCAAGCCTGTTGGGGATGATTTGGGCGGGGGCGGCAATTGTCGCCGCAATATTTTTGCTGCCCAAAGAGCGGTTGCTGCAATTGACACGCGATTATATTTTCGTCTGGCTCGTTGCGTTTGTTTCCCTCTTGGCCCTGGGTTTTTATTATCTATGGACACTTCACACTGGCGGGCGGGCGAGCGACGCGGCCACGACCGGCTGGAAAAATGTTGCGTTCACCGGCTACGAACTGCTGGGCCTTGCTGGACTGGGACCGGGACGTTTGGAAATCCGCGACGGTGGACTGCAAGCCTTCAAACCCTACGCGCTTGAATTGGGACTGTTTACCGCGCTGATTTTCATCCTGCTCAGTTCCGGCCTTTTATATTTGCTGCAAAATTGTTCGCGCAAAAAAATTTTTAGTCTGACGTTTGTTACGGCATCCCCCGCTGTTTTTATTCTGGCCGCAGGCTTTATTTTGCATTTCCGGGTTTTGGGACGGCACTTTGCCCCGTTGTTCCCGGTTGTAGTTTTTTTACTGGCGCTGGGCGTGACAAATCTTTGGCGGCGCCACACAATCGCAAGAATCGTTGTCCTGGTTTTTTTCGCGTTTTGCTTTGCGTCATGTCTTTCTTTGCGCTTTGCCGAACGGCACGCGAGAGATGATTACCGTTCAGCAGCCATGCTGGGCAAAATTGCATTGGGGCGCGGCGAATTGGTCTGGTGGAACGCGGACAAACAAGGCGCCTTGGTCTACCACTTGCCCGTAACGAACGAGCCTCAAATCACAAACGCGGCCTTTTTAATCGCAAACCCGGACAAAGAATTTGCGCGGAACTTGCCCAAACCCGACTTGGTCTTGGTCTCCAAGCCGGACATCTATGATAATCATAATGTGCTTCACAATTATCTGATACAAAACAATTATCACGTTGAACGTACCCTGTCCGCATTTACTGTCTGGCGAAAAAAATAAATCCCAGAACCAAATCAGCTTCGTATCTCTGCGTCTTTGCGTTAAATCAATGCGGTTTTAGTTTTCAGCCAGCGAAGATTTTGAAACTTGAAACTTGAGACCTGAAACTTGAAACTTTGTCTATGACTGATCCGCGTTACACTAAATTGGCGAAGCTGCTCGTCAATTATTCCACGCAAATCAAAAAAGGCGACCGCGTGTTGCTCGACTTGATTGACGTGCCGGATGAATTTTCCATTGAACTCATCCGCGCGGTCCGTGCCGCCGGCGGCACGCCGCTGGCCGAAGTCCGGCACACGCGCGTTTCCCGCGAGTTGTTGCTCAAGACGGATGAGAAGCACGCCGCGCTCGTCCGCGACCTCGAATTGTTTCGAATGAAAAAGGTACAGGCGTACATTGCCATTCGCGGCAGCGCCAATGCCAGCGAAAATTCCGATGTGCCGAGCGGGCGGCTGCAATTGTTTTCTAAAACCATGCGCCCGGTTCTGGATTACCGCGTCAACAAAACGCGCTGGTGCGTGCTGCGGTGGCCGACGCCGAGTATGGCGCAGGCAGCGGGCATGAGCACCGAGGCGTTCGAGGACTTGTATTTTGACGTTTGCACAATGGACTACGCGAAAATGGCGCGCGCCATGGTTCCGCTCGAACGCCGGATGAAGCGCGCCGACCAGGTTCAACTCAAATCGCCCGGCACCGACCTCACGTTCAGCATCAAAGACATCGGCGCGAAGATGTGCAAGGGCGACCGGAACATTCCCGACGGCGAGGTCTTTTCCTGTCCGGTGAAAAATTCCGTGAACGGCGTGATTCAATTCAACACGCCGACGATTTATTCGGGCACAAAATTTGAAAATGTCCGGCTCGATTTCAAAGACGGCAAAATCATCAAGGCAACGGCGAACAATTCAAAGCGGCTGAACGAAATCCTGAACACGGACGCCGGGGCGCGTTATGTCGGCGAATTCTCGCTCGGCTTCAACCCGTACATCTTGAATCCGATGTGCGACATTTTGTTTGACGAAAAAATAGCCGGCTCGCTGCATTTCACGCCAGGACAGGCCTATGAAGAGTGCGACAACGGCAACCGCTCGGCGGTGCATTGGGACATGGTGCTGATTCAGCGCAAGGATTGGGGCGGCGGCGAGGTATGGTTCGACGGCGAACTCATCCGCCAGAACGGCTTGTTTGTGCCGAAGGACCTGAAGCCGCTGAATCCGTCGAATCTGAAATAATTCTAAGCCGTATCTTTGAGAATTGTCAGAAACTGCTTCATCGCGGGCGAAAGGACCTTGTTTTTCTTGTAAAGGATGGCCAACGGCCGGTAGAAGGCACCATCTTCAACCGGCACGGCGGCGAGGGTTTGTTTGGTGACTTCTTGCGCGACGGTGCCTTCCGGCACAATTGAAACGCCCGCGTCAATTTCCACCGCGCGTTTCACTGTCTCAATGTTGTCGAATTCCATGACGTTGTTCACGTCCACGCCGTGTTCCTTCAAAATTTTGTCCAGCGCCTTGCGCGTCGGGATGTCCGGCTCGAAGCCGATGAATTTCTGGCCGGCGAGTGCTTTAAGCTTGATGGTCTTCAGTTTGGCAAACGGATGCTGCGGATGGCAGATGAGCACCAACGGCTCCTTGCGCAGTGGCGTTATTTCCAGTTTCGCGTCTTTTACCGGATACGCGACCAACCCCAAATCCACGACGTTGCCGAGCACGTCTTCATAAACTTGATTGGCGCGGCGGTATTCGACATGAACGTTCACCGTGGGATAAACTTTCATGAATTTTTTGATGTAAGGCGGCAGGTCGTGCAGGCCGATGCTGTAAATCGTCGCCACGCGAATTGTGCCCGAAATGATGTCCTTTAATTCCTGCAACTTGCTGTGCAGCGATTCGTAGGTCTGGATGATCTGCTTGCTGTAATCATAAAGCACCTGGCCCTCGCGCGTGAGGCGAAACTTCTTTTTGCTGCGCTCGATGAGCAGCGATTTGAAGGTGCGTTCGAGTGAACTGATTTGCTGGCTGACGGCCGATTGGGTCACGCCGTTGATTTGGGCGGCTTTGGTGAAGCTCTCGGTTTCGGCCAGATCACAAAATACTTTGAGGCTTTCGATTTGCATGGGTTATTTAATTAGCAGAAAACCTAAACATTAGTCAACAGCATGTTCAGGGGATTGGATGGCCAGCGCCTGGCGCACCTTTCCCAGCAATTCACGGCTGGTATAGGGCTTTTGGAGGAACAGCATGCCGATTTGCTGATCGGGCGGCAATATGCAGCCGCTCGCGCATAAAATGCGTATCTTCGGCGAGAGCTGGCGGATTCGCTCAACCAATTCCCGGCCACCCATCGTCGGCATCACCAAATCCGTCACCACCAAGTCCACATGTGCGTCGTCGCGCGACAACAAAGCCAGCGCCTTCTGGGCACTGTTGGCCGTCAGCACGTGGTAACCGTATTCGGACAAAATCGTCTCCGCCATCGTCAACAGGATGTCCTCGTCGTCCACCACCAAAACGGTTTCCGTGCCGTTCAGATTTTCATCCGCGTCCGCGCTTTCCCGGACGAACTGTTTTTCTGCCGGCAGATAAACGCGCGCGGAAGTGCCTGTGCCTGGCTGGCTCGACACCGCCACACCGCCCCCGTGATTGGTGATGATGCCATAAACCAGCGCCAGTCCCAGCCCGCGGTGGTTGCTGCCTTTGGTCGTGAAAAACGGCTCGAAAACCCGCGGCAACACGTCAGGATCAATGCCCTTGCCGTTGTCCACGATTTCGACGCAGACATGCGTGCCGGCGGCGAGGCGCACGTTGCGATCCTGCGTCGCCTCCGTCAACTCGAGGTTTCGCGTCTGCACGGCGATTTGCCCCGTGCCCTCGAGGGCCTCCACCGCGTTCTCCAGAATTTTCGTCAGCGCTTGCTGTACCTTTGCCTCGTCGAAACGCACCGCAAACAATTCCCGTTCGAACTGGGTGTGCCAGATGATTTGCCCGGCGTTGGCATTGCGGAAAAACTCGACGCAGCGTTGCGTAACGGCATTCAGGTTGCCCGGCGGCACGCGACGCGGATGTTGTTTTTCCTGCTGGCTGAACACGGCGAGTTCATTCGCGATTTCCGCCGCCCGGGACGCCGACTTTTCCACTTCCATCAATGAATGCCGCCATGGATGTCCCGGCTCGGCCTTGCCCAACAAGAATGACGTATGCCCAAGAATGCTCGTCAGCGCATTGTTGAAATCCAATGACATCGTGCGCGCTAGTTGCAGGGCGCATTCCAGTTTCTGCTTGAGCGCCATCCCCGAGTCCAATTCGGCCTTGCTTTCAGCCGGTGTGGCCGCCGGCGTATCAGTTGGCGTGCTTGTTGGCGGCGGCGCGGTGATGGGCAACATCTGAAACACAAACCATTTTCGGCCGTCTTTCGCGAAGGTGCAGACCGAAACGGTGCAGGCGGCCATCGGGCCGTTTGGCGCGCGAAATTTCAAATTCACCACCGGCATGGGGGACTGCTCCCACCTTCTAAGAAAGTCCACCGCCGTCATGCCATTTTCCGTCGGCCAGATTGCCGACAGCAACGGCGCGTCGCCCGACAATGCCCCGCCAAACGCGGTCGCCGCCGCCGAATTGGCGCGCATCACTACGCCGCTGGCGTCTATCAGCAACGCCGGCCACGGGGCGCTTTCCAAACCGAATATGACTTCCGGCTTCATTCCACTGCGAAATTCTCAGACTACATTTTCCGCCAAAAATTTCAAGACACGTTCACGAATGCCCATGGCGAAAGTTTTCGTCCGGCAACCCGATCTTGTTCTGCGCGCGATTTGTCCGGCGCGCTACGCCGCATCACTTTGGTTTTCATCATAAAACTCCGCGGAGTTTTTCAGCAACTCCATTGCCAAAAGCTTCACCTTTTTTGCGATTTCCAACACGTCCAGATGCGGCAATCTGCCCTTGCCCCAAGTCTGCCTCTGGATTTGTAATGCAGGAAACCGCCGCCACGTTCAATCTACGGCGACGATGGACCGTAATTTCGACCAAGCTGTGCAGCTTGATTTATCCCACTTTTGCCATATTATAGCTTGCTCGATTTATGGAATTGAACAATGACGAAATCCGCCGTTACTCGCGGCACTTGATTCTGCCCGAAGTCGGTCTGGCGGGCCAAAGGAAAATCAAGGGCACGAGCGTCCTGTGCATCGGCGCGGGCGGCCTCGGCTCGCCCATCGCCATGTACCTCGCCGCCGCCGGTATCGGCAAAATCGGCATTGTGGATTTCGACACCGTGGATTATTCCAATCTGCAACGCCAGCTTTTGCACACGGACGCCGACGTGGGCCGGCCCAAGGCGCAGTCAGCGAAGGAAACGCTGCATGGCGTCAATCCGAATTGCGAAGTCATCCTCCATAACACGCGCATTACCAGCGAGAACGCGCTCGATCTTGTCCGGCCCTACGACATCGTGGTGGATGGCACCGACAATTTCCCGACGCGCTACCTTACGAACGACGCCTGCGTGCTTTTGAAAAAGCCGAATGTTTACGGTTCGATCTTCCGTTTCGAGGGGCAGGCGAGCGTATTTGCGCCGCATCTGGGCGGGCCGTGTTACCGCTGTCTTTATCCCGAACCGCCGCCGCCCGGCATGGTGCCGAGTTGTGCGGAAGGCGGCGTGCTCGGCGTGCTGCCCGGCATCATCGGCTGTATCCAGGCCACGGAAATTTTGAAGCTCGCCATCGGACGGGGTAGTTCGCTGGTCGGTCGCTTGCTGCTGTTCAATGCACTCGACATGAAGTTCCGTGAGTTGAAATTGCGCCGTGATCCTGAATGCCCCGTTTGCGGCGGGCACCCGACCATCAAGGAATTGATTGATTACGAGCAATTCTGCGGCATTGTTCCCGAGCCGCTGACGGCGAATCCCGACGAAGTGACGGTGCAGGACATGAAGAAGGCGCTCGACAACCCGGCGCTCGGCATCAAGGTGATTGACATCCGCGAGCCGGACGAATACGAAATCGCGCACATTGACGGCGTGCCGCTGTTGCCCATGAGCCAGCTCCGGCAACGCTTTACCGAACTCGATCCCAACCAGCAATATTACCTGCACTGCAAGGTTGGTGAACGCTCGCTCCATGCCGTTGCCTTCTTGAAACAACAAGGTTTCAAATACCTCAAGAGCGTCAAAGGCGGCATCAACGCGTGGTCGGAGGAAATTGATTCCAACGTGCCGCGGTATTGAAATTGTGACCGACGATTTACAAAAGCGCATTCAAGCCGCACTCGCCAATCCGCAAAATATGGGTGAGCTGACCGGCGCCGACGCCGTCGGCACGGTGGGCAACGCCGATTGCGGCGAGATGCTGCGGCTCTGGGTGAAGTTCAAGGAACAGAACGGCAAAAAGGTGATTGACCGCGCCACGTTTCAATCCTTCGGTTGCGAGACTGCCATCGCCGTCGCCAGCCTCGCCACGGAATTGATTCGCGGCAAGACCGCCGAGGAGGCGCTGGCGCTCAAAACGGAGGAACTGGCCGGTGAACTTGGCCCGTTGCCACCGATGAAAATTCATTGCGCCCAACTCGTCGAAGGCGCACTCCGTTCCGCGCTCGAACCGCAAAACACGGAAACAAAACCTGCTTCCCCTTCCGGTGTACCAACACTCCTCGATAGCTTTTCCAAACCCAAGGAAAGCGGCGTGAAGCTTACCTTTCTGGACGAGGAAAAGAGGTAGGGATACCGCGCTGCGGCGTCCGGTCAGCACGGCGCGCTGACCCTACCAACACCATTTTCAGCTTCCCAAACGTGAAGCTTTCATTAATGTCCCCGCCACAGAAAGGTCGCTTATGAAAATACTTCAAGAATTCAAAACCTTTGCCGTGCGCGGCAATGCCGTGGACCTCGCGGTGGGCGTGATCATCGGCGCGGCGTTTGGCAAAATCGTTAGCGCGTTGGTCAACGACATCATTATGCCGCCCATCGGCAAACTGGTTGGCAATCTCGATTTCACCAACCTGTACCTTCCTTTGGCGGAAAAAGTCATCCGGGCGCAGGCCACCTATGCCGAAGCAAATCACGGTCTTAAACTGCCGTTGGAGGCGGCGCAAAAAGCCGGGCCGGTGCTGGCCTGGGGCGATTTCGTCACCATCACGTTGAATTTCCTCATCGTGGCGTTTTGCATTTTTCTGCTGGTCAAAGGCATCAACAAACTCAAACAACTGGAAGAAACCAAGCCCGCACCGCCAGCGCCCCCACCGCCGCCGACAAACGAAGAAAAACTTCTGACCGAAATCCGCGATGTTTTGAAAAATCGGGCGTGAGATAGGGTGCCGCGCCGCGGCGTCCGGACGGCTCGGCGAGCCGTCCCTACCCTTTAATTTCCTCCCGCAACTTTTTCAACGCTGCCAAGGCCGCCTCGCTTTCGGCCGCCTTTTTGCTTTTACCCCGGCCGCGCGCGAGTTCCATACCCTCGTGCTGCACGATACATTCAAACACGCGGTCATGGTCCGGTCCGGTGGCGGAAACGACGTGGTATTGCGGCGATTCAGGCGAGCGTGCCTGCAAAAACTCCTGCAATTCGCCTTTTGGATTTTCAATGGTTGGCGGCACAGTCAATTTGCCGAAGGCCGCGCTGAATTCGCGCAGTATAAACCCGCGCGCGGCGTCAAAACCGCCGTCGAGAAAAATCGCCCCCAGCAGTGCTTCAAATGTGTCTGCCAGCGCTGAAGGGCGTTCGCGTCCGCCGTGCATTTCTTCGCCGTGGCTGAGAATCAAATGCGGACCGATATCGAGAGCGCGGGCATGTTCGGCCAATGTGCGGCGATTGACGAGTTTGGCGCGTCCCTTGGTCAGCGGGCCTTCGTCGAACGCGGGGAATTTTTCATAAAGCGCGTGGGTCAGAACCAGTTGCAACACCGCGTCGCCGAGGAATTCCAACCGCTGATTGTGTGCCGTCGGCTCGCCGCTTTCGTGCGCGACCGACGGATGCGTGAGCGCCAGCCGCAGCAGACCTTCATCGCGAAACGCGTACCCGAGGCGGGTCTGGAGTTCGACAAGGGACATTTATGATTTACGATTTATGATTGATGATTTTTCCGCGGTGGCAAAACTGATGGAGTATGAACCCGACTGAACTCAAAGAAAGAACGATGCAGTTTGCCGTTCGCGTGTTGAAATTCGCAGACGCGCTGCCCAATAAAACTTCCGGCAGAACCATCGCAAATCAAGTTGCACGCAGTGGTTGTTCGGTGGCATCCAACTACCGCGCCGCGCTGCGTGGAAAATCGCGGGCCGACTTCATCAATAAAATCACCATTGTGCTGGAAGAAGCCGACGAAACAGCGTTTTGGATCGAGTTGACAGAGCATGCCGGCCTGTTGCCACCAAAACGATTGGTCAAGCTGTGCGCCGAAGCCGAGGAATTGATCAAAATTTTCAACGCGACTCGCACGACTGCCCGCAATCGTAAATCGTAAATCATAAATCATAAATTAGCTTTGCGTGGGTGTTCCGACAGATTCACTGGCTGTTGAAACAGGTGGCTCCAATCCATGTTCCAACAGTTGCGCCACGTCGCGCTGGACCTCTTCCAGTTGATCCAGCCGCAAAGCCGGGTCGGCAATGGTGAACACATCGCCGGTCTTGGGCTGTTCATAGATGAACACGCGTTTGCCATCGCGGACGATTTCTTCCTTCACCTTGAGCACGCGCTTGCGTTCGAGCATGACGGCGAGAATGTAACCGGCGGGCGCGTAACGCGGATCGTTTTGTTCGATGAGTTTCCGCAGCAACGTCTCGGCGGTGTCCTTATGAATGGCGTCCACCGCCGGCGCGGGTGCTTCGTAAATGCTTTGCCAGTGGGAAATAAAACCTTTGCGCTCGCGTGCGCCGTCGCTGAACTGGTTTTGCCAGCACGCCTCGCAGACGTCCGACCGGTGCAAAAACTCCGACCGTTCGTCGAAGAGCAGCGTATGAAACGTCTCTTGGTCGGCAAACGGTTTACCGCACGCTTCGCACGCCGAGGCGCGGGACTGAATGTTCCAATCGTTCATGAACCCGGAAATTTAACCACGAATGGCGTGAATGAACACGAAGAAAATTTGATAAGGAAGGCAGGAACACAGGAATAATTCCTAAATTCCTGCTTTCCTTATGTCAGAAATATTTGCCTACGGTCAGCCTGCAAAATCGAAATCCGAGCAGCTCATGAAATAATGGCAGCGCGGGCAGCGCAACTTGCACTTCTCGTTAATTAACTCATGCCCGCACTGCGGACAAAACCGCCAATGCTCGCCGGGAATGTCTTCACCAACCACAAACCGTAAACCCAAAAGGACAAGGGTGTGGCTGAAAAAAACACAAAGACGACTCCAGCAATATATGTGATTCTTAACGCCAAACTGGAGATTCGACCTTTCAGCCAAAGGCGTAGAACCAAAGCGACAATCACCATGCCCATGCCGAAAAAGAACGCATTGCCATTGGCAAGTTGCAGTGCGACAGGATTCATGAGTTGGTTTGACAGATTGGTTTAGTGGTCAAATCTATTGTGTCCTTCCAAACTTTTTCTCCAGCTCGCGGTAATTCATTTCAATCAGCGTCGGGCGTCCGTGCGGACAGGTGTAAGGCATGGCGCAATGGCGCAAATCCTCGACGAGATTTTCCAGTTCCGGCCCGGTCAGCGGGTCGTTGGCTTTTACCGCGTGACGGCAGACGGTTTTGGCCACGGTATGTTCGCCCAGCCGCGCCAAGTTCACCTCGCGCCCGGCGGCGCGCAATTCGTCCACGAGATCGAACACAAACCGGCGCGGATCGGCGGATTTCACGAACGGCGGCAACGCGTCGAGCAGAAATGTCCGCTCGCCGAATTCGCTCAGGCCGACGCCGAGTTTGGTCAGAACGACGAGTTGCTCGCGCAAAAATTGCGCGTCGCGCGGCGGTAGTTCGATGGTCTCCGGCAACAGCAATTTTTGCGATGGCACCGCAGCGTTCTTTTCGATGCGGTTCATCATCTGCTCGAACAAAATCCGTTCGTGCGCGGCGTGCTGGTCGAGCAACACCAGTCCACGGTCGGATTCCAGCAGGACGTAAAGTCTGCCGATGACGCCGACCAGCCGGAGCGGGACGTTGAGGAGCGGCGTTGGGGATTGCGGAGGGCGGGGTGTGGATTGTGGAATTGGCTCCGGCGCAGACGGAGGGCTTGAAACTGCCGATTGCCGATTGCCGATTGCCGATTGCGTGGGCGCTGGCGCAAAGCCCATTTTCAGGGGCGCTGGCTGCACCGGAACCTTTTGCGGCTCGGCGGCGGGCTTCAGCTTTTCGGGGGATTCCGGCAACGCAGGGGTGAAAATTTCCGGTGCCGGCCGAAGTTCCACCTGTTGGATAACATTGGGCTGTGGATTGCGGACTTTGGACTCGCCGCCATGGAACGCGAGCAATGCTTCTTTGACGGCTTGTCCGACCAATTTCCGGATTTCGGACTCACGATGGAATTTGACTTCGCGTTTGGAGGGATGAATGTTCACGTCCACCGCCGCCGGATCAATTTCAAGGAACAGACAGCAGACCGGATAACGGCCCTTCATCAACGAGGTGTGATAGCCTTCGATCAGCGCGTAATTGAGTCCGCGATTCTCCACCGGACGGCGGTTCACAAAAACAAACTGGCTGTCGCGCGTGGTGCGGGAAACCCCGGGCGCGCCGATCAAGCCCCAAATTCGGAAGGCGGAAGGCGGAGGTCGGAGGTCGGATTTTTCAGGCGACGGCGTCCCAAACATCTCGGCGGCTTTCGGCTGAAAATCCTCTGCCAGGGACGCGGAAAAATTAACGGACAAAAGTTTTTCGTCGCCCAGCAGGGCACGAAACCGCTCACGCAACGCATCGAGGTGACTGGAAACCGCCGGGCCAGCTTTCAAGGCGGGCAGTTGCCAGATGGTGCGGCCATCCTTGACAAACGTGAACGCGACTTCGGGATGCGCCAAAGCGGCCAGTGTGAGGTAATGTTGAATGTGCGCCGCCTCGGTTTCCTCTGTGCGCAGAAATTTCCGCCGCGCAGGCAAATTGAAGAAGAGTTGCCGGACTTCGACGCTTGTGCCGGTCGGCGCACCAGCGGCTTTGACTTCAACAATTTTCCCGCCATTGACAATGACCTGTGTGCCCTCGGGCGAACGATTGTCGCGTTCGCGCGTCGTCAACGTAAACCGGCTGACGCTGGCGATGCTGGGCAGGGCCTCGCCGCGAAAACCCATCGTGGCGATGGCCGCCAAATCCTCCGCGCGCTGGATTTTGCTCGTCGCATGGCGTTCGAGACAGAGGAGCGCGTCATCGCGGCTCATGCCCGAGCCGTCGTCGGTCACGCGCACGAGGCTGCGTCCACCAGCCTGAATTTCGACGGTGATGCGCGTCGCTTGCGCGTCGAGCGCGTTCTCGACCAATTCCTTCACGACACTGGCAGGGCGTTCGACCACTTCGCCGGCGGCGATTTGGTTGGCGACGTGTTCGGGGAGCAGGCGGATGCGGTTCACAGGAATTGGTTAAATGGGTTGAATGAGTTAAACAAGCAGGTTTTGACGCTTTCAACCTCGTCACAGCAGGATTCTATCAAAAATCAGGCCGTATAATACCCGGAAAGAGCTTGCGCCATAAATAAGTGCGCCAGTGAACGATAACTGTTGACAAAGGGTCACAAAAACGTAACATTGTTTTATTCGGGTGGCAGTACGTTTCTTCAGCGGGGTTCCCCACCCCCACCTCCTTGGCGTCTGCCGCCCGAATGCTTGTAAAGTCGCTTGACGCTCCCGAAAGCATTTTTTAGCTTCGCCGTCCCCTTGTGGGGGTGTAGCTCAATTGGTTAGAGCGCTGCCCTGTCACGGCAGAGGTTACGGGTTCGAGCCCCGCCACTCCCGCCAGTTCCCTCATCGTTTATTTACCACGACTGTTTTAATTTTTCCTAACCGTTTTGGCGGGGGGATAATATTGCTATCAGTCAATTAGGTGGAGATGAAAATGCTGCAATCACCACCAAGCCAGTTTTCCATGTTGAAACTCGCCAAAACTGAAGCGGCTCAATTCGGCGGCAGGGACGTTCATCCTTGTCGCTTCGCGTTTTCCAAATTCAAATTTATGTTTGCCCGCACCAGGCCGATAATTCAAACTGCGGCTTAATCTGTAAGCACTATGGCCAAACTTGTTGTTGTCTCACCGGCGCTGGCGGGCTTGTCACGTGAATTGGGTAAGGGCTGGATTACGATCGGACGTGCAGATGGCAATACGTTCCAGATCGTCGAAACGACGATTTCGGCCCGGCATTGCGAAGTCCGGTTGCGGGGTGATGAACTCGTCGTGCGTGACCTGCTTTCCACCAATGGCACGTTTGTCCAAAACCAGAAAGTCGCCAAAGCGGTGCTGAAACCGGGACAGACATTGCGGCTCGGCAACGTGGAATTGCGCCTGGAACCTTCCGCTGCTCCTGTTCCCCAATCGGAGCTTGTTAAAACCAAAATACCCGCCAGGCCCGACGTTCCGGCCGCGGAGGCGACTCCGTTTCCGGCGCAGAAATCGGCTGCGCCCGCCAAGCCTGAAAGCGACAGTGATTTCGCAAAAAAACATCACGTGCTTTTAGTGGATGACAGCATGGCGTTTCTTGAAATGTTCAGCGGGTTATGCTCTGTCTTGGCCGATAATACGTGGGAAATTCAATGCGCCGCGACCGCGGACCGGGCCTTGGCCATCTTGCAGGAACGCCCGGTTGACCTGGCAGTGCTGGATATCGGAATTCCGATGGTAGACGGCATTCAGTTGCTCGGAATCATTAATCAGCGTTATCCCGGCCTTAAAATCGCCATTATGACCGGCAACGCCACGGAAAGCAACCGTGCGGCCAGTCTTTCCAACGGGGCTGAACTTTTTATCGAAAAACCGGTTTCCTCCGACGGAATCAAGGTTGTTTTCAATATACTGAACGACCTGATGTCGTGGGCGCACCAGGAAGGTTTCACCGGAGCGTTGCGGCAGGTCAGCTTGCCGGAAGTCATCCAGATGGAATGTATCGGACGCCACTCTTCAATCCTTGAAATCCGCAACCAACAGTTGCGCGGCCAAATTTACATCGAAGCCGGCGCAGTGACTCATGCGGCCGTAGGAACGCTGGTCGGGGAGCCGGCTCTGTTTCAGTTGCTTTCCCTCAAAGGCGGCGAGTTTCTCGTGAAACCTTTTCGAGCCCCGCCACAGCGCACCGTACATGACCGTTGGGAATTCCTCCTCATGGAAGCCGCCCGAGTCTGTGATGAAGAAACAGTTTTAATCAGAAAAAAGCCGCCGGAAAGCGCGATAAAATCATCCCCTTCCGGTTCCAAGAAATAGCCGGCCACAGGACAAAATTCTCTCCGGGAGCGCCACCTCAAAAGTTTGTCGTACGCCCGAAATTGCCCGTTTCAAATTTTGTGTCCATTCGAGGCCGTTCGTGGTTAAATTCCCGAAATGCTTCGCAATGTTCAACAAAAGAAGATTCAATCGCACGGGACCTACTCCATCGTGGCGTCGCGCTACAACGCGCGTTACGTGGACGCCATGTTGCGCGCGGCCAAGGCGGAGCTGCGCCGTGCCGGTGTTTCCGGAATCCAGATCGTTCGCGTACCCGGCGCGTATGAAATTCCCGTAGCGGCGGCCAGACTTGCAAAAAACGCATCACATCTCTCTGCCATTATTTGTCTGGGCGTGATTTTGCGCGGCGAAACGGTCCATGCCGCGCACATTGGCGAAGCCGTCAGCCGCGCGCTCATGGACATCCAGCTTGCACACGAAATTCCTGTCATCCACGAAGTGCTGCTTTTGGAAAATGAAACACAAGCGCGCGTCCGTTGCCTCAACCCAAAACACAATCGCGGCGCGGAAGCGGCGCAGACGGCCCTGGCAATGGCACGGGTGATGGCCGGTTTGAACACCGCCGTCTAACAACCATCCAATCAATTGGATAATGATAATGATGAGAGCTTGTGAAAATTTTCACATAATTACTTGCCGACTTCAAATGAGGCTGTTAACCTGTAGCTGATTTTTGCGTTTCGAAGGGCAAAATAGTATGAAAAAATTCTTGCTCGCCTTTTTACTGATGGCGCTCGTGGCGGTTCCGGTCGCGTGGGCGGCGGACATTGTTGGCAACATTACGCTCAATGGCACGCCGCCGCCGGAAGTGCCCTACACACCGCTCATGGAAAACTCGGATTGCGCCGCAATGTACACCAATACGCCTACGACCCATTTTTATGTTGTCGGCCCGAATGGCGGCTTGGGCGATGTGGTGGTCTATTTGAAAAATGTCACCGGCAAATCCACCGGCGCAAGTCAGCCGCCGGTTGTGTTGGATCAAAAAGGTTGCCTGTATCGGCCCCAAATTCTGGCGATTCAGACGGGCCAGAAGCTTTTGGTGAAAAATTCGGACAAGTGCCTCCATAATGTGGATGTGCAACCCACCGTGGCGGGCAATCCCAAATTCAATCAGATGCAAACGCCCGGCAGTCCGGACCTGACCTTCACCTTTCCGCAACCGGAAATGTTCATCACCTTCAAGTGCGACATCCATCCGTGGATGTTCGCCTGGGTGAGTGTAATGGACAGTCCCTATTACTGCATCACCGACAAGGAAGGCAAATTTGACATCAAGAATGTGCCGCCGGGCAAATACGTGGTGGAAGCCGACCACCGGAAACTCGGCGCTTTGACCAAGGATGTGGAAGTCAAGGACAGTGATGTGACTGTGAATTTCACTTTTAACATCAAATAAATTGTTAATTAAGTCAGGATGGCCCGACGCACGTGTCGGGGTTTTCCTGTTTGCAAAATGCCAGAAAACGCGCCGGTAAAAATAAATCGTCCGCTGCATTGGTTTGCCGTATTGACGGCGGTATTCACCTTTGTGCTGCTTGGTGCTGGCGGCCTGGTGACCAGCCACAACGCTGGTATGTCCGTGCCAGACTGGCCGAACAGTTATGGTTACAACATGTTTCTGTTTCCGCCTTCCCAATGGATTGGCGGCATTTTATACGAACATACCCATCGGCTGATTGCCTCCGGCGTCGGGTTGATGACGACCATTCTGGCCGTCTGGCTCTGGCTCAAAGACCCGCGCAAATGGATGCATTGGGTTGGCGTGGTGGCGTTTCTTTTGGTTGTAGTCCAAGGCGTTCTAGGCGGCTTGCGCGTGGTCCTGGCCGATGCCCAACTTGGCATTTTTCACGCGATTATCGGGCAGTTGTTTTTCGTTTTGACCTGCGCAATGGCCCTGTTCACGAGCCGGTCTTGGCAAAACTTGCAACCGGGTAGGGTGGACAGTCATCTGCCCACCGTCGGCCCGGGCGGAGTGGCGCGCCCTACCGAAACCAGTCTGCGAACGCTGGTCTTGTTCACGACCATTTTAATTTTTTGCCAGTTGATCATTGGTGCCACAATGCGGCAGCAACATGCGGGGCTGGCCATTCCCGATTTTCCGCTGGCCTACGGAAAAATCTGGCCTGCCACCAGCGCCGCTGCCGTTCAGAGTTACAACGAACACCGTATGAACGTACTGGCGGAAAATCCAATCACGGCGTTCCAAATTATTTTACAAATGCTGCATCGCCTTGTCGCGCTGGCAATTTTCATTTTAGCCGCGGCGTGCGCATGGCAGGCGCGGCGGCGGCTCGGCAAAAAGGATTCGCTGGCGAAATTGGCGCTCTTCTGGCTGACGTTGATTCTGGCGCAAATCCTTCTTGGGGCGGCGACGATCTGGTCGAACAAGGCCGCTGACGTAGCGACCGCCCATGTGTTGGGCGGCGCACTTTCGCTCGTGACAGGCGCGCTATGGTACATTATTGCTTTCCGCCGTTCGGCGGCATTGCCGGAAATTGCGCCCGTCAAACCAATATCCGGCACATATGGGGCCACTCCGGCCATGGCTGTAAACAAGTGAAATGAAAGAAGCCTCGGTGGAAATTTTAAGCGCCCCGACTTCCGGCGTCGGGGCGATGGAAAAGAGTTGGACGGCGGTCTTTGCCGATTTGGTCAAGGCGCGATTGACGACGCTCGTGCTGCTGACCACGCTCGTCGGCTTCTACGTAGGGTCGCGCGGCCCGATGAATTTTGCGCTCATGCTCAACACGCTGGCCGCCACGGCGCTGGTTGCGGCCGGCGCGGCGGCGCTGAATCAATTGCTCGAACGCGAGTACGACGCCAAAATGCGCCGCACGCAAAATCGTCCGCTGCCGGCGGGTCGTTTGCAACCAACCACGGTGATGCTTTTTGGCGGCGTCTGCGCGGTGGCGGGGCTGGTTTATCTTGCGCTGGCGGTGAATTTGCTCACGTGCGTCATCGCTGCGGTCACGCTCATCAGCTATTTGTTCATCTATACGCCGTTGAAGCGCGTGACGTGGCTGAACACGGCCATTGGCGCGGTGCCCGGCGCGTTGCCGCCGTTGATGGGCTGGACGGCCGCGCGCGGCGAATTGAGCGGCGAGGGCTGGGGGTTGTTCGCGATTGTGGCGTTCTGGCAAATCCCGCATTTCATGGCCATCGCCTGGATGTACCGCGATGAATACGCGCGAGCCGGTTTCAAAATGTTGCCGGTGATTGATCCCGACGGCCATCGCACAGGGCGGCAGGCCGTGAGCCACACGCTGGCGTTGCTGTTTGTGAGCTTGTGTCCGTTCGCGTTTCATGTCGCCGGGCCGACGTACCTCACGGGTGCCCTGATTTTGGGCGCGGTCTTTTTGTGGTGCGCGATTCAGTTTTCACGGCAACTCACACTGGGGCGGGCGCGACTGTTGTTTCTGGCCTCGATCCTTTATCTGCCGCTGTTGCTGGCGGTGATGGTTTTGGACAAGGTGAAATAAACCATGGACACAATTGTTCACGAATTTCCGCCGTACCGCGAACACGAGGTCGCTCATGGTCCCGAGGCGCACGGACACCACGAGGACATCGGTTTCTGGCGCAAATACGTTTTTTCGAGCGATCACAAAATGATCGGGATTCAATACGGCTTCACCGCGCTGTGTTTCCTGCTGTTCGGACTCTTTTTGATGCTGATGATGCGCTGGCAGATTGCGCATCCGGGCCAGCCGGTTCCCTTCCTGGGGCCGCTCTTGGCCAAGGTGCTAGGGCAGCCCGCCGCCAACGGCGTGATCTCGCCGGAGCTTTACAACTCGTTCGGCGCGATGCACGGGACGATCATGATTTTCCTCGGCGTGGTGCCGCTGGCATTCGCGGCGTTCGGCAACTATGTGGTGCCGCTGATGATTGGCGCGCCGGACATGGCGTTTCCGCGCGTCAACATGGCAAGCTATCAAGCGTATTTTCTGGGCGGCATCGTAATGCTGGTGAGCTTTTTCATTCCGGGCGGCGCGGCGCAGGCGGGTTGGACTTCGTATTCGCCATTGGCAACGTCCATTCCCACGGACGGCCAGTTATTTTGGATCATTGGCATGGTCCTGCTTATCACGTCGTCGCTGCTGGGCGCGGTGAATTTTATTGCGACCATCATTCAATTGCGCGCGCCGGGCATGACGTGGATGCGGCTGCCGTTTTTTGTCTGGGCGCAGTTTGTGACGGCGTTCCTGTTGCTGCTGGCATTCCCGCCGCTGGAAGCCGCGGCGATCATGCAACTGATGGACAACGCTGCGCACACGAGTTTCTTCTTGCCGACCGGGCTGGCCGTGGGCGGCCAACTGGCGCACATCAGCGGCGGCGGCAGCCCGTTGTTGTGGCAGCATCTGTTTTGGTTTCTCGGCCACCCGGAAGTGTATGTGTTGATTTTGCCAGCGATGGGCATCGTTGCCGAAATCATCGCCAACAACACGCGCAAGCCGCTTTGGGGCTACAAGTCGCTGGTCTATTCGGTGCTGGCCATCGGTTTTCTGTCATTCATCGTCTGGGCACATCACATGTATCTGACCGGCATGGGCAACAAGATCGCCACATTTTTCCAGGCAACGACACTGGCAATTTCCATTCCCTCGGTCATCATCCTGACCTGCCTGCTGATTTCGCTGTGGGGCGGTTCCATCCGGTTCAATACGCCGATGCTCTTCTGCCTGGCCTTTCTGCCGATGTTCGGCATCGGCGGTCTGACCGGCCTGCCGCTGGGGCTGGCGCCGGCGGACATTTACCTGCATGACACGTATTATGTCATCGCGCACTTCCATTATGTGGTCGCGCCGGGGACGATTTTTGCGCTGTTCGCGGGCATTTATTATTGGTTCCCAAAAATGACCGGGCGGAAAATGAATGAATTCTGGGGGCGCGTGCATTTCTGGTGCTCGCTGGTTTTCATGAACGTGGTGTTCATGCCCATGTTTGCGCAAGGCATGGAAGGCATGTTGCGCCGCATGGCCAACGGTGGCGCCAATTATTCGGCCGCGCGCGTGCCCGGTGTGCTGGACACACTGCCGAACGATATTATGGCGATGAATTCCTGGATCCTTTGGGCAGCCATCGCCTTGGGGCTGGCGCAAATTCCTTTCATCATCAATTTGTTCTGGAGCATTAAACACGGCGAGCCAGTGCCAAGCGACAATCCCTGGCACGCCACAACGCTCGAATGGCAGACGCCCACGCCGCCGCCGCACGGCAACTTTGCCGAACCACCGCAAATTTATCGGGGGCCCTATGAGTACAGCGTGCCCGGCCACGCCACGGATTTCACGCCGCAAAACCAACCGGGAAGTTCGCCGACGCCGCAAGTTGCGACCGCCCATTGATTCATGGAAATACCCTACGCCATCCATGCGCGCCCCGACACCGGCATCTACAACGCCAAGGTCGGCATCTGGTTGTTTCTGGCGTCCGAGGTCATGCTTTTCGGCGCGTTATTTTCCGCCTATGTGTTGATTCGCGTCGGCACTCCGCCCGGCGAATGGCCGCACGGCTGGCAAAACGTGACGCTCGGCACCATCAACACCGTCGTCCTCGCGCTTTCGGCCATCACGACTCTTATGGCCTGGGTCGCGTGCAAGGTACGGCAATTCGGCAAATTCAAATTTTTCCACGGCTGCACCCTGCTGCTGGCGCTGACGTTCCTGTGCATTAAAGGCTTCGAATATTCCGACCACCTGAGCCATTATGAAATCCATCTCACCGACGGGCGCATCGCCGACGGCCACATGCTGGAAAACAATCCCAGGGAAAATTACGTGACGATTGATGGCCGGTACGTGGACAACGAGGAGCAGTTGATTGACCTGCGTTCACAGAAAGACATTCAGGAGACTGAAATCAGAATTCCACGCGCGGAAATCAAGGACATGCAGAGTTACGGTCCGTGGCACAACGATTATCTGGCGTTGTACTTCACCATGACCGCCCTGCACGCGCTGCACATCCTTGCCGGCGGTATTGTCATTGGCTACCTGTGGGGGCCGGGCCGAAAATTGTGGGAAATTGACCCCGAACATTTTACCAACCGCGTCGAAGTGTCCGGCCTGTTCTGGCACTTTGTGGACTTGGTCTGGATTTTTCTGTTTCCCGTCTTATACTTAACGTGACATAAATTTATGAGCGAATCGAAAACGGCCAAACAGCACGACTCGCAGTTCGTGGGCGAATCGGAATTGCATGAGCACGCAGTTGATTTCAAGAGTTACCTGCGGCGTTGCCTCTACATTTTTATCGCCGTGCTGTGCGCGATCTCGTTGATGATTTGCGCCTCTTATCTCCCGCACTATAACTGGACGGTGAAGGTGACGCTCATTCTGGCCATTGCGTGCGTCAACGCCTTCCTCGTTGCGGGCTTTCTGATGCATCTGCTTTCCGAAAAGAAGCTGATTTACACCTTGCTCGCTTTCACCGTCTTTTTTTTCGCCGGGCTGATGGGACTGACGATTTACGCGATGCAAGACATGCCGCATGGAACAATCTATCACTGATATGTCGCTCAAAGCCGTCCATCTTGTTTTTGTGAGCTTGCTGACCGCCTTGGCGTTCGGCTGCGCAGCATGGGCGTTTTCCGCCGGCAACCCGCTTTTCGGCGCGGGCGGAATCTTCGCAGGCATCCTGGTCATCATCTACGGAATTTATTTTTTAAAGAAACTGAAAAAAATGAGCTACCTATGAAAAATTCCAAGTTCCAGGTTCCAAATTCCAGAAAAATTTCAAACTCCAAATTCCAATCCTTCGTCTCGCCGGATTTGCTTTTCAACCGGCGGGATTTACTCGGAACCTGGAACCTGGAACTTGGAACTTTAATCGCTTGCGCGGCCTGCGGCGGCGCTCATTCTGCGTCACCACTCGCCGAAGGCATGAACTGGGGCATTTTCACCTTGATGGCTTTCATTGTGACGGTGCTGACGGGCATTGCGCTCTTTTTCGCGCATATCGTCCGCAAGGAAGAAGCTGCTAATAACACGCCGCCCCCCGACCGGCCTGCTGATTTATGACGCACTGGTTTGCTAAGTACGTTCTCCGGTTGCCTGAAGTTGCCTCCAAAAACGGCGCGGAGGTGGACAATTTGATGGTCTATGTCCATTGGCTGATGTTCGCGCTGTTCATTGGCTGGATCATTTATTTCTTCTACGCGATTTACCGGTTCCGCCAATCGCGAAACCCGAAGGCCGATTATGTGGGCGTCCGAGGTCATTTCTCAAATTACCTCGAGCTGGCCGTGGCGGGTGTGGAGGCTTTGCTGTTAATTGGAATTGCCGTGCCGGTCTGGGCGCGCCGAGTGGACCAAATGCCGCCCCCGGACAAGTCCATTGTCATACAAATCGTCGCCCAACAATATGCTTGGAACGTCCGCTATCCAGGGCCGGACGGCGTATTAGGCCGGGAGAGCATGGCGTACGTCAGCGACACAAATATTTTTGGCGTGGACCCCAACGATCCGCATGGCAAGGACGACATTCAAACACTCAACGATATTCATTGCGTCGTCAACAAACCGGTCATCATCTATCTTAGTTCAAAGGACGTGATTCACTCGCTGAAAATCTTCGCCATGCGCGTGGAACAGGACGCGATTCCCGGTTTGCGCATTCCCGTCTGGTTCACGCCTACGAAGATTGGCCGTTATCAGGTCAATTGCGCCCAGCTTTGCGGTCCGGGCCATTCCGAAATGTCCGGCGGCTTTCTCATCGTTCAAAGCCAAGCGGACTACAACAAATGGCTCGCGTCTCAGTCCGGTACAACCTCTTCGTCATCCAACCCCTTTGAATAAATTTAACCGCGGGTTACGCGAACTACGCGGATTCTTTGGCAGGAAAAGAACGCAGAAGGCGCAAAGATTTTGACGCGAATTAACCAATCCTTGAGGTCTCCGCTCCGCTCAATTCCTTGATTTCTTCCGACAGCTTTTCCGCTTCCCGCTCCAACTCCCCGCTTTCTTTCTCCAGCAATTTAACCCGCTCCGCCGCCAGTTCGTCCAGCACGCCGGGCCGTTGCTCGACGATGCCGCAAAGCTCGTATTCCGCGCTCTCCTTCAACTGCTCCAGCGATTCGATGACGGCGATGATTTCCAGTTGCAACGATTCGTGCAGCCGCCGCAACTCCGCCAGTTCCACCTCGTCGCTGAAATCCAATCCCGTCCAGCCTTGACGCAGGATGTAGCCAGCC
>Ga0335077_10000961_pt1 | contig 33309 bp, 27 predicted proteins | sample Lox_Sample_31_FD_207151 | JGI IMG/M metagenome (GOLD analysis project Ga0335077, IMG submission 207151) | Soil microbial communities from Loxahatchee National Wildlife Refuge, Florida, United States - Lox_Sample_3.1 | ecosystem: Environmental > Terrestrial > Soil > Wetlands | place: USA... | reverse complement strand
TGACATCTGATATATTCGGCGCGTGGCCCAAACACTTTTCATCACCGGAGCTTCCACCGGCATCGGCCGCGCAACGGTCGTTCACTTCCGCGATAAAGGCTGGAACGTCGCCGCGACCATGCGCCACCCGGCCAAATACGCCGAGCTGGCATCGGAGCGCGTGCGCCTCATTCAACTGGACGTCACCGATCCCGAAACCATTCGAACGGCCGTGGGAGTCGCGCTGGGCGCGTTCGGGCACGTCGACGTGCTGGTGAACAACGCGGGTTACGGAGCGTTCGGACCGTTCGAAGCGGCCTCCAACGAGCAGATCGAGCGCCAGTACGCGACCAACGTCACAGGACTAATGTACGTGACGCGCGAGTTTCTTCCGCATTTTCGCGAGCGCGGCAGCGGCGTGATCGTCAATCTCTCCTCGGTCGGCGGACGCGCGGCGTTTCCGTTGTACAGCCTGTATCACGGAACCAAGTGGGCCGTCGAGGGATTTTCCGAATCGCTGCATTTCGAGCTGGCGCCGTTCGGGATTCGCGTGAAAATCGTCGAGCCGGGAGCGATTCAGACGGATTTCGCCGGACGCTCGCTCGACGTGCTAAAAAAGGACGGGCTGACGGCTTATGACGATTTCGTGAAGCGTTTTCGTGAAAATTGGGCCGCGGGACGGCGCCCGTCGCCTCCGGAACTGGTGGCTGAAGTGATTTATCAGGCCGCGACCGATGGAACGGATCAACTGCGCTACGTCGTCGGTGAAGACGCGAAGATGGTGCTCGATACGCGCGCGAAAATCAGCCAGGAAGAATACAACGCGATGATCCGCAAGCGGCTCGGATTATAGACGCGGCGCGGGGTTCCTCGGCGCATGGCTGAAGTGAAGCCTTACGGAGCGTTGTACCCGATCTGGCGCTCGAACTCTTTGGTAATCTCCTGCGATTCGGCGATGATCGCTTCCTTCTCCTTCTGGCCGACCGGCACGATGATCATCCCGTCCGGTCCCGGCTTATTGATGAAGATCAACCCGCCGCGCCGCCCGCCGATATCGGAGTCGGTAAGATTCGGCGCATAGAACATCACGTGCGGCACCGCAGCCGTGCGGGTGATCTTGCCCTGCTCATCGATCCGATAACGAATTGGCGACAGCATGTATGAAACCCCCGCTCTCGCCGGCGCCCGATACTTGCCCTCCCGGTAGCCTTGGGCGATTTTCGCATCGATTTCGGCATTCGACATCCCTGCCAGCCTCCACACTGCATCATCCACATCCACCGGCATCAGGGAGCGGGCTCCTTCCTGGTCCCAGCAGATCGGAAAGATGTCGCCGTTGCGCCGGGTCACGTAACAGGTGAATGCGTTCTTGCCGTCTCTGGCTTTCACGTAGCCCTTGGGTCCGAGCACGTAGACGGTCGCATCTTCCCGCAAGTATTTGGGAGCGCCGCTCAGGGCCAGCTCGATTTCAAACGAACGGGTCAACATGGGCGCCTGCCTGCTCTGCGCCAGTGCCGGCTCGCATTGGATCCATGCCGTGACGGTCAGCGCGGCAATCAATAAATTCGGCAGCGTAACGGCTCTACCGGGAATGGTATGCAGGTTCATAGGTTCTCCTTGAAATTATATTACAGACATAATATTATAGTGATAATGTCATCGTCAAGACGCGCGACAATTCGCCGCACCCCGCGTGCCGCAGCCAAGTCCAAAACCCATTCGCGAATCACGACTGCGGCAGGCCGGTTGATCCGCAAGAAGGGCCTGGCGGCGGCAAGCGTTCACGAGGTCATGCACGCCGCCGGACTCACCGTCGGCGGATTCTATGCTCATTTCCGTTCAAAGACCGCCATGGAAGCCGAGGTTCTGAGCGAAACTCTCGCCGAAGCCCGTCAAGAATGGCTCAAGGACATCGATCACACTCGGCCGCGCGAATGGGTCGCTGAGGTTGTTAAGCGCTACCTCAATCCGTTGCATCGCGATCGCCCGCAGGAGGGCTGTCCCTTGCCGGCCGTGCTTTCGGAGCTTGCGCGAGCGGGCCGTGAGACACGAGGCGCCGTTGCGGAGGGTTTCGAGAATTATGTTAAGGAGTTTTCGGCGTTCGCGCCGCGGATGGAGGGGGTCACGCCAAGAGAAAGGGCGCTCGCCACGCTCGCCCTCTGCGTTGGCGGAGTCGCCATTGCCCGCGCCCTTCATGGCTACCCGATCGGCGATGAGACCCTCCAAGCTTGTGTGAAATGGGCACTGCCCGAAAGGGAGAAAAAGTCAAATCCTGGGAAACGCTAAAGGCGAGCTTCGACGGGCAGGCGTCACGCGTGAAAATAGGGGGAAGCTCCGATCAGGTCCGGTTCCGGCGAGTTTTTCTCGAGCCGATGGAGATAAACTTGTCTCCGTTGGAGGTATTATGCAAGCTCAACCCGCTGCGTCATCGGAACTCGCTCTTCTTGCCGATCTGAATCGCGAGTATCTTCGGTGCGTGCAATTTTCCGATGTGAAGCGCTTCGACGAAATCCTGGCCGACGATTTTCTCTGCTCCCGGCCCGACGGAACGCTGGTCGACCGCGTGACTTTTCTCGAGCAGACCGCGCGTCCCGCGCCATTTTCGAATCTTCAGCCGCACGATGTCGTGATCCGGGTGATCGGAGATGTAGCCCTGATTCACGCGCGGACCACGTTCACCATGCACGACGGATCGCCGGGCGCGAGCCGCTACACTGATATCTGGGCCAAGCGCGATGGCAAATGGCTCGCCGTCGCGGCCCAGGTCACACGATACTAGCCGGCGCGAACCGGCAGCGTCGTACAGGAGTAGGATTGAGAAATGACCTGCGAGGAATGCAGCCGGTGTCCAGCCAATTAGAATCCGCTCTCGCCGCGTATCGGGCCACCGCCGGCAGCGCCAGCAGTCTGCACGCATACGACCTGCGGTTTGGCGATAGCCAGCAGCGGATTGAGAAGGCGCGGCAGCACCTCGAGAGATGCCGCTCGGCATTGCTGGATCACCAGCAGCATCACAAAGACATTGCGGCAGCGACCGACTGATTCCTGAAACAATGAGAGCATGAGAGCGGAATTTTCGGAAGCCGAGCGGCGCGGGGTGTATCGCGCCATCTATGAGCGCCGCGACGTGCGTGCGCAGTTCCTCGATACGCCCGTCGCGGACCAGGCGCTGGGGCGGATTCTCGACGCCGCGCACCACGCGCCATCGGTCGGGTTCATGCAGCCGTGGGATTTCATCGTGATTCACGATGAGCGGATACGCCGCGCGGTCCATGACAATTTCGGGCGCGCCAATCGCGAGGCCGCGCGGATTTACTCAGGCGAGCGGCTCGCGCTGTACGACAATCTGAAGCTCGAAGGGATTCTGCGGGCGCCGCTGAATCTGTGTGTGACCTGCGACCGGTCACGGACGCGCGGGCACGGATTGGGAAGGCAGTCGAGTCCGGAGACGGACCTGTATTCGACGGTGTGCGCGATCGAAAATCTATGGCTGGCGGCGCGCGCCGAGTCGCTGGGCGTAGGCTGGGTGAGCATTCTGGATTTCGACGAGCTGAAGTCTCTGCTGCAGATTCCCGAGCAGATCACCGTGGTCGCGTACTTGTGCGTGGGCCATGTTTCCGAATTCGGCGCGCGTCCGGACCTGGAGCAGCGCGGATGGGAGCATCGCCAAGAGCTCGCGCGGCTGGTGCATTTCGACGCGTGGGGGGCGCAGGACGAGAGTCGCGCAGGCAAATTGTTCGCGCATGCCGAGCATTAACAACATCCGGGGGCACTGGAAGATTACTCGTGCCGCAGCGCGCTCAGGGGGCTGACTCGCGAGGCGCGATGCGCCGGCAGGTACGCCGCCGCGGCTGCCGTCAGCGATAGCGCGATCGCCGCATACACCACCACGATCGCGTCATAAGGTTTCACGCCGTAGAGTTGCGACTCTGTGTAGCGCGCCAGCCCCAGCGCCGCCGGCACGCCCACTCCCAGCCCGATCGCGAGAATCCACAACATTTCCCGCATCACCATCCGGCGAATGGTCCCCGGCGACGCGCCGATCGCCATGCGAATGCCGATCTCGCCGGTGCGCCGCGTCACGCTGTGCGCCATCACGCCATACAGCCCCAGCATCGCCAGCGCCGTCGCCACCACCGCGAACGCCGCGGCGAGCTGCACCACGATGCGATCGCTCAAAATGTTCAGATCGATCTGCTCATCCATGGTGCGCAGGTCTTGCGCCGGCAGATTCCGGTCGATCCGCGCGATCAGCGTGCGGATCTGGGAGATGGTGGCTGCCGGCGTGAGCGCCGTGCGCACGTAGAAATTCAACGCTCCGATCTTGCGGTCCTGACGCCATGGCGTGTAATAGACCGGGTACGGTTTCTCTTTCACCGCGGCGTAGTGGCTGTCCTTCACCACGCCGACCACCTGGATGTCCTTCTGCGTCCGCCAGAGGCCGATGCGCATTCCGATCGCATTACGCCCCGCGAAGTAGCGGCGCACGAACTCCTCATTTACCACCGCGACCTTGGGCGCGTTGAGATCGTCGCTCGCGGAAAATTCGCGGCCGGCAATCAGCGGGATTCCCATCTTGCTGAAGTATCCCGGATTGATCTCATTGAACCAGGCGTGCGGGCCATTCTGCGGATCAGTAGGCGTGAAGCCTTCCACCTCCATGCTGTTGCCCCAGCGGCTGTCACCGATCAGCCCCACCAGACCATCGGCGACGCTGGTTGTGCCGGGCATCGCCGCCAATTCGCTTTCGGCTCTTTCAAATAGCGCCCGGTTTTCGGCCGGCTGATACCCGTTGAGCACCGGCGCGAGCGAGAACTCGATCACATTCTCGGTGCGAATTCCCAGATCGATGTGCGTCAGGTTGACTACGCTTTTCAAAAACAGGCCGGTGGGGATCAGCAGAATCGCCGCGACGCTCACCTGCCCGCACACCAGCACTTTGCGCATGAGGGCGATGCGCCGCGCGCCCGACGCCTGCCCGCTTTCGTCCTTGAGCGTCGAGGCGACCGGCGTTCGCGCCGCTTCCCACGCCGGATAAAGTCCGAACAGCAGCCCCGTGAGCAGCGAAATGCCCAGGCTGAAAAACAACACCGGAGCTTCCAGGTGCGAGGACAGGAAATACTGCGGAGCCTCGCTTCCCGCGGTGATCTGATGCAGCAGAAAATCGAGCGTGAGCCCGGCGAACAGCAGGCCGCACGCTCCACCGGCGACCGCCAGCAGCAGCGCCTCGGTCAGGAACTGGCCCATGATTTCCCCGCGGCTCGCGCCCAGCGCGGCGCGGATCGCCAGCTCCCTGCGCCGCTCGGCCGAGCGCGCCAACAGCAAATTCGCCGAATTGGCCAGCGCGATCAGCAGCACCAGAGCCGTGGCGATCATCAGGATGAACACCGGTGTCCGCGCCTGGTCGCGAAACTCGCTGTTGCCGTGGCTACCGTCCTTGAGCGCCAGGCGCGAGTTGCGCACGCGATCGCGGTACTTCTGGTCGTACCAGCTCACCGAGCTCGCCTGCACTTCTTCGAGCCCGCGATACACACCGTTCAGTCCGTCCTGCGCCTGCGCCATGGTGACGCCCGGCTTCAGCCTGCCGAACAGGTACAGCCAGAACGCGTCCCAGCGCGTGGCGCCATCCCAACCCGGAGTGAGCGCGGGCTTGAACGACAGCGGCACGTAAGCGGCCGGCTCATTGCCAAGCGTGGTGCTGGTGAACGCCTCCGGCACGACGCCGACAATCGTAAGAATCTTTCCGTTGATGCGGATGGTCTTGTTGAGCGCTTCCCGCTCGCCGCCCAGCCGGTCGTGCCAGTAACCATAGCCGAGAACCACCACCGGATTGCCTCCATCCTGGAGATCGTCGGCGGGAGCGATCAGACGCCCCAGCAGCGGCTGCACGCCGAGCAGCGGAAAATAATCGCCCGAGACCAGCATCACGTTTCCAGCAACCGTCTGCGTTCCGTAAGCGAGATTGGCGCCGGTGTCGCGGAATGCGGCGACCCCGGCGAGTCCCACGGGATTTTTTTCAAGCTCGCGAAACAGCGGATAGCTGAAGATGTAATCCATGCCGCCGGCATCGCCAGTCGAGTTGTTCCCGTTCTTGGTGCTGCCGGGCGCGGTGAGAAGCACCAGTCGCTCGGGATGCTCGACCGGAAGGGAGTTGAGAAGCACCTGGTCGAGCAGCGAAAAAATAGCCGTATTCGCGCCGATCCCCAGGGCGAGCGAAAGCACCACCACCAGGCTGAGCAAAGGAGCTTTGGCCAGCGTCCGCAGCGCATATCGCAAGCGCACCAGCATGACGATTCCTCCGACCAGGATACTTTAGGACATCAGTGATGGTTACGTTGACGCTGTCGAAAACGTCCGACCAGCGCCCGGCAATGCCGCGCCTCAATCCACCCGGGCTGTCGGACGCGACAACGGGTGCGACTGGGCCGAGCACGAGTGTCGGGCTGATTGCGGAATTCGAAAAGGATTACAGCAGCCGGAAATTTACTTCAATCGTGGCGATCACTGGCACCGGTTTTCCGTCTTTCATACCCGGCTTGAAGCGCCACTTCATGACTGCCTCGATGGCTTTCTCATCCAGGCCCAGACCCAGCGATCGCGTGACTTTCGGCATTTGCGGAAGCCCGTGCTCATCCACCACCAGCGTGAGCACCACGGTTCCCTGCCACTTCGCCTTGCGCGCTTCTTCGGAATATTCGGGTTCGACTTTCGAAAGCACCACCGGCGCGGACACTCCGCCGCCGATACGGTACGCGCCGCCGCCGAATCCGCCCCCCGAACCTGGACCGGTGCCCGGTCCTCTGCCCGAGCCAACTCCCGTTCCCACGCCCGATCCGATTCCAAATCCGACTCCCGTCCCGTTCGACGGAATTCCCAGATGGCTCATCGGATCGCCGTAATTGAGCGCGTTGATATTGGGCGGCTGCACATCGGAGACGATGGTCGGCGTCATCGGCAGCTTGGGATCCTTGGGCGGAGTCACCTGCGGAGGCGTGAACTGCCGGGGAGCGATCTTGGGAAGCTTTCCTCTGCTCGCATCGAGTGGCGAGCGCGTTCCGCCGCCGCCGCCGCCGTGTTGCTGGGCCGGCTTGTCGGGCAGGTACGGCTTCAGGTCCGGCGCGAACAGCGGAACCACGTTCTGGATCGCCTTCTGCACCGGCTTGAGCGAACCCAGCCACAGGATCAGAAACACGATGAGGACGTGAATCCCCACCGACATGATCCGCGACTTGGTCTTGTTCTGCCCGTAAAATCCCCACACGTCGGGAACTTCGATCGGCTTGGAGGTCACTTCGAGCGGAGGCAGCTTGGGCGGATTGATCAGATCCTTGATGTTCTGGACGATTTCCTTGAACCAGGGCGTATCAAGCGACGCCGGCGGCAACAAGTGCGCCAGGTGCTCTTCGGGATTTTCCGGGGACAACTCGGTGTCTCTGACCTGCTCTTCCGTCACAATCCGTACTCCCGGCCTGTAACACTACCTCGCCCGTAAGACGATCATCGCTGGCCCGCGGTTTCAATTTTGGAAGCCGCTAAGCCAGAAAGGCCTCTCGAACAGTCTAACACATACGGCAAAGGGCGGCTATCGAGTTTCCAGCTTTTGGAATCCGCTTTGTAACCCGGCTTTGAATCCGAAGAATGCTGCGGTTTCGCTCCACAACTGCTCCAGAACGTCGGTCAATTCGTGCCCGGAATCGAGCAGTTTGACCATCACGTTGGGATGCCGCGCGGCGAACCTCACCGAGACTTCGGGAGGCACCACATCGTCATGACTGCCATGCAGCATCAGCGCGGGCTGGGCGAAATCGGGCGCATCCTCGTATTGCAGCGCGTCCTCGACAAAGGCATAGCCGAGCGGGCGATCTTGCTTATAGCCGTAGTGATAGAATCCGCGCGCGCCGCTTTGCCGCCATTCGGTCATTTCCGCCGCGCTGAAACGGTTGCGCCAGCGCGTGGGGAATTCGAGGGCTGGCGCCATCAGGACCAACCGCTCGACGTTGGCGTGCCGCGCGGCGTACAGCGCGGCCAGATACCCTCCCAGGCTAGACCCCATCAGGAACACGCGCTCGCCGCGCACCGCCTGGTCGATGATGCCGAGCTGTCCGGTGATGGTCAGCTTCTGAAAATCGCCCTGGTCGAGCTGCGGGATTTCGAAATCGACGCCCTCGAATTTGCGCTTGAAAAACTGCGCCTTGGTCGACAGCGGGGTCGAAGCGAACCCGTGCAGATAGACAATCCGGGTCACTTGGGCTCGAATTTGACGTCGCTGGAGGCGCCGAACATGTGGAAATCCGAGTAGGTGAACTGGTTCTGCGCCACTACGTGGCCGTTGTGCAACTCCTGATGTTCGGTAGACGCCGGCAGCAGCGCGCCGAATTTGCTCATTTTGTATGTGACGGCTGCTTCCTCGCGCAGCCCGTTGGGCACGTCGCCCTGGTGGGTGTCCAGGGTGATCTGCAAGGGCACGAAATCCGTGGCGCGCACGCGGATCTCGCCTTCCAGACGCAGCTTGGACGCCTGGTCGTGCTTTTTCTGATTGAACACCGTGAGCGATTCGGGGCCGTCGATTTGTTTGTAGCTGAACACCAGGGCCTTGTCGTAGCCGATCATCTTGCTGCCGCGCGGGGTGAATTCGTAACGCTCGATGTTGCGCCGCGTGAACAGCAGCAGTATCTGGCCAAAGTCGTTGACCGCGCCGGTGAGACCGTAACTCTCAAACTGCTTCAGCAGTTCTTTCTTGCTATTGTCGTCGCTGGCGGTCATCGCCCTGGCGAGCTCTTCCTGGGCCTTTTTGGTTTCGGCGACTTTGCGCCCATCCGCGGTAATCACGCGGCGCAGTTCGTGAATCGCGCCCGATTCGGTGGCGAACGTGGCAAATCCGTATTCGGAAACGATTTGGTGCTCCACCCACTTCTCGCGCGGAGCGGTGGTCGCGGCGCGGGGATGGAATCGGGAACCGGTCTTGAGGGCCGTCTGATGCAGCGTTTCCGTGCCTAGCACGTTGGGCGCAATCTTAAGAAAAGCCTCGGCTTCTTCGGATATCCGGGCGGTCATCTGGTGCGTCAGATCGTCGGCGTAAAGGCCCGCGGCGATCGCCAGAAGCAACCAAGCCCGCATGTCCACAAGAATACACCCAAGTACCCACTCCCCACTCCCGATTTTAAGTACCCATTCGACCCGAAAAAGCGTCATCATAGTGCTATGAAAGCCGTTCGCTTGACGCTGATGGTGTGCGCGCTCGGCTTTGTCGCGACCGCGCAAATTTATCCTCCGGGTGGTTATCCCCCCGGCGGATATCCGGGTCAGTATCCGCCGGGAACGTACCCTCCGGGGCGATACCCGGGGCAGTATCCGCCCGGCCAAGGTCCCACTCGCAATCCCAATGACGACGGGCGCCCGACTATGCGCCGCCGTAATGGCAATCCCGACGCCGGAACCAGCACGACCACCTACGGGATGTTGCGCATTGCCGCGGGTAGCCAGTTTGTGATCGAAGCCGAGGATCATCGCATCATCACCTACCGCACGGCGGGTGCGATCCGAGTGCAGCGCGACGGTAAGGACGTGGACTTGACGAGCCTGGCGCCAGGCGACCACCTGATCGTCGATTCCACCGAAGACAACGACGGCTATTTCACGGCGACCGACGTGAAGTTCGACAAAGCCGGGACGCCCGCCGATCGCGCCGCTGCGTCGCAGACTTGGGACCTTCCCAAGCTCGACGGGCGGGCAGCCGCGGGATACTCTGCGTCGTCTCCGCCCCGGCAACCGGGCGACGATCGGCCGATTCTGCGCCGCCGATCGGACGATAGCTCATCGTCAACGCCGCCGCAATCGCAACCGCCTCCGCCGTCCGCGCAGCAGGCGCCTGCGGCGCAGCCCGCCGACGCTCCGGTTGACAACCGCCCCACTACGGAAATCAAGCCGCCCGATGCGCCGCGCGATTCCGACGATCCGGGACCTCCCACGCTGCGCCATGGCGCGCCCGAGTCGGCGCGCGTCGCGCCGCTGAGCTCGCCCGAACCCAAACCGCAGCCCCCGCCGCAGACCGCGACCAATCCGGGGACAGCCGAAACCGCCTCGCGAAGATCGCCCATGTCGATCCTGGGGCAAAGCTCCGACGATCCGGTGATCGAACAGGCGCGCGAGAAAGCGGCGCAGTTCGCCGGCCAGCTCCCCAATTTCTTCTGCCAGCAGGTGACCACGCGCTATGAAAGCGACCATCCGCGCGAAGGATGGACGCCGCTCGATATCGTCACCGCGGACGTGGCTTACGACAACGGGCAGGAGTCCTACAAGAACATCAAAATCAACAATAAGCCGGTGAACAAGAACATGGAGGACATCGGCGGCACGCGTTCGAGCGGCGAGTTCGCCAGTATTCTCGAAGACCTGATGAGTCCGGATACCGGCGCGATCTTTCGCAAGAACGGCAGCGACACTATCGTCGGACGCTCCACCTGGGTGTACACCTTCGAGGTTCCGCGCGAGCGCTCGCACTGGCGCGTGGAGGCTCCCGCGCAGTTGTATTACCCCGCGTTCCGCGGCTCGGTGTGGATCGACAAGCAGACCTCTCGTGTGCTGCGCATCGAGCAGCAGGCGCACAATATTCCGATCCTGTTCCCCTTCGACACCGTGGAGACCGCGACCGACTACGATTACGTGCGCCTGTCGACACCGCAGCAATACCTGCTGCCGGTGGACGCGGAGGTGCTGAGTTGCCTGCGCGGCAGCAGCAACTGCTCGCGCAACAAGATCGAATTCCGCAACTATCGCAAATTCGAAAGCGAGTCGACAATCACGTTTGGCGCTAAAGAGCCGGATAAATAAATCCGGCCGAAGATCGCCGAATGATTTTGGCCGTTAATAAACGTGAATAAAACATTTAGGTTCATTGACGTTCACTAACGGCCAATTTTTCCGTGTTAATCTGAGCGCTCTGATCCAGTAACCAATCCGCCCGGAAAAACGCTTAACAAAAAGGTGGTACGCTACTCGTCTTGACGCCCGTAATCTCTACTCCCGTGCAAACGCGAACGGCTTCCGGCGCTTTGTTCGTGCTTCTCCTTCTGTTCACTGCCAGCGGCTGCGCGGCGCTGATCTATGAAGTCGTCTGGTATCAGCTTCTTCAACTGGCCATCGGATCGACCTCCGTCTCGCTTGGCATTCTGCTGGCGACGTTCATGGGCGGATTGTGCATCGGGAGCCTCTGGCTGCCGCGCTGGCGCAGCTCGGACCACCCTCTGCGCCTCTACGCGAAACTCGAGCTGGGCCTGGCAGCCTGCGCGATCGCGGTGCAGTTCGCCATCCCGCTGCTCAGCCGCGTGTACATGGCGGGCGCCGAGCACGGACTTCCGGGGATGCTGCTGCGCGGAATCCTGGCCGCCATCTGCATGCTTCCGCCGACCATTCTGATGGGCGCATCGCTGCCGGCGATCGTGCGCTGGGTTCGCTCGAGCGCAGATGGGGTGAAGTGGTGGGGCTACCTGTACGCGGGCAACACCGCCGGCGCGGTGCTGGGATGCCTGATTGCCGGATTTTACCTGCTGCGCGTTTACAACATGACCACAGCGACGCTGGTCGCTGCGTCGATCAACGTGTTTGCCGGCGCCGTGAGCCTTTTGCTCGCCGCGCGGCTGCCGCAACGCTCCGCGGAGGCCGAGCCGGCTGAATCCGAACCCGAGCGGCGCAATCTCTGGCCGGTGTACCTGGCGATCGCGCTTTCCGGTGCCACCGCCCTGGGCGCCGAAGTGGTGTGGACGCGGTTACTGAGCATGCTGCTGCTCGGCACGGTGTACGTTTTTTCGATTATCCTTGGCGTCTTCTTGTTCGGGCTGGCGATCGGCAGCGCGGCGGGATCGCGCATGTTGAAGCTGGTGCGCCCGCAATCCGCGCTGGGGTGGTCGCAGGTTCTGCTGACGCTCGGTATCGCCTGGACCGCGCGGGCGATCATCCACGATCTGCCCTACTGGCACGACGATCTGCTGGCCACGCCCGACGCGTGGCACATGTACTGGCTGGACATGAAGCGGGTGCTGTGGGCAATTCTGCCCGCGACGCTCGCCTGGGGCGCGAGCTTTCCGTTCGCCTGCGCGGCGGTCGCGCGTCCCAATGACGATTCCGGCCGGACCGCTGGAGGAATATACGCGGCCAACACATTGGGCGGAATCGTGGGTGCTCTGCTGGTGAGCCTGGTTCTGATCCCCTGGATAGGGTCGCAGCAATCCGAGCGCGTGCTCCTCATCGCGGCCGCGGCGAGCGGCCTGATCGCAGTCCTTCCGATGATGCGCAATTCGCTGTACGGCGTCGCCGCCGTGATTGCGGCGGTCGCGCTGCCGCTGGTCCTAATGCGCGCCATCGATCCCATCCCCGGCGAGCTGATCGCCTACGGCCGCTACATGGCCGGCAACTCCGGACGCTCGACCATTCTCTACACGGCCGAGGGCCGCAACTCGTCAGTCGCGATTTCGCAATGGGAAAACGGCACGGTCTACGTCAACGTCAACGGCCACGTGGAGGCGACCACGGAAATCTACGACATGCGCCTGCAGCGCATGGTCGGCCATCTGCCCGCGATTCTTCATGCCAACGCGAAATCGGTGCTGGGCATCGGATTCGGTGCCGGAGTCTCGGCCGGGACCTTCACCCGCTATCCCAACATCGAGCACATCACCATCTGCGAGATCGAGCCGGTGATTCCGCCGGCGTCCACCAAATATTTCGGCCAGGAAGATTATCGGGTGGCGCTGAATCCGAAAACGCACATCGTATTCGATGACGCGCGCCATTACCTGATGACCACCAGCACAAAATTCGACATCATCGCGTCCGATCCGCTGGATGTTTTCGTGAAAGGCACCGCCGCGCTGTATTCGAAGGAATATTTCGACGCGGTCAAGCGGCATTTGAATCCCGGCGGCATGTTCACGCTGTACGTCCCTCTGTATGAAACCGACGAGCCGACCATCAAAAGCGAGCTGGCCACGTTTTTCGCCGCTTTTCCCAACGGCACCATCTGGGCCAACCTGCGCGACGGCGAAGGTTACGACATGGTCTTCATGGGGCAGATCGATCCCTTGCGCGTGAACCTGGACAAAGTTCAGCAGCGCGTCTCGCGCGAGGACTTCGCGCCGGTGCGCGACTCGCTGCGCGAGATCGGGGTGGGCAGCATATTCGATCTGTTCGGCTCATATGCCGGCGGCGCGCGCGACCTGGCGCCGTGGATCGCCGGCGCTGCGCTCAACACCGACGGCGATCTGCGGCTGAGCTACCTGGCGGGCTGGGGAATCAACGCGAACCTGGCCGACAACCTGTATCGCCAGATCATCCGCTATCGCCAGCCTCCGCAGGAGATGTTCAGCGGCTCGCCCGAGCTGGTGAGCACGCTGATGTCGGCGTTCTGAAGCAGTCGTGCACGCAGGTGTCGGGCCGGCTCAGCCTGCGCGACTTCCTATTCAACAGGCCTTGGCCGCCAGCACGACTGTGCCCGTATGCGGAATCGTGAAAGTAAAGCGGCTTCCCTCGCCCGGCGCGCTCTCCACCCAGATTCGTCCGCCGTGCTGCTCGATGAGAACCTTCGTGATGGCGAGCCCAAGTCCCGTCCCGTCATTTTCGCCCTTCACCGCCGCGCTGATCTGGTAAAACTTGTCGAAAATCGATGCGTGCGCCTCCTTCGGAATCCCGATGCCGGTGTCACGAACCGAAATCTCCAATTCGCGATCCGTTCCGGCGGCGCAGATTTCCACGAGACCGGAGGCCGGGGTAAACTTCACGGCGTTGCTCAGCAGGTTAAACAGGATCTGTTTAAAGCGCACGCGATCCGCATAGACTCCAGGGATTTCCCCGGGCGCGTGCACGACGCGAGTCCGGATCTCGATCCGCTTGGTTTGCGCACGCACCCGAATCGACGACAGCACCTCCTCCAATGCGGGCGGCAGCGCGAACATCTCGGGATGCAGCTCTATTTTTCCCGCCTCGATCTTGCTTAAATCCAGCAGTTCGTTGATCAGCTCCAGCAGATGCATCGCGTCGCGATGGATGTGATCGACGAAGCGGTGTTGTTTCTCGTTGAGCGAACCTTCCAGTTCCTCCTTCAGCAGTTCCGCGAATCCGATGATGGTGTGGAGCGGAGTGCGTAGCTCGTGGCTCATGCCGGTCAGGAATTCTGACTTCTGCCGATTGGCTGCCTCCACCTCATGATTCCGCAGCGCGAGCTGCCGGTTACTTTCCGCAAGCTCGGAAGTGTAGCGCTGTTGAATCACGCGGAGCCTTTCTTCAACTTTCTTGCGCTCGCTAATATCCCGAATCGAGCTGCTTACCAGCATCCCCGCGTCCGTCTGGATCGGACTCAGGCTGATTTCAACCGGGAATTCGGCGCCGTCTTTTCGCAATCCATGCAGTTCCAAACCCATCCCCATGGGCCGAACGCGCGGCTCGCTAAAGTAGGACTCGCGATGCCGCGGATGGCTGTGCCTGAAACGCTCGGGAACCAGCATCTCAATGCCGTTGCCGAGCATTTCCTCGCGCGAGTAGCCGAACAGTTTCTCGGTTTGAGAGTTTACCAGAACGATCTCGTTTTGTTGATTGACGATCACGATGCCATCGGGGGCGGATTCGAGCAACGCCTGGAATCTCGCATTTTCCCGGGCGTGTTCCAGCTCCGCGTTGAGCTCCCGGACGGCCTGCTCGGCGCGGGATCGTTCCCGGGCCTCCCGTTCCAACGCTTTAAAAGCTGTGGATTGCCGGGCTTTGCGGCGAGAGATGAGTGCGAAGATCACCGCGATTGCGATCACAGCCGCGATCACTGTCGCCGCCACGATCTCCAAAGTCCCGAGTGTGAGATGGATCCGCCATTGCCGGTCCCCCGAATCGATGACCAGCCGGCGCACGGTGTTGGATCCAGCAGCGGCCTCTTGTTGTCCCGAGAGCGGCGCGAGTAGGAACGCAACCGATATAATCACCGGCATTATTCTTACAACCACGACTCGAATTTGAGACATATACCGAGAGTCAAGGCGCTCAACAACGCGTAGATGGCTGACTAAGTATACGAACAATATCCGAAAAAGAAAGCGGGAATTATCTTGGGCGTCGCCGAGCGTGATAGGGTTTCCCGAATCTTACGTCATTCGAGCGCCGGGTTGGAGTCCCTCAGCCGGCGTTGGGCGACACCGTCACGAACAGCGTCTGGCCGCCATGATCGATCAGCAGCAGCGCCGGGCGGCCACCGGATTTGGCCAGCGCCGAGCGCAGATCCGCCACCGATTTCACCGGCTGCCGGTTCACTTCCACGATGACGTCTCCGGTCTGGATGCCGGCTTCCGCGGCCGGACCGTTGGGGTCCACGCCGGCCACCGCGAGTCCCTGGGTGTTGGCGGGAAGATTGAGCTGCTGGGCGAGAGACGGCGTCATCGGCTCGACCTGCAAGCCGAGCTCGCCGCGCGAGGGCTGTTGTTGTGCGGGCTGAGCGCCGTTCTGCTCCGGCTTGAGTTCCTGGAGCGTCGCCGTGGTTTGCTGCTGGCGGCCGTCGCGAAGATAGGTGAGCGTCACCTGCGCGCCCGGAGCCGTGCCGGCGATGGCGTTGCGGAACGAGTTGGGATCTTCCACCGGCTTGCCGTTCAACTGCGTGATGACGTCGCCGGTTTTGAGGCCCGCTTTGTCGGCGGCGCTTCCCGGCTCCACCTGGCTGATCACCACGCCGTGCACGTTCTGTAAGCCGAGACTCTGCGCCAGATCCGGGGTGAGCTGCTGCGCGGTCACGCCCAGTTGTCCGCGCTCAACCTTGCCCGTCTTGATCAACTGCATCATGACGTTCTTGGCCATGTTGGACGGAATGGCGAAGCCGATTCCGATAAACCCTCCGGTGGTGGAGAGAATCTGCGAGTTGATGCCCACCAGCTCGCCGTTGGTATTCACCAGCGCGCCGCCGGAGTTGCCCTGGTTGATGGGCGCGTCGGTCTGGAGGAAATCCTCAAACGACCCGTTGCTGAGCCCGGTGTAGCGGCCCTTGGCGCTGATGATTCCGCTGGTGACCGTTTCGCCCACCGCGAGCGGATTGCCGACCGCCAGGCACACGTCTCCCACCTGCACTTTGTCGGAATCGGCAAGGTACAGCACGGGCAGGTTGTTCGCGTCGATCTTGAGCACGGCGAGGTCACTCAATTTATCCTCGCCGATCACCTTGGCGGTGAAGTTGCGGCCGTCGGTGAGGTCGACGTGGATCTCCTGCGCTCCGTCGATCACGTGCTGGTTGGTCAGAATGTGCCCGTCCGATTCAACGATGACGCCGGAGCCGAGTGCGTGCTCCACCTGCTGCTGCCCGCTCGAAGGGCCCGCGGACTCTCCGAAAAACCAGCGGAAGAAGGGATCGTTCTGGAACGGATACTGCTGCGCCGGTCGCGCGCGCCGCGCCGAGCGAACCGTCACCACGGCCGGCGCCACGCGTTTCACCACCGGCGCGTAAGTCTGCGGCGGATTGGAAGCGATGGCGGGAGGCGCGGTCGGCAGATTGCTGGCCTCGGTGGTGGATGGAGCCCGTCCGCATGCGGCGAGAAGAACGGGAAGCGTCACGATCAGTACTTTGCGCATAAGGCACTCCCTGAGTTCGGGTTTCGTGTTCGCACGACCCCCACACAAAGTAGATGCCTGGGGACAGGCCCGCATATCGTGCGGTTTCCTGAAATTCGAGAGCCCTTGCGGGCATCAAATGGAATTGTGCTCGAGCAGGCGGCGGAGGCGTTCGAGCGCGGCGGCGATCTCGTCCCGCTCCCGTGGACCGGCGCGTTTTAAGGCATCGACCAGCGGATTCAGCTCCAGGCGCGGCAGGGTATTTCGCAGGAACTGCTGAACGGCCGGGGAGGGCAGAATGCGGGAGATGCGGCGGTCTTTCGCATCCGTGCGGCGGCGCACCATCCCGCGCATTTCCAGGCGATCGACCACGCCCGAGACGGTGCTGTGCGCGAGGCCCATTTGGCGGCTGAGCTCTTTGAGGCTCAATCCACCCGACTGGACCAGCGCCTGCATTACGCCGCGCTGAGTTCCGGTGAGGCGGCCGCGGGCGAACTCGGCCTCCGCGGGCTCGCGCAGCCGCTGGCGGATCGCGCGCAGGTCGCGATCGATGCTCGCGGCCAGCTTCGGGATGCGCCGGCTCATAACAGGTAGGGGATCAGCGCTTTGACTTCGTGTTGGTAGCGCGTGTAGCGGTCGCCGAACTCCTGCTGCATGAAGGTCTCCTCGGTGCGCGACTTCCACCAGAAGCCGGCGCAAGCCAGAACCAGGCCAAGCAGGCCGCGCAGCTCGCCGACGGCGATCGCGGTGCCCAGCGTGGCCAGCAGCAATCCGGAGTAGATGGGGTGTCGCACCGCGCGGTACGGCCCGCGGCGAACCAGCTCGTGGCCGTGTTTCACGGTAACGGTTCCGCTCCAATTTGATCCCAGGATCAGCCGGGCCCAGATGGCGAGCGCCGCTCCCAGCGCGGTGACGATGACGCCGGCGGCGATGGAGGCGCCGGATTCGGGGACAAATCGGTCCGCCAGGATTCCCGTGTAGGGGATATCGCCGGTGAGCGCAAGAAAGGCCCCGCCCAGCACCACCACCTGTCCCAGCCGCGACGCGAAACTCTGGCGGCGTTCGACCTTTTTGGCGCGGCTCGCGGCGATCAGCCACACGGCCGCCAGAAAGAGCCAGATCCCTTCGACAATTCTCATGGCAGCCCCTTCGCGCACGGCGCGTCGTATGCGACACGTCGTATACGACACAATCATACCACAGGATCGCGATCGCGAGACCGCTGACTGCTTGCTTACGCGCGCGGCTCCGCTCTACCGCTGTACACTCGATCACTCGCAGAGCCGCGACCGTGAGGGAGTGAGTATTTCAGCAGCTCTTATTGCCTGCCTTCGTGATGCTCGGGGGCGGGATGCCCGCCGCCTTTGGCCGGATGGGCTGCGGGGGCGGGATGCCCGCCGCCTTTGGCCGGATGGGCCGCGGGAGCGGGATGCCCGCCGCGCTCGCCTCCGCCCGGCCGGGCCGCCGGATGCTCCGCAGGACGGGCTTCGGGACGCGAGCCGCCGGCCGGACCGCGCTCGCCGGGTCTGCCTGCGGGACCAGGCCTGGCCGCCGGACGCGCTGCGGGACGCTCGGCGGGACGTTCGCCCGGACGGCTATAAGCCGCGTGCATCGGGCGGCCATGGTTTTCCGAGAAGCGATTGGAGCGATCCAGGCTCGCCATGTGCTCGTGCTCGCGCTGGTCGCGGGTGAACTCGACGTGACGGTCGTGCTCGGCGATGCGCTCCTCGGCGCGCGGCCCGCGCACGATTCCTCCGGGACCGTTGAAGGCGTATCGCGGCCCGCCGACCACCACCACGGACCGGTCGGCGTACACGTGTCCGAAGCCCACGCCAACGGCGAGCACCGCGGTGTTGTACTCGAACACGCCGCCGGCCCAGCGGCCGCCGACGAACCCGACTCCGTAGTATCCGAAGCCGTAGTTCACGCCGCCGTAAAAGCCGATGTGCGGTCCCCAATATCCGGGATGCCAGCCATAAGCGCCTCCGGCGAAGCCCCAATAGCCCGGAGTCCACAACAGGCCGGGCGCGGGCGGCTGCACCCACACGCCGGGAACCCAGTAATATGCGTTGACCGGGTCGTAGGCCCAATATCCCGGCGTCCACAGATATCCCGGCGCCGGACACGGCGGCAGCGTGTAGACCGGCAGTATCGGCGGCGCGACGCTGATGATAATTCCGGCCGACGACACCGCCGGCGCCGCGATGGCGATCAGCACCACAAGCAATCCTCTTGAGAGATTTTTATTCATAATTCGGCACACTCCTCCCGTGCATTCCTTCCTTGATAACACGATTCCCATGCCGCAGTTCCGTGGCGCGGGGCCGGATGGAGCAGGTAAACTGGCTAGATTGACTGAAATTAATCAGCGCCGCCAGGATATTGTCGCGCGATTCGGCGAGCTGAAGATCGACGCGCTGCTGGTCTCCTGGCCGGCCAACGTGCGCTATCTTTCCAATTATTCGGGATCGAACGGCCTGGTGCTTCTGGCGCGCGGCGAGACGCATTTTTTCACCGATCCGCGCTATGGCCTCGAAGCGTCGGGAAATATCGACGCGCGGGTGCACGTCGTGCGCGGGGCGCTGCTCCCGGCCGCGGCGTCGATCGCCAGGCGCAAGAAATGGCGCAGGATCGGATTCGAGGCCGAAGCGCTGGTGTATGCCGACTTCGCCAAGCTAAAGGATGAACTGCCCCTCGGATTTACGCTGGTTCCCGTGGGGGCCGTCGTCGCGGAGCGGCGGATGATCAAGTCGGCCGAAGAAATCGAAAAAATCCGCCGCAGCGTGGACGCCAATTCGGAGGCTTTCTCGCGGACTTTGCGGCGCGTGAAGGCCGGCGCTCGCGAAAACGAGATCGCGGCGGAGTTGGAATTTCAGATGCGCGCGCTGGGCGCCGAAAAAGCATCGTTTGAGACCATCGTGGCCGTCGGCGACCGCTCGGCGCTGCCGCATTCGACCCCCAGCGGGCGTCGGCTGGAGAAAAATGAACTATTATTAATTGACATGGGCGCGAGCCTGGAGGGTTACGCGAGCGATATGACGCGCATGGCGTACGCGGGCACGCCGCCGCGGCGGATTCGCGAGATGTACGGTGCCGTGCTCGAAGCGCAACTGGCGGCGATCGATGCGGTTCGTCCCGGGGTGACCTCGAATAAAGTGGATGCGGCGGCGCGCGGGGTGCTCAAGAAACACGGGCTGGAGCGCGAGTTCATCCATTCGACCGGTCACGGTCTGGGACTGGAGATTCATGAGCCGCCGCGGATCGGGAAAAAGGACCAGACCAGGCTGCGGGCCGGAATGGCGATCACGATCGAGCCGGGAGCGTACATCGCCGGTTTGGGAGGGGTGCGGATCGAGGACACGGTGGTGGTGACCCCGGCAGGTTGCGAGATTCTGACGCCGACGCCCAAGGAACTGATCGCGTTATAGTATGGCGCCGATTTCCGGTCGTGCAAAATACCCAATGACTATAGAAGAAATCAAAGAGCTGATCCAGGTTTTCAACGACAGCGGAGTGGCGGAGCTGGAGGTGCAGCGGGGCGAGGATCGCCTGCGCCTGCGGCGCGCGAGCGTGCAGCAGGACTTCCTGGTCGCGCCGGCTCCGCAGACGATTTCCGCAGCGGCGCCGGCTGCCGCGCCGCAAGCTCCGCCGCTCGCGCATCCGCCGGTGGCTCCGGCGGCGACCGCGACCGCGACGGCCAAGGCTCCCGAGCCGGATTCGGGGCACGTGCTGGTAAAATCGCCCATCGTGGGAACGTATTATGAGGCGCCCGCGCCGGGCGCGCCGGCGTTCGTGAAGGTCGGCGATTCGGTTGAGCCCGGCCAGGTGCTGTGCATCATCGAGTCGATGAAGCTGATGAATGAGATCGAATCCGAGGTTGCGGGCGTGATCGCCTCCAAGCTGTGCGAAAACGGACGCCCGGTCGAATACGGAGAGGCGTTGTTCGCGATTCGTCCCCGATGAGCGCACAGGCGCCGGTCCGTTGTGCGCGTGTCGTAAATGGAAATGTTTGAAAAAATTCTCATCGCCAATCGCGGCGAGATCGCCCTGCGCGTCATCTGCGCGTGCAAGGACCTGGGAATCAAAACGGTCGCCGTGTATTCGGAGGCGGACCGTTACAGCCTGCATACTCGCTTTGCCGACGAAGCCATCTGCATCGGACCGGCCAAGAGCGCGCGCAGTTATCTGGACATCCCCTCGGTGATCAGTGCGGCGGAGATCACCAATGCCGACGCGGTGCATCCCGGGTACGGATTTCTTTCCGAGAACGCGGATTTCGCCGAGGTGTGCGAGACCAGCGGGCTGACGTTTATCGGTCCCAAACCGGACGTGATCCGCAGGATGGGGCTGAAGCAGATCGCGCGCGCGGCGATGGATGAGGCTGGCGTTCCGATTCTGCCGGGATCGAAGGGCATTTTAAAAAGCCTGGAAGAAGCGCAGGAGATCGCGGCGCAGATCGGACTTCCGGTGATGCTCAAAGCCGCGGCGGGCGGAGGCGGTCGCGGAATGCGCGTGGTGCGCGAGGAGCGCGAGCTCGGCCCGCTGCTGGCGCAGGCGCAGGCGGAAGCGGCCGCGGCGTTTTCCTGCGGCGATATGTACATGGAAAAGCTGGTGGAGAATCCGCGGCATATCGAGTTCCAGGTGCTGGGCGATCAGCACGGGACGGTCGAGATCTTCGGAGAGCGCGAATGCTCCATCCAGCGCCGGCACCAGAAACTGATCGAAGAAGCGCCGTCGGTGGCGGTGACTCCCGAGCTGCGCTGCCGCATTTCGGAGCGGCTCAAAAACGCACTCCAGGAGATCGGCTACACCAACGCCGGGACGGTCGAGTTTCTGATGGATTCCTCGGGCAATCTATATTTCATCGAGGTGAACGCGCGCATTCAGGTGGAACATCCAGTGACGGAGATGGTCACCGGGATCGACCTGGTGAAGAGCCAGATCCGCATCGCGGCGGGCGAGCGGATGGATCAGATCCTGCGCGAGCGCGTGACGATGCGCGGGCACGCCATCGAATGCCGCGTCAACGCCGAGCATCCCGAGACATTCACGCCCTCGCCGGGGCGCATCACCGGATTGAACCTGCCGGGAGGCGCGGGGATCCGCGTGGATACGGCCGCGTACCAGGATGGAGTGATCCCGCCGTATTACGATTCGCTGGTCGCCAAGCTGATCGCCTGGGGCAGCGATCGCGACGAAGCCATCGCGCGTATGCGCCGCGCGCTCGAAATGTTCGTAGTGGAGGGAATTTACACGTCGATTCCGCTGCACGAGCGCATTCTCTCGCACCCCGATTTTGTTGAAGGGAAGCTCGACACGGGTTTCCTGGGGAGAATCGGAGTGGGAGAGAAGCTGAAGTAAGGTTTCGGAAGGCGATCAGCGACAATGTGAACCGATCGTGAGCGCGGCCGTGTTTTTACACAGACACTCACGCGCGCGGCTCGGAATCGGAGCCACGAATGTGAGGGACTGGTGTTGGTGAGGCCGGGCGCCTGTTTGTGCTTTCCGCCTTCGCTCATTACAATTGGGGGTTACGATTTTTGTATGGGAGGCCGTTTTCGATGACCCGTTTCTTCACCCGCACCACGTTGTTGGCGGCGCTCGCGTTCGGCGCGTATGGAGCCGATATCTCGCCCAACAACTCTTTTCCCAATCCGTACACTACCGTCAATGATTTTTTCAAGCTGCCCGAGGGGCGCGCGTGGGGCTCGACCAGCGCGGTGGACGTCGATAAAGACGGCCACGTGTGGGTCGCCGAGCGCTGCGGCAAGAACGACTGCACCGGGTCAACCGTGGATCCGGTTCTCGAATTCGACGCGAAGACCGGAAAGCTGTTGCGCAGCTTCGGCTCGAACATGTTTTTATTTCCGCACGGCATCTGCGTGGACAAGCAGGGCAACGTGTGGGTGACCGACGGCCACGGCAACGGGAAGATCGGGCACGACGTGATCAAGTTCAGTCCCGACGGGCACGTGCTGATGACGCTCGGTAAACCGGGCGTGGCGGGCGATGGTGAGGATACGTTCAATGAGCCGAACGACGTGGCGATTGCGCCAAACGGCGACATTTTCGTCTCCGACGGGCACAATATCGGAAGCGGGAACGCGCGCGTGGTGAAGTTCACTAAGGACGGAAAATTCATCAAGCAGTGGGGCGGGCATGGATCGGGTCCGGGGCAATTCGAAGTGCCGCACGGGCTGGCGTTCGATTCGAAGGGTCGGCTGTTCGTGGCGGACCGCGGCAACAATCGCGTCCAGATTTTCGATCAGGATGGGAAGTTCATCGCGGAGTGGCACCAGTTCGGGCGACCCAGCGGGGTGTTCATCGACAAGAAAGACATGCTGTACGTGGCTGATTCGGAGTCGCAGGAAGTGAAGGCTCCGGCGAACCCGGCGCGGGGCAGAGCGGGGCGTGGCGGAAGAGCCGGACGGGGCGGCGGCGGGTTCGCCGATTACGGTTTAAATCCGGGGTTTGAGCGAGGCATCCGCATCGGCAGCGCGAAGGACGGGAAAGTGATCGCGTTTATTCCCGATCCGCAGAAGGCGGATGAGAACGGGCGGCGTCCGATCACCAGCGCGGCGGAAGGCGTGGCGGCGGATTCCAAGGGAAATGTTTACGGCGCCGAGGTCGGGCCGAGGGATGTGAAGAAGTACACCAAATCGAAGCAGTGATGCGCGTCAATAATTTTCCCAGACGCCGGGAGTGATCAGCTCGACCAGATGCTCATCGGGGTCGCGGAAATAGAGGCTGGAGCCGCCGCGGGGCCAATCGACGCGGCTTTCGATGCGGATGGCGCGGGCGGCGAGCTCGCGCTTGCACTCATCGAGCGATCCGGCGGAGATTTTGAAGGAGACGTGCATGCGCCCGGAAGCGTCGTGTGTGGGGATGGCGCCGCCGGGGGTTTCAAACGGCTTGAGGCGCGTGCCTTTCTTAAACAGCAGCAGGACGGCGTTGCCGGGGACGGCGAGGGCGCACAGCTCGTCATCGTCGAGCATGGATTTGAATCCGAAAAGCGACCGGTAGAAATCGGCCGAGCGGCGCACGTCCGCGACGTATAGGGCTGTTTCGACGATTCCGTTGGTCTTCAACACGTTTCCATGTTCGCGCATTTGTGGCGGATGACACCGCTCGCTGACGCGCGCGGCTCCGCTTACGCGCGCAGCGGAGCCGCGACGGTCACGGAGCGGTGCACCGCGAGTCACCTGAATCTGCGTGCTTCTGTGCCTGCATCGTCAGTGCGTCATCGCGTAAACGACGTAGTTGACGCCGATGCGGATGGCCAGGCCGGAGAATTTCTCCGGGTAATAGGGATCGTCGGCGTACTCCCAGGCGTCGCCCAGGTCCGAGTTGTAGGAGATGGCGACCATCACGCGGCCCTTGTCGTCATAGATGGCCTGCCAGTGCGCGCCGATCCCGGTCGGTCCATTCTTATGGCCCGCACCCAGGTGCGCCTGGCCGGGGACCTGGATTCGGTCGTTCAGATCGTAGACGGTATGAAAGATGGCGTCTTCATCTTTAATTTCCACGATGGGGCGCTCGGGGAAGACGAAATGGATGCGCTTGGCGAATTCGTTATATTCGTCGGTGCCGTGGAAATCGTCGGCCATGAAAAATCCGCCGCGCAGCAGGTATTCGCGCAGGATGCGGGCTTCCTCTTCGTTCAATCCCCACTCGCCCACCTGGACCGCGTAGAGCCAGGGCCAGTTGAACACGTCGTCTCCGTCTTCGAGCATAACGGGCTGCTCGGCGCTGCGGGTGTCGACGCGGGTGAGCCGGCTGAGCGCGCGCGAGAAGTGGCGGTCGGCGCGGGGATAATCCTGGGTCCACAGAGAAAGGCCCTGGCGCCAGTCGCCCTGAAATCTCGGGTAATAACCGTCCAACGGTCCGGGCGGGAACATCAGGCGCGCGAAGGCGAATTCGGCGCTGCGATTCCAATCCTCGGGCAGTTCGAAATTGTAGTATTCGACGCCGTGGTATTGACGAAAGGGACGCTGGAGAGCGAAGGCCGTGCTGACCAGGGCCAAGCCGATTGCGCACCGTCCCAATGCTTTCCCGCTCATCGCATGCGGTCCTGAATTCGAGAATAACATTGGAGCCGCGGCCGGTTCGTTGATCCGCTGCGCCGGGCGATCGTGTTAGGGTGAAGGCGAACCAATTCCATTCGAACAGGAGATTGAGGATGACCACTCGTGAGGTCGCGGATAAGGTGGTGCAGTTATGCTCGCAAAGTAAGTTCATGGAAGCTCTGGATCTGTACTCGCCGGATATCGTCAGCATCGAGGCAGGCGCGCCACCGGGACAATCGCGCGAAGTCAAGGGAATCGCGGCGGTTCGGGCCAAGGGCGAATGGTGGAGCACGAATCATGAGGTGCATTCGACCAAAGTGGAGGGTCCGCTGGTGGCGGGTCCTTATTTCACGGTGACTTACCGTATGGAGGCGACCTTCAAGCCGCAAAACCGGCGCTTCGTGATGGAAGAGGTTGCTGTTTACAAAGTAGTGGACGGCAAGATCGTGTACGAAGAATTTTTCTACAGCATGTAGACGTCAGTAATCCGGCAGCGCGAGCTTGTCCAACAGATCACGGCTGGCCACGATATCGGCGATCCAGTTGATCTTGAGCAGGCTCAGCACGCGATTGCGAAGCCACATCGAGCGCTTCGATTTGGGCGCGAAAAATCCGGCCAGGCTGAGCGCCATTTGCTGTTTGCGCATGACAAACGGCCCGAAAATTTCCTGGTAACGGGCGAACGCGGCGGCGTAATCGCCGGCGGAGCGATGGAGCTCGCCTGCGAGAAGGTACGCCGCGGTCATCGCCAGAGCCGACCCTTGCCCGGCGAGCAGGGAAACGCAGGACGCCGCGTCGCCGACCAGCGTGACGCGGCCCAGGCTCCAGGATGCGGGCATACGGATCTGGCTGACGCAATCGAAGTAGAGGTCGCCGGTTCGATCGAGCGCATCGAGAATTCGCGGGCACTCCCAGCCGCTTGCTCCGAATCGCTTGCGAAGCAGCGCTTTCTGAGAGTCGAGATCGCGCGCGACCTCGGGCGACGGAGCGGCGAAGGTGAACAGGAACAGGGTGCGATCGCCGCGCATGGCGAAGCGCGCCACCTGCTGGCCCACTTCCGTGTACATGACGTAGCTAAGCTCGTCGCGAGGACGATAGCCCGCGGTTTCGAACGCCGCGACCTGGATCCCGAGATATTTCTCGAATTGCGCCTCATCGCCGAACACGAGCTGGCGGACCCGCGAGTGCTGGCCATCGGCGCCGATCACCAGGTCGAAATCGCGCGCCGTTCCGCTCTCGAATGTGACGTGCGCGCAAGTCTGGTTTTGGTCGATGCTGAGGATGCTGTCGCCGAAGATGGTTTCGACTTTCGGTTCGATGGCGCGGAAGATGGTCGCCGCAAGATCGCCGCGGGCAAGGCTGATATAGCGGCCGTGGGTGACGCGCGCGAACGCGGCAGCGGGACATGCGGCGATGCGCTTTCCGGCGCGGTTCACTGCGACGAGCTCCTGGATCAGATAGCCTTCGCGTCGGATTTCAGGAAGAAGGCCCATCCGATCGCTGATTTCGAAGCCGGCGCCCCAGAAATCGATGATGTAGCCGCCGGTGCGCAGGGCCGGCGATTTGTCGACGAGCGTGGGTGTGAATCCGTAATGTGCCAGCCACCAGGCCAGAGTGGGTCCGGCGATGCCGGCGCCGGAAATCAGGACTTTCATTGTCGTCCCTGCATTATTGTTCCATGCCGCGAGCGGGAAGACGTTGCCAGTGATAGCATTTTCGTTATGAAACTTCGCGTTGCCTGGATTGCTCTGCTTGCAGTTTCCCTGCTCACTCCGGCTTTCGCCCAAAAGAAGCACGCCACCAAGGCCGCTGAGCCGGCGCCTGCTCCCGCGCCGCAGAAGATGGATGAGGAGTACACCAAGCTCATTCATCAGTATCTTCAGGACTCGCGGATCACCACGGAGCTGGTGGATCATATGCCGGCGTCGGATTCGGTTCCTTCGCCGTTGAAATTTTTCGGACGCATTCCCGGCACTCCCGGCGAGCTGACCTACGCGCATGACATCGAGCGCTATTACCAGGCGCTCGCCCAGGCATCCGGGCGGGCGAAATTCTGGAAGCTGGGGCAAAGCGAAGAGGGCCGCGACATGTTCGTGTTGGCGGTCTCCGACGAGCAGACCATCAAGGATCTGGATAAATACAAAGATATGCTCGCGTCGTTGGGCGATCCGCGCAAAACGACCGAGGCGCAGGCACAGCAGCTCATTCACACCGCCAAGCCGATTTACTGGATCACCAGCGGCATCCATTCCCCGGAAACCGGTGGTCCGGAAATGCTGATTGAGCTGGCGTATCGGCTAATGATCGAGGAAACTCCGTTCATCCAGGAAATCCGCAACCACGTGATCCTGCTGATCACGCCGGTGGTGGAAGTGGATGGCCGCGAAAAAGAAGTGGATACGTATTACTACGGAAAGAAAACCGGCAAGCAGCGGCCTCCGCTAATGTACTGGGGCAAATACGTTCAGCACGACAACAATCGCGACGGGATGGGCCAGTATTTGAAGCTGACGCAGAACATCACGCGCGGAGTGCTCGAATGGCACCCGACGGTTTTTCATGATCTGCACGAGGCGCAGTCGTATTTGTACGTTTCCACTGGCACGGGGCCGTACAACGTGTCGCTCGATCCGATCGCGATCGACGAATGGTGGCTGCTGGCCGAGACCGAGCTGATGGAGATGGCCAAGCGCGGCGTTCCGGGCGTGTTCACTTACGGCTATTACGATGGCTGGGTGCCGAATTATCTGTTCTGGATCGCGCTGACGCACAATTCATTCGGGCGGTTTTACGAAGTGCAGAGCTACGGTCCGGACGTCAACGAAAATCTGCGGCTTCAGCCCACGGCGACCAGCCGCGAGTGGTACCGGCCCAATCCCCCGCTTCCGTCGATTAAATGGGGACCGCGCAATAATACCAACATTCAGGAATCGGCGATGCTGTTCGCGCTGCACAAAGTCGCGCAGGATCACGAGCTGTATCTTCAGAATTACTGGCTGAAGAACCAGCGGTCGGTCGAAAAAGGCAGGGAGGGTCCGACGTTCGCGTGGGTGATTCCGGCCAATCAGCGGTCGAAAGAAAATGCGGCCGACATGGTGAACGAGCTGCGGCACCAGGGCGTGGAAGTAGATCGTGCGGACTCCGCGTTTCGGGCCGGCGCAGTGGATATCGCGGCAGGCGATTACATTGTCCGTGCCGACCAGCCGTATCGCACGCTGGCTGACATGTATTTCGCCGTGCAGAATTATCCGGTGTCCAATCCGCGGCCGTACGACGACACCGGCTGGACCATGCAGTTCATGCGCAACGTAACCCTGCATCCGGTGACGGACAAAAGCGTGCTCGATCATCCCATGACGCTGATTGCGTCGGATGCGAAGGCGCAGGGTGGGGTGGAAGGCTCGGGCGACACGCTGATCGTCGAAAACAATACTGACAATGCGCTGATGGCGTTCCGGTATCGCAACGCCGGCGTAAAGATGCTGGTAGCGGAGGACGATTTCAGCGCGGGCGGCCGGCAATTCCACGCGGGCGCGTTCATTATTCCGGAGGGAAACAACGCGCAGTTGAAATCCTCGCTTCAGGATCTGGGGATTTCGGCGGTTGCGCTCGCATCGTCGCCTTCGGTGAAATCGCATGAGATCGAATTGCCGCGCATCGGATACGTGCACTCTTGGCAGCGCACGCAGGATGAGGGCTGGGTGCGGGCGGCGCTCGACGATTACGGTGTGCCTTACAAATATTTCGCGGACACGCGGCTGCGCGACGGCAATCTGCGCTCGCAATACGACGTAATCGTGTATCCGCACGTCGGCGGAACGTCGCAATCGTATCTGACGGGGATTCCGAAAGTCGGGCCCGATCCGATTCCCTACCAGAAAACGGATCTGACGCCGAACCTGGGCGCGATCGATCAGGCCGACGATATTCGCGGCGGCATGGGCCTGGACGGGCTTGCGGAGCTGGCCAAGTTCGTCGAGGAAGGCGGCACGCTGATCACCGAGGGCTCGACTTCCGCTTTCGCCGTTGAATACGGATTGACTAACGGCGTCACTGTGGAGCATCCGGCGCAGTTTTTCGCGCGCGGATCGATCGTGCGCGGCGTGATCGCGGATCACGAAAGTCCCATCGCGTACGGATATGAACAAAAAGATCTGCCGGTTTATTTCAACCAGGACCCCGTGTTCAACGCGGCGGCCGGCGGTGGGTTTGGCGGATTTGGCGGGGGTGGTCGCGGCGGACCGGATGCGGCGGCGCCGAATATCACGCCCAATGCGCAGCCGATCCACATTTCTCCCTACGGCGATTCGACCGCGCAAGCTGAGGAGGGTCGCGGTGGGCGTGGAGGCGGGGGATTTGGCGGACGCGGTGGGCGTGGTGGTGGTGAGCAATTGCCGCCGCCGCGCATCGTGGTGAGCTTCCCGACCAATCCGGCGGATATGCTGCTAAGCGGAACGCTCGCGGGAGGGCAGGCGGTCGCGGGTCATCCGCTGGTGATCGATGCGCCTTACGGAAAGGGGCACGTGGTGCTGTTCGCGCTGCGTCCGTTCTGGCGCTGGCAGACCCAGGGAACGTTTTTCCTGGGCTTCAACGCGATTCTGAACTGGAATCATCTGGACGCGGGCAAGCCGGAAGGGCGCGGGCGGCGCGAGGGCGCGACTCAAAGACGGTGACGCGCAAGCTCGCGGAGTTCATTGCGGACGCGCGATTCGAGGAGATTCCGGTCGAAGACACGCGCCGGGCGGTTCTGGACTGGCTGGGGTCGGCGCTCGCGGGGTCGATCGAAGCGCCGGCAAAAATCGTGCAATGCCTGAATTTCGGGGCGTCGGAGGAAGCGACCGTGTTCAGTTCGCGGCGCGCTTCGGCCGCGGTCGCGGCTCTGAGGAACGGAGTCGCGTCGCATATTCTCGAATTCGACGACGTGCATAAGGGATCGACGCTGCACGCGGCGGCGCCGATTATTCCGGCCGCGCTGGCGGTCGGCGAGCGCGAGCACACGAGCGGGCGCGCTTTCCTGCTGGCGGTCGCGGTCGGGTACGAAGCCGCGTTTCGCATCGGCGAAGCGGTGAATCCGAGCCATTATCGCTTCTGGCATCCGACCGGCACAGTGGCGACGTTCGGCGCGGCGGCCGCGGCCGGATCGATTCTGCATCTGAATGCGGACCAGATGGTGAACGCGCTGGGGTCGGCTGGGACGCAGGCCGCGGGGCTGTGGGAGTTCAACGCCGACGGGACCATGAGCAAGCATCTGCATCCGGGGAAAGCGGCGTTCAACGGGATTTTATCGGCCGACCTGGCGCGGGCAGGATTTACCGGGGCGTCGCGGATCCTCGAAGGCAAACGCGGCTTCATCGCGGCGATGAGCGACGGCGCGCCCGTCTTCGATGCGGAGATTCGCGGATGGAAGATCGTTGAGAATTGTTATAAATTGCACTCCTGCTGCGGGCACACGCATACCGCGATCGATACCACGCTCGATTTGCGGCCGAAGATCGGCGACCGGAAAATCGCGGCGATCGAGATTGAATTGTACGGGCCGGGGTTCGAGATCGTGAAGGAGATGAATCCCAAAACGCCGTACCAGGCGAAGTTCAGCGTGGCGTATTGCGTCGCAGCGGCGCTCGAGGATGGCTGCGCGGGGTTAGAGCAGTTTTCCGCCGACAGAAGCGCAATACTCCGGAAAACGAGCGTTCGCGTGGCGGAGGATTTGACCGCGAAATATCCCGCGGCCTGGCCGGCGCGAGTGAAAATAACGCTTGACGATGGAACGGTGTTGAGCGGCGCGAGCGACTATCCGCGCGGCAATCCCGAAAATCCGGTTTCAACCGGCGAGCTGGAACGCAAATTCGTTTCGCTGGTCGAGCCGCGATTCGGGATGGAAAGGGCGCGGCGCGCGCTCGACGTGATTCATCGGCTGGAACAGGTCGAAGACATGGCCGCCGCGTTTTCGAATTTATGAGCGGACGATTTTTCGAGGATTTCGAGCCGGGGATGGTGCTTCGGCACGCGCTGGGGCGGACCATCACGCCGACCGACAACGCGTGGTTCACGCTGTTGACGGTCAACTCCAATCCAATTCATTTTGACGCGCATTATGCGGCGCAGACGGAGTTCGGCAGGCCGCTGGTGAATTCGACATTCACGCTCGCGCTGGTCACCGGGCTGTCGGTGAGTGACGTTTCGCAGAACGCGGTGAACCTGGGATGGGACGAGGTGCGGATGCCCGCGCCGGTGTTTGAAGGCGACACGATCTACGCGCAGACCGAGGTGTTGAAGTGCCGCGAGTCGAAGTCGCGTCCGAATATGGGACTGGTGGAGATCAAAACGCTCGGATTTAAGCAGGACGGAACCGTGGTGATCGAGTTCCGCCGGACCATCCTGGTTTACAAACGCGGCTGCGGGCCCCAGATGCCTGAGGTCAAGCCGCGATTGGACGCGAATAAACGCGAATAAGGAAACTTTTTTCGGCAGGCGTCGTACTACAGGTATGCGATTGAAGCGGCGGCTGATGCAGGCGCCGGGCTTCACGCTGATCACGGTGGTGACACTAGCGCTCGGGATTGGAGCGAACAGCGCGATTTTCAGCGTGATCGAGGGCGTGCTTCTGAAGCCGCTGCCGTATCCGCATCCAGGTGAGCTGATTTCGGTGAGTCACGCGGCTCCGGGGATTAATTTTCCGGACGCGGGCAGCTCTCCGTTCCTGTACTTCACTTATCGGGAAGAGGGGCGGACTTTCGCCAACTCGGGCGTCTGGAACGAAGACAGCGTGAGCGTAACCGGTCTGGCGGAGCCGGAACAGGTGGATGCGATCGATGTCACTTCGGAAGTTCTGCCCGCGCTCGGGGTGGCGCCGGCGCTGGGGCGATGGTTTTCGGCGAAGGACGATTCGCCCGGCAGTCCCAAGACGATGGTCCTGATGAACGGCTACTGGCGCGCCCGGTTCGGAGGCGACCGGAGCGTGGTCGGGCGGCGCGTAATAGTGGACGGCGAAGCGGTGGAAGTGATCGGCGTGATGCCGGAAGGCTTTCGTTTTCTTTCCGAGCATCCTTCGCTGATTTTGCCGCTGCAATTCGATCGGAGCAAAACTTTTCTGGGAAATTTCAGTTACCAGGGAATCGCGCGATTGAAGCCCGGCGTGACCATTGCGCAGGCGAGCGCGGATGTCGCACGCATGATCCCGCTGGCGCTGGAGAAGTTCCCGCCGTTTCCCGGCTATAGCAAGCAGATGTTTGCCGAGGCGCGCCTGGCGCCGAACCTGAAACCGCTGCGCGACAGCGTGGTGGGCGACATCGGCAAGGTGCTGTGGGTGCTGATGGGGACCATCGGGCTGGTGCTGCTGATCGCGTGCGCGAATGTGGCGAACCTGCTGCTGGTGCGCACGGAAGGACGCGAGCAGGAGCTCGCGATTCGCGCGGCGCTCGGCGCGGGATGGCGGCGCATCGCTGGCGAACTGCTCGCCGAAAGCTGCACGCTGGCGATTGCCGGCGGCGCGGTCGGATTGGGGCTCGCTTTTGCCGGCGTGCGAATGCTGATCGCGATGACGCCGGTGCAACTGCCACGGCTCGATGAAATTTCGATCGATGTTCCGGTGCTGTTGTTCACGCTTGCGGTTTCGCTGGTCGCGGGCCTGGTGTTCGGAATGATTCCGGTAATGAAGTACGCGCGGCGGCAGGTTGCGGGAGCGTTGCGCGGAGGCGGGCGGACGCTGAGCGCGAGCCGGGAGCGGCATCGTGCGCGGAACGTTCTCGCCATCGTGCAGATCGCGCTGGCGCTGGTGCTGCTGATCGGATCCGGGCTGATGCTCCGCACGTTTTCCGCGTTGCGGCGCGTAGATCCGGGTTTCAATCCGCGGGGAGTGCAAACTTTCCGCATCTCGATTCCGGAAACGCAGGCGCAGGACGCAACGGCGGCGATCCACATGGAGCAGGATATCCTTGACCGGATTTCGCAGATACCGGGCGTCACTTCCGCGGGAATCTCGACGGTGATCGCGATGGACGGGAATGGATGGCGCGATCCGATCTGGGCCGAAGAGCTTCCCCAGCCGGCGGGCCAGCTTCCGCCGCTTCGGCGATTTGTTTTTGTCTCGCCCGGCTTGATTGCGACCATGGGCAATCGATTGGTCGCGGGCCGCGATTTCACCTGGACCGACACCTACGGGCGGCGGCCCGTCGCAATGGTGTCCGAGAATCTGGCCCGGGCGTTTTGGGGTGATGCCTCGAAGGCGATCGGGAAGCGCATTCGCGAGAGCACCAGCAATCCCTGGCGTGAAATCGTGGGCGTGGTCAACGATCAATACCTGGATGGCGTGGATCACAAAGCGCCGGCTACGGCATTCTGGCCGCTGGTGCTGAATGATTTCGAGGGCAGCAAAGTCTCGCTGCGGCGCAGTGTAGACTACCTGGTGCGCAGCCCACGGACGGGGTCGCGCGGTTTCGTCGAGGACATGCAGCGCGCGGTGTGGTCGGTGAATCCGAACCTGCCCGTCGCGCAAGTTGAGACGCTCGAAGCAATCTACGACAAATCGATGGCGCGGACTTCGTTCACGCTGGTAATGCTGGCGATCGCCGGTGCGATGGCGATGCTGATCGGCCTCGTGGGAATTTACGGCGTGATCTCCTATTCGGTTTCGCAGCGCCGGCGCGAGATCGGGATTCGGATCGCCCTGGGCGCGCATAGCGGAGAGGTGACCGGCATG
>Ga0335077_10000960_pt1 | contig 33316 bp, 31 predicted proteins | sample Lox_Sample_31_FD_207151 | JGI IMG/M metagenome (GOLD analysis project Ga0335077, IMG submission 207151) | Soil microbial communities from Loxahatchee National Wildlife Refuge, Florida, United States - Lox_Sample_3.1 | ecosystem: Environmental > Terrestrial > Soil > Wetlands | place: USA... | reverse complement strand
ACCTGCGGATTGCGGATCTGCAGATCGGTATTCACGTCCTGAAAGCCGGGAATCGCGCGGATTCTCTCCTCCATGATCGGCGCCCAGTGGTACAGCTCGTCCAGATCGGCGTCCATCATGGTGAACTGGAACTGGCTCTTCGTGATCACGCCGCCGAGCCGGATGGTGGGCAGGTTCTGCAGGTAGACCTTCACTCCCGGCAGCACGGCGAGCTTGGGCCGCAGCTCCTGGATCACCTGATCGGCGTGCGGGCGCTGGCTTCGCGGCTTGAGGCGGATGAAGATGCGCCCGACGTTCATCTGCTGGCTGGAGCCGCCCACGCCGATAAAAGACATGGTCGCGTCCACGTTCGGGTCGGACCCGACGATCTTCGCCACGTCCTGCGCGGTGCGGTACATGGAGTCGAAAGACACGTCCTGCGCGGTTTCCGTGAAGCCGAAGAGCGAGCCTACGTCCTCGCTCGGCAGAAACCCCTTGGGCATGGAGACGAACAGGTAACCGGTCGCCGCCGTGACGAGCGCGAAGACCGCCATCGTCGATCCGGGAAACGCCAGCGTGAGCTTGAGCGTGCGATCGTAAGCATCGCGCATTGCGTCGAAAGCCGTTTCCGCCGCGCGGTACAGGCGCCCGTGGCGCTCGCCGCGCTCGGATCGCAGCCAGCGGCTGCACAGCATGGGGGTCAAGCTCAGGCTCACGAAGCCCGACACCAGGATCGCGGAGATGATGGTGACGGCGAACTCGTGCAGCAGCCGGCCCAACACCCCTCCCATGAAGAGCACGGGGATGAACACCGCGGCCAACGACAAGGTCATCGACAGGATGGTGAACGCGACCTGCCGAGAGCCTTCCAGGGTGGCCTGCATGGGGCTTGCGCCCAGTTCCAGATGGCGTGCGATGTTCTCCAGCATGACGATGGCGTCGTCGACGACGAACCCCACGCACAGGGTGAGCGCCAGCAGCGAGAGGTTGTCGAGGCTGTATCCGGCGAGATACATCACCGAGAAGGTGCCGATGATCGACATCGGCAGCGCCGCGGCCGGAATGATCGTGGCGGAGAGGTTGCGCAGGAACAGAAAGATGATCATCACCACGAGCGCCAGCGCGAGCAGCAGCGAGAATTCCACGTCGCGCACCGAGTCACGGATGGATTCGGAGCGGTCGTACAGGATGTCGATATTGATGCCCGCGGGAACCTGGGCCCGGAACTGGGGCAGCAGCCGCTTGATCGCGTCGACCACCTCGACGGTGTTGGTGCCGGGCTGGCGCTGGATCGCGAGCAAGATCGAGCGCTTGTCGTTGTACCAGGCCGCCACCTTGTCGGTCTGCACGCTGTCGATCGCCCGTCCCACGTCCTTGACCCGCACTGCTGCACCGTTGCGGTACGCGATGATGGCGTCCTGGAACGCCGCGGCGTTCATGAGCTGCCCGCTCGCCATCACGGACACGGCGCGGTTCGGGCCCCACAGGATCCCCGTGGGCAGGTTCACGTTGTGCTGCGAGAGCGCCTGCTCCACCTCGTCGATGCCGATGCTGCGCGCCGCCAGCGCCTTAGGATCGACCTGCACGTGCACGGCATACTTCTGCGCACCGTATACGATCACCTGGGCCACGCCGTCCACCGTCGAGATGCGCTGCGCCATGAGCGTCTCGGCATACTCGTCTACCGTGGACAGGGGCAGCGTGTCGGACGTGAGCGCCAGGTAGAAGATGGGCTGGTCGGCCGGGTTCACCTTCTTGAACGCCGGCGGCGCCGGCAGCGGCGGCATCTGCGGCAGCGCCTGAGTGATCGCCGTCTGCACGTCTTGGGCGGCGGCGTCCAGGCTGCGGTCGAGGACGAACTGCAGCGTGATCTGCGTGTTGCCCTGCGTGCTGGACGATGTCATCTGGTCCAGCCCCGCGATGGTGGAGAACTGCTTCTCGAGCGGTGTGGCGACCGCGGCAGCCATGGTTTCCGGGTTGGCGCCCGGAAGCTGGACGGTGACCTGCAAGGTGGGAAAGTCGACGTTCGGGAGCTGAGCCACGGGCAGTTGCCGATAGGCGATGATCCCGAAGGTCAGGATCCCGATCATGACCAGCAGCGTCATGACCGGGCGGCGGACGAAGATCTCGGACAGGTTCATTGCGACGGCGCCCCGCGCGGCCCGGTCAGCCAGCGCCGGGCGCCACTTTGGCGCCCGGCACCACACGCAGTTGCCCGCTGGTCACGACGGTCTCGCCCGGCTCCAGTCCCTTGGCCACGACCGTGTAGCTGCCCTCATTGCGGTCCACGACGATCTTGCGCACTTCGGCGGTCATGTCCGGCTTGACCACGAACACATACTGCCCGCTGGGCCCATTCTGGACCGCATCGGGCGGGATCACCACCGCATCGGGCTGCTCGCGCAGCGTGAGCGTCACCGAGACGAACTGCCCCGGCCAGAGCTGCCGGTCGCGGTTCGCGAACGTCGCGCGCAGCTTGATCGTCCCGGTCTGCATGTCCACGGCGTTGTCGATGAACGTGAGCTTGCCTGTGGGGCCCGGCCCGGTGGCCCCCTGCGGCGTGGCGCGAACCTCGAGATTGCCGCCGAGGCCGTAGCTGCGCAGCTGAGGCAGGTACTGCTCAGGGACCGAGAACGTCACATAGATCGGCTCCAGGCGATTGATCACCACCATCGAGATCGTATCGTTGGCTTTGACCGTGTTGCCGACCTGCAGCGTGACTCTTCCCGCACGCCCATCGAAGGGCGCGGAGATCTTGGTGTAGCTCAGCTGCACCCGTGCGCTCTCGACCGCGGCACGGTCCGCGACCACGGTGGCGGCGGCGGCTTCCTTGTTGGCCTTGGCTTGCGTATAGGCCTCCTCGGAGATGAACTTCTTGCTCAACAGATCCGCGTACCGCCGCTCGGTGGATTCCGCGTTGCTGAGCAGCGCTTCGTCTTTGGTCTGAGTGGCTTCGAGCTGCTTGAGCTGGGCCTCGAGAAAGCGCGGGTCCAGCTCGAACAGGAGCTGGCCTTTGGTGACATTCTGGCCGTCGCGCACGGCCACCGAGACGATCTCGCCGTCGATCCGGGACTTGACCGCCACGGTGTCGATCGCCTCGACGTTGCCGATGGCGCGCACGGTCAAAGGGACCGTCTTGCGCTCCACCTTGGCCACCACAACCGGTGCCGGGGGCGGTGCGCTCTTCTTGTTGGCGCTTGGACCCTCCTCGTGGGTGCAAGCAAGCAGCGACGCGGCGAGCAGGCACAAACTCACCAAACGAGGGAGAGCCACGCGGCGACCGGATCGGGCGGTCGCCATTCGTGCCGCTGAGTGCAAGACCCCGCTACGGTGACCCGACTGGTTCTGCGCAGACATATCGAACCGATAGAACGCGGCGGCGCGCGCTCGTCCCAGGGTTCCGGCGCGGCGGAACGTCTCGCCTCGCGAGCGCCTGGAGGATTCTACCGCCGGACCTGGAGCACCAGTTACGGGATGAGCCGTTCCAGGGCGAACAACTGCTCCGCCCGCTCGCGCTCCCGGATCAGGTGCGTGCGGCCGCCGTCCACCATCACCTCCGCGGCGCGCGGACGAGTATTGAGGTTGGAGCTGTAGCTCATTCCATATGCGCCCGCCGACAACACGGCGAGCAGATCGCCCTCCTCGATGGCGAGCTGCCGGTCGTGCCCGAGGAAGTCTGCGCTCTCGCACACCGGCCCGACGACTTCGTAGGACAGCGCGGGGGTACTACGCAGCGTCACCGGCTCGATCCGGTGGTAGGCACCATACAGCGCAGGGCGGACCAGATCGTTCATCGCAGCGTCGACGACGGCGAAGTTGCGCTCCGGTCCGTGCTTGAGGTATTGCACGCGGGTGATCAGTACGCCGGCATTGCCCACGAGCGCGCGCCCGTTCTCGACGATCAGACGCTGCGGCCGCGCCCCGAGCAGCTCGACCAGCGTCCGGACATACACGGCGGGCTCGGGCGGGGACTCGTCACGGTAACGTATCCCCAGTCCTCCCCCGACGTCGAGGTGCGCCAGATGGATTCCGGCGCGCTCCAGCTCGTCGATCAGGCCCAGGACTTTTTGGAGCGCTTCCACGAACGGCGCCATGTCCGTGATCTGCGAACCGATGTGGTAGTCGATGCCGGCCACTCGCACACCTGGCAACCGCGCGGCCTCGCGGTACAGGCGGAGCGCGTCGTCGAACGGGATGCCGAACTTGTTCTGCTTCAGCCCGGTCGAGATGTACGGGTGAGTCTTCGGATCCACGTCGGGGTTGACACGCAGGCTCACGGGTGCCGTCTTGCCTGCGTCGATCGCGATGCGGCTGATGCGCGCAAGCTCGCTCTGCGACTCCACGTTAAAGCAGAGGATTCCGGCCTCGAGCGCTTGGCGGATCTCACCGGCCGTCTTCCCTACGCCGGAGAACACCACCTTGCCGGGATCGCCGCCGGCGGCTATCACCCGCGCCAGCTCCCCGCCGGAGACGATGTCGAACCCGCTTCCCAGACGCGAGAACTCGTTCAGGACGGCGAGATTGGAGCTCGCCTTGACCCCGTAGCAGATCAGATGAGGCCGGGCGCCGAAGGCGCCATCGAACGCGTGGAAGCAGGACGCGAGTTCGGCGCGCGAGTACACATAGCATGGGGTGCCGAACTGCTCCGCCACGCGGGCGAGCCCGACGTCCTCGAGATAGAGCTCTCCATCGCGGGACGCGAGCGCGCGCGACGGAAAACGCTCCAAGGGACTAACCTGCGAAAGGGTCACGGCTGCTCCACCGACGCTTGAACCGCGCAGCGCCGGCGATTATTGCTTTGGCTGCGCCTCGGTCGGCGCGGGCTGCGGCGCACTCTGCGGCCGCTGCTGCGCCTGTTGCTGCGCTTGCTCCTGTTCTTTCTCGCGCTGGGTCCGTTCCTGCAACCGCTTCTCCCGCTCGGCCATCTCGCGCTGCTGCTGCGGCGTGGGGATATACAGAGGTCCCTTGATACCGCAGCCTCCCAAGCCGATCAGCGCGAGCAGCAAGACGGCGGCGCGCATGCGGGCACGCAGGGGAAAAAGTCTAGCATAGCGCTCCGCGCGCAACCGGCGATGGAACCAAAGCGAAGAACACAAACGCGAGACGATGGGCTGGCACCACACCGATCCAGCCTCGTGGGACGGCTTACAACGCCATATAGTGCTGGCCCATGGCATTCAGCTCTGCCCTCGCCGTTGCGTATTCCGGACACAGGCGCCCCACGATGCGCCAGAAGCGGATCGAATGGTTCATCTCTTTGAGATGCGCCAGCTCATGGGCGACGACGTAGTCGACCACATCGGGGGCTGCCTGCATCAGTCGCCAGTTGAGCCGGACGCGCCGGCTCGCGCTGCAGCTGCCCCAGCGAGTCTGCGCATCGGAGAGAAAGACTCGCGGCGGCTCGATGCCGAGCTGGCGGCTGTAGTGCTCCACCCGGCGCTCGAAGTGGGTCTGAGCGTGGCGGCGGTACCACTTGACGACCGCCGCCCGGACCGTCTCGCGCTGGTGCGGAGCGGGCATGGACAGCGCCAACCGGTTGTCGTCGGCAAGCGCAACCAGCATGATGGGCGCGTCCTCCAAGTGCAGCTGCAGCTGCCGTCCCAAGAAGTCGATCAGCTCGCCCGCTTGCCACGATCGCTGCCTGGGCCTGTGCGCTTCCCAGGCATCCAGCTTGCGCATGATCCAGGAAGCGGAGTCCTGCAGAAAGCGCGCGATGTAGCGCTCGGAAGTGCGCCAGGGGACGCTCACCGTGAGGCCACGCTCGTCGACGCTGAGCACAGCGCGGCGCCGGTTGGCGCTACGCTTGAGCTGGAAGTCGATCTCCCGCTCGCCCAGCCGCACGCGGCGGGCCTCATTGATCACCGCCGGCTCGCCGAACAGCCCTAGCTGCTGCGCGGGTCGGGCAGCCGAGCCACTTCGCTTTCGATCCAGTCCTGTGCTCTCCTGTTCAGTTCCTCGGGCTTGCTGCCCGCGGGGTCGATGGGCTCGCCGATGCTGACCGTGACGCGCCCGGGACGCTTCAGGAAGGCGTTCTTGCCCCATAGCAATCCCGCGTTGTGCGCGATCGGGACCACGGGCACGCCGGTTTGCACTGCAAGCCACGCTCCTCCCACATGGTACCTGCCGCGCTCGCCGGGCCGCAGGCGTGTGCCCTCGGGAAAGATGATAATCCAGAAGCCTTTGCGCAAACGGTCGCCGCCCTGCTCCAGGGTCTGTTTGAGCGCCTGAATGCCGGCGCTTCGATCGATGGCGATCGGGCTCATCATGGCGAGCCCCCACCCGAAGAAGGGCACCCGCAGCAGCGACTTGCGCAGGACCCACACCTGCGGCGGCAGAAACACCTGGAATGCGAGCGTCTCCCATGCCGATTGGTGCTTGGCGAGCGCGATGCTGGGCCGGTCCGGCAAGCGCTCCAGGCCCCACACCTGGTAGCGCACCCCGCAGATCGCGCTCGCGAGCCAGACCACCGCACGCGACCAGAGCGTGATCACGCGATAGCGCGTCATCGGCGGGAACGGAAAGGTAAGCAGCGAAACGAAGGACCAGACGACGGTCAGCAAAACCTGCAGCAGGCAGAAGAGCGCAGAGCGCAAGACCAGTACGATCCCGCTCATGCAATCATGGCTCTCACCGCCGCGGCGAGGTCGTCATAGACTTGCGTGTCGTCGGGCAGGCCTCCGGCTGCCTTCGTCTTGGCCCCCTTGCCGGTCAGCACCAGGACGGGCTGCGCACCGGCCGCGGCGGAAGCTTGCATGTCTCGCAGCGAATCGCCGATGCTCGGAATTCCGGCGAGGCTGGTATTGAAGCGCCGTGCGATATCGTCGAACATACCGGGCTTGGGCTTGCGGCAGGAGCAGTTCGCCTCCGCCGGGTGCGGGCAGTAGAACAGCGCGTCGATGCGCCCCCCCACCTGCGCCAGCGCGGTGTACATCTTGTCGTTGATCGCGTTGAGCGTAGCCATGTCGAACAGCCCACGCCCGATCCCGGATTGGTTGGAGGCCACCACCACCCGATAGCCGGCCTGGGTCAGCCTGGCGATGGCCTGCAGGCTCCCCGGGATCGGCCTCCACTCCTCGGGGGTCTTGATGAACTGATCGCTGTCTTCGTTGATGACGCCGTCGCGATCGAGGATTACCAGTTTCATGCTCTGCTGTGGTCAACGAATCGCACCGCGACAGATGTTACAGGACGGCGTGCGCCTTGGGCAGTACTGACCGGGCGTCGGCTGGGCGGCAGACGACGGGGGCGCGTGGGTGTCGACGCTTCGACTCGGAGCTCGCCCAGGTAGAGCGCGTTGCCGCGTCCGCGCCGCCCCCTCCGAGCCGAGCGCGACCGCGTCTGGAATGAAATCTGCTGCGCACCTAGCGACGGCATCTCCGTTGTAAACGGATTGTCAAGACCAGATGAGCGTAAACGGCGATCTCAAAGCCAGCCTGCTACTCGAAGACTTCAACCAGCAGCTCGCTGACGCCGACGTCCGATATCAATTCGCCGGAGGCAACCACGCCTTCACCATCCGCCTCGGCGGTGCGACGTGGCAGGTGGATTTTCCCGAGCGCGTGCTGCTGGAGCATGCCATCCGGGACCTGGAGAAGGTGGTCCCCAAGATCATCCAGCACCTCCTCTCGGACGCAAAGCCGCGGCGCATCCAGGTGAGCGACTGCGGTACCGGCTCCCTAGCCGCGGTCTGATCGTTCCGAAAGTCTCCCCGCGCGACCCGGGTCCCGGGCATACGCACGCTACGCCCGTCTCACACCGGCAGCTCAAGGCTCGGGATCCGCGGCGAGCAATCGCGACGAGCCTCCCTATGCGGCGCGCATGAGACCCGTGCAGGGTCCCGTTGCGGTCCATTCGCGGTCTTCCTACGGAGGCGCCCGGCTGACCGCTCGGACTCGAACGCGGCGCTTCGCCCAGCCAGCAGGTCCTCGTTCAGGTCTTGGGCGGGCATGCGCGAGTAAGTAACCGCTAACCCGGACGCGCCCAGAGGATGACAGGAGACTAAGACGACCTCGACTCGGGGCCCCATGTGGAGGGCACGGTGCTCAACCGGACAGTCGGACGAGAGCTACACTAGGCGGGCTCCGGTGCATTCGGCGCGGCGTTGCTTCCTATCGGCACGACACCGGGGTACGGGCGTCCGGGCCGGTGCGCCATCGGCCCGAGGCGTCGAATCGAGTTTGCTACAATCCGATCCAACCATTACCCTGCGCCATGACTCTTCCCTTGCTGCAAGCCCCGCGCGGAAGGCTTCTCGAGCCGCAGCGGCAGATCCTCCAGGCCCACACTGCCATCGAGCACTGGCTACGCAATCAATGGCTGGAGCGCACCGCGCCCTTCTATGCGTCCGTTGACTTGCGCAACAGCGGCTTCAAGCTGGCGCCGGTGGACACCAACTTGTTCCCGGGCGGGTTCAACAATCTGAACCCCGACTTCCTGCCGCTGTGCGTGCAGGCGGCCATGACCGCGCTGGAGAAGGTGTGTCCCGACGCACGCGGCACGCTGCTCATCCCGGAGAGTCACACTCGGAACACGTTCTATCTGCAGAACGTCGCCGTGCTGCGGGACATCCTGCGGCGGGCGGGCATGCGCGTGAGGATCGGAACGCTGATCCCGGAGATCACCGCTCCGACCGACGTCGCGCTGCCCGACGGCGGCAAGCTCGTGCTCGAGCCGTTGGTGCGCAAGGGCAACCGCATCGGCGTGGAAGGTTTCGACCCCTGTGTCGTGCTGCTGAACAACGATCTTTCCGCAGGCGTCCCCGCGGTGCTCGAGAACCTGGAGCAGCCGGTCATCCCCCCGCTGCACGCGGGCTGGGCGACGCGGCTCAAGTCCAATCACTTCGCGGCCTACGATCAAGTCGCCAGCGAGGCCGCTGCGGTGATCGGCATGGACCCGTGGCTCATCGTCCCCTATTTCGCGAGCTGCGGCGAGATCAACTTCCAGGAGCGTCAAGGCGAAGAATGCCTGGCCGGCCACGTGGAGGGGATCCTCGCCCGCGTGCGCCAGAAATACCGAGAGCACAAGATCGATCTGGACCCCTTCGTGATCGTGAAAGCCGACGCCGGCACCTACGGGATGGGTGTCATGAGCGTCAAGGATCCCTCGGAGGTGCGCGACCTGAACCGCAAGCAGCGCACCAAGATGGCGGTGGTCAAGGAAGGCCTGCAGGTGACGCGCGTGCTGGTGCAGGAGGGTGTGTACACGTTCGAGACCGTCAACGACGCGTTCGCCGAGCCGGTGATCTACATGATCGACCACTTCGTGGTGGGCGGCTTCTACCGGGTGCACACCACCCGCGGCCGAGACGAGAACCTCAATGCGCCTGGCATGCAGTTCGTGCCGCTCGCGTTCGAGGACACATGCCTGCTGCCGGAGCTGGAAGGCAGCCCCGACTGCGCCGCGAACCAGTTCTATGCTTATGGCGTGGTGGCGCGGCTTGCGTTGCTCGCCGCTGCGGTCGAGCTGGAGCACATGGCCGACGCGCAGGCGACGCAGGCCCGGCGCATGGCTGCGACGGCTTGACAGAGCAGGCGCCGCCCTCGGGGCTGGACCGCAGCTCGTGACGGGTGACCAATCGCCGTTGCCGGGCCTGCGCGGTCAGCGGCCCGCAGCACGCGGCGCGAATCGCGCACCATGAAGCTCGCCTTCGTTCTCGACCCGCTCGAAGACATCAAGACCTACAAGGACTCCTCCTTCGCGATGATGGAGGAGGCGGCCAGGCGCGGGCACGCGCTGTACGTGATGCACCAGGAGGATATCCTGTGCCGCGACGGGCGGGTCGAGGCGCTGGCGGCCGAGATCCGGCTGACCGGCGCGAGTGAAGCGTGGTACGCGCTCGGAGAACGCAAGGCGGCGCCGCTGCAGGCCTTCGATGCAGTGCTCATGCGCAAGGACCCGCCGTTCGACATGGAGTACGTCTACAGCACCTATCTGCTGGGCTTGGCCGAGGCGCAGGGAGCACGCATCATCAACCGCCCGGGCAGCCTGCGCGAGTACAACGAGAAGTTCTCGATCACCCGCTTCACGCAGTTCACCGTCCCCACGCTGGTCACGCGCTTGGAGCGCGAGATCCGCGCCTTCCTGCAGACCCAGGGCGACATCGTACTCAAGCCGTTGGACGGGATGGGAGGCGCATCGGTGTTCCGGCTGCACCGCCAGGACCCCAACGTCGGGGTGGTGATCGAGACGCTCACCCACTACGGGCGCCGCACCGTCATGGCCCAGCGCTACATCCCGGAGATCGTCAACGGCGATAAGCGGGTCATCGTCATCGACGGCAAGCCGATTCCGTTCGCGCTCGCGCGCATCCCGAAGCCCGGTGAGACGCGCGGGAACCTGGCGGCGGGTGCGCGCGGCGTGGCTCAGCCGCTTTCGCAGCGCGACCGGGAGATCGCCGAAGCGGTGGGCGCAGCGCTCGTCGCCGATGGATTGTTGCTCATCGGCCTCGACGTGATCGGCGACTACCTGACCGAGATCAACGTGACCAGCCCCACGGGCATGCGCGAGATCATGGACCAGACCGGCTTCGACGTCGCCGGCACGATGATCGACGCTGTGGAGACGTACGCCAACGCACAGAGGTGAGAGCAAGCAGGCAAGGGCCCGGGTCGTCTGTCGGGCCCTGCGCTTTCACTCTTCACCCTTCGCTCTTCACCCTTCCCCCTCGACCTTTCGCTCCTCCCGCTTCACGCCGCTTCCAGCGTAAAATCCCGCCTTCGGTCGCAAACTCGATGGTAGGAATACTCATCATCGCCCACGGCACGCTGGGTGAGAGCTTGATCCGCTGCGCGAGCCATGTGCTTGGCGCCGGCCCCTCGCAGCTGATGCAGATCGGCGTGACGGTGCGCGACGACCCCCAGCAGATCCTCCAGCAGGCGATCGAGATGGTGAATGAACTCGATCAGGGCCAGGGAGTGCTGGTGCTGTCCGATCTGTATGGGGCGACCCCATCGAACCTCGCCTGCAAGCTGCTCGTGCCCGGACGCGTCGAGGGGGTTGCCGGCGTGAACCTGCCGATGCTGGTGCGCGCGCTCACCTACCGCAACGACCCGCTGCGGGTGGTCGTGAGCAAGGCGATGTCCGGCGGCGTAGAGGGGGTGGTCCAGATGCCCGCGGTTGTCGGCCATGCAGCAACGGGAAGTTGAGATCGTCAACAAGCTGGGGCTGCACGCGCGTGCCTCGGCCAAGCTCACTCAGCTCGCAGGCAAGTATCAGTGCGAGGTCTGGCTCGCCCGCAACGGCCGCCGCGTCAATGCCAAGAGCATCATGGGCGTGATGATGCTCGCCGCGGCGAAGGGCACGACGATCGTGGTCGAAACCAGCGGGCCGGACGAAGAGGAGGCGATGCAGGCGCTGCTGGAGCTGATCCAGCAGAAGTTCGGAGAGTCCGAGTGAAGGCGCGAACGCGGTGGCCGCTCGTCGCCTAGCGCGCCCGGCCGGCCGGCCGCTGGCGGCAAACTCTCCTGCGTTCGTCGGTCCGTCGCGTCCGTTACCGATCCACCCCTAGATGTCTTTCACCATCCACGGCATCGGCGTCTCCGGCGGCATCGCCATCGGGCACGCACACCTGCTGAGCCACGCGCAGCTCGAGGTCGAGCACTACACCGTCGAGGAGTCGGAGGTCGCCGGCGAGGCCGCTCGCTTCGACGCGGCGATCGCCAGCGCCCGCGCGGAGCTGGAGGCCCTGGCCGAGCATATCCCGGTCAATGCCCCGCCCGAGTTCGAGGGGTTTCTGAACCTGCACCTGATGATCTTGGACGACGCCACGCTGTCGGAGGCGCCGCGCACGCTCATCGCTTCGGAGAGATGCAACGCGGAGTGGGCGGTGTCCCAGCAAGCCGAGGCGCTGATCGAGCAGTTCGACCGCATCGAGGACGAGTACCTGCGCGAGCGCAAATCCGATGTTCTGCAGGTGGTGGACCGGGTGCTGAAGGCGCTGGTGGGCCAGCCGCGGCAGATCCCGGCGCCACGGCACCGGGAGGAAGACAGCATTCTGGTGGCGCACGACCTGTCACCGGCCGACGTGATCCTGTTCAAGCAGCACCACTACGCCAGCTTCGTCACCGACCTCGGTGGAGCGACCTCGCATACCGCGATCCTCGCGCGCAGCCTGAACATCCCTTCCATCGTCGCCTTGCACCACGCGCGCTCGCTGATCCGCGAGAACGAGCTGCTGATCGTGGACGGCAGCAGCGGGGTGGTGATCGTAAACCCGGACCAGTACGTGCTGGCCGAGTTCAAGCTGCGCCAGGAGCAATGGCTGCTGGAGCGGCAGAAGCTCAAACGCCTGAAGACCACGCGGGCTGCCACGCTCGACGGCACGCGCATCGAGCTGCACGCCAACATCGAGCTGCCCGATGACGTGTATCAGGCGAAGGAGAATGCAGCCGCCGGCATCGGGCTGTTCCGCAGCGAGTTTCTGTTCCTGAATCGGGACGAGCTGCCCTCCGAGGACGAGCAGTTCGAGGGCTACCGCAAGGTCGCCATGGAGATGCGCGGGCTGCCGGTGACGGTGCGGACGCTGGACCTGGGGGCCGACAAGCACCCCAACGGCGCGGAGCGCGTGGCGCCGAATCCGGCGCTAGGGCTGCGTGCGATCCGCTTGTGCCTGGCCGAGCCGCAGATGTTCTACCGGCAACTGCGTGCCATCTTGCGGGCTTCGCACTACGGCAACATTCGGATCCTCATCCCGATGCTGTCGACGGCGCACGAGCTGAAGCAGACCCTGCATCTGTTGCAGGAGGCCAAGAACGGCCTGGACGCGGACGGCACCCCCTATGACCGCGACATCAAAGTCGGGGGCATGATCGAGATTCCGGCTGCCGCGCTGTCGCTCAACACGTTCCTGCGCAAGCTCCATTTCGTCTCCATCGGCACCAACGACCTGATCCAGTACACGCTGGCGATCGACCGGACCGACGACGCGGTGGCTCATCTGTACGATCCGCTGCACCCCGCGGTGCTGCAGTTGGTGGCGCACATCATCCGCGGGGCCACCAAGGCGGGCGTGCCGGTGGCCGTGTGCGGCGAGATGGCCGGCGACCCCCGGTTGACGCGTGTTCTGCTCGGCTTCGGGCTGCGTCAGTTTTCCATGCACCCCGCGCATCTGCTGACGGTCAAGCAGCAGGTGCTCAAATCCGAGCTGAGCGAGGTGAAGCAGCTTGCGAACCGGATGCTGCGCACCGACGATCCGGACAAGCTGCGCGTGCTCCTCGAGAGGATGAACGCGTGACCGCTGCGGGCCGTCTTGCGCCCGCGCTGCGTCCGCGACGGCGAGTGGAGTGCACTCGCGAGAGGCCCCGATGCGAATCGACAGCGAGCAGCTCGCCCAACATCTGAGCCGCGGCTTGCGCGGGCTGTACACGATCTACGGCGAGGAGACCCTGCTCGCTCTGGAGGCCGCGGACCGGCTGCGCAAGCGCGGGCACGAGCAGGGCTACACCGACCGCCAAGTCCTGACGGCGGAGCCCGGATTCGACTGGGCGCAGCTCGCCACGCTCGGAAACAGTCTGTCTCTGTTCGCGGCGAAGCGGATGCTCGAGCTGCGCATTCCCAACGGCAAGCCCGGCAACGACGGTGCCGAGGCGCTCCGAAAATATGCCGCCGCGCTACCTCCGGACACCATCACGCTGGTGCAGCTCCCTAAGCTGGACCGCACGCAGCTCACCAGCGCGTGGTTCGAAGCGCTCGACGGCGCCGGGCTCGTCGTCGCCGCCAACGCCGTCACCGTGGCGCGCCTGCCGCAATGGCTTGCCGGCCGGCTCGCGCAACAGGGCCAGCAAGCGGATGCGCAGACTTTGGAGTTTCTCGTCGGGCGGGTCGAAGGCAACCTGCTCGCGGCGCACCAGGAGATCCAGAAGCTGGCGCTGCTGTTCCCTCCCGGCCCGCTCGAGCGGCAGCAGGTGGAGCATGCTGTGCTCGACGTTGCGCGCTACGACGTATTCCAGCTCGGTGAGACGCTGCTGGCCGGGGACGCGACGCGCTTCGTGCGTGTGCTCGAGGGACTGCTGGATGAGGGTGTGGCAGCGCCGCTGGTGCTATGGGCGATCGCGGAGGAGGCGCGCGCGCTGCTGCATGTGCTGCACGGGCAGGCACGGGGACGTCCGCTGCCGCAACTGCTGCGCGAGGCGCGCGTCTGGGGTGCGCGAGCTCAACTGCTGCCGCGGGCGCTGCGCCGGTTCACCTCGTCGGAGCTGGAAGACGTGCTGCTTGCTGCGGCACAGGTCGACCGCATGATCAAGGGACTCGCCAAGGGCGACGTCGGGGACGAGCTGCGCGAGCTCGGGCTGCGCCTGGCGCGCGCGGGCAGCCGCGCGGAGAATCGCGGTAGAATCCCCGCCTGACCTTAGCCCGGATATTTCATGAAGACGCCCCCAAATATGGCGAGGTCCTCGACGCATGGGGCCTACGGTAAATTCGAGGCGGGTACGATTTGTCCCGCCGGGCTACTCGGGTGCTGGCGGTCGATTTCCGGCCATTTGCGGCATGCCCCTCTTGCCAATAGTCGTGGCTATTGGCTGCGCGGGTCGAGCCGCAACTGGCTCGGAACTCGCCTCGCCATCATCCCGAGTCCCTCATGAAATATCCGGGTTAGCTCAGCTGCGAGATGGACATCCAGTCGTACATGCACCGCGTGGGACGCGAAGCCCGCAAGGCCTCTCGGGCGCTGGCCAAAGCCGAGACGGTGGCCAAAGACAGGGCCTTGCTCGCGATCGCCGCCGCCATCGAGCGCGACACGCAGCTGCTGCTGGAGGCCAACCGCAAGGATCTGGACGCCGCGCGGGCCAAGGGATTGGCGACGTCTCTCCTGGATCGCCTCACCGTGACGCGGGAAAGCGCCGCCGGCATGGCCGAGGGCCTGCGGCAAATCGCGCAGCTGCGCGATCCCGTCGGCGAGATCACGGATCTCAACTACCGCCCCTCCGGCATTCAGGTCGGCCGCATGCGCGTACCGCTGGGCGTGGTGGCCATCATCTACGAAGCGCGCCCCAACGTCACCGCCGACGCCGCGGGCCTATGCCTCAAATCCGGCAACGCAGCGATTCTGCGCGGCGGGTCGGAGGCAATCCATTCGAACCAGGCGATCGCTGCGTGCGTGCACGAGGGGTTGCGCGCCGCCGGCCTGCCGGAAAGCGGCGTGCAGGTGATCGAGACCACCGACCGCGCCGCCGTGGGCGAGCTCGTCACGATGAAGGAATACGTGGACATCATCGTGCCGCGTGGCGGCAAGGGGCTGATCGAGCGCGTGTCGGCGGAGTCGCGCATCCCGGTCCTGAAGCACCTCGACGGCGTGTGCCATGTCTACATCGACGCCCGCGCCGACCTGGACAAGGCGATCCGCATCGCCGACAACGCCAAGACCCAACGCTACGGGACCTGCAACACGATGGAAACGCTGCTCGTGCATCGGGACGTGGCAGCACAGGTGCTGCCGCCGTTGTGCGAGATCTTCCTGGGCAAGAGTGTCGAGCTGCGCGGCGATGAGAGAGCGCGGAACATCGTCCCGCAGATGAAAGAGGCCACCGAGCAGGACTGGTACACGGAGTACCTCGCGCCCATCCTCGCGATCCGGATCGTGGAGAGCCTGGACCAAGCCATCGAGCATATCGCCGTGTACGGCTCGCAGCACACGGACGCGATCGTCACGGAAGACTACTCCCACGCTCGGCGGTTCCTGCGCGAGGTCGACTCCAGCTCCGTGCTGGTGAACGCGTCGACGCGTTTCGCGGACGGCTTCGAGTACGGCCTGGGGGCCGAGATCGGCATCTCCACCGACAAGCTGCACGCACGCGGACCGGTCGGATTGGAGGGTCTCACGTCACAGAAATTCGTTGTGCTCGGCGACGGACAGGTCCGTCGGTAACGCACAGTGCCGGCGCACGCGCCGGACAGCGTCGTGTTCCTTGCGGTTCAACCAAGCTCGCTTAAGCGCAGGACAACCATGGGCAGCGTGATCGAGGTCAAGGTCCCCGACATCGGCGACTTCAAGGATATCCCCATCATCGAAGTGCTGGTCAAGCCGGGCGATCGGATCAAGAAAGAAGACTCGCTGGTCACGCTGGAGTCGGACAAGGCCACGATGGAGGTGCCTGCTCCCGAGGCGGGTGTGATCAAGGAGCTCAAGGTCAAGCTCGGAGACAAAGTGTCAGAGGGCAGCGTCCTCGTGCTGCTCGAAGCGGCGGACGCGAGCGCAACGCTCGCAGCGGGGACGAGCGCCCCGAAGGCCGAGGCGCGCGGGCCGGCCGTGCCGACTCAGGCGCCGACGCCGGCCACACCTGCGCGCGCGAGCGCGCAGGGCCCGAAAGGCGATGTTCACGCCGAGGTCATGGTCCTGGGCTCCGGGCCGGGCGGCTACACGGCCGCGTTCCGTGCAGCGGACCTGGGCAAGCACGTGGTTCTGGTCGAGCGCTACGCGACGCTCGGCGGCGTGTGCTTGAACGTCGGCTGTATCCCGTCCAAGGCGCTGCTGCACGCCGCGCGCGTGGTGACGGAAGCGCAGGAGATGTCCCACTTCGGTCTCAAGTTCGACCGGCCCAAGATCGACCTGGACGCGCTGCGGGGCTGGAAAGACAGCGTAGTGGCCCGCCTGACCCGGGGGCTGGGTACCCTGGCGAAACAACGCAAGGTGCAGGTGGTCACCGGGAAGGCTCGGTTCACTGGGCCGCGCCTGGTAGAGGTCGACACGGCGGAGGGCAAGAAGACCGTCTCTTTCGATTACTGCATCATCGCTGCGGGCTCCCAATCGGCCAAGATCCCAGGCTTTCCCTACGAGGATCCGCGGCTGATGGACTCCACCAGCGCGCTCGAGCTGCGTGAGATCCCGAAGCGGCTGCTGATCATCGGCGGTGGCATCATCGGGTTGGAAATGGCGACGGTGTACGAGGCCCTCGGCTCCAAGATCACGGTGGTGGAGTTGCTCGACGGACTCATTCCCGGTGCCGACCGCGACTTGATTCGGCCGCTGCACAACCGCATCGTCAAACGCTACGAAGGCATTCACCTCAAGACCAAGGTGACCCGGATCGAGGCCGGCAATGAAGGGTTGCGCGCGAGCTTCGAAGGCGAAAACGCGCCCGCCCCGCAGGTCTACGACGGCGTCCTGCTCTCGGTGGGCCGGCGCCCCAATGGCAAAGCGATTCAAGCAGAGGCCGCGGGGGTGACCGTCAACGAGCGCGGATACATCCCCGTGGATCGACAGATGCGGACGAACGTGCCGCACCTCTTCGCCATCGGCGACATCGTCGGGGAACCCATGCTGGCGCACAAAGCCACCCACGAGGGTAAGCTGGCGGCGGAAGTGATCGCGGGCCACAAGACGGCCTTCGACGCCCGCACCATCCCATCGGTCGCGTACACGGACCCGGAGGTCGCCTGGATGGGACTCACCGAGACCCTCGCCAAGGCCCAAGGCGTGGAGTATGAGAAGGCGGTGTTCCCCTGGTCCGCCAGCGGGCGGGCGCTCGCGACGGCGCGCGACGAGGGGATGACCAAGCTCCTGTTCGAAAAGGGGTCGCGGCGGCTGCTGGGCGCGGCCATCGTCGGCCCGAACGCAGGGGAGCTGATCGCCGAGACGGTGCTGGGTCTCGAGATGGGCGCCGATGCGGACGATATCGGACTCACCATCCATCCTCACCCGACGTTGTCCGAGACGGTGTTCTTCTCCGCCGAGGTCGCAGCCGGCAGCATCACGGATCTGTACCTGCCGAAGAGATAGACGAAATCGATGACCGAGGCGCCGAGGACGCGCAGGCACGTGAACGGCGATCCGTGGCTGCCACCGGCCTCGCCCGCTTGAGACGGCGCGCTCGCCCTCTTCAACGCGACCGCCACGCCAGCCATGTCCGACTTGTTCCAAGCCCTGGTCACCCCGCCGGAGTCGCTGAGCGTCCCCGCGTACTGGTTCGCGTTTCAGGGCAACCAGATCCTCATTCGCCACGAGGACAATCGCGCGACCCTGCCCCAGATCGTGCACGTGCACGAACTGGGATTGGAGCCGCTCCGGGTCCAATACCTGGGGACGCTGCAGGGCCGGCATTGCTTCTCCTGCGAGTGCGAGGCCGGCGTGTCCGCGCCGGAAGGCTTCCTCTGGTCTGGCCTGCGCGGTCTGTTCGGACTCGTCGACGAGGTCATCTTCGGATTGGCCGGCCGCGCCTTGCAGGTCATGGATTGGGACCGCTCGCATCAGTATTGCGGGCGCTGCGGAACCCCGACGGTGCTCAAGACGGGGGAGCGGGCGCGGCAATGTCCCAATTGCGGGCAGACCCATTACCCGCGCATCGCGCCGGCGGTCATGGCGCTGGTCGAGCGCGGCGACCAGCTGTTGCTCGCGCGCTCGCCTCACTTCCCACCCGGCATGCATAGCGCGCTCGCGGGTTTCGTAGAGCCGGGGGAAAACCTGGAGCAATGCCTGGTCCGCGAAGTCAAGGAAGAGGTCGGCGTCGACGTGGACAACCTGCGCTATTTCTCCAGCCAGCCGTGGCCGTTCCCGCACTCGCTGATGATCGCCTTCAACTGTGACTACGCAGGCGGAGAGATCGTCCCCGATCCGAGCGAGATCGAGGCCGCCGCCTGGTTTGGACTGGATCACCTCCCGGTGCTGCCCAACCGCATCAGCATCGCACGCAGGCTGATCGATGCCACGATCGCGAGGATGAAAGCGGGGGCGCCCGTCAGTTGACGATGACCCGATACCAAGAACTGTAGGAGGAGCCCATGCTGAGGATCTGGGGACGCAACAACTCGATCAACGTGCAGAAGGTGCTGTGGGCGTGCGAAGAGATGGGCGTGCAATACCAGCGCATCGATGCGGGCGGCAGCTTCGGCGTCGTCAACACGCCGCAGTATCGCGCGCTCAACCCCAACGGCCTGGTGCCGACCATCGAGGACGGCCCGTTCGTGCTGTGGGAATCCAACTCCATCCTGCGCTACCTCACCGCCAAGCACAGTGCCGGCAACCTGTGGCCGGAGGATCTCAAGGTGCGCGCGGAGGCCGACAAGTGGATGGACTGGCAGATGAGCATGTTCTGGCCTGCGTTCCGCCCGCTGTTCTGGAACCTGGTGCGCACGCCCCCCGACCAGCGCGACGCGCAGGCCATCGAGGAATCGCGCTTGAAGACAGCCGAGATCCTCGGCTACCTGGACGCGCAGCTCAAGAACCACACCTTCATCGCCGGTGACGCGTTCACCATGGGGGATATCCCGATGGGATGTGCCATCTGGCGCTGGATGTCGCTTCCGGTGGAACGGCCTGTGCTGTCCAACCTGCAGCGCTGGTTCGATCAGCTGCGGGAGCGGCCCCCGTACAAGGCCGTCGTCATGCTGCCCATCACGTGACGACACACGTCCCAGGCGGGGGAGGAGCCCTGCGCGGGATCGCCCGGTTGGCATTCACCGGTCGGGTGATCGCGACGCCGTGACGGTTTCGGAGCGAGCGCTCGGCAGGGCCTGGGTCGGCGTCGGCTGGTTCGGGGTAGCTCTGCTGGTCTATCTCTCGTTGACGCCGACGCCGCCGGAGATCCCGCTCGAGCAAGGCGACAAGATCGGTCACGTGGCCGCTTATGCCGTGCTGATGCTGTGGTGGGCTCAGGTGTACCTCACCCCGAAGCGGGCTTTGATCGCGGCTGCGCTGCTGGCGCTGGGCGTGGCGCTGGAGTTCGTGCAGGGCTGGACCGGGTACCGCAACTTCGAGTACGCCGACATGGGCGCGGACCTCGCCGGCATCCTTCTGGGTTGGACGCTGGCTCCGCCGAGGCTGCCGAATCTGCTCGCGCTATCGAAGCGCTGGCTAGGGTAGGTGGTCTGGAATCCTCTCCACGTCGGCCAGCCACACAGCGGGTTCGCTGTCGCTCGGCGCACGGTAGTCGCTGCGCGGGGACAGCGAGCCGCCCGAACCCACCTTGGGTGCGTTGGGGATCGCGCTGCGCTTGTACTGCGAGAGCTGGAAGAAGCGACGTGCGAAGACCGTCAGCCAGCGCTTGATGTCCCCGATGACGTATTGATTGCGGCGATCCGCCGGGATGTCCGGCCAGGTACCTGCGCTGCGGTCGCGCCAAGTGCACCAGGCCATGAACGCCACCTTGGTCGGCAGATAGCCGAAGCGCAGCGTGTAGTAGAGGTTGAAGTCCTGCAGCTCGTAGGGACCGACGACGGCCTCGGTGCTCTGACCCGGTTCGAGCTCGCTCTTGCCGGGAACCAACTCCGGAGAGATCGGCGTGTCCAGCACGTCCTGCAGCACTGCGCTCACTTCCGAGCCGAGCTGACTGGTGCGTGCCACGTAGCGGATCAGATACTGGATCAGCGTCTTGGGCACGCTGGCATTGACGTGGTAGTGCGCCATATGATCGCCCACCCCGTATGTACACCAGCCCAGCGCCAATTCGGATAGATCGCTGGTGCCCACCACGGGCGCGTTGTGCACGTTGGCGAGCCGAAACAGGTGGCTGGTGCGCTCGCCCGCCTGCACGTTCTCGAACGTCACGTCGTACACCGGCTTGCCCTCGGCGAACGGATGTCCGATGTCCCGGAACATCTGCATGCAACTGGGACGGATGTCGACCTCGTTGGCGGTGCAGCCCACCGCGCTCATCAGCCGCCGCGACTGGTCCAGTGTCCGCTCGCTGGTGGCGAAGCCGGGCATGGTATAGGCGAGGATGTTGGCCCGCGGCAGGCCCATCACGTCCATCGCTCGCGCGCACACGATGAGCGCCTGCGTCGAATCCAAGCCCCCCGAGATCCCGATCACCACGTTGCGCGCGGACATCGCGTTGAGCCGCTTGACGAGCCCCTGCACCTGGATCTCGTAGACTTCATGGCAACGCTCGTCGCGAGTGAGCGGATCGGCGGGCACATAAGGGAAGCGCTCGTAGCGGCGCTCGAGCGGCAGCAGCGCATCGCGAGGCGGCTCGATCGGGACCTCCACCACGCGGAACGCACCGACCGCATCCGCGTGACGGGCAACCGATTGTCCGAAGCTGTTGGTCCGCATCCGGTCCTGCACGATGCGGTCGAGATCCAGATCCCCGGTCACCAGATGCGAGCGGTACTGGAAGCGCTCGGTCTCGGCCACGCGCGAGCCGTTCTCGTAGATCATGCCATGGCCATCCCACGCGAGATCCGTCGTGGATTCGCCGTAGCCGGCGGCGCAATACAGATACCCGGCCATACAGCGCCCCGATTGATTCGCTACCAGCTCGCGGCGGTAGTCGTCCTTGCCCACCGTGATGTTCGAAGCGGACAGATTGATGAGCACCGTCGCCCCGGCCAGCGCGGCATAGGAAGACGGCGGAACGGGCGTCCACAAGTCCTCGCAGATCTCCACGAAGAACGTGAGCAGCGGCTGCTCCCGGGCCCGAAATAACAGGCCGGTGCCGAAGGGAACGTTCGCTTGCCCGCACAGCTCGATGCTGTCGCGCGGGCAGAAATCGCCCGGGGTGAACTGGCGCAACTCGTAGAACTCGCGGTAGTTGGGCAAGAACGTCTTCGGTGCCACGCCCAGGATCTTGCCGCGCGACACGACTACACCGCAGTTGTAGAGCAGACCATCGACTTGCAGCGGCACGCCAACCACGGCAGCCAGCGGCAGGCTGCGCGAGGCCTCCGTCACGCTCCGCAGCGCCGCGCCCGAGGCATCCAGCAGCGCCTGCTGATGGAACAGGTCCTCGCAGGAATACGCCGACAGTCCCAGTTCCGGGAAGATGGCAAGCGATGCGCGCCGATCCGCGGCCTCGGTCATGAGCGCGATCGTTTGCGAGGCGTTGAACGCGGGGTCGGCGACGCGCACCTCGGGGATCGCGACCGCGACCCGGACGAAGTTATGGGTGTAGAGATTGAAGAAGCTCACGCCAGATCTCGGCTTGGAATGCGAGATTGTGCCTCAAGCCCTCGGAGCGCTCAAAGCCGCGAGGCGGATGCGAGGCCGGGTGAAGCACCAGAAAAAACAAGGGGCGCTCAGCTCGCGCCCCCGTTGGAGGAGAACCTCACATGTCGGACCAACTCAAGCTCACCTACCCCCGAGGCTGGCCCTGGGTGTTGTTCTTGGCTCGGGGGTGGCTCCTCCTCCCCTCTTTTGTTGTTTTCCGCTGGGGATGTTCTACAAACCTGCTGTCCTGTGTCGCGTCACTCGTATCCCGCCACAGCGGTAAGCCCGGCTCTCGCGGGGTGAGCCACATCGGACTCGGGTTCCCCGCGACCGACTGCAGCACTCCGCCCTCGCGCCTGGTCCAGACGCGACCGAGCACAGGCGAGGGCGACACTATAAGCCGTGAGGGCATCGCTGACTTGACTCCCCGCGCCGAATTTATTGGCGTTTCGCGCCAGGTTCCGGTTGCGCGGCGCCAAAGGCCTCAGGAGACGGTGGGCGGCCGCAACTGTAAGGGTTCGCGCATGCGGCGGTAGTGTCCCGGCGAGCACCCCGTCCACCGCCGGAACGCGCGGTCGAATGCGCTGGGCTCGGAGAAGCCGATCCGCACCGCGATGTCGGAGACCGTGATCTCCGGGTCCAGGATCAGGTCCAACGCCGCCTCGCGCCGGGCGTTGTCCACCAGGGCGTTGAAACTGGTTTGGCAGTCCTGCAAGCGGCGCTGCAGGCTGCGCGAGCTCATGCACAGCATCCGGGCCACCGCCTCCAGCGAGCATTCGCCCCTCCAGAGCTGGCTGCTGATGGCGTAGCGCACGCGCAATGGGAGCTCGTCCGGCTTCGGCAAGCGCGCCAGCATGTCCTGTGCGAGCCGATCCAGCAGCGCAGCGAGCCCGGGTTCGGCTCGCGTCAAGGGCAGCGCCAACGATCCGGCGGAGAGCTCGATCGAGCATACCGATTCGCCGAATCCGGGCTCGACCCCGAGCCATGCAGTGAGCGCGGAGTCCGCTACAGCGGGTTGGTGGCGGAACGCCACGCGCTCCGGTGTCCACCGCTGTCCGGTCGCTTCACGCCCCAGCGCTATCAAGGCGGCCGCGAAGAACTCGTTCATCTGCCGGCGGGCTTCTCCGCCGTCGAGCGCGAAATCGAACGCGATCTTGACGACGTCGCCTCGGTCGAGGAGCCGCATGTCCAGGTCATCGCTGATCAGGCGGCGATGGCGCGAGAACTGAAGGAGGAATGCCCGCAGCGTGGCGCCGCAGCGAGCCGCATAGTCCACTACGCCGAGTGCGCCTGTCCTGAGCCTTGTGCCGGCGCGGAAACCCACGTGCAGGTCGCCGGTGGCACGCACCGCTCCGCGCCAAAGCTGGACCACCTGTTGGGCAGGCACCCGCGCTTCCGTGTCCGCGGCCTCGGAATTCCCTGTCGCGAGGAGGCTATGTGAGGGCTCGCTCTGCCCCATCTCCGCGGCGATCGTAGACGCGATGGCGGAGACGAGCCGTATCGAGGCGGTGGGCGAGACTACGGCAACCACAGCTCCTCCCTGTGTGCATGCGCATGGGAGACCCGCCCCTACGAGCGCGAAACCACCCAGTCAGGCGGCGCAGCAGCGCGCCGACCCGGCGCGATGCGGAAGCGAATGCTACTACGAAACCCCGCGCCCTATACGGCGCTCCCTCGGCATCTCAGTCCTCCCCGGTGTAGAACTGAGGCCACTTCCGCTTGACCATCGGGCCATCCGAGCGGTACGCGTGACAGCTATCGAGCAGAGGGAGCTTGCCTTTGCTGGGGCCAGAGGCATCGCGCTTGGCCCGGGCAGCGTATACCGTCTGGAAGGCCGTCGTCGCCACCGGGCCGAGCAGCTCGACGAGATGCGTGCAGCCCCTGACACCTCCTAACAGCTGGCGGGTCTTCCGCGTCCAGCCCGGCCCGATGCGCAGTCCAACCAGCTTCTGAAATGCGCCCGTGATGTCGCCGCATACCGTGTAGGGGCCGAAGTCGGTCACCGCCTCGACCGCGAGCACTTCGAGGTCGAGATCCACCGTGAGCCGCACCCACATCTCGTGCAGAGGCTCGCCGGCATGCACATGACCTCCGCGGTCCTCATTGGGCATATCGAACGGCTTGGTGTCCAGCAGATGCCCCTCGATGTCCCATAGCCCGTCGGCGCGGAGATATCCCCGGCATTCGACGCGTCGGGTGTGCATGAGTGTGCGGCTTACGGGTGCAGTCAGTGGCATCTTTAGTTCACTACTCGGGAGGCAGTCGCGACAACGGCAGGTGTTTCCCTCAATCCTGCGCCAGGTGCCGACCGCGTTCCGCGACGAGGCGAAGCGTCTCCAACTTCTGTTCTGGTGTCATTTCCAGCCACTCCGCGATCTCCTGCAGAGTGCGTCTGCAGCCGCGGCACAGGCCCGTCCCGGGATCGATCTCGCATACGTTGACGCACGGAGAGGGAACGTGGGTCGGAGGCTTGCTCATGCAGGCGCCGATTCCGAGGTCACGGGCGCATCCACGATCACGCCTCGGCGCTCTGCCGGGTGGCTCGCCGTGCAGCCTTCGTCGCCAGCGCACGGCCGGCACGCGATGCAGTAGGCCTGCCTAGCGCGGCGCAAATGAACTGTGCGGCCTCCAACAGTTTGGACATGTCGACGCCAGTCTCGATGCCCAGGCCGTGCAGCATGTACACCACATCTTCGGTGGCCACGTTGCCCGTCGCGCCGGGGGCGAATGGGCAGCCTCCGAGGCCAGCTACGGATGTGTCGAACGTGGCCACACCCATTTCTAGCGACGCGAGGATGTTCGCGAGCGCTTGGCCGTAGGTGTCGTGGTAATGCCCGCCCAGCTTCGACACCGGGACGCGGTGCGCGACGGCTTCGATCATCCGCTGCGTCTTCCCCGGTGTGCCTACGCCGATGGTGTCTCCGAGCGAAACATCGTAGCAGCCCATGCCGTAGAGGCGCTGCGCCACGTCGGCCACCGCTTCCGGATTGACTTCGCCTTCGAACGGACAACCGAGCACCACCGAGATGTAGCCACGGACCTGGATCCCCGCCGCAAGCGCCGTCTTGCAGACCGGCTCGAAGCGCTCGAAGGACTCGGCGATGGAACAGTTGGTGTTGCGTCGAGAAAAGCTCTCCGTGGCCGCCGTGAACACCGCCACCTCCTGCACGCCCGCCGCCATCGCGCCTTCCAGCCCTTTCATGTTGGGCACCAGCACCGGATAGCTCACGCCCGGCTTGCGCCGAATGCCGGCCATGACTTGGGCGTTGTCCGCCATCTGCGGCACCCACTTCGGGGAGACGAAGCTGGTCGCCTCGACCGCCGGGAGGCCGGCATCGGTCAGCCGATCGATGAGTTCGATCTTCACCGCCGCCGGCACTGCGCCCGGCTCGTTCTGCAGCCCGTCGCGGGGCGCCACGTCGACGAGCTTGACTCGCATGGGCAGATTCATCTTTGCGTCTCCTTCTCGGTCTCGGTCTCGAACGCGATGAGCTGGTCGCCCTCCTGGACCTGATCGCCGCGCGCAAACCGCACCTCGGCCACGCGGCCGCGGGCAGGCGCGCGGATGGTGTGCTCCATCTTCATCGCTTCGATGATCATCAGTGCATGTCCTTTGTCGACTTGCTCGCCTGCGCTGACCAGCACCTCGATGACGCTGCCCGGCATCGGGGCCGTCAGCCCAGTCCCGACCTCCTCGTCCTGGACCCGTTCAAACTCCTGCAGCTCCAACGTGTGGCTGCTGCCCGCGAGGAACACCGTGAGTTCGCGCCCCCGGCGCACCACGTTGGCGAGCAGCCGGTTGTCGTCCAGCTCCGCCACCAGCCCACCGTCCGTGGTTCGCTCGGCGCGAGCGGCGATGAGCGCGCCTGGGAGTTCCAGCATGAAGCCGTCGCGCCGATAGTGTGCTGTCACCGATACGCTCTTGCCGGCGTCCTCAAATGCGAACGTATGGTGATTGTCTTCGTTCAGCCGCCAGCCGTCGCGGAGGTTCCAAGGCGACCATGGATCTGGCGAGGCGCGCGCCGCATCCCGCGCCTCCTCTTCGATGCGCGTGAGCTCGGACAGCACGGCGACGGCCAAGATCTGGTCGCTTGCGGGCTCCGGTTCCGGCAACAGCTCGGCACGGTAGCGTTCGATCAACCCGGTGTCGAGCAGACCCGGATCGCCATGCGCGCCGGCGAACGCCCGGTGCGCCGCGACCGCTGCCAGGAACGACACATTGGTCGCGGGCCCGACGACCTGACACTGCGACAATGCCAACCGCATGCGGCGCAGGGCGCAACTGCGGTCCACGTCCCAGCAGATGAGCTTGGCGATCATGGGATCGTAATGCGCGCCGATCTCGTCGCCCTCCCGCACACCGGTGTCGATGCGCACGTGGGCCGACGGATGCGGCATGCGCAGGTGCGTGATGCGTCCGGGAGCAGGAAGAAACTCGCGCGCGGGATCCTCCGCGTAGATGCGGGCTTCGATGGCGTGACCGTTGATCGCCACCTGCTCCTGCGTGAGCGGCAGCGGCTCGCCGGCCGCCACTCGGAGCTGCCACTCGACCAGATCCAGGCCGGTGATCATCTCGGTTACCGGGTGCTCGACCTGCAGGCGCGTATTCATCTCCATGAAGAAGAAGTTGCCCGACTCGTCGGCGATGAACTCCACGGTGCCCGCATTCGCGTACCCGACGGCGCGTGCCGCCGCCAGCGCGGCCGATCCCATCTGGCGCCGGCGTGCCGCGGCCATGCCGGGCGCGGGCGCCTCCTCGAACACCTTCTGGTGCCGCCGCTGTACCGAGCAGTCACGCTCGAACAAATGGATGGCGTTGCCGTGCGTGTCGGCGAAGACCTGCATCTCGATGTGCCGCGGCCGCAGCAGGTACTTCTCGAGCAAGATCCGGTCGTCACCGAAACTCGACGCCGCCTCCCGTTTTGCCGCCGCCACGGCTTCGGCGAGCTGCTCGGGCGCACGCGCGACGCGCATGCCCTTGCCTCCGCCGCCGGCCGAGGCCTTGATGAGCACCGGAAATCCGATGCGCCGCGCCTCGGCGGCCAGCATGCCCATGTCCTGCCCCGTGCCGTGATATCCGGGCACCAGCGGCACGCCGGCTTCAGTCATGAGGTCCTTGGCGGCGCTCTTCGAACCCATCGCGCGGATCGCGCCGGGCGGTGGACCGATATAGGTGAGGCCCGCATCGACGCACGCCTGGGCGAAATCGGCGTTCTCCGACAAGAAGCCGTATCCGGGATGCACGGCCTGCGCGCCACTGCGCTTAGCCGTCTCGATGATGCGGTCCGCACGCAGATAACTGGCATGCGCCGGCGGCGGACCGATCAGATACGCCTCGTCGCACACCGCGACGTGCATCGCACCCGCATCGGCCTCGGAGTACACGCCCACCGTGCGGATACCCAGCCGCCGACATGTGCGGGCCACGCGCACGGCGATCTCTCCCCGGTTCGCGATCAGGATCTTGTCGAACATCCCATTGCGCTCAACTGTGCCGGCCCGCGCTCGTCTCGCATCAGGATCTGGTGGCGCTGGAGTCAGGGCTTCGGTTTCACCCAACCCGCGGGCCGCTTGTCCAGGAATGCCGCGATGCCCTCCAGGCCCTCCGGGCTGACGCGGATCTGGGCGATGCGTGCGGCCGTTTCCTCCGCCAGCCGCTCGTCGACGGGGCGGTGTGCCACATGCGCGATCAACTCCTTCGCTGCAGCGATGGCCCGTGGGCCGCCTTTGAGCAGTTCCACGACCACCCGCTCCACTGCCGCACCCAGCTCGGATTCTGGCACCGCGGTGTGTACCAGCCCGATGCGCAGTGCCTCGGTGGCGTCGAATCGCTCTGCAGTCAAGAAGTAACGCCTGGCGTTGCGCTCGCCGATGGCGGCGACGACATAGGGGCTGATCACCGCCGGGATCAACCCCAGCCGAACCTCCGACAGGCAAAACTGCGCCGCGCCGCTCGCCACGGCGATGTCGCAACATGCCACCAACCCTACGCCGCCGCCGAATGCCGCTCCCTGCACTCGCGCGATGGTCGGCTTGGCCATGCCGTTCAGGGTTCGCATCAGGTTCGCCAGCGCAACAGCGTCGCGGATGTTCTCGGCCTCGGAATAACGAGCCATGCGTTTCATCCAGTTCAAGTCGGCGCCGGCTGAAAAGCTCTTGCCGTCCGCCGCGAGCACCACGACGCGCACGGCTGGATCGTGGTCGAGCTCGCGCAGCTTGTGCGTCAGCTCGGCGATGAGCTGATCATCGAAAGCGTTGTGCACCTCCGGGCGATTCAGCGTCAACGTCGCGACACCGCCCGCGTTCGTGCTCAGCTTGACTGGCTCCGCGCTCATTCCTCTTCCCGTCCTCAGGAGCGTTTAGCGACTTCTTCGAGCATCACCTCGGTCGCGCCGCCTCCGACCGCCAAGACGCGCGCGTCGCGCCACAGCCGCTCGATCGGCGTCTCGCGCATGTAGCCCATCGCGCCGTGGAACTGCTGGCACGCGTAGACCACCTCGTTCACCAGCTCGCCGGTCAGCGCTTTCAGCATCGAGACCTCGCGCACGCACTCGCGGCCCTGCGTCACGAGCCAGGCGCAGTGATACAGGAACTGCCGGGCTGCCGCCGTCTTCGCCTGCAGCATCGCCAAGCGCTGGCGAATCACCTGCTGGTTGTAGAGAACGGTGCCGAAGGCACGCCGCGTCCGTACATAGTCCAGAGTCAGGGCGATGCCGGTCAGCGCGTGCCCCACGGCCATCGCCGCCAGCGCGATGCGCTCGGTCTGGAAGTTCCGCATCACCGCGTAGAATCCGGCGTTCTCCTCGCCCAGCAGATTTTCTGCCGGGATCCGGCAGTCCTCGAACACCAGCTCAGCGGTGTCGGAGCAGAGCCAGCCGGTCTTGCGCAGCGCCCGGCCGATACGAAATCCCGGCGCGCCCTTCTCCACGACGAACATCGAGATCGATCGCGATCCCTTGGCATCCGGATCCGTGCGTGCCGCCACGAAGTATAGGTCGGCATGCACGCCGTTCGTGATGAACATCTTGGCGCCGTTCAGCACCCATTGATCGCCGTCGCGACGGGCTCGCGTGCGGATTGCGCGCACGTCGGAGCCTGCGTCCGGCTCGGTGACGGCGACGGCGGTGATCGCCTCGCCGCGGATGATCTTCGGCAGGTAGCGCTCGAGCTGGGCTTTGCTGCCAGCATGAGCGAGATGCGGCGAGGCCATGTCGGTGTGCACCAGCACCGTCACTACGAAGCCGCCGAACGTGGAGCGCGACAATGCTTCGGCGAACACGAGCGAGGTCAATGCATCGGCGCCTGCTCCGCCGTACTCCGGCGGATAGGTGATCCCGAACAGTCCTAGCGCGCCCATCCTGCGCAGCACGTCCCGTGGCACGCTGCCTTGCTCCTCCCATGTCGCGCCGAAAGGCTCGACCTCGTTGGCCAGGAAGCGCGCGATCTGCTCGCGCAGAGCGATGTGCTCGGGCGTGACGTAGACCGATTCGTTGCCGGCGTAGGCCGAGTGCAGGTCCATGGTCACATCCGAAACACGCCGAACGTGGTCGATTCGATGGGAGCATTCAAGCTGGCGGAGATGCCCAAGCCCAGCACGCGACGCGTTTCGATCGGGTCGATCACTCCGTCGTCCCACAGGCGAGCGCTGGCGTAGTAAGGATGACCCTGGCTCTCGTACTGCTCCCGGATCGGCGCCTTGAAGGCTTCCTCGTCCTGCTTGCTCCAGGCCTTTCCGCTCTTTTCTATCCCGTCGCGCTTCACCTGCGCCAGCACGCTCGCAGCCTGCTCGCCGCCCATGACGGAGATCCGCGCGTTGGGCCACATCCACAGAAAGCGTGGAGCATAGGCGCGGCCGCACATGCCGTAGTTGCCTGCCCCGAAGCTGCCGCCGATGATGACGGTGAACTTGGGCACCTTGGAGCAGGCCACCGCCGTCACCATCTTGGCACCGTCCTTGGCGATGCCGCCCGCTTCGTATTTGCGGCCCACCATGAACCCGGTGATGTTCTGCAGGAACACGAGCGGGATGCCTCGTTGACTGCACAGCTCGATGAAGTGCGCGCCCTTCAGCGCGGATTCGGAGAACAGGATGCCGTTGTTCGCGAGCACGCCTACCGGATAGCCGTACAAGCGCGCAAACCCACATACCAAAGTCATCCCGTACAGCGGCTTGAACTCGTCCAACTCGCTGCCGTCCACGATCCTTCCGATGATCTCGCGCACCTCGTAGGGCTTGCGCACGTCGGTGGGGATCACACCGTGCAACTCGGCCGGGTTTAGCAACGGCTCGCATGATTCATTCGCCTCGAGCGCGAGCCGTTTCGGCTGACCCAGATGTGCCACGATCCGGCGCGCCATCTGCAGCGCGTGCAGATCGTTGAGTGCGTAGTGGTCCGCCACGCCGGACATGCGCGCGTGGACGTCCGCGCCGCCCAGCTCCTCGGCGGTCACGACCTCCCCGGTGGCCGCCTTCACCAGAGGCGGGCCGCCCAGAAAGATCGTGCCCTGGTTCTTCACGATCACGGTCTCGTCGGACATCGCCGGCACGTAAGCCCCACCCGCCGTGCACGACCCCATGACGACCGCGATCTGCGGGATCCCCATGGCCGACATGTTCGCCTGGTTGTAGAAGATTCGCCCGAAGTGCTCGCGATCCGGAAAAACCTCGTCCTGGTTCGGCAGATTCGCACCGCCGGAGTCGACGAGGTAGATGCAGGGCAGTCGATTCTGTTGTGCGATCTCCTGTGCCCGCAGGTGCTTCTTCACCGTGATCGGAAAATAGGTGCCACCCTTGACCGTCGCGTCGTTGGCCACGATCATGCACTCGCGCCCGCTCACGCGCCCGATGCCGGTGATGATGCCCGCGGCGGGCACTTGACTGTCGTACATCCGCCAAGCCGCGAGCTGGGACAGCTCCAGAAACGGTGAGCCCACGTCGAGCAGCGTGCGCACCCGATCCCGCGGCAGCAGTTTGCCGCGCGCCAGATGCTTGTCGCGCGCCGCTTCGCCTCCACCCTGCCGGATGATGTCGACTTTCTCGCGCAGTTCGGCGGTCAGGCCGGCCATGACTTCGGCATTGGCCCGATACTCCGCGCTGCGCGGGTCGAGCTTGCTCGTGAGAACGGGCATGGCAGATCGGGTCAGGTGGTCTGCGGCGTGAGCCACTTCTCGACCACGGGAGCGCGAAACCGCTTCATCCTCTCGACGAGCCGCATCGGGTCGTCATCGGTGAGGATCATGTCGAGGTGACCCGGCCGCGCAAACTGCTCCCGCACCGCGTGCTCGAACAGGGCGAGCAGAGGATCGTAGTAGCCTTTGACATTGAGCAGTCCGCAGGGCTTCGTGTGCAGCCCGAGCTGCGCCCAGGTCAGGATCTCGCAGAACTCCTCCAGCGTGCCGAAACCCCCCGGCAGCGCGATGAAGCCGTCGGACAGGTCCGCCATGAGCTGCTTGCGCTCGTGCATCGTATTCACCACGTGCAGCTCGGTGAGCGAGTCGTGCGCGAGCTCTTTTCGCATCAGCACCTGAGGAATGACGCCGATTACTTTGCCGCCGGCCCCGAGCGCGGCTTCGGCGACCCGGCCCATCAGTCCCACGCGCCCGCCACCGAAGACGATCGCGATGCCGCTGCGCGCGAGCAGCTCGCCGGTGCGCCGCGCGGCATCGGTATAGGCGGGATCCGCCCCCGCATTGGAGCCGCAGAATACACACAAGGTCGAGATCTCGAGCATGGCGCTCAGAAGCCCCCGGTGGCGAGCCAGCGCTCGATCTGATCGAATCGATCGGTGCCCCAGAACGGCTCACCGTCCACGAACACATAGGGCGAACCGAAGACGCCGCGGTCGATCGCGCTCTGGGTCTCCTGCCGGAGCCGGTCTTTGACCGCCTGATCGTTGACAGCGGCGAGCGCCTGGTCCCGGTCGACACCGAGCGCTGCAACCACCGACGCCGCGGTTTCCGGCTCGGAGATGTTGCGGTCATCGACGAAGTAGGCACGGAACAGCGCAAGCACGGCCGGCTCCACCTTCTCCAGCGCTTGACCTTCGAGCCAGTAGACGAGTCGCGCCGGCGCTTGGGTCGCGATCGGGAACAGCGTCGGCATGCGGAAGGGGATGCCGTAGAAGCGTGCGCTGCGCGGCATGTCTCTCAAAGCGTAAGTGCCCTTCAGCGGCTGAGATGGGAGCGGACCGCTGCCGGTCACCTTGAAGACCGCGCCGAGCAGGAACGGGCGCCAGCTCACTTTGCGGGCGTACTTCGCGGCCAGGGCGCCGATGCGGGTGGAGGCAAGGTAGCCATACGGCGAAGAAAAATCGAAGTAGAACTCGATAGGGGTAGGCATCGTGATCTCGAAACTCGTTCAACTCCAGTGACACTACAGCGCGAGCGAGGCAGCGTCCGCTCGCCAATGTGAGGTGCGGACCGGGGCATCGCAAAGCCTCATCATGCCTCGTCGCCGACCTCCAGATCTCAGGTCCCGGCTGCCTCCCATTTTCTCCCGAGGACGGTTCTCGGTGTGCGGTATGCGCCTGCGCAGCTCATCGTCTTCGCTTGGCGGTGACTTCGATCTCGATCTTCATCGCCGGCTCCACCAGCCCGCAGATCAGCGCTGTGGCGGCAGGCCGGGCCTTACCCAGAAACTCGCCGAAGATCGGCGCCGCCTTCTTGAAGTCATCCTGGCTGGTCAAGTAATAGTGCACTCGCACCACGTCGTCGAAGCCGGCGCTCGCTTGCTCCAAGGCGTTGCCGATGTTGCGAAACGCCTGCCGCGTCTGGGTCTCCAGATCCGGTGCGATGGTCATCGTCGCGTAATCGTATCCGGTCGTGCCGGAGACGAAGACCCAGTCGCCGTCCACCACCGCGCGGCTGAATCCGGCGACTTTCTCGAAGCTCGATCCCGAGGAAATCAGTTGGCGTGTAGTCATGGTTGTACGGTAGTCCTCCCAGTGAAAGAGGTGAAGGGTGAAGAGTGAAGGGTGATCCCCCTCACCCCAACCCTCTCCCCCGGTAACGGGGGAGAGGGAGAGTATTTCTTCATCTCATTCACCTCATTCACCTCTTCACTCTTCACGGCATCTCGATCGCCATCGCGGTCGCCTCGCCGCCCCCGATGCACAGCGACGCGACGCCGCGCTTGAGCCCGTGCCGGCGCAGAGCCCCGAGAAGCGTCACGAGGATGCGCGCGCCGGACGCACCGATGGGATGACCCAACGCACAGGCCCCGCCGTGCACGTTGACCTTCTCGTGCGGCAACTTGTGCTCTCTCATCGCGGCCAGGGTGACCACCGCGAAGGCCTCGTTGATCTCATACAGGTCCACCTCGTCGGCGCTCCAGCCCGTCTTATCGTAGAGCTTGAGGATCGCGCCTACCGGCGCGGTGGTAAACCATCCCGGCTCCTGCGCGTGCGTTGTATGGGCCACGATGGTCGCGAGCGGTGTCAACCCGCGCTGCTCGGCGAGTGAGCGACGCATCAGCACCAGTGC
>Ga0335077_10000959_pt1 | contig 33330 bp, 30 predicted proteins | sample Lox_Sample_31_FD_207151 | JGI IMG/M metagenome (GOLD analysis project Ga0335077, IMG submission 207151) | Soil microbial communities from Loxahatchee National Wildlife Refuge, Florida, United States - Lox_Sample_3.1 | ecosystem: Environmental > Terrestrial > Soil > Wetlands | place: USA... | reverse complement strand
CATGCGCCCGCCCGTCAGCACCTGGCTCTTCAGCGCGACGGGGCCGGCGATCTGCGCCGTGATCCCGCGCGCCTCGTCGGCGCTCTTCGCCAGGCGCGAGCCCTTGGGAAGGGCCACGCCGTGGCGCACAAGGAGCTCCTTGGCTTCGTACTCGTAGAAACGCACGCGGCTCTCCGCTGTCAGGGGGGAGCCCGTTTTACTCCACGCGTGCGAAAGGGGCAATTCGCGCCGGTCGATGAGAAGCCGAGGAGGCGCGGCCATGGCGAAGCTCTTCGGGATCGTCCTGCTCGTGCTCGGCCTGTGGGCCGGGCTCGAGATCTACACGAACGGCTTCGACGAGGCGTTCGGCGGGCTGTTCGCGGGCTTCGGCGGCAAGCCGCACGCGGGCAGCTCGAGCGGCGTGTCGCGGGCGAAGGCGCTCGGCACCAAGGTGCAGACGGAGCTCGACGACGCCACGCGCCGCGAGACCGGCGGCGAAGACGCCGGCAACTAGCGAGTCACTCGCGCGCTACAGGTTGCCCTTGTGCTGTCCGCCGTCGACGGACAGGACCACGCCCGTGATCCAGCTCGCGCGCGGCGACGCCGCGAACACGATCGCGTTGGCGACTTCTTCGGCGCTGCCGAGCCGACCCCAGGGAATGGAGGCCTGGATGGCGTCGTAGAAGGGCCGGTTCGCCTTCTTGATCATCTCCCACACGCCGCCGGGGAACTCGATCGAGCCGGGCGCGATGACGTTCACGCGGATCTTCTTCGGCGCGAGCGCCACCGCGAGCGTCTTCGAGTGACTGATGAGCGCGGCCTTCGCGGCCGCGTACGGCGGCGGGCTGCCCGCCTCGAGCGCCGACGTCGACGAGATGTGCAGCACCACGCCGCCGCCCTGCTCCGCCAGCCACGGCACGACCTTCCACGTGGCGCGCACGCTCGCCATGACGTCGACGTCGAACGACGCCTTCCAGCCCTTCTCGTCGTCGCTCGTGCCGAAACCCGAGGTGTTGTTGACGAGCACGTCCACGCGGCCGAGCGCCGCGCGCGCAGCTTCGAGGAACGCGTCGAGCTCGTCGGGGCGCGACACGTCGGCGGCCTGCGCGAACACCTTGGTCCCGCGCGCGCGAAGCTCGCCCGCCGTCGCTTCGAGCGCCGGCTTGCCGCGCGCGCAGATCGCCACGTGCGCGCCTTCGTCGGCGAACGCGAGCGCCGCGGCGCGGCCGATGCCCTTGCTGCCGCCCGTGATCACCACCGCCTTGTCGGCGAGTCCGAGGTCCATCGCGTCGTCTCCTACAAGAGCGCTACGAGATCGGGCCAGTCGATCGCGGTCTGCGCCGCGAACGCGCGCAGGAGCAGCTCGCGGCGCGGCGAGTCCGGACCCGAGCGGAACTTCGCCACCGCCGCCTGCAGCGCCGACTTCTCGGGACACGCGGGCGTGTCGCCCTTGAGGACGCCTTTCTCGTGCTCGAGGCCCAGCGCGTCGAGCAGCTCGCCGAGCAGCTCGCCGTGGTACTCGAGGAAGTACTCGGCGAGCAGCTCCTCGGCGACGGCCGCGAACGACGCGCGCGCGAGCGCCTGGCGCATCCACTCGGCCTGGCGCTTGCGCGGCTGGCGGCGCAGGAACACGGGGCGCAGGCGGAACGCGCCCGCCGCGGCCGACAGCGCGATCTCCTCCACCTTGGGCGCGTCCGCGTGGATCTCTTCGAGGAAGGCGAGCGCAGCCTCGGGCGTCATGGCGGAGAAGATCTCGTTCGAGCGCATCGCCGGCATTCTAGCCGGGCACTGGCCACGAACGCATTTTCGGGTACGATGGCGCCCGCTGAATTCGGAGGAGCTGCCATGGCCGAGTCCCACGCGCACGACCACGCGCCCAGCGGCGGCTGGTTCGCCACGTTCGCCTTCTCGCTCGGCCTGTTCCTCGCGGTGTGGCTGACCGTGCTCTACATCGGGCACACGCTCGCCACCAGCATCTCCGACTAGAAGCCAGCGCCGATCAACTCGCATTCCCGCAGGGCCGATAGGGTCTTGCGAGGTCTGCCATGGGTTCGATCCGCAGCGCGTACGAGAGCGATCCCGACATGCTCGAGATCGTCCGGGAGTTCGCGTCCGAGCTGCCCGCGCGGGTCGCGAAGCTCGAGGCGCACCTCGCGGCCGGCGAGATGCGCGAGCTGCAGACGCTCGCGCACCAGCTGAAGGGCGCGGGCGGCGGCTACGGCTTCCCGCAGATCACCGAGCTCGCCGCGTCGCTCGAGGCCGCACTGAAGCAGGGCGCGGCCGCACCCGTCGTGAAGGACCGCGCGATCGCGCTGTGCGCGTGCCTGCGCGACGTCGTGGTTCCGGAGGCCCGGTGAACCCGGAAGTCCCGAACCCGAACCGCGTGCTCGTGATCGACGACAGCGAGTCGATCCACAAGCTCGTCATCGCGCGCCTCCGGCCCGAGGGGCTCGAAGTGTTCGGCGAGGTCGACGGCGAGCGCGGCATCGAGCGCGCGGTCGCCGACCAGCCGGACCTGGTGCTGCTCGACATCGGGCTGCCGAACGTCGACGGCTTCGAAGTGTGCCGGCGGCTGAAGGAGCATCCGGCGACGCGAGGCATCCCCGTCATCTTCCTGACCGGCACCGCGGACACCGAGTCCAAGGTGCGCGGGCTCGACTTGGGTGCGGTCGACTACGTGACCAAGCCCTTCGACCAGGTCGAGCTGCGCGCGCGCGTGCGCGCCGCGCTGCGCGCGAAGCGCCTGCAGGACATCCTCGAGCAGCAGTCGCATCTCGACGGGCTCACGGGCCTGTGGAATCGCCGCTATCTCGACCAGCGGCTGGAGTCCGAGCTCAACGTGGCGCGGCGCTACGGGCGCCCGCTGTCGCTCGTGCTCGTCGACGTCGACCACTTCAAGCGCGTGAACGACGACCACGGCCACCTGTTCGGCGACATCGTGCTGCAGGGCATGGCGGAGGGTCTGCGCGCGTACGCGCGGCGCAGCGACATCGTCGCGCGCTACGGCGGCGAAGAGTTCGCGATCCTGCTCACCGACACGAACCTGCGCTCCGCGATGTACGTGTCGGAACGGCTGCGCGCGTCGGCGGAGAACCGCCACTTCGAAGCGCGCACCGAGATTGTGAGCGTCACGGCGAGCTTCGGCGTCGCCTGCACCGAGGACCTCGCAGCGGAGCTGACGCCGGAGGCGCTGCTCAAGGCCGCCGATCTCGCGCTCTACGCGTCGAAGGATTCGGGCCGCAACTGCGTGCATCTGTTCCGCTCGGGCGAGCTCATCCTGTCGACGGGAAATCCGCACGCGCTCGGCAGCGAAGGCGGCTAGCCCGCGCTCGCTTCGTGTGCGAGCCTCTCGTCGTGAGCGACGACACGGGGGCGCTGCGCTTCGAAGGATCGGTCGAGCTGCGCGAGCCCGTCGTGATGCTCGCGTACGCCGGCTGGAACGACGGTGGCGAAGCCGCGACGACGGCGATCGCCCACCTGCTCGAGACGTTCCAGGCGACGAAGCTCGCGACGCTCGACATGGAGGAGTACCTCGACTTCACCGTCGTGCGCCCGCACGTGCGCCCGCGCGAAGGCGGCCGCCGCGAGATCCGCTGGCCCGATCACGAGTTCTTCGCCATCCGCTCGGAGGTCCCGGCGTTCGATCTGGTCGTCGGGCTCGGCGTCGAGCCCCACCTGCGCTGGCGCTCGTTCTCGTCGCACGTGGTCGAGCTCGTGCAGCGCGTGCGCGCGCGCATGGTGATCATGCTCGGCGCGTTTCTCGACGAGGTGATCTACTCGCAGCCGATCCAGGTCGTGGGCACGAGCACCGACGCGGCGCTCACGCGCAAGCTCGACCTCTCGGCGTCGCGCTACGAGGGACCGACGGGCATCGTGGGCGTGCTGGCCGAGACGATCGCTCACGCGGGCACGCCGACGCTGTCGCTGTGGGCGCGCCTGCCGCACTACGTGCAAGCCTCGCCGAACTCGCGCGCCGCGCTCGCGCTCCTGCAGCGCGCCGAAGCCGCGCTGGGTCTGCCGATCGACAAGCGCTCGCTCGAGACCGCCGCAGCGACGTTCGACCAGGAAGTCTCCGAAGCGATCGCCGCGGACCCGCAGCTCTCCGCGTACGTGCGCGAGTTGAAGCGCCGAGCCTTCTCCCAATGAACTTCGCTCGCCTGCGGCTCCCTGCGCGGCCCTTCGGGCCTTGCGTCCTCGCTCGGGGCGGCCCTCGCTCGGCCTCGCACTCGCGCTCGCTCTAGCTCGAGAAGAATGGAGCGACGCTGCGCTTCAGATGAGCTTCGCTCGCCTGCGGCTCGCTGCGCGGCCCTTCGGGCCTTGCGTCCTCGCTCGGGGCGGCCCTCGCTCGGCCTCGCACTGGCGCTCGTTCTAGCTCGAAAAGAACGGAGCGACGCTGCGCTTCAGCTCTGACGTTCCCGAGCACGGTGCAGGAAACGGCGAGGGCGCAGTGCGGGACATCGGCCCGCGGCCGGCGATCCGCTCTGTTCTTCTCGTGCAGAGAGATCGACCGTGCGAGGGCGAGCGAGGGCCGCCCCGAGCGAGCCCGCAAGCGCCGCAGGCGCGCGCAGCGAGCCGCAGGCGAGCGAAGTCAATCAGAACAAAGCGGAGTAGATTCGTCGGGTCGCCGGGGACTTGTTGAGCGTGTAGAAGTGGAGGCCGGGGGCGCCTCGCGCGAGGAGCTCGCGGCACTGGGCGGTGGCCCAGGCCACGCCGATCTCGGCGGTGCGTGCGTCGTCGTCGCCGGCGCGGTCGAGCTCGCGACCGAGCTCGGCGGGGATGCGCGCGCCGGACAGCGCGGTCATGCGGCGGATCGAAGCCGTCGACAGGATGGGCATGATGCCCGGCACGATCGGCACGCGGACGCCCGCCGCGCGCGCGCGCGACACGAAGTCGAAGTAGTCGGCGTTGTCGAAGAACAGGTTGGTGATGAGGAAGTCGACGCCCGCGCCGACTTTCTGCACGAGCATGGCCAGGTCGTGCTCGCGGCTCGGCGCGCGGGGATGGGTCTCGGGGTAGCAGGCGGCGCCGATGCAGAAGTCGTGACCGGCGCGCACGAGCGCCACGAGCTCGTTCGCGTAGGTGAGCGCGTCGGGCGGCCGCGTGTAGCCCTCGGGCTGGTCGCCGCCCAGCGCGAGCACGTTCTCGATGCCGAGCTCGCGCAGCCGCGCGAGGATCTCGCCCAGCTCGGCGCGCGCGAGTCCCACGCACGTCAGGTGCGACATCGCGGTGAGCCCGATCTCGTCTTGAATGCGCGCGGTGAGCTCGACCGTCTTGCGCCGCGTGGAGCCGCCGGCGCCCCACGTCACCGACACGAACGCGGGCGACAGCTCCTTCAGCTCCGCGATCGCGCGGAACAGCGATTCGAATCCCGCCGGCGTCTTCGGCGGGAAGAACTCGAACGAGATCACGGGCCCGCCTCGTCCGAAAGCGTCACGGATGCGCATGCGTTCCTCTTCGCGCCAGAATTCTCAAGGCGGCTCCGTCCGACTCCGATTCTATCCGGCGTGAACGCTTCTGCGCGCGCGCGCCGCCGGGTCGTGACCTCGCGGATCCCGATCCGCTTCATGGCCGAGGGCGCGGAGGGCTTGGGACATCTCAAGAACGTGTCCCGCGCCGGCATGTTCGTGCGCTCGTCCGATCTGCCGCGCCCGGGCTCGGCCATCACGCTGCAGTTCGACCTGCCGACGACCGGCGGCGGCACGGTGAACCTGCGCGGCGAGGTGCGCTGGACGAGCGAAGGCCAGGGCTCGGTCGACCCGTCGCCCGGCTTCGGCGTGCAGATCCTCGAGCCGCCGCGCGAGTTCGCGGAGTTCTTCCGCTGGGCGGTGGAGCAGCTCGAGAAGGCCGACGAGCCCGCGTAGCGCGCCTGTGCTATCACGACGCGCATGGCGCGCGACGGCGGTGAACGGATCATCTTCCCGCTCGACGTCGCCGCCCTCGACCAGGCGCTGCCCTGGGTCGAGCGGCTCGACGGCGCGGTGGGCGTGTTCAAGATCGGGCTCGAGCTCTTCTCGGCGGCCGGCCCCGAAGCTGCGCACCGCGTGCGCGCGCGGACGCGCGCCGGGATCTTCCTCGACCTGAAGCTGCACGACATTCCCGCGACGGTCGAAGGCGCGGCGCGCGCGCTGCGCCCGCTCGGACCGGCGCTGCTCACGGTGCACGCGGCGGGCGGCAAGGCGATGCTCGAGGCCGCCGTGCGCGGCGCGGGCCCGGACATCTGCGTGCTCGGAGTCACTCGACTCACGAGTCTCCATGCGTCGCTCGAAGAAGTCACCGAGCTCGCGCGCGTGGCGCGCGAGGCGGGCTGCGGCGGCGTGGTGTGCTCGGGGGCGGAGGCGCGCGCCGTGCGCTCGGCGGTGGGTCCGGCGCTGCGCGTGATCTGTCCCGGCGTGCGGCCCGCCGGCTCGGACGCGGCGGACCAGGTGCGCGTCGTGACTCCCGAGGGCGCCATCCGCGCCGGCGCCGACTCCATCGTGGTGGGCCGGCCGATCCGCGACGCCGCCGATCCCGTGGCCGCCGCGCGCGCGATTGCGCGCGAGGTCGAGGGCGCGCTGGAAAGCTGAGGGCCCGGAGAGCGCTTGCGCGCCCCCCCGGGCCCGAGCTTCGGTCTCTGGCGTGGACTCTTAGAAGTCCTGGCGCCAGAAGATCATGTCGACCGGATCCAGGTCGTTCGGGAAGCCCTGCAGACCGCGGACTTCGCCCGTCGACGTCTGGACCATCGGTCCCACGTTCACCGCACCGTTCTGGTCGACGGAGATCGTGATGCGCGGGTTGGTCGGCGCCCCGTTGCCGATCGCCTGTGCGAGCGAGCCGTTCGACATGCCGGGCGCAGTGCTCGAGCCGCTGCCCGTGAGCACGCCCACGCCGTTGGCCATCGTCCACGCGTATTCGAACGTGGTGCCGCCCAGCGCGCAGTCGTTGCTGTCGCCCGAGCCCGCGACGTCGGGCATATAGGCCAGGGTGCCCGTGACGCCGGACAGGATCAGCTGGTCGGTGATGAACTTCATCCCGTTGGGCACGCGGAAGAAGTAGCCGGCGTCGTTCGGGTCGCTGTCGCGGCCCGTGAGCGTGATGTCCGTGAGCGACTGGTGCCCGGCCGCCGCCGGCGCCTCCTGAACCGGGAGGGTCGTCGGGAACGCGCCCGCGCCATACGGAGTCAGGTCGCGCAGCACCCACATGCGGTTGTTGTCGTCGTACAGACCCTGGATCGCATTCGGGTCGGCGGCGGCGGTCCCGACGTAGCCGAGATCCGCGCGCTCGCCGCTGGCGAAGCTGATCCACAGCTGGCTGTTCAGGAACGCGGCAGCCACGCCCTGGAAGATGCTGTGGTAGTGCTTCACGCCCGCCGCGACCGTCGCGACCGGCGCCTGGAACATGATCCCGATCGGCCACACCGTCGTGGGCACCAGGCCCGCGGTCGGTACGCCCACCGAGTGGATGTCCCACTTCCACATCTGGCCGCCCGTGTCGCCCACGTACACCACGTCGGCGAAGCCGTCGTTGTTCAGGTCGAGCACCGCCGGCTCGGCCGCGATGGCGTACTGCATCTGCTTCAGCGTCGCGTCGGTCTGCACCGGCGCCACGTGCGCGAGCACCGCGCCGTCCGAGATGCGGACGATGAAGATGCCGCGGCCCTTCTTGTAGCTGGCGTTGTTCGGATCGCTGATGAACACGCCCATGTTCGGGTTGGCGTAGTCCTCGTAGCCGGAGCCGAAGACCGCGACCCACTGCTCGACGCAGTCGCCGTCGCCGTCGTTCGCCCCGCAGTGGTCACCCGAGTTCAGCGGGCCCTTCATCTTCACGCGCGTGATGATCGGCCGGGACCAGGTCTGGCCGAGGTCCGCGTTCGTGAACTCCCACATGAGCCGCGGATACGGACCGTGATTGCCCGAGGCCGCCGACGGATCCGTGACGTCGAGCGCCAGGAGGCCCTCGCCGCCCTGCCGCATGGGCGTGATCAGGGTCGTGGTCCAGTCCGAGGCGTCCTTCACGCCGTTCGCGTTGTAGTCGATCCACGCGTCCGCGGCCGAAGGCGGCCCGTCGACGTAGTACGTCTTCGCGATGTCGTTGCGCGGGAGTGACTTGATCTTGTTGAGCAGGAAGCCCGGCACGTACGCGAAGCGCTCGTGGCCGGTGCCCGGCGTGTAGTACTCGTCGCCGGAGACGTTCGCGTTCGGGTCGACGAAGCTGCCGGCGTTCACGCCGTGCAGCATGCCGTCGTTCGCGCCCACGTACAGCACGCGGTCGCGATGGCCGTACTTCACGATGAACGAATTCGGGTCCGACGGGGGACCGTAGCCCTTCTCGAAGGCGAGGAACTGCGTCGGCGGCCCGATCGCCACGGGGCTCGAGTGGAACACGTCGCCGAAGACGAACGGCCGCGCGTTGGTCGTGCTGCCGTCGCCGTCCTCGTCGAACGCGTCGAAGCCGAGCGTCCAGTTGATGATCGACTGGCCCAGCGTCTTGAGCGACGTCGGGTTGTTCGGGTCGGTCACCGTCGGGCTCGTGGCGGGCTGCGGATAGAGGCCCATGTCCGCAGTCGTGAGCGCGAAGTCGTTCGTGTCGAGCTTCGGCGAGGCGGCCGTCGGGTCGTACAGGTTCGCCGCCGAGTAGCTGATTCGCTGGCCCGCCTTGGTCGTGTAGACCGTCCGGCTCGCGTAGTCCTGCAGCAGCGTCGCGCCGAACTCCCAGAACGGATGGCGCGGCTCCTTGAACAGGTCGGTGACCGGATCGAGTGCCGGGTTGTTGTTGTCGTCGAGCACGACGAGGTCCGGCGACATCGTGTACGCTTCGAGCTTGCCCGGCCACACCGACTTGCGTCCCGTGGGAACGAAGTAGGCCGTATAGAAGCCGTTGCCGTACGCCGTGCGCGTGGACGGCACGGTCGCCGACGACAGCGTCGTGTTCTTCGCGATGATGTCCTGGATCGCGCTGATCAGTGCAGTGCTGAGCTCGTCGGCGTTGTTGGTCTGGAAGTACTGGCCGTTGCCGCGCGTGGCCGCGTTCTGGAGCAGCGGCGAGTCGACCGTGAAGCCGACCGTGTAGGTGATCAGGTTCTGGTTGCCCGAGAGCGTCTTCCGCAGGTCGATGGCGTAGAGGCCGGCCGCGACGTCGTCCAGGAAGTCGCTGCACGCCGAGACCTGGGCCGGCGTGTCGGTATTGTACGGATGGAAGGTGTCGTTGAAGTCGGTGCCGTAGTGGTTGTTGCAGTCACTGGTCGGCAGACCGTCGGTCATCAGCACGACGAACAGCTTCTCGCACGAGCTCGTGACCGGGCTCTGCGGTGCCGCCGACGCCGAGACCGTGGCGCCGCTGGTGCTGTAGCTGTACTGCGGATAGTCGCCGAGCTTGTCGGCGCCGGCGAAGTAGCGGCCGATGTCGACCAGCGTCTCGGACAGCGGCGTGCCGCCGCTCGCCGGGACGCTGGCGATGGCCGCGAGCAGCGCCGTCTTGTTGTTCAGGTCGGGCGGGATGAGGACGTAGCCGCCGTTGCCGCTGGACTGGTAGCGCGCCAGGCCGAACTTCACGCGCGGCGTCTGGCCGTCGATGTTGATCGCGTTCACCAGGTTGGTGAGCGCCTGCTTCGCGCCGCCGTTGCGGTCCTGGCCCATGTACAGCTGGATCGAGGTGTTCCCCTTGTAGATCTGCTGCATCATCCACCACATGTAGTTCGGCGGGACGTCGGTATTCGGCGTGAACGACACGTTGGGGAAGGTGATGATGGTGTAGGGCTGAGTCGTCGACGTGGTCGAGGTCTTCTTGCGCGCGCGCGACGCGGTGCTGCAGGTGAGACCGGCGGGCACGTTCGCGCAGCCGCCCGGCACGTTCCAGCAGCGGATGGTCGCGGTCCCGCCGAGCGGGTCGTTCTGGTCCTGGTCGTCGTCGCCGATCGTGTTGCTGCCGACCTTGCAGGTCGAGCTGCCGGGCGTCGGGACCGGAGTGCAGACCGAGCTGTTGGCGGTCGTCGCGCTGGTGCTGTTGAAGAGCTGGCAGGTCGGGCGGTAGTCCTCGACGCTCGCCGTGTTCAGCTTCACCGCGCTGCAGCCCGAGGAGCTGCCGCAGTACCAGGTCGTGGTCGGCGCGATGTACGACGCCGGGAAGTTCGGGTCGAGCACCGAGGTGGTGGTGCTGGCCGACGACTTGTTGAACCAGTTCATGCTCGTCGGATAGCTCTTCCCGCCCGCGATGCGGTCGATCACGTACTGCGGGGGCAGGATCAGGTTGCTCATCGAGCCCGACGAGTCGAGCATGAGCATCACGTCCGGCGGCACGGTCCGCGACAGGATGTCGAGGTCGCCCGCCTGCGCCCGCACGTCTCGCGCGAACGCAAGAGTGACCGCGAGAGTCACAGACAGAGACAGTCCACGAACGAGTCGCTTATTCATAAGTATTGCCTCCGAGCCCCACGTAGTACTTGAACTGAGCCTGCAAATGGACCATGCCGTTTCCGACGTCCTCTGCGGTCACGTCTGCGCGCACGGGCTGATACATCGGGCCGCCCACTCCGCCGCCGCTGAGCGCGTTGCCGTCGTCGGTCTGCGGCGGCTGCGTCAGGTCGGGTGCGATGGGTTGGGCCACCGGCATCTGCCCGGCGTTCGGTGCGCCCGAAACCATGGCGATGGGGTTGCTGAAGCCGTCGGTGATCAAGCTCGGGTAGTCGAGACTCACGCTCGTCTGCGACGGGTTGTTGATCATCTGCAACAGCTCGATCTGCACCATCCGGATGCCCGAATCGGCCGCGTACAGGGTCGAGTCCTTGCGGCGGCTACGGCCGCTGTCCGTGGCTTCGTCGCCCGCGTGTTGCAGGGCGGCGAGGCCGAGCGCGCTCATCAGGAGCAGCACGATGACCGCGATGAGCAGCGCCATGCCTTCCTGCGACCTGGCGGACTTCGAGATTCGAGTGAGTGGCTGGTGAGTCATGGCAGGGTCCTTCGGGTGGCTAGATGTTGCGGGGCGCGATGCTGGCGCTGAACGAGCGGCGGCGGAACCGATCCGGAGTCGGGTCGGCGGCTCGGTTCGCGAGCGCGGGTCGGCTGTACTCGAGCTCGCCCGTGGCGGCGTTGGCGGCGTCTTGCTGGATCGTCCGAGCGGTGACGCTGACGCGAACGCGGCGGATCTCGTCGTTCGCCGAGGCGATCCCGCCGCCGGGCGGGTCGGGGTTGTTGAGGTCGTTCACCGGGAATTCGGTGTTCCCGTCCTCGATGCCGTTCGGCGTGCCCGCGTTGTCGAGCCAGAACTCGACCTCGAAGTCCTCGATCTGCGACGCGAGCAACAGGTTGTTGCGGCGGAGATTCAGCTGGCCGTCGAGCTCGTACACGTTCGCGGGCACGACGCGCAGGTCGGTCGTCGCGACTCCCGCGAAGATCGCCGTCGGCGTGTCGCCCGCCACGAACTGGATGTCGGTCGTCGGGCCGCCGGCGGGGCCGAAACCCGCGATGCGCGCGCAGTAGGTCTTGGTCTCGGTCGCGACGATCACCCCGGCGTTCTGCTGGAAGTCCGGGGCGCCGTCGCCGTCCATGTCCAGGTCGGCCGTGTTGATCGTGACGTGGTCGTCGGCGATGTTCGCCTGGGGGACCGCGCCGAGGAAGCGCTTGGTGCGGCTGGGGATCAGCGGCCCGCCGGAGCCCGCGGTGCCCTGCGCCGACAGGCACAGGCGATCGGGGCCGTTCGCGCCGCCGTCGACGCTCGAGACCGCCGTGTATTGCGGGACCATGAAGCCGGCCATGCGCGTGTCGAACGAGATCAGGTCGAGCGTGAGTCGCGCGGATTCCTGCACGTCGAGCGCGCGATCGTTGCTCTGGAACACGCGCTTCTGGTTCGCGAATACGATGAAGAGCTGCGCGGTCACGATGCCCATGATGGCCACGGCGACCATGAGCTCGATCAGCGAGAAGCCCGCGGTGGACCGTGAACGGGTCATGCTCAGTTCATCCTCTTGATGGCGCTCAGCACGACTTGGCTGGGCGCCGACGTCGTCGCGTTGTTCCACGCGACGGTCACGATCACCTGCGCCATGTCCGTAGTCGGGTTGTTCGGAATGATCTGCATCGAGCGGTTGAAGCTGGTGCCGTTCTCCGCGTCGTTGGTGACCTTGATGGGGTTCGCGGGGTCCGCGATCGTCGCCGCGGTCTGCAGCACCGCCGAGCCGGGCAGGAGCGCGTCCATGTCGTCCAGCTGCTCGCGCGCCAGGAACATCGCCTGCTGCATGTTCTTGCTGCGCGAGGAGACCCTCATCGCGGTGATCTGTGCCGCGGCGATCGCCAGGAGGCCGATCCCGAGGATCGCCATCGCGATCATCACCTCGATCAAGGTGAAGCCCGAATCCGGGTGACTCGTGAGTCGAGTCGTTCGATTTCGCATGACTACTTCCAACCCCCCGCCGCGGTGTCCCACATGAGCGTGTGCACGTCGCCCAGCGGCTGGACGACGATTCCGAAGAGCAGCTCGCCGTTGTCGGTCAGGTAAACGCCGCCGGCGCCCCCGCCGAAGTTCGCGGGCGCCGCGATCGTGACGGGCGCGCCCTGCGTCGAGAACGCGATGATCGGGATGCCGAACGTCGGGTCGACCGGCGCAGTCGTGCCCGCGACGAGCGCGGTCATGTCGCCGTTCACGACCGCGGTCGACTCGTCCAGGGTCGGGATCGGCGTCGTCTTGAGCTCCGTCTCGCCCTGCGCGCCGTAGATCGAGACCTGCGAGTTCGTGCCCGCGGGCAGATTGAGCGGCAGCACGGAGTCGCCTGGGCTGATCGTGCCGTCCGCGTTCTGGTCGATGACCAGCGCGCCCCACTGGCCGGCTGCGAACGCGGGGACCGTGCCGTCCGGCGTCGGACCGAACGCGACGAAGGTCATCTTGCCGAGCGAGATCGCCTGCGAGCGCGCGGTGGCGAGCTGGCCAGCGACGCTCACGGCCGCCTTGCGCGTGTCCTCGTGCAGCGAGTACGAGCGCAGCGCGCCGATGCCCATCACCGACATGAAGCCGACGATGGCCACGGCCGTCATCAACTCGATCAGCGTCCAGCCGGCTTGTTCGCGAAAAGTCTGCATGGTGCTCGCCTCCGGGGAGGGGGAGGGAGCAACGCGCATGCCCGGCGCGGCGCGGCCCCGGCGCGCGTTCCAGCGCCGCAATCGCGCACTCTTTGCGGGGTCGGAAAAGCTTGCGCGGACGCCGAGGGTCGTGCACAACTGGCGCCCTGCCTCATGGAGGCACCGAACGCGAAGGAGCCCCGCCGTGCCGAACCCCCTGGGCATCGACCGCACTCGCAAGACCCTGGCCGAGCTCGCCGCGCCGCTCGCCCGCGCAGTTGCCGGCGCACGAACGCGCGACATCGACCTGCAACAGGTCGCCGTCGCGAGGCTCGCCGACGTCGCCACGCGCCTGCGCGCGGCCGAGGACCTGGCGGCCTGGGCCGAGTCGGCGGGCGAGCTCTACCGCGAGCAGGCCGCCGTGTTCGCGGCGTCCGTTGCGGCGGAGGTGTCGCGCATCGTGCGCGACCACGGCGAGGAGCACGGCCTGTCTGCCTCCGACGTGCCGGGCGACGAGGTGCAGGCGTTCACGCGCGAGGGGCTCGCAGAGGAGCGCGTGCGCGCGATCGGGCGCGCCGTCGCGGCGCAGCGCGGCCGCAACGACTGCCCGCTCGACGAGACGCTCGTGCTGACGCGCGACGCTGCGCGCTCGTTCGCCGAGTCCGAGGTCGCCCCGCACGCGGAGCGCATCCACCGCGGCGACGAGATCGTCCCCGAGGCGTTCATCCAGAAGATGGCCGCGCTCGGCTACTTCGGGCTGTCGATTCCCGAGCAGTACGGCGGCGTCGAGATGGGCAACGTGCCCATGGTCATCACGACCGAGGAGCTGTCGCGCGCTTCGCTCGCGGCCGCGGGCTCGCTCATCACGCGGCCCGAGATCCTGTCCAAGGCGCTGCTCGCGGGCGGCACCGAGGAGCAGAAGCGCCACTGGCTGCCGCAGATCGCCGCCGGTGAGCTGATGGTGGGCATCAGCGTCACGGAGCCCGACGTCGGCAGCGACGTCGCCAGCGTGAAGTGCCGCGCGGAGCGAACTACACAAGACGGTGTCGCGGGCTGGGTCATCAACGGGCCCAAGGCGTGGTGCACGTTTGCGGGCCGCGCGGACATCCTGGCGGTGCTGTGCCGCACCGACCCCGACCCCGCCAAGGGCAACCGCGGACTGTCGCTGTTCATCGTGCCCAAGACGCGCTCGCTCGGGCACGAGTTCGAATGCGTTCAGCCGGGCGGCGGGCGGCTCGTCGGCAAGGCCGACGCCACGCCCGGCTACCGCGGCATGCACTCGTTCACGCTGTCGTTCGAGCGCTACTTCGTGCCGGCGGCGAACGTCGTCGGCGGCGAGGCCGGCGTCGGCAAGGGCTTCTTCCTGCAGATGGGCGGGTTCGCGGCGGGCCGCTTGCAGACCGGCGGGCGCGCGTGTGGACTCGCGCAGGCCGCGCTCGAGAAGACCGCCGAGTACGTCGTCGACCGCAAGCAGTTCGGCGAGCCGCTCGTCGAGTTCCAGCTCACGCAGTACAAGCTCGGCTGGATGGCGACGCAGCTCGCCGCCGCGCGCGCGATCACGTACGCAGCGGCGGCGGCAATGGACGAGGACGAGCGGCGCGCCGCGCCGTACGCGTCGCAGGCCAAGCTGCTCGCGTGCGACGTCGCGGTCTCGGTCACGCAGGAGGGCCAGCTCCTCCACGGCGGCTGGGGCTACGCGGAGGAGTACGCGATCAGCCGCTACGTCGTCGACGCGCAGGTGCTGCCGATCTTCGAGGGCGTGAAGCCGATCCTGCAGCTCAAAGTGATCGGCCGCGCGCTGCTGGGCGGCTAGCGCTCGGGCGACGCAGCCGCCTCGTCCGCCGGAGTCACTCGGACGAGCATCACCGAGTCACTCGACTCCGAGCGCGCCTGCGCGCCGTGGAAGACGTCCGCGCCCGCCGAGCTGCCGGCATCGGTCACGGACGCGAGCGCTAGCGACTCGCCGAGCCGCACGCGCACGCGGGTCGAGGCGCCCATCTCGCGGATCTCGCCCGAGCGCGCGACGTCGCCCACCGCGTGCGACACGACGGGCGTGATCTCGAGCTCGACCTCGCCGCCGCCGACCGCGCGCGGCCGCACGCGGAAGCCGCTCTCTGCCGGCACGAGCTGGGCGCCGTACTGCGTGCGCAGCACGCGGCTCGAGCCGCTCCACAGCTCGGCCGTGCTGCCTTCGAGCACCACCGCCGTGGCTTGGAACTGCCGCTCCGCACGCTCGGCGCCGGCGCCGGCAGCCAGCCGCGCCACGCGCAGTCCGCCGCGGTCGACCCACGCGTCGGCCGCGACGCCGGCCGCCTCGAGCGCGCGCCGCGCGACCACCTGCGACTCGACCCGGTACTGGCGCAGCTCGGCGTCGAGCTCCTGCAGCGCGGCGAGCGCCCGGGCCACCGCCTCGGGCCGGCCTTCGAGCACGAGCCTGCCGCCGTGCGGGTCCGGCACCGCCGCGCCGTCGGGCCCCAGCAGCGGCGCGACCAGCGGGGCCAGCTCTTCCGCCGAGCGGCTGCGCGGCTCGTAGACGCGGAAGCCCGCCTGCGCGGCGGCGAGACCCGCCGAGAGCACGAGCACGAGCGCGAGGGCGAGCGAGAGCGAGCGGACGCGCACGCCGAACCGATCGGTCGCGCCCGCGCGGACTTGACACCCCGGGTCGCCCCCTTACGATGCGGCCCCGTCACCACCCCCGGGCTTGCCGCCCGTGCGATCGAGAGGAGTAGGAAGCCATGGCCGCCAAGGTTCGCCCGCTGCACAACCGCCTGATCGTCCAGCGGATCCAGAGCGAGGAGAAGACGTCGGGAGGCATCATCATCCCCGACACCGCCAAGGAGAAGCCGACCGAGGGCAAGGTCCTCGCGGCCGGCCCCGGCAAGCGCGACGAGAAGGGCAACCTGATCGCCATGGACGTGAAGAAGGGCGATCGCGTGCTCTTCTCGAAGTACTCCGGCAGCGAAGCGACCCTCGACGGCGAGGAGACACTCATCATCTCCGAGGACGACGTCCTCGCGATCCTGGAGTAGGCGTCGAGATGGCAAGCAAGGAGCTTTTGTTCGACGAGGCCGCGCGCCGCGCGCTGCAGCGCGGCGTCGACAAGCTGGCCGAGGCCGTGAAGGTCACCATGGGCCCGCGCGGCCGCAACGTGTTGATCGAGAAGAGCTGGGGCGCACCGACGTCGACCAAGGACGGCGTCACGGTCGCGAAATCCATCGAGCTCGCCGACAAGTTCCAGAACCTGGGCGCGCAGATGGTGAAGGAGGTCGCGTCGAAGACCTCCGACATCGCGGGCGACGGCACCACCACGGCGACCGTGCTCGCGCAGGCCATCTACGCCGCGGGCCTGAAGCTGGTGGCCGCCGGCGCTGCGCCGATGGCGCTGAAGCGCGGCATCGACAAGGCCGTGGCCGCCGTCGTCGAGCAGCTCGCCAAGGCCTCGCGCAAGGTGCGCGGCAAGGAGGACATCGCGCAGGTCGGCACCGTGTCGTCGAACGGCGACGCCTCGATCGGCGGCATGATTGCCGAGGCGATGGAGAAGGTCGGCAAGGAAGGCGTCATCACCGTCGAGGAAGCGAAGACGATGGAGACGGAGCTCGACGTCGTCGAAGGGATGCAGTTCGACCGCGGCTACCTGTCTCCGTACTTCGTGACGGACCCCGAGCGGATGGAAGGCGTGTACGCCGATCCGTACCTGTTGATCTTCGAGAAGAAGATCTCGTCCATGCGCGACCTCGTGCCCCTGCTCGAGGCCGTCGCGCGCTCGGGCAAGGCGCTCGTCATCATCGCCGAGGACATCGAGGGCGAGGCGCTCGCGACGCTCGTGGTGAACAAGATCCGCGGCACGCTCAACGTGGCCGCGTGCAAGGCGCCGGGCTTCGGCGACCGCCGGAAGGCCATGCTCGAGGACATCGCGATCCTCACCGGCGGCAAGGCGATCAGCGAGGACCTCGGCATCAAGCTCGAGAACGTGACGCTCGCCGACCTGGGCCGCGCGAAGCGCGTGGTGCTCGACCGCGAGAACACGACCATCATCGGCGGTGCCGGCAAGAAGTCCGACATCGAGGGCCGCGTCGCGAACATCCGCGCGCAGGTCGAGGAGACCGACTCGGACTACGACCGCGAGAAGCTGCAGGAGCGGCTCGCCAAGCTGGCCGGCGGCGTGGCGGTGATCCGCGTGGGAGCCGCGACCGAGGCCGAGCTGAAGGAGAAGAAGGCGCGCGTCGAGGACGCGCTGCACGCCACGCGCGCGGCCGTCGAAGAGGGCATCGTCGCGGGCGGCGGCGTGGCGCTGGTGCGCGCGGAGAAGGCGCTCGGCGAGCTCGCGCTCGAAGGCGACGAGGCGCTCGGCGCCGACATCGTGCGCCAGGCCATCACTTCGCCGCTGCGCCAGATCGCCGCGAACTCCGGCCACGACGGCTCGGTCGTGTTGTCGCGCGTGCGCGAGAAGAGCGGCGACTTCGGCTTCAATGCTGCAAGCGACGACTACACCGATCTGGTGAAGGACGGGATCATCGACCCGACCAAGGTCGTGCGCAGCGCGCTGCAGAACGCTGCGAGCGTTGCGGGTCTGCTCATCACCACCGAGTGCGCGGTGGTCGACAAGCCGCAGCCACCTGCGCCGATGCCGGGCGGCGCGCCCGACATGGGCGGGATGGGCGGGATGGGCGGGATGGGCGGAATGGGGGGTATGGGAGGGATGGACTTCTAGTCCGCCCTAGAACACCACGGTGCGGCGGCCGAGCGCGACGATGCGGTCGTCCAGGTGCGCGCGCACGGCATCGGCGAGCACCATGCGCTCGACGTCCCGGCCCTTGCGCACGAGGTCTTCGACCGTGTCGCGGTGCGAGCAGGCGACGACCTCCTGCGCGATGATCGGCCCCTCGTCCAGGTCCGTCGTGGCGTAGTGCGCCGTGGCGCCGATCAGCTTCACGCCGCGCTCGTAGGCTTGGTGGTACGGCCGCGCGCCGACGAACGCCGGCAGCGTGCTGTGGTGGATGTTGATGATGCGCTCGGGGAAGCGCGCGATGAAGTCGGCCGACAGCACCTGCATGTAGCGCGCGAGCACCACCAGATCGATGCGCTCGCGCTCGAGCAGCGCGAGCTCCCGCGCTTCTTGCGCGGCCTTCGTGGCCATGTCGATCGGAAAGACGTGGTAGCTGACACCGAATTGTGTCGCGACGGGCGCCAGGTCCGGGTGGTTGGACACGATCAGCGCGATCTCGCACGCCAGCTCGCCCAGCCGGTGACGGATCAACAGGTCGTACAGGCAGTGCTCGAAGCGCGACACGAAGATCGCCACGCGCTTGCGCCGGTCGCTGTAGCTGATGCGCCAGCGCATCTGGTAACGGCCGCACTCGATGCGCAAGAGGTCCTCGAGCTGCGCGCGCGGCAGGTCCAGGTCCGCCAGGTCGAACTGGATGCGCTGGCTGAAGATGCGCTCGACCGGATCCAAGTGCTGCTGCGCCTCGCGGATGTTCGCGCCGTGGCCGGAGAGCAGCGACGCGAGCGCAGCGACGAGCCCTTTGCGATCGGGGCACGACACGACCAGCGTGGCGGTCTCGCTCACGGCTCGTCTTCCGCCAGCGACTGCGCCAGCGCGATGCACGCCTGCCGCGCGGTGCGGCCGCTGCGCGTGCCGCGCTCGAGCGCGAAGCGCAGCACGCGCGCCTCGAAGTCCGCCGGCGTGTCGATGCCGAGCGCGCGCGCGTGGTGGCGGGCGATCCTCAAGTAGGTCTCCTGGTCGAAGGCGAAGAACGGCAAGAGCAGGCCGAAGCGGTCCGAGAGCGAGACCTTCTCTTCGGCGGTCTCGCCCGGGTGCAGGAGGCCATCGCGGTCGAGCACGGCCTCGCGGTTCTCCGACATGCGCTCGGGCACCAGGTGGCGGCGGTTCGACGTCGCGATGACGAGCGCGTTCGCCGGCCGCGCCTCGAGCCCGCCGTCGAGCTCGGCCTTGAGCTGCTTCCAGCTCGTGTCGCCCTCCTCGAACGAGAGGTCGTCGCAGAACACCGCGAAGCGCTCGCGCCGCTTGCGCAGCACGGGCCACAGGCGCGCCAGCTCGAGCAGGTCGTCGCGCCGGACCTCGACCAGGCGGAAGCCGCGCGCGCCGAACTCGCCCAGCAGGCCGCGCACCGCGGACGACTTCCCGGTGCCGCGCTCGCCGTAGAGCAGCGCGTCGAGCGCGGGCCGGCCGGCCGTGAACGCCGCCACGTTCGCGCGCAGCTTGGCCACCGAGCGCTCGACGCCGATCAGAGCGTCGAGCGGGTACACATCCGGGTGTTGGATCTGCTCGAGCTTCCCGGCGCGCCAGCGGAAGGCGAGCGGCGAGTCCTTGCCCGCTCTGCGGCCGGCCATGGCGCTAGAGCTTGAGGCGGCTGCGCTGTCCCGAACCGCGCGGCGCGATCAGCCCGATCAGGATGCCGACGAGCGTGATCGCGGCGCCCGTGGCGAGAGTCTTCCAGCGCGCGGTCGCGCTTGCGCTGTCGGCGTCGTCCTGGAGCACGCGGTTCCGCTCCTTCACCGTCGCGAGCTCTTCGAGCTGCGCGCCCTGCTCCTTCACCTTGGCCTCGAGCTCGGCCACGCGCGACTCGGCGGCGCCGAGCTTGTCCTTCATGCGCGGCAGGGCGAGCGCGGCCGGCTCTTCGGAGGTCAGGTTGTCGCGCGGGATCCAGCCCTCGAGGTCGCTCGTGCGCACCTGCACCCACTCGCCGTCGCCGCCGATCTTCTGCGCGGTCGCGCCCGCGGTGAGGATCTTCAGGATCCGGAACTCGAGGCCCGGACCCGCGCGCAGGTTCACGCGCACTTCGCCGCCGATGTAGTCGGCGCGCGCAGCGGGAGCGAGAAGCGACGCGGTGAGCGCGAGCGCGAGAGCCCTCGGATTCGCTTTCACGGCAGACTCTCTATCACCTCGCGCTCGAGGGTTCCACCTCAGAAGAAGAACCGGCTCGCGGCGAGCGCTCCCGCGAGGCCGGCGAGATCGGCCGCCAGACAGGCGAGCACGGTGTGGCGCGACGCGCGCACGCCGACGCTGCCCAGGTAGAGCGCGAGCACGTAGAACGTCGTCTCGCTCGAGCCGTTGATCACGCACACGAGGAAGCCGGGGAACGAGTCGGGCCCGTAGTGCTGCATGGTCTCGGTCATCACCGCGAGCGCCCCGCTGCCGGAGAGCGGGCGGATCAGCGCCATGGGCAGCGCTTCGGCGGGGAAGCCGACGAGCCCGGTCACGGGCGCGAGCGCGGCGGTCAGCGCGTCGAGCGCGCCCGAGGCGCGGAACAGCGCCACCGCGACGAGGATCGCGAGCATGAACGGCAGCACCGTGACTGCGATGCCGAGTCCCTCGCGCGCGCCCGCGATGAACGCGTCGTACACCGGCACGCGCCGCACGAAGCCCGCGAGCGCGATCGCCGCCATGAGCGACGGCAGCAGCCACGAGGCCAGCACCGTCTTGCCCGTCGCGAGCGACGGGTCGTTCGCGACCGTGCGCGCGAGCGCCGCGGCGAGCGCGAGCGCGAACGCGGCGGCGAGCCAGCGGCGCGCGGGGGCGGCGGCCGGGCGCACGGCGGCGAGCCGCTCGGCCGCGTCGAGTCCGGCGAGCTCGCCGAAGCCCGCGCTCGTGCTCGGCTCGCCTGCCGGCGCTGCCGCGCGCTCGGGCGCGAAGCGCGGGATGCGCTCGAGCGCCTTCGCCGCGACGAGCGCCGCGAGCGTCGCGCACAGGCTCGCGACGAGCGACGGCGCCACGATGCCCGCCGCGTTCGCCGAGCCGAGGCTCGCGCGCACCGCGATCGCGCCGAGCGGCAGCACCGCGAGCCCCGCGGTGTTCAGTGCGAGAAAGAGCGCCATGGAGTTCGTGGCGACGCCCGGCCGCGGGTTCAGCCGCTCGAGCTCGCGCATGGCGAGCAGCCCGAACGGCGTCGCCGCGTTGCCCAGGCCGAGCACGTTCGCGGCGAGGTTCAGCACGATCGCGCCGAGCGCCGGGTGCTCGGCCGGCACGTCGGGGAACAGCCGGCGCAGCACCGGCAACAGCCCGCGCGCAAGCGCGCCCAGGAAGCCCGCCTCGCGCAGCACGCGCATGAAGCCGAGCCACAGCGCCATCGCGCCGACGAGACCGAGCGTGACGTCGACGGCGCTCTTCGCGGCTGCGAAGGCGGCGTCGTTCGCGTCGGGCATCCGGCCCGCGAACGCGGCGGCGAGCACCGCAGCCGCGATCAGCGCGACGAAGATGCCGTTCAGCAAGCGGAGCTCCATCCGGGGGGACGGAAGCGGACTAGCGGGGAAAGGCCTCGGGAAGGCCGCCGTCGACGGGCAGCACGGCGCCGGTGGTCGGCGTGTCCTGCCGCGCGAAGAAGACGACCGCGCGCCCGACGTGCTCGGGCGTCACTTTAGTGTGTAGGAGGTTGCGCTGGCGGTAGAACTCCTCGAGCTGTTCCGGCTCGAGGCCGCGCGCCGCCGCGCGCGCGGGACCGACCTCGCGCCACAGCCCCGAAGGGTTCTCCGCCGGACCGAACACGGCGTCGGCGTTCACCAGGTTCACGCGCACGCCGAGCGGCGCGCCCTCGAGCGCGGCCACGCGGCCGAGCTGATGCGCGCCCGCCTTCGACGCGCTGTACGCGCCGAACTCCGCGCCTGGCGCGAACACGTTCTTGGTCGAAACCACCACGACGTTGCCGCCCGTGCCCTGCTGCCGCAGCGAGCCGAACGCCTCGCGCAGCGTGAGGAACGCGCCCGTCAGGTTCACGTCGACCGCGGCGCGGAAGTCGTCGAGCTCGAGATCCGCGAGCGCGCCCGCGCGCGCGATGCCCGCGTTCACGACCACGACGTCCAGGCCGCCGTACAGGTCGGCCGCGTGGCGGAACGCGTCGCGCACGTCGCCTTCGTCGCCGACGTCGGCCACGAACGACTCGCAATCGCGCGTGCCTACACGCGCGCGTGTAGACTCGAGGCGAGCCTCGTCCTTGTCGACCAGGAGCACTTGCGCGCCCGCGCGCACCAGCTCGCGCGCCACGCCCTCGCCGATGGCGCCCGCGCCGCCGGTCACGAGCGCCGTCTGGCCCGCGAGCGGCGCCGGCGCTGCGCGGCCGAGCTTCGCCTGCTCGAGGCTCCAGTACTCCACGTCGAACAGGTCGAGCTCGCCGAGCCCCTCGTACTGGCCGAGCGCGGTGGCCCAGATCTTCGCGCGCACGGTGTGCTCGGCGATGTCCGCCGCGACGCGCGCCGCCGCGCGCGTCTCACCGGCGGCCACGAGCCCGATGCCCGGCAGCACGAGCACGCGCGGCGTGGGATCGAGCAGCGTGCGCTCGACGCCGCGCGCGGCACAGCAGCGCGCGAAGTACTCCGCGTAGCGCCGCCGGTAGGCACCGACCTCGTCGGCCAGCCGCGCGCGCAGCTCGCCCGGGTTCGAGTACGGCGGCCGTTCCACGAACAGATAGGGGCCCTTCGTGCGAATCACGTGGTCGGGCGTGAGCGGCGCCGACCCCGCGAGCATCGGCCCCTGCTCCGCCGCCGCGAAGTGCAGGATCTCGTCCGAGCTGCGGCGCTCGAGCACGACGCGCTTCCACGGGTGGTCGGCGTCGCCGCTCGGCACCGCGAGCGCGCCGCGCACCAGCGGCGCGATCTCGTGCCACTCGCGCATCGCGACCACGGGCCGCGCGTCGAGCGGCCGGCGGCCCTCGGCGCGCGACGCGATGAGCTGCCGCGCGCGGTCGACCAGCGCGACGTGCCGCTCGTAGCTCGTCTTCGCGTCGTCGCCGAACGTGAAGAGCCCGTGCTTCTCGAGCACGAGCCCCTCGACCGCCGGGTTCTTCTCGAACACCTCGACCGCGCGCTTGGCCAGCGCGAAGCCGGGCATGACGTACGGCACCCAGCCCACGCGGTCGCCGTAGAGAGAGCGCACCACGCGCTCGCCGTCGGGCTGGTTCGTGAGCGCGAGGATCGCGTCGGCGTGCGAGTGGTCGACGAAGCGCGCGGGCAGGAACGCGTGCAGCAGCGTCTCGATGCTCGGGTTCGGCGCGTTCGGATCGAGCAGCGCCCGCCGCTGCTCGGCCACCATCTGCTCGTCCGACAGCCGGTCGAGCGCGCGCAGCGCGAGCAGCGGCTCGAGGCGCAGCGCGGGCAGTCCCGCGGGCTCGAGCGCGGCCAGATCGCCGCCGCTGCCCTTCACGTGGAGGACGTCGATCTCGCGCCCGAACAAGTCGCGCGCGCGCGACTTCACGGAAGTGTTGCCGCCGCCGTGCAGCACGAGCTCGGGGTCCGAGCCGATCAAGCGCGACGTGTACACGCGCAGCGCGACCGCGTCGCCGCACGCCCCGTAGCGCGCCCGAAACTCGTCCGCTTCGGCGTCGCTCCAGCGGCTCTCCATCCACGCGAACTTAGCCGACGGATGCGCGCCCGGGCACCCTAGCCGCGCCCCGCGCGCCTCCGCTTGCTGGAGCCTTCACCCACCGATACTCTCGCGCCGTCGGTTTCGGGCGCCGCTTTCGTGGCGTTCGGTCCGGTCAATGCCGTCGACGGGCGGACGGCGACCGGAGCGGGATCTGGGTCCCGCGCGACTCGGTGCGCCGCGGAAGGAGGTGGTCCAGAAGTGTCTCATTCGAACACAGTGACGGTAGAGGTGGTTTCCAGCTAGGCCGGCCTGGCTACTGGTGGCTGGCCTGGCTTGGCCCAGGCACCACCCGAACCCCGAGGGTCCGCTTGGTCACTGAGCGGGCGGCTGCTCTGCGGTCGCAACCTTCGGGGTTTTTCTCGCCTTGCATCTGCACCGCGTGCGTCTGCACCAGCGGATCGGGAACAGGAGCGGAGCGTGGAGTTCGAGCACCGGTGTCGGGACCTCTTGCCCCGCTTCGCGCGCCGCGCGCAGGAGCTGGCGTTCCACGTCGACTCGCTCGAAGGGCCGAGCGTGCTCTCGGCGTGGACCTCGGCGCACGCGGCTCTCGCGCTCGCCACGCTCGACGCGAGCGCCGCCGCCGCAGAGCTGCGCGCGCTCTACCGCGCGTGCCAGCGCGGCGACGGGCTCGTCGCCAGCGAGCGCGCCGCCGACGAGTCGGCGCGCGCCCGGCGCCAGCTCGAGGTCGGCCCGCTCTTCGGCGAGGACGAGCGCTCGATCCTGATCGCGCCGCCGATCGCGGCGTACGCGGCCGCGCGGCTCGCGCGCGCGCAGGGCGGCGCGCTGCGCGACCTGCTCGAGTGCGCCACGCGCGAGCTCGACGCCATCTGGAGCCGGCGGCTCCCGCCCGACACGCCGCTGCCCGTGATCCTGCACCCGCTCGAGTCGGGCTGCGCCCGCTCGGCGCTCTACGACGAGCTCGTCGAGCAGGACACCGACGAGTCGTGGCGCGACGAGAGCGCCACGCTGCTGCGCTCCGCGAGCGCGTGCCAGCTCGACCCCGAGCGCGCGCTGCGCGCGGGCCACGCGTTCGTCGTCGAGGATCCCGTGTTCTGCGGCTGGCTGCTGCTCGCGCTCGAGGCGTGCTCCCAGGCGTGGGAGAAGCTGGGTGACACCAGCGTGTGTCTCAAGCTGCGCATCCGCTCCGAGATGATCGCCGAGGGCGTGGCGAGCCGGCTGTGGTGGGACGAGCAGGACGTGTACGCCGCGTGGAACCGCGGCCGGCAGAGCCCGCTGCGCGCGGTCTCCGCGGGCGGGCTCCTGCCCGCGGCGGCGCGCAGCCTGCTCGAAGAGGGCACGCCGAAGCGCGCGGTCGACCGTCACCTGCGCCCGGGCACGTCGCCGCTCTGGGTCGCGCAGGGCCTGTCGCTTCGCCCGATTCAGCGCGACGACCGCGCGCCGCGCACGCAGGCCGGCGCCGCGATCTCGCCGCTCGCGCACTTCTGGGCGCACCTGGTGCTCGTACACGCCGACCGCGTGGGCGATGCGCGCGTCGCGCGCACGTCGCTCGAGACGCTCGCGCTCGAGCGCGGCTTTCACGCCGAGTTCGCGGCGTCCGACGAGGATCCGCGCGCCGGCGCGCCCGACGACTCGCTCTGGCCGGCGCTGGCGCTCGAGATGCGCGCGAGAGAGAACGCGCCCGGCTAGGGCCGCTTGCTCTCGTCTGCCGCTCCGGGTAGCATCGTCCCATCATCAGGAACGGTGTTCCGGATAATGGAACATAGAAGCCCCGACGCGGGGACGATCGACAAGGCGCTCGAGCTGCTCTTCCACCTGCACGAGCGCGGCGGCGCGGCGCGCGGCGTGTCGGAGCTGGGCCGCGCGCTCGAGCTGCCGAAGTCGACCGCGCACCGGCTGCTCGCGTCGCTCGCGCGCCGCGGGCTCGTCGAGCAGGACGCGCGCGGCCGCTACCAGCCGGGCATCGCGCTCCTCGCGCTCGGCCTCGGCGTGCTCGAGCGCGAGCCGCTCGTCGCGGCGGCGCGCGCAGGGGTGGAGCGCGTCGCGGAAGAGCTGGGCGAGACCATCTTCCTGTCGGGCGCGCGCGCGGGCCGGCTCTACGTGCTGGACAAGCAGGAGGGCTCGGGCTTCCTGCGCGCCGCGCCGCGCATCGGCACCGAGATCCCCGCCCACGCGACCGCGATCGGAAAGCTCTACCTGGCGTTCGCGCCCGACTCGCTGCGCCCGCCCGACGAGCCGCTCCCGCGCTACACCGCGGCGACGCTGTGCGACTCACTCGCGCTCGCGCGCGAGGTCGAGCGCGTGCGTGCGCGCGGCTGGGCGGGCATGCGCGACGAGTGGATCCCCGACCTGGCCGGCGTCGCCGTGCCCATCCGCGTCGGCGGCCGTCTGTTGGGCGCGCTCGCCGCGGCGGGGGCGAGCTCCCGTTTCGACGGTGTACACGAAGATGTGTTTCGCGCCGCGCTGCTCGCGGCGGCGCGCGAGATCGAGGCGCGGCTCGGCGCCCCAGCGCGTGGCTAGGGTGTCCACGCGCTCACGAGAATTGGAGTGCGCTATGAAGGTCTGGATCGAAGGGCGAATCGTCGACGGCGCGGACGCGCGCATTCCCGTCACGGACCACGGTCTGCTCTATGGGGACGGCGTGTTCGAGGGCATCCGCCTGTACGGCGGGCGCGTGTTCCGGCTCGACTCGCACCTGGAGCGGCTGCGCCACTCGGCGCGCGCCATCGGGCTCGAGCTCCCCGGCGGAGTCGCGGCCGTGCGCGAGATCGTCGTCGCGACCGCGCGCGCGTTCGGCCGGCCCGACGGCTACGTGCGCCTGCTCGTCACGCGCGGCGACGGCGCGATGGGCGTCGATCCGCTGCGCTGCCCGAGCCCGCGCATCGTCTGCATCGCGTGCGAGATCGAGCTCTACCCCGAGGACAAGCTGCGCGCTGGCATCGACATGGTGACGGTGAGCCTGCGGCGGCCCGCCGCCGACGTGCTCGACCCGCGCGTGAAGAGCCTGAACTACCTGAACAACGTGCTCGCCAAGCGCGAAGCGCGGCTGCGCGGCGCCGACGAGGCGCTCGTGCTGAACGCCGCGGGCATGGTGGCCGAGGCCGCCGTGGCCAACGTGTTCGCGTTCCGGCGGGGTGCGCTGCTCACGCCGCCCGCGACCGACGGCGCGCTCGAGGGAATCACGCGCGCGTGCGTGCTCGAGCTCGCGGCGGGGCTCGGCATTCCGGCGCGCGCGGAGACGCTCTCGCGTATGGACCTCTACTCCGCCGACGAGGTCTTCCTCACGGGCGCGGGGGCGCGTGTCGTGGGCGTGCGCAGTCTCGACGGCGTCGCGATCGGAGTGCGCGCACCGGGTCCGGTCACCGAGAAGCTCGCGGCGGAGTTCGCGGCGTTCACGCGCCGCGACGGCCCCGTGTTCCTCAACTAGCTCGGATCGCCATGTGGTGCGCGAGCTGCGCGGCGGAGTACGCGTGCTCGGGCCCGACCACGCAGGCGCTGCGCGCCGCGCACGCACCGGCGCAGCGCGGGTCGGCGAGCCGGGTGGCGTAACACTTCTCTGAGTCGAGCGTGCGCGCGCCGACCGCGCCGCCCACGCAGGCGCTCGCACACGGCGCCGGGCAGCCGGTGCACGGATCGAACGGCGCGGGCTCGGCCGGCGCGAGCGCTTCGGGCACGAGCAGCACGGCGCGAATGGCGAGCCACGGCCCGAAGCGCGGGTGGATCAAGACGCCGAGCCGCCCGGGTGCGCCGAAGCCGGCCCGCTGGGCGAGCGCCACGAGCGGCAGGTACGCGCCGCCGCGCCGGTCCGCGTAGAAGCCCACGAAGGCGCGCGGCGCAAACCCCTGCGAGGCTTGCTCGAGCAAGCGGCGCACGTACGCGTCCAGCGGGTCGCGCGCGAGTCTGCGCTCCGGCGCGGCCTCGAAACGCTCCCACAGCCGGCGCCCGCCGTTGCCGACGACGAGGACGCCGCGCGCAGCCGGTGCGACGGCGGCCGAGCGCCACGCCGGGGGCACCAGCGCGTCGTAGCTCTCGAGCGCGACGGCGCCGTGCACGCCCAGGCCGCCGCGCTCGAGCAGCGCGACGGCAGCGGCCGTGCTCACGCGCCGCTCTCGAAGCGCGCGCCCGGCGCGAGCCCCACGCGCGCCGCGTAGGCCTGCGCCGGCTCCTTCGCCGCGTCCGCGCGCACGCGGCCGATCCGCAGCGCACCGCCGCGCAACGCGACGACCAGGCCGGACGCGTCGCAGGACACGACACTTCCTGGTGTGGAACCCGTCTCGGACTCGAGCGCCACGTCGAACACGCGCACGATCTGCCCGCCGAAGCGCAGGAACGCGCCCGGCTGAGGATCGCAGCCGCGCGCCAGCCGGTCGAGCTCGGCCGCGCTCTTCGCCAGGTCGAGCGCCGCCACCTGGTCGTCGACCAGGCCCTGCGCGGTCGCGCGCGACTCGTCTTGCGCCTCGGGCTTCGCGTGCCCCGACGCCACGAGCTCGACGGCCTCGACCAGCGCCTCGATCCCGAGCGGCGACAGCTTCTCGAAGAACAAGCTCGTGGTCGTCTCGCGCGGCGCGAGCGGCACGGGTCCCTTCTGCACCACGACCGGTCCCGTGTCCGCGCCCTCGTCGGGCACGAAGATCGACACGCCCGTCTCGCGCTCGCCCAGGATGATCTGCCACTGCAGCGCCGCGCCTCCGCGGAAGCGAGGCAGCAGCGACGGGTGGAAGCACAGGCTCTTGTGCTTCGGCGCGTCGGTGAGCTCGCGCGGCAGGAACACCTGCACGGACGCGAGCACGTTCAGATCCGCGCGCAGCGCGGCATGCTCTTCGAGCGCGGCCGCGATCGGCTCGCCCGTCTTCTTGCGGTAGAAGCGCCGCCGCACGAGCGGCAGGCCGAGCTCCTGCGCGCGCTGTGCCAGCGCGTCGGGCCGGCCCGCGTCCGGCGGCGCGAACACCCCCGCGATCTGGTGGCCGTTCGCGCGCAGCCGCTCGAGCACCTCGCGCCCGAACGCGGCTTGCCCGAACAGCGCGATCCGCAGCTTCATTCGGGCAACCTAGCACGCGGGCCGATCGACCGGACGGGCCGCGCAGGATTGCCCAGCGCGAGCGTGCGCGGCGGGACGTCGCGAGTCACGAGGGAGCGCGCGCCGACGACCGAGTCGTCGCCGATCGTGACTCCCGCGAGCACGGTGACGTCGCTCGCGATCCACACGCGGCTGCCGATCGTGACCGGCGCGCTGCGCTCGGGCGTGTTCACGTCCAGGTCGTGGAAGTCGGAATCGAGCACGCGCGAGCCGAAGCCGATCATCGAGTCGTCGCCCATGCGGATGCCCACGTTCGCGTGCAGCATGGCGCCGTTCACGAGGCAACGCGCGCCGATCTCGACTCGCGCGCCTTCGGCGGCGGTGATGCGATTCTCGCCGCACTCCGTGCGCAGCCAGACGCGGCGCGCGAGTGTCACCCTGCCGCCCGACTGCACCCACACGAAGTTGCCGCGCCGCCGCTCCGCCGCGAAGCCGGCGCCGACCTCGAGCACGCCGCCCGGCTCGATGCGCAGCTCCGCGAAGCGCAGGTTCGGCGACGCCGTCGGGTCGGCGCGCAGGCGCTCGCCGAAGCGCGCCGCGAACATCGCGAAGCACAGCCGATCCCAGCGATAGATCGCGCGCAGGAGTGCGGCGTTCATGGCGGCGCAGTCTATCACTGGGCATCACGCGCACTCGCGCGCGCGCCGATACGTCCGGCGGCGATGGAGAACAAGGAGGACGCGCTCTACGCGCTCGTGCGCGCGGAGCTCGAGGCGGCGCTCGACCCGGCCGAGCAGGCGCGCCGCGGCTCCGACGCGCTTCACGAGATCGCGGTCGGCGCGGCGAGCTTCGCGGCGCAGCGCCTCCCCGGCGACATCCGCGTGCGAGTCGACAACCCGGGCGGTCACCGCGCCGGGCGCACGACGGTCGAGATCGCGCTCGCCGACCAGCCTTTCATCGTCGACTCGGTGCGACTCGGGCTGCGCCGGCTCGGTCACCGCGAGCTCCTGCTCGTGCACCCGCTGCTCGCGCTCGAGCGCGAGGCGGACGGTACGGTCGCGCGGCTCGGCCGCGACGAGGTGCCGCGCACGCGCGAGTCGTTCGTGTACGCGGAGCTGCGCCACGTCGGCGCGGAAGCACAGCGGCTCGAGCTGCGCGTCGAGCTCGAGCGCGCGCTCGCCGACGCGCGCTGCGTCGTCGGCGATCACGCAGTCATGCTCGCGCAGCTGCACGCGCACGTGGCAGATCTCGAGGCTCACGGCGCCGAGCTCCCGAACGGCGGCATGGACCGCGCGCGCGAGCTCGCCGCGATGCTGCGCTGGCTCGAAGCGAAGAACTTCCTGTTCATGGGCTATCGGCGCTACCGCGCCAAGCGCGGCCGGCGCGGCTGGGAGGTCGAGCTCGAGCCCGGCTCGAGCCTGGGGCTGCTGCGCGGCGCGGCGGACTCGCGCTTCGCCGAGTCGGGCAGCGACGCGCCGCCGCCGCCGCTCGTCGGTGCGCGGCTGGACGACGAACGCGTGATCTTCTTCGACAAGACGCGCACCGACTCGACCGTGCACCGCCGCGGCCGACTCGATTCGGTGTCGGTCAAGCTGCTCGACGGCGACGGGCGGCCCGTCGGCTTCGGCCGCTTCGTCGGCCTGTTCACGCACCGCGCCCTGCGCATGCGGCCCTCCGACATCCCGCTGCTCGCCGCGCGGCGCGCGCGCATCCTCGCGAGCCTGGGCGCGGAGCCGGGCTCGCACACCTACAAGACCGCGCTCGAGGCGTACGACTGTCTGCCCGTCGAGTTCCTGTTCCCCGCCGAACAGGCCGATGCCGCGCGCTGCATCGCGCGCATCGTCGCCGCCGCCGAGCGCCGCAAGCTCGAGGTCGCCACGGTCGCCGACGCGACGAACCGCTCGTTCTTCGTCTCGATCGCGCTGCCGCGCCACTCGTACGAGGAGCGCATCCGCGACGAGCTCGACGTGTTGTTCGAGCGCGAGCATGGCGCGCACCACATCGAGCACCGCACCTCGTTCCTCGACGACGACCTGGCGCTCGTGCACTTCTTCTGCGGCTGCGACGGCGAGCTCGACCTGGCGCGCCTCGGCAAGCTCGAGGCCGAGGTCGCCGCCGTCGTGGAGCGCTGGGAAGACCGCTTCGAGGCGGCGCTGCTCGCCGATCAGCCGTCCGACCGCGGGCTGCGCCTGGCCGACGCGTACGCCGACGCCTTCCCGGAGTCGTATCGCGTGGTCACGTCCGCGTCCGAGGCCGTGCTGGACGTGTCGCACCTCGAGCGCCTGCACGGCGGCGACTCGCCCGTCGAGCTCGGGCTCGACTTCGCCACCGCCTACGGCGACGCGCACACCCACCGGCTGAAGATCTACCTGCGCGAGCGGCCCTATCTCACGGCGCTGCTCTCGGTCGTGCACCAGTTCGGCGTGCGCGTCATCGACGCCACTTCGACCGAGGTTCGTGCGCTCGCGAAGCCGTCGCTGTGGATCGTCTCGTTCCGCATCGAGCCGATGGCGCCGGGCGCGAGCGCCGCGGGCAAGGTCGAGGCGCGCGCGCTCGACGGTTTGCGCGCCGCGCTGTCCGGCCGCGTCGACAGCGACGACTTGAACCGGCTGATCGTCGGCGCCGAGCTCGACTGGCGCTCCGTCGACGTGCTGCGCGCGTACCTCGAGTTCGCGCGCCAGATCGGCCAGGCGCCGCGCGGCTCGGCCGCGCGCGACGCGCTGGTGCGTCACCCCGAGGCCGCGCGCGCGTGCGTGCGTCTCTTCCGCGCCTACTTCGACCCGGCGCTCGAGGCGGGCCGCGCCGCCGAAGTGGCCGACGCCGAACGCGCGCTCGCCGCCGCGCGCGAGCCCATCCCGAATGCAGCCGACGACCGCGTGTTCGCGCTGCTCGAGAACCTGCTCGCGGCGACGCTCCGCACCAGCTTCTTCGCGGGAGCGCCTGCGGGTCCCCACGAGGTCGCGCTGAAGCTCGGGTCGGGCAAGGTGCGCGGCCTGCCCCCGCCCGCGCCGTGGGTCGAGATCTTCGTGCACTCGTGCGAGCTCGTGGGCGTGCACCTGCGCGGCGGCCCGGTCGCGCGCGGCGGGCTGCGCTGGAGCGACCGCCCGCAGGACGTGCGCTCCGAGGTGCTCGCCCTGTGGCGCACGCAGATGGTGAAGAACGGGCTCATCGTACCGGCGGGCGCGAAGGGCGGCTTCGCGCTGCGCCGTCCGCCCGAGGATCCCTCGGCGGCGCGCGCCGAAGCCGACCGCCTGTACGCGCGCTTCGTGTCGGCGCTCCTGCGCGTCACCGATGACGTCCGCGACGGCGCGACATCGACACCGCCTGGTGTAGTCCGGCGTGACGGCGACGACCCGTATCTGGTCGTCGCAGCCGACAAGGGCACCGCGCACCTCTCCGACGTCGCGAACCGCAAGGCCGCGGAGCACCGCTTCTGGCTCGGCGACGCGTTCGCCAGCGGCGGCAGCAACGGCTACGACCACAAGCGCGAAGCGATCACCGCTCGCGGCGCGTGGCTGTGCGCGCGGCGCCATTTCGCGGAGCTCGGGCGCGACCCCGACGCGGATGGCTTCACCGCGGTGGGCATCGGCGACATGTCGGGCGACGTCTTCGGCAACGGGCTCCTGCTCATGCCGAGCGCGAAGCTCGTGGCGGCGTTCGACCACCGGCACGTGTTCGTGGATCCGGACCCCGATCCCGAGCGTGCGTTCGCGGAGCGGAAGCGCCTGTTCGCGCTGCCCCGCTCGTCGTGGGCCGACTACGCCCGCGACGCGCTCTCCGCCGGCGGCGGCGTGTGGGAGCGCGGCGCGAAGCGCATCGCGCTGTCGGCCGAGGCCCGCCGCGCGCTGGGCTGCAAAGCCGACAAGCTCTCGGGCGAGGAGCTCGTGCGCGCCGTGCTGCGCGCGCCGGTCGACTTGTTGTGGAACGGTGGCATCGGCACGTACGTGAAGTCGTCCGCCGAGACGCACAGCGACGTTGCGGACCGCGCGAACGACGCCGTGCGCGTCGACGCGCGCGAGGTGCGCGCGAAGATCGTCGCCGAGGGTGGCAACGTCGGCTTCACGCAGGCCGCGCGCGTCGAGTTCGCGCTCGCGGGCGGGCGCATCGACACCGACGCCATCCACAACGCCGGCGGCGTCGCGCTGTCGGATCACGAGGTGAACTTCAAGATCCTGCTCGCGCCGCGCGTACAGTCGGGCGCGCTGTCGGACGCGGAGCGCAGCGAGGTGCTGCGCGCGTGCGCCGAACCGGCCGACCTGGCCGTGCTCGAGAGCTGCGAGAGCCAGAGCCGCGCGCTGTCGCTCGAGCTGGCGCGAGCGGCGCGCGACCCCGAGCGCTTCGCGCAGGCGGCCGATCAGCTCGTCGCTCGCGCCGAGCTCGACCCCGCGCTCGAACGGCTGCCGTCGCGCGAGTCGCTGCGCGCGCGCGGCTGGACGCGGCCCGAGCTCGCCGTGCTGCTCGGCTACACCAAGCGCATGTGCAAGGCGGCGCTCGCACCGGCGGGGCCGCCCGCACACCCGCTCGTGACGGCGCTCTTCCGCGCGTACTTCCCCGCTGCGCTCGCCGAGCGCTTCGCGGCCGAGCTCGACGGCCATCCGCTGCGCGCGGCGATCGGCGCGACGTGTCTCGTGAACCACGTGATCGACCGCGCGGGAGTCACGCTCGTACCCGAGCTCACGCGCGCGCTCGGCGCGTCGCTGTGCGAGGTGCTGTGCGCGTGGTACGCGGCCGAGCGGCTGATCGGCGCCGAAGCCGCGCGCGCCGCCGCGCCCGCGGGCGACCCCGGCGTGGAAGACGCGGTCGCGCAGGCCGGTGCGCTCGCGTTCGCGCTCGACGGCCGCGCGCTGCTCGACGGCGACGACGCGCGCCGCCGCGCCGAGGGCGTCGCCGCGCTGCGCGACGCGCTCTCCGCCCACGCGCTGCCCGCGCTCGTGCGCGCGCTGCCTGTGGTCGCCGTCGCCGAACGGTGTCGGGTG
>Ga0335077_10000958_pt1 | contig 33336 bp, 26 predicted proteins | sample Lox_Sample_31_FD_207151 | JGI IMG/M metagenome (GOLD analysis project Ga0335077, IMG submission 207151) | Soil microbial communities from Loxahatchee National Wildlife Refuge, Florida, United States - Lox_Sample_3.1 | ecosystem: Environmental > Terrestrial > Soil > Wetlands | place: USA... | reverse complement strand
CCGATGTTGCAAGTGGCCAAACCCGGCCGCAGCTTTCACAACGGCGGTTCAATCCCCATGCGGCAACAACCTGGGCCCTGGGAAAGCGATCGCCAGGGCCGACCTCATGGCTGGAGCCGGGTCCACGTGGTGGACGCCTCGGTGTTCCCCAGCGTGCCGGCAACGACCATCACGTTGTCGTTGATGGCCAACGCCCATCGGATTGGCTGGGAAACAGCTACAATTTCGTAGCAGCCGGCGTGAGCCGGCTCATTTTTTGAATGGAGCGGACTCATGTCCGCTGCTACAGCTTTGACATGGGCGAGAGAAAAATTTGCGCCATCACCGGCACCGGCGGCTATGTCGGTAGCTGCCTCAAAAATTATTTTGCGGTGCGCGGCCGGGAAATTCTGGAGCTGACCCGCCGGCCAGGACCCGGCGTACGTGCCGTGGCGTTCCAGCTTGGCGCGGAAATTCCCGCGCGCGCGCTGGCAGGAGTGGACGCGCTGGTGCATTGCGCCTACGATTTCCAGCCATTGCGCCCGGAGGAAATCCGCGCGGTAAACGTGGACGGCACACGGAACCTGTTTCAGGCCGCGCGCGCGGCGGGTGTTGGACGCATCGTGTGCCTCTCCTCGATCAGCGCCTACGACGGCTGCCGATCGCTTTACGGCCGGATGAAACTGGAAATTGAGAAGATTGCACTGGACGGCGGCGCGCTGGTGGTGCGGCCGGGACTGGTTTATGGCAGCGCACCGGCGGGGATGTTTGGCAAACTCGTCGCGCAGGTCCGCAAGTCTTCCGTGTTTCCTCTGATTGGCGACGGCTCGCAAATCCAGTTTCTGGTTCACCACGAGGATCTGGCCGCGTTCATCGAAAAATTCACCGCCGGAAAAATTGAAATGGCGCCGCGGGTTTTGACCGCCGCGCACGACCGGCCCTGGCCGTTCCGGGAATTGCTTTCAGAAATCGCGAGGGGGCTGGACAAGAAAGTGCGATTCGTTCCGCTGCCGTGGCGGCTGGTCTGGACGGCCTTGAAAGGCGCCGAGATTTGCGGTTTGCGCTTGAAGTTCCGCAGCGACAACGTAGTGAGTCTGCTGTACCAGAACCCGAAACCGGATTTTTCGCCGAACGCGGCGGCGGGTTTGGTTTGCCGTCCGTTTGAGGTTGAAAAACTGCGGCTCTAAACCCCGGGCGGTCGGCGCGAGACGGTTTTCAGACCGAGCACACTCATGAAGAAACTCGAAAAAATGCCTTGAATGCCCAGGATAATGAGCGTCGCCGCCGGAATCAGCCGCCGCAGGTTTTCTTCCATGGAGGGCAGCAGGCCGAAGTGGGCTTGTCGCCAAAGCCACAACGCGCGCAGAAATAAAATTGTTCCCACCAGCAACACGATCAGGCCGGCGATAATGCCTTTTTCGAGCGTGAAAATTTTGAAGATGCGCGCGAATTTCGGGTCGTCCGGCAGCAGTCCCTCGGCGATGGCAAAAACCTTGGTGAAAAACGCGAAGGCCACGAGCTGGAAACCCACAATCACGGCCATGCACGCCATCATCAGCGTGCCAACGTTCAGTTCCACGCCGCCGATTTTGAGGGCCTTCACCGCGAGGGTGGCGGCCAGAATGATTCCCAGCGCGAAGAGCAAAAGCCCCGGCGCGAGAAACAACCAGCGCGGCGAGTAAATGAGCATGAACCGCAAATGCCGCCAGCCGTCGCGCCACGGTTTTAAATGTGGCGGACGCGAGCGCCCGTCCGGGTGCAGCGTGATGGACACTTCGGAAATTTTAAACTTCCGGAGCGTGGCCTTGATGACCATTTCCGAGGCGAATTCCATGCCCGTCGTCTGCAACTCCAATTTTTCAAAAGCCGCCCGGGTGAACCCGCGCATGCCGCAATGAAAATCGTGCGCCGGACACCGGAAAAAAAAGCGCCCGATGAACGACAGTAGCGGGTTGCCGAGCCAGCGGTTTTTCCACGGCATCGCCCCGGGCAAAATGGTCCCGCCGCCGACCGGCAGCCGGCAGCCCATGATCAGTTCGAAACCTTCCTGGAATTTTTTAACGAAACCGGTGAGATCGGAAAAATCATAACTGTCGTCCGCATCGGCCATAAGGATCCATTTCCCCAGCGCGGCGCGGATGCCGCCGCGCAGGGCGCTGCCGTACCCTTTTTCGTTCACCGGCACGACTCGCGCCCCCAAGTTTTTGGCGATGGCTTGGGAACCGTCCGTGCTGCCGTTATCGGCGACGATAATTTCGCCCCGCACGCCGGAACGTTGAATGCCCAGTCGCGCCTTTTCAATGCAACGGGCGAGCGTTTCAGCTTCGTTCAGGCACGGCATCACGATGCTCAACTCCACGGGTTCGCTCACAGGACGAACTTACCTGAACTTCCGGCCAATTGGCGAGTCCGGGTTTTTTGGCTCAACGCAATTGGACCAGACACCAGTCGGTTGCAAGGTCAGCGGCGCGGAGTTGAAATGTAATTTGTTGGACGAGCGGCGCATTCATCTGGTTGATCCGGTCATCAGGCGAATAGCCAAAGTCATTTTTGGCACCTTCCATTTCACAAAAAAATTCGCCGCCGTGTTGTTTCAGGTCACCCGGCGCCGCGAGCCGAATGGCCGCGCCAGCGGGCTCCGGGCCATCGAATGCGATCAAGCCTGAAATTGGGACCGCCCCTCGTCGTCGACACCGCTCTTTCTGACGCAAATATGCCAATGAAGTGAAAAAACCGGAGCGAACGGCTTTAGGAGATATTCCACCCCGACAAAGGCCGGGTTCATGAAATTTGGAATCAAATGACGCATGGTCACTCCGCCGGAGGCGAGATAGCCAAACCAAGGCAGCCAGGAGAGGCTTTCGATTTTCAAGGCCGGATACCGGTCTTCGAACTCGCGGCGATCCCGTACAAACACCATCCACGAAAGCGCCTGATTCGAATCCATCATCGAATCGTCCTGGGCGAATGTCCATTCCCGGCAACCGTCGGCGTAAGGTTCATGATGAAAATTCCTGAAGAAAAATCTGGCAAATGGCGTATGGGCAACTTCAATCATCGAAATCACCCCGCCGGCAACCAGGACACGCTGCGCTTCCTTGAAAAAGGCGGCCACGTCCGGGATGTGATGAAATACCTGGGTTAAGAGCAAGGCCCGCACGGAGTCGCCGGCAAACGGCAATTGGCGGGCGTCAATGACGCGATCCGCCACGTGCTCCGTCACATCCGAGGTGACGACCGATGGCTTCAATTCCCTCAAGTAACCGCCTCCGGCGCCCAACTCCAAAATGATTCCAGGCGAGGCAACCGACTTTGCATCCTGCAGCAAACGTGCATACCAAGCGTCGTAACAGCGTTTCAACAAGGGTCGCTGAAGAATCATCGCCTTTTGAGCGGCAAAAAATTCCGGCGTACCCGGCTGGAGCCCCCTCAGTGATGGTTCTTTTAGCCAGTTCAGCATTTGCCACCCAAAATTGATCCCTGCGGCCCGCCATTTCGGTCGTGACCTGAGCCGGGGAGCCGGCAGACCAGCTTTTCCAGTTCCAACAGCCGCAGGTTTACGCTGTTGAGAATCAAGCCCACGCCCAGGGCCAAAAAAGCGAGCAACATCAGCGTGGCAGCCAATATGGCGCTGGGAACGGCATAAATGTAATGCTCGGTGAAGTATTCGTAGAGCGGCCGGGTGCCGACGGCGAGTCCCGCCACCGAAAGCACGACGCTGCAGATTCCAAAAAAGGTCAGGGGTTTGTAGGATTTTAAAATTAGAAAAAGCCGCAAAACGACTAAAAAGCCATCGGAAATCGTGGTCAACTTGGAAAAGCTGCCCTGAGGCCGGGCGCGGTAGGGTGTCGGTATCTCTTTGATGACCAGCCCCCGGTAAAGCGCCTGTAACGTAAGCTCGGTCTCTACATCAAATCCGTGAGCGGTGATGGGGATGCACGATGCGGCTTCACGCGTGAAAACACGGTAACCGGAAAAAATGTCCGTGATCTGCGATTTGAACATCCAATTGATAATGGCGCAAACGAGTTTGTTCCCCAATAAATGAAATTTACGGAATGATTTGTCCTCATGGGCATAAAGTCTCGTGGCCACCGTCATGTCCGCGTCGCCCTTCAGAACGGGTTCGAGCAAATGCTGAACCGCTCCGGCTTCATAGGTGTCGTCACCATCCACCATCACCAGAATGTCGGCGTCCACCCGCTCAAACATGCTGGCCACGACAAAGCCTTTTCCCTGCCGCTTTTCCCGGCGCACCTCGGCGCCGGCCTGGCGGGCCACGGCAGCCGTGGCGTCCGTGCAGTTGTTGTCGAAAACCACCATTTGCGCGTCGGGCAGCGCCTGTTTGAAATCCCGAATAACTTTGGCGATGGTCAATTCCTCCTGATAGCAGGGAATGACAACGGCCACTGTTAATTTCTTTCGCTGCAATTCTTCGATGAAGTTCATGCTTTTTGTCGCAGCGGCTTCAACGCAACTTGATCAGGTACCAGTCGAATGATCCATCGCCGGCGCGCAGGTCCAGACTGACGCGCTGCACCAACTCGGCGTTGTTTTTCGTCAACCATTGGTCCAATGAAACCTTCCAATTCTGCTCCAGCACGCCCGAACTGGCCAGCACGTATTGAATCCCCCGGCGGCGAATGTCTTCTGGCGTGTCGTCCCGGCAAACATGCAGAACCCGCCGCGATCCGAACGGACGCCAAAGGGACGCTTCGGGGGCGTCTCCGGTAATCAGACCCAGCGGATTGGCCCCCGGCGGCAGCGCCTCGCGCGCGGGACGGAAAGCATCCGCGCGCTGTTCGTAAACCGAATAAACCATCCAGGTCTTCGTCAACTACCGATGCGAAGAATCGCCGGCTTTCAAGGCGCGCAAGACCGGAACCACGGGCAAAAGTGGCCGACCGGGAATCAGGACAATTAGCAGGCCCCCCAGCAGAAAAACCAGCATCCCGGCCAGCCGCCACCCCGTGCGGCGCAACAATTGTAGTCGGCCGACGTCCCCGGCGAGGATGGGGGCGAGCAGCAGCGCGTAAAACGGCGCCAGGTAGCGGGCCGGACAACCCAGGCCGGATTGAGCCATAAACACGCCCACCGCCAGCCACGCCGCCAAGGGAACCACCCACTCTGGCTTGAAGCCAGCCCGGAATCCCGGCCATGAAAAGCGGGGACCCGGCCGGCGCAGAATTTTAAAAATGAACATCACTGCCAACAATACGCTCAGCCCAAATCCAAGCCCCGCGGCTTCCTCCTGTTGCATCTCGCCGAGTTCAAGCCGGGCACCGGCCTCCTCGAAATTCCGGCCCAGAAGGTCCGAAAGCGCAGGTGGAATCAATCGCATCATGAGCTGGTTCCACGCGCCCGCCAAAGGGAAGATCGGCGGCACAAAATTTTGCATCACCAGCAATACGGCGTTCACCAAAAGATGAAAGATCGGCGAGCCGTTCGCGAGGTTTGCGGTGTGTTCCGCCGCCATCCCTGTCCAATCGCCACAATATTTCAAATTCAACAGGGCGGTTGGGACCAACGAAGTTCCCGCCGCCATCGCCAGCACGAGGGCCGAAACCATGGGCCGGCGAAACAGCGACCGCCACGCTGGCCACGCGGCCGCGAGCCACGGCAGCAACAACAGAAGGTTGAACGCCTTGCTGGCGGTCATCAATCCGGCGCCCAGGATCGCCACCCACAAAGCCCCGGCACGACCGCTCTCCCGCGCGCGCAGGGCAAATTCGACCGCGGTCATCGCGATCAACGCGCCATACAAATCGTTCGCGATGCTGCCGGCTTGCAGCAGATAGCAATAACCAGTCGGGAACAGCCACATCCACAGCCACGCCACGCGGCCCCGGACGCCGAGGCGAATCAGCAGGCTGAACACGCGTCCGGGCAACAGCGCGAAGCAAATGGCGTTGATGACAAACAGAAAACGGTCTGTGTGAACCAGCGCGATGATCGGCGCCGTCACCCATTCAAATCCGCAGCCGCGCACGTTGAGCCTTTGGAAATCGGTGTGGATCCAGTACCAGCGGCCTTCGGCCAGCCAACACAACACGCGCGGCGTGCGATAGGACAGCGCGTCGTAATTGCTCGGCGCATACAATACACCGCCGAGAAAGGCCATCGCCGCCAGAATCAAAAACGCCAGTGGAAATAGCCGCCGGAAGCGGCGGCGGATTTTCCGCCAGCGTATCTGTGGCAGCATTTGCGGGGAAGTTCCTTTCCGCCAGATGCCCAGGGCAATGAACCCGATCAGCAGCGCGACGGCGTAACCGCCGGCGTTCAGTTCGTGAATCGCGGAAAGCGCCCAGCCTGCGCAATTCAGATACGCGCAACACCACACCCAGAGGAGCACGACGGTCGGCATTCGGCTGGCGATTTCTATGCCGCGCCTGCCTTGAAATCAATCAAATTGACGCCGTTTCTTATCTCAATCCTGTCTTAATCGTCACCAGCCGGAAAATGTTGAGACGACGATGGCGACTGTAATCTGAACTTCCCCATTCGCCGGATCAGATCTCCGCCACCTGTTGGTATTCCGGCACGAGCACCTCGGCCTTCGGCTTCATCGCGCGCAGCGTTTCGGCGTGGGCCAGACACGAGTCTTCTTCGCCGTGGATGCAGAAGATTTTTTTGAAAGTGCCGGACATCTTTTCCACGTAGCTTTTCAATTCATTTTTATCGGCGTGGCCGGAATAGGTGTCCATCGAGACGATCCGGGCGCGCACCGGATACGGTTCGCCGAAAATATTCACGGGTGATTTGCCGTTGGTGATCTGATTGCCAAGCGTGCCTTCGGCGCAATAGCCGATGAAGAGTATCAGGTTCCTTTTGTCGCCGATGTTGTTCTTCAAATGATGCCGGATACGGCCGGCTTCGCACATGCCTGACGCGCTGATGATAATCGTCGGTTCGTGACGGTCGTTGAGCTTCTTGGATTCCTCGGCGTCGCTGATGTAAGTCAGGTTACCCATGCCGAAAGGACTATTGCTGTCGCACATCGCGGCCGAGAGGTCGGGCCGAAGACTCTCACGGTGCCGTTCGTAAACGTCGCTGGCCTTCGTGCTTAATGGGCTGTCCACGAAGATCGGCACGCGCGGCAGCTTGTCGGCGCAAGTGAGCTCGTGGAGCACATAGACAATCTGTTGGGTGCGCCCGACGGAGAACGCGGGGATGATGACCTTGCCGCGTTGCGCCAGGGTTTCGCCCACGAGCCGGCCAACGGTGGCGTCGGCGTCCGTGCGGTCGGTGTGCTCACGGTTGCCGTAGGTGGACTCGATTTGCAGGTAATCCACGTCTTCCACGGAGATCGGATCGCGCAGCAATTCGTCGCCGCCCCGCCCCACGTCGCCACTGAAGAGCCAGCGGAATTTCCTTCCCTGGTCCTGCAGATCCAGAATCACTTGCGCCGAGCCGAGGATATGCCCGGCATCGCGGAAGGTGACATTCACGCCGTCCACGGGAGAAAAGGTTGTTTCGTAATCGTGGCCGGTGAGTTGTTTCACGGCTTTCTCGGCATCGGCAATGTGGTAGAGCGGCTCGACGGGCGGCTGATGCTTTTTAGCGCGCCATTTGGAAACGAAGAGGGCGTCCTGTTCCTGAATGTGCGCCGAGTCAATCAACATGATGCCGCACAAATCCTGGGTGGCCGTGGTGCAATGAATCGGGCCGGCGTAGCCTTGTTTGACGAGGTTGGGCAGGTTGCCCGCGTGATCAATGTGCGCGTGGCTCAGAACCACGGCGTCAATCTGCCGCGGGTCGAACGGAAAGTTACAGTTGCGTCGGGTGGTCTCTTCCCGATGGCCCTGAAACAGGCCGCATTCGAGCAACAGCCGTTTACCGTTGAGCTCGAACAGATACATCGAACCGGTCGTGGTGCGAGTAGCGCCGAGGAAGTGGACTTTCATTGATGATTTACGATTTATGATTTTTGATTTGAGAATTCAGTGGGCGTCCCTGTTGGAAAATCACAAATCATCACTCTGAAATCATAAATGTTCAGCTGTGCCGGTAGGTGATGCGCGCCTTGTTCAAATCGTAGGGCGACATCTCGACGTTGACTTTGTCTCCGACGCTGATGCGGATGAAATTCTTCCGCATTTTGCCGGAGATGTGCGCGAGCACCTCATGCCCGTTTGGCAGCGCGACCCGAAACATGGTGCCGGGCAGCACTTGCTTGACGCTGCCGGTTAATTCGATTGGCTCTTCTTTGGGCATGCTTGCGAGCCAGCAAGTAATGCCAATCGTTCAGGTCAAAATCAACCCCTTTTCCCGCTGAAAAAAGGCATTGGACATTTACTGACGACCCGTTAAAATCCAAACGAACATTATGAAATGTGAAACCACAAACACCGTTTTGACCTTCGTGCTGGGCGCGCTCGCGTTGCTGGGCGTGATCTTTGCGCTGCAAACCATCTTCCGCACGCGGGAGTATAACACGCTGACCGCGCAGGCCAACGCCGCCAACACCGCCTTCATGCGCCTCCAGGCCCTGGCCAGCGATGCGACCGTTTTCAACCAGAAAACCCCGAACCCGGAGCTCACCCGCATCCTCCAGGCTGCCCAGGCCAAACCTGCCACCCGTTAATTGCCATGAATGAAACCGAAATGAATCCCCCCGCGTCCGCCGACTTGAGTGAGCAAGTGGCCGCGCTGCAACGGCAGGTCTTCACACTGTTGCTGGCGCTCATCGTCGTTAGTGGCACGCTCGTGGCCTATCTGGGTTACCAATCACACCATCTGGGCAAGGACATAGACGCCATAAAGCCGCAGGCCACGCAACTGGTGCAAGTGTACCGGCAGAATCTGCCCGCCATGACAAATTTCGTCAGCCAGCTCGTCGCCTACGGCCAGTTGCACCCGGATTTCCGCCCCGTGCTCCAAAAATACGGTCTCAGTCCGGCGGCGACCCCGCCTAAGAAGTAGGCGTTGCCAGCCCCGTGGAATTTTCACGGGCCAGCTTCGCGCCGCAGTTCGGGCAAAAATTCGATTGGGGCGGACAACTCTTCCCGCAACCGGAACAGGTGGTGTGTGCGTTCTTGTGGCGGTAATGAATAATCAGGTTTCGCGTGTAGGGAATCCAGGTGAACAGATAGGCAAAGATAAAGACTGAATCCTGCTGCCGAAGCGAATAAATCAGCAACAGCAACGAGCCCGTCAGGCTTAACCACCAAAACGCCGTCGGGACAACGACCCGCTTCTTTTTTTCCGTTGCGTACCACTGAACAAAAAAGCGCGAGAAGAAAACCGCGTTGCCCATCCAGCCGATGACTTTCCAAACGCTCCAATCAATGCCCAACAGTTTGCCGTCATGCCAAAGCAGGTTGGTCAGCCAGTCCATATCGGCCGCAGCTTAACGTAAAGGCGCAACGCTGCAAAATAAAACCAGATGGGCAAATGGATGGTTGAAGTCGTGGGCTAATGTCCGCAAACCATTTGTCCATCAATCCACAAATCCATTCATCCAATCCCGTTATCCGCCCGCGACGATTTTCACGATTTCCAAACGGTCGCCGGCGTTGAGTTGACGGCGGGGAAATTCCGACGGTGACACCGCCTCGCCGTTGTGCTCCACCACCACACTGCGCGGCAGCAGCTTTTGCGCGACCAGAAATTCCTCAATCGAACACGGGAGCTTTGCCTCAACCGGCTTTCCGTTGGCGGTGACAAACGGATTCATGGCTTCACAAAATCGTTCGACGCGCTGTTGAAAACGATATCGTCCGCGTTGCCAAATTGTCGGTCTGGGCCGGCGGAACGAATGATGAAATTTGTCCGCCCCATAAGTTCAATCCGATAAGCCGTATCCCAAATATCAATCACTTCACCGGTGGCGTTGGTTTTGAGCCAGAATTGATTTTGGTTCGTGGCTAACAGTGATTCCAAAATAAATTGTTGGTTCAGATTCGTCACCCCGCCTGTTTTTCCTGCTTGTTCTCCCAACAAAGCAGACATCAAACGTTCATCAGAGCGGGTTTTGATTATCATGGCTCTGGTTCTAAAGTTATGTGCCGGAAAAAGAAGTTCCGCGACGAGCCACAGGAAGAAAAGGGCGAGTAATAGCGTTACAAATCCACGACTAATTTGCCACTGCGACTTGTCCATAAACTTTGGCTTCAAGCCGTCAGCGCCGCGTCCCAATCCTTCCACACCGGCTCGTAGCCAAGGCGGCGGATCAAGTCCGCCACTTCCCGCGACGAACGGCCGTCGGCGATCTCGAATTGGCCGGTCGCCGCGGTCGCGTTCTCCGGAGCGCTCGCCCATTCGCTGGCTCCCAGTTCGACAATCCGGCCGCGGACGGTTTGATGCAATTTCCCCCGGCCCGCGCCGGTGTAACCGCCCGGCTCGGTGTGGCTGCCCGCGCTCATCATCGTCACACCCAGCGGAATCAGACCGTCGCGCAGCTTCGCCGATTCGCGCGTCGAAAGCACCAACCCGACGTCCGGGAACATGATCCGCAGCGCGCAAACCAGTTGTGCGAGGTCGCGGTCGCTCATGTGCGTGAGCGGCTGAAATTCGCCCGCACACGGACGCAGCCGCGGCAGCGAAATCGTCAACTGCGCCTTCCAGCAATTGCGCAACAAATAATCCGCGTGGGCCGCGACGCAGATTGCCTCGTAGCGCCAATCGGCCAAACCGTAAAGCGGGCTGATGCCGAGCCGGCGAAAGCCGGCGGCATAGGCGCGCTCCGGCGTTTCGAGCCGCCAGTCGAAATTCCGCTTCGGGCCGCCAGTGTGCATGTCCGCATAAACTTTCCGGTCGTAGGTTTCCTGATAAACCACCAGCCCGTCTGCCCCGGCGCCAACGAGCGGACGATAATCTTCCGTTTCCATCGGTCCGACTTCGAGTGAGATGCTGGGCCAATCAGCGTGCAGCGCGGCGACGCAATCTTTGAGGTAATTGACGGAAACAAACTTCGGATGTTCGCCCGCGACGAGCAAAATATTGCGAAAGCCCTGGCCTTTGAGCGCCTGTGCCTCCTGTCTTACTTCGTCGAGCGACAGCGTCACGCGCAGAATCGGGTTGTCACGCGAAAAACCGCAGTACTGGCAATTGTTGATGCACTCGTTCGAGATGTAAAGCGGCGCGAACAGCCGGATGACCTTGCCGAACCGCTGCTGCGTCAGCGTGTGTGACCGCCGGCCCAGGGGTTCCAGTAATTCCGCCGCCGCCGGCGAAATCAGGTTCGCAAAATCCGCGAGCGAGGGTTTTGGTTTCGCCAGACTTTCCCGCCCTGCCGCCAGGCCAGCCGACAGCGACTTTTGGACCAGCGATTGGACCGGCAACGAATTGAATTCAGAGACAAAACTCACTTTGGAAGTTTAACAGAATGGCGTATAAAGTCGAGATGGCGAAAACACGTAGCACACACGCGCCGCGCGTGCGTCTCGCGCCGCAATGCAATGCGGCAATTGCGAAGGTCTGCGCTGCCATTCGCAAAATTTGGGTCGTGGGCAGCTATTTCGGGACGGACTTGGTCCGGAGTTTATGGCCGCTGGGAACTTTCTGAACTCATTTGATGCTGCAACGCATCTGCCTTGCGTTCGTGAAACGCCGCACGCTCAGGGTTGTTGGCCGATTTGAAATCCGCTGCCAGTTGGCATTGCAGTCCGTATTCAACGGATTCGCGCTGGAGCGCATGTTTTGACCAGACAAAGCCCAGCGCCGCCAGACTGGCCAGCAAAACAATGATCCTCGCCGGATTTGCGCGCGCCAAAACGAAACTCCCGCGTGCCAGTCCGAATCCACAAAGACCGGCAAATAAGAGCAAACCGCCGGTTAATATCGCCACGGAATTTTGCAGCAGCCATTGTGAAATGACGGCAAGCCGGCCGGGCATTGGCCGGGAAGCCGGTGGCAGGCACGCCGCGGGCAGAATGGGTTCCAGTTCGGGATCACGCAACAGTCGTAACGCGAGCTCGGGGTTGGGCCGCACGGTGGGCGGCTCAAGAAACTCGTGTTCGTTGCCGGTCGCCCAAAAAGTTTCCACGCGTTCTTCCGCCGCCAGGTTCATCATGCGGGTGGGAACCAAAAGTTTGTCCACCACAATTTGTGAAATGCGCCAAAGACCAAAAAAAATGAGGCCGGCAAACACCAGCGGCAACAGACTTCCCGCCCACCCGGGAAGCCGGCCGGACGACCAAGACTGCCAGAGCAAAACCGTTGCGAACAGGCTGGCAATAACGAAAATGTTCAACAGGTCCATGTACCGGCTGGCCGGAATAATCTCCCCATAATTCGCGCGGCCATAGGCCAGCCCGGCTGATTGCAACCCGCTCCATAGTCCCATCGCCAACAAGAACTCGGCCACCCGCGGCTCCGGAAAGTTTGGCCGAAGATACAGCGCCACCAGGAACGCGAGCGGCAAGGGGATCAGACACACCATTTCCGGGGCACGGAAAAATGGCCAGGTCAGGTTGCGCGTTAAAGCGGCAGTGAACTCCATGAACGTATGCGCCCGTAGTGGGCGATCGAAATCCGACGTCACGCGCAGGGCCAGGCCCAGCCCAAAGACCGCCAGGCAGCAAAGGAGTGTGATTAAAGTTCCCTTTTCCATCCGCCGCTGTTTGATCATGCGCAAAACTGTCACCCCCCCAACAGCCACGGGCGCAAACAAACCTGAAGCCATCGTGAACAAGCCCATGATGGCCGCGGCCAATCCGAGCCACCACCACCCGCTGCCGGGTTTTCCAAACCCGAGTCCGACCAGGGTTGCCAGCCAGCAGAGGCTCAGGAAATATTGCTGGGAATTCATCGGCCAAAGGGCGTTTTCGGCGGCATAAGGCAACGCGAAAAATGGCGCCAGCAGAAAACAGATGAGCCATGCGTTTTTTCGCCCCGAAAAATCCCACAGGCAATATGCCAGTCCGCACGCCAAGGCCGCATGAATGAACGCATTGACCGTCATTTGCAGCATGGGTTCCCACCGTCCGTTCAACCCGATGACACCCAGATCGAGCAGGCGTGTGAATAGAATCCGATGCTCGTTAAACGGCGCAAAAAAATGTTTCCAGGTCAAGTGGCCTTCCGCCCAGGGCCGGAAGAACCAGTCGGCCTCAAACCACTGATCCCACATCGGCAGCGGCGACCCGTAAAGCTGCACGACCCATAGCTGTGCGCCCACCACGATCAGAAACAATGCCGCCAGCCACGCGGCAAAATGTTTGAATGAGTCCTTGGACAGGTTGGCCGATTCAGTCATTTCGCGCGCCTCAGTTGGCGTGAGCCTAAAGCAATCCGGCAACGGCGCAAGCCCGCAAACCCATCGCCCGTTTCCGATCCGGCCTTGGCGCCGGGTTTTCCGTGCCTTCCAGATTGATTCGACCATTTTCCCGCCGCGCTCGGCTTGGGTGGAGATTGACCTCGCGCGGCTGCGAAAGAATCTGCGCCTCATCCGCAGCGACCTGCCGCGGCCTGTGCGGTTGATGGCCGTGTTGAAGGACGAGGCGTACGGACACGGCGCACTCGACGTGGCGCGCATCGCGCTCGAGGAAGGCGCGTGGGGATTTGCCAGAGCTTTTCCTCTAACGAGGGCCGTTTAACCTTGGCCTTGGGCGATCCTTATGGTTTGCACCTCGTGGGGCAACGGTATCGGGATGGAGAGAGTGTTCCCAAAAATTTGGCCAAAGCCCGCGATTTTTTGGCTCACGCCGTTGCTGCCGGTTCGCCGTCCGCTACCGACGAGCTTTCGAGATTGAACGAGGCCACCAACGCGCCTGCGGCCTAGTAGCCTAAGGCATTTCAAATGAAACGGACAAGGAATCTGAAGCGGTCGGGATACCAGCCGGTCAATAGGATCGCGCTTCGTTCATCAAAACCAGGGCTGGCCCCTAAGAAAGGCTGTAGGTATGGTGAAGTCGCTGAGATGAAACGCCGCGAGTTTCTTAAGAAAGTAGCCTGTGGGATTGCCTCGGTGGCGTTCGGAACACGTCTGTGTACCGCTGAAGTCTTCACGAATCTTAATGGCGGTCTCCTCACCAAAGCGGATCCTGACTTGCTTGCGGATTGGCTTGCACGCTGGGAGAAGAACATCCTCGAGAGGGCCCAGACGCGCTATTGCGACAGTGAAACGGGTGAGGAAATCGGGTGACCGTTTGAAATCACGATTTTGTCCCAGCGGTCTGCCGCCGAGCTTGGGCAACACACCCTGGCGAATGCAGCGTTACAAAGTCGGGAATCGAACCGGAAAACCTGGTGACCAGGCGTGGACCGCTCACCCGTTAACCCGCAACAGTTGGATGGCAGCGATATTTACATAATTGTAACTCGCGCGCCCTCCGCCGGGATTGGCATTATAGTCCTGGTTACGCTGAAGATAGCTCATGTTGCGCGAATAAGGATCTTCGAAGATTCGAATTGTGTATGTTTCGCTTGCCTTCAATGTTGCGTGCACCACCGACGACAAATCCAACCGCCGCCAATCACCCGACTGCGGCATGACGAGATAACCGGCCCCGACAATTTCTCCGGAACTTCTTTCGCGAACCTCAATTCTTTTGACCGCGCAAGTAATACCGGTGTTCACGGGCCCGGCACCGTTTGAGAATTTTACACGCACCAGATAATTCCCGCTCCGCTTAGCCGTAAAGTCCGCCGAAAGTTCGTCCCCCGGTTGGCCCCAATCCTCGAAGCAACTGGCTTGCGTCAATTTACCGCCATGATTCTTCATGTCTTTGGCCGCAATCTCCCATTGGTTGTTCGTGTCCGCATAAAACCGGCTCTGCGTGAAATGCGAAGCGTTGCCCGTTTCGGCGTCGAGCGCTTCGACCGCGTAAAAGTGAACCTGATTCGTATAGTCGGACGAATCCCGGTCGAGCCAGGAAGTTCCTCTGACATGTTCGGCGCAAAGCCGGCCGTCGCGGAAGATGTTGAAAACGACACTAGCACCGTTCGCTGGATGGTAATGCAGCATCAATCTTCCATTTTCAACCGTGATCCCATCCTGGCCAACGTCTTCCCATTCCGGTTGCACTGGCCCAAATATCGTCCGTTTGTCGGCAACGTTTGTAATCAAATTAAGAGGCTCGCCTCTGGAATCATCCGCAGGTTTTTCGAGGTAAACGTCCCATTTATTCTGATCCGGCAAGGACGCAGCAACGACTAAATCCTTCCCGATCGGTTCTCCGTTCAACTCGATTTTGCGGATAGCGCATTCCCCTTTGCCGCAAAACCCGTTTGGGGGCAAGTGAACGCGGACGGAAATTGTTTTGCCGCGGTAAGAAAAGTTTGTCAATTCGAGGAGGTCGGACGAGGCAAAAGCCTCATTGCGGAGGTTGCCAGTAATGCAAGGCAAAAAACGAATTCCGTCCCACGATGTTTCCATACCAAAAACCACGTCCTGGATCACCGCCAGATAGCCGGCGACCGACCAGATCTGGCGTTGTGAATCAATGACCGGACCGCTGAGCACTCCGTCTTTTACTTGTGTTCTGCCGGTCACGAAATCGTAGTTCTCCATGTTCGACAGATTAAATGCCGTGCCGCGCATCAGTGAATGGACACCCTGATCAATAACGGCAGCATTGCCGACCTTTCGCGCCGCCTCGATCCAGCAGGCGGTGACAAAAGGCCAAATCGCCTGATTGTGGTAAATCGGAACCGTGCTTTCCTCCGGCCACACGACGGGTGGCCCATAAGGTCCGACCGGATAGCGACTCAGAATGGATTCCGCCTTCGACCTGTCGGCAACGCCGGATAAAATCGCGAGTGATTCCCCAAGCAGATCATAGCGCTGCACGCGTACGCCATAAGCTTCGTCCGTCAGCAGGTAGGTGCTGTAAAGTCCTGCCTTGGCGTCATAGAATCTATTGTTAATGGCGGTTTTGAGCTGCTTTGCCCAGTTTGCGTAACGAGTCTGGTCATCGTGCAGGCCCAGCCTGCCGGCGTATTCGGAAGCGGTGACCAGCGCAAAATAATCCGCAGCGTTCACCGAAAGCGCCTTGGACATCGCAATGCTGAGAACATTGGTCTTCGTCCAACCGGGGTAAGTCTGCTCGCGCCAATCGAGGAATGATTGCTCGCCACGGTAAAGCCCATCTACCGGATCATAAATCAGCCGGCGGTCCTGCTCGAGCGTGTCGTGCAGAACCGGATAAACCCCGCTGAGAACGTTCTGCTGCTCCGTGGCGGACAGATACTTCAGCGCCTGACTTGCGCCTAGGGCCCAGACAATCCGATCGCTCGATACTGGATAACTTCCACCCGAGCCGGTGTCCTGGATAATCTGGTTGGTAAAGCCGCCTGACACCGAGGATTTGATGGCTGACGTTTTGAAGAAGAGTGAATTGAGAGCGCGCTGCGGGTCAAATTGCGCCAACGCCAAATATGTGGAATATGACAAATCCCGCGTCCACACGTACGTCCAAAACGCACCGGTTTGAAACGCCTCCAGTTTAATCGGTTGGCCGTGGTTGTAGGCGCCATCCTTGATTTGGGCGACCGAGTTTTGAAGTGCCTCTTGGACGGCCAGTGCGTAAAGACCGTCGAACAGTACGCTACCCGTCCGAAGCCTGGCCCGGTCCGGAACCTCCGTAATCTCCACTGGCTTGTCCGGCGGGTCGTCGGGCAGAGCGGCAGTGGTAGTAAGCACATAACTCCGTAAATCCCCATCGTGGCTTATGGCCATCGTCGCCCGAACCGAACCGTCAGACAGGGATTCACTGCCTTTGGCCATCGTGGGTAATGCGTAAAAACAAAGCAGCGCGCTGAACGAGCCGAACCAAACCAATATTTTCGAACATTTCATAATTTGTAACGCAGGACGGCATTTAGACCGGGTCACGGCCCCAAGAGAACTCGGTAAAAACGACGTGAGAACGCATATGAATTCGTGTCAGCCCAAAAAAAAGGCAAAACAGGTGAGTCGGCCGTGAATAGTAGATTCCATGAGTTCAGGTTTGTGGAAGCAAAGATCGTGTAGTCCGGCCCGGCATCGCCGGTGATCCAAAACCCAAACTGGCCAATGGCAACCGAAGGGCCCTTTAGTATGGGGTGGACCGGCTGAATCACAGTTACCGTGAAGGCTTGGGTGGCGCTCATCGGGGGCACACCACTGTCGGTGACGACCACCTCCACGTTCTGCGTAGATGGTGACTGCGCAATGGTCGGTCGCCAGGTAAATACGCCGTTAGTCAAGTTGATGGTGGCGTTAGTCGGAGCTTCGAGCAAGCCGAAGGTCAAGGTCTGTGGCGGAATGTCGTCATCGCTGGCCGTATTGGTTATCGCCAGCGCCGTCCCAGCCAGGATGGTTTGGTTGGAAATCGCGGCCAACGTCGGGGACTGATTGAAGGACACGTTATCGAAACTGGCGGTACAGTTTGTCGTATTGTTGTGCGCGGTCACCGCCAAGCCGGCACAGGCGCCGGCGTTCGTCGTAACGCTGGTGTTCGTGCCGATTGGTGTCCAGTTCATCCCGTCGGTGCCGTAGTAAGCGCTGAAATTGTCACCGCTTTGCACCAACCGCACCCACTGTGGCGCCGTCACACCTGAAATAACTGTACTGGTGGTCCCCCCGCCCGAACTCGTCCGTTGCTGGAACTCGACACCGTTGCCCGCGGTGATAACCACCGCCGCATTCGCGGCTCCAGCCGCCGTGCTCTGGCGGATCATCACGCCCGCCTTGGCCCACGGGTCGGTGTTCTGCACACTCATCACCCGGGACCGAATCTCGCAATTCCCGCCGGACGTTTGATATACGTAACGGAATGCATCCGCTGTGCTTTCGATGTCCGCACCGGAGCCGGTCACCGTAAACGTGCCATTGCTGTAACCGGCATTGCCAGTCAGACCGACAGACCCTATGTCCGCAGTCACCCAAGGGTTGGGCAGCGAATTATTAAGGTCATTGAAGTTAAACCAATTGAGGTTGGAGGGTGCATTTTTGAAGACGACGAAAAGTTGGTGAACTCCTGAAGCGCCGGTAACCGGTGCGGAGATTGTCAGCCAGCTTTGCCAGCCACCCGTGTTGCCAACCGGCACCGTTGCGATCAGGATTCCCGTTGGACTGTTCAGATGAAACTCGATCGTGCCACCGCCCACAGCGGAGGCGACACGCGCCGAGACACTTGCTGGTCCGGCGCCAAAATCAATGTTGTTGAAGGCCACATAGCTGTCTCCATTTGTATTACTGACATTGCAGACATCGAGTCCGCCGCCTGTGTCTGACGTCGTTTCCGTTCCGATGCCAGACATGGAATTATAGCTTTCGGCCTGAATCTGGTTTGTCGCGCTGGTCGTGCCATCAATCTCCAGCCAGATCATGTCCCAATACTGAAGCAGAGGAACCGTGAAGTTGATGTAGCTGCCACCACCGTCGCTGCCGGTGGTATAACCGAGTTGCGTGGCCACACCGAAATTGGTGTCCGGCGTGGCATACCATAGTTTCCCGCCACCAATTGAGCCGGTGTAATACATCTTCACAGCCAGGTTGTTGAGCGTCGGTGGTGCCGGGCAAGTTCCGTTGTAATCGTTCCAGGCCGTGCTGGTGCTGTTAAGCAGGTTGACCAGGTGAATGATGTTATACCCCAGGGTCTCCTTTGAAATGATCCAAACCGTACCCGCGCTGCCATTGGTGCTGGTCGTTACCCCCGTGATGGCCGCAGCATTGTTCGCACTGACGGTATCACCGCGCAACAGGTTCTCGTACCCAACCAGAAAATCGTAATAGTTGCGCATGGCTGCCATCAACGAACCGGTCATCAGCACACTGCTGTCATTGGGAAAATAATCGTTGTTTAACATATTGGTGCCATCTCCCAATTCAAGATGCGCGCCACCACAGGCAAACATCGCCGCGTCCGCCAATAGCACGCCCGGCTGGTTGAAATATCCTGAACTCAACCCGGTGTCCAGGTAAGCCGGCATCACCAGCGCTTTGCTGCAATAGCTCCGCACATTGTTCACGCGCTGGTTAAACGAATTGTAATTGGGGTTGCCAGACCACAATTCCGAATAAACAAAATCAACATTTGCGCTCTGCGCGACCTGATTCTCGCCGCCGGCGTCCACTGTGTTGAAGGTCATTCGCACGCCCAAAGCCGCTTTGGCGTTGTTGATGAACTCGGGATTGTAATCATCAAGAATGAAGAAATTGCCGTTGTAATCATACGCTGTGTGCTGGCCCACAGTGTCAATGTGCCAGCCGTCGAAGGCGAAGTTGGTGAAGACGGCCTGTTCCCGACCATAGATGTAGCTTTGCCAATTGGTATCGCGGTTGTTCATCTCGTAGAGGTTTGTGGTCGCCCAAGAACTGGGCAGAGAATAACCGTATTGATTTCCGATGGAAGCTGGCGAGCTGGAGAAGATACCCATCGAAAGTGTCGCTCCGCTGCCGTCCGTCAGGTAATTGGCCCACGCCATGCCATACGAATTGTAATTCATCGCCATCATGTTGTAATAGTGTGCTGCGTTGATCAGATTGGTGACCGTACTCCGGTAAATCGTCCGGTTGGCGACATCGGGCCAAGTGGAGCCAGGGTTGTAGGGGATGTGATGTTTCCACTGCCAGTCGTAGAACTCTATGCCGTTGATGTGATAATTCTTCAACAGCCACATGGTATGCGTTGCATCCAGCGTGGAGTCATAATGGGCGACATACCCATAACGCGGAAACTTCGCCCAGTCGCTGGACACATCAATGGCTGACGAACCGCTGTCCACGACGCTGCCATTTGTGTCAGTTACGCTCACCGAAACAAGATAGCCTTGATAGTTGGTGGCCGGCGGCATCCAGGAAAACACGGCGGTGGCAGTGGCATTCGTACCTAGATTCGCCACCGGTTGGGACGGAAGATTTGTGCTGGCGTAACCGAGATGCGAAATCACCACGTTAACGGAACCATTAAATGTCGAAGCCGTACTGTTCGTAAGACCCACATATATCGTTACGCCATTGCCGGGATAATACATTGCTTTGTCGGTGTTTACATCGGCAACGAAAGAACCAGCTTTTATCTCCAGCCCGACAACGCTCGTGAAAAGCACGACCACCAAAACCATTAAAGGCTGTGTCCTCATGATCAGTCGGATCCCAGTGAGACATGGCAACTTTCTGATGCGGCGTGGATTAGTCAATCGGGGTGTGTTGCGTAAGAAAAATCATGTCGGGATCGCTGACACTGCAAGCCACGCCATTCTTTGATTTGTATGTCACCGGTTGGTTGACGACCGGCCCCCGCCATTTGTGGATTTCGGCATGTCCGTCCGCGAAGCCCATCCCGCACGCACCCGCATGCTGGCTGCCTGGCAACTCGGTAAATGTCGTCGTGGCGTAATTAGGTGTGTATAAAAGACCGTCATCAATGCTGTCCGGGTGCTCATCGGTAAATATCCATACATCGCTTGGTCCCGGGTGATGGAGATCAGTCAGGCGTATTGGCACGTAAAAGTTATTGTAGCCCATGTTAAACTTAGTCCCCTCGCCGATGCAACCGTTCATGGCGACGCTTCGGCTGCGATGGTCCCATCCCAATGAGCTTTGGGAAGGTTTACCGTTGGGACTCACAAAATTTGCCGCCGGGCAGGCAAAGACATTGTAGTTTCTTCCCAGATTGTTCCCCAATAAGGAGTAACTGTCGCTAACAAGATAATCTGTGTTTGTATTATCTTGTTTAGTGCTCCAATCTAACGAGCCGGTAAGCCAGGACGGGTGCCCTTGATAAAATGCGGTGCCATTGACGTGCGGGTCACTATTGATAGCGAGATGGTCGTCGAAGTCCCCGGCGTACTGGATCCAGGCTAAACCCAGCTGCTTATTGTTGCTCATACAAGAGGCCGCAACCGCCTTTGTCTTTGCCATGTTCAACGCAGGTAACAACAACGCCGCCAGTATGGCAATGATAGCGATGACAACGAGCAATTCGATAAGCGTAAATCCGTTGCCGCGATTCTTCATGATATTCCATTATAGCTTTTCCCGCTCAGCCATGCAAAGCACGGCTGAGCGGTTATGTCATAATTCTCAGCACCCAAGTCTTCTCATGGTTTTACCAGCCGGAAAAATGTATTCCCGGCCGTTGGCCAGTTGGTCTGACTCACCAGCCCGTTCGTCGAACTGTAACCGGCTGACCAGTTCGTGCCGTCAGTTTCAAAGTGGTCTGTCCATGGCCCCATCAAACTGGTGGCGGCCTGGAGATGCGCCCCAGGACGACCGAGCCATGTCACCGGAACCCTCCCGGCCGTTGGGACGCCAACCTCCAACTGCGCGCCATTCCTGGCCGACGAATTGAAGAACGGTTCTTGATACTGGTTACCGAACAGGTCTTGCGGCATTGTGTAGGAACCGGTCGCGGTGGAGCGCACCACGCGATAGTGGTTCTGGCCATCAGGCGCCTCGTCGTCCCTCGGTCCCAAGTCTCCATTTGTGGCGATGCCCATGCCATATTTGTATGCAAACGCTACAGTAGTACTTCGAGGAAGAACAAGGGTGTTAGTGAATATTCCACTTCCTGGCCCGGTTTCGGTCATTTGATATTGCGCTGGACCAGCGAGTGGACTTTCAGGATTATACCAAGGGTACCAGGGGACGAAATCCCCGTTGATCCAGACGGTATCTCCCTCGCCGTAGGTATGCCCTTCGGTCCCCACCGCACCATTCATATTCACCGTGAAAGTCACGGCTGTGGCGCTTGGCAAATAGTCGTCTGCTTCATAGTCATTAAATAATACGGAGGGCAACACCGTAGCGGTGGCATTCGGCAGCTGCAAGAACCGGTTGTAGGCATCTGGGCCGTCATCCAGTGTGCTCGACTTCGGATTGCTGTCTTCGAAAACCGCGCCACTGCCAGTGTTATACACAAATTTGTAGGATTCCCCGCTATTGGCCGCGCCCACGATCGGAACCACCCCGCTATAGATGTTGGAAGCGTTCCCGGAGAGCGAGGGGTTGTTTGTCAGCATGTATGCGCCGGTTGCCCAGTCGTTGAAACTACCCTGTACCTCAACCGTGTCCGTTCCCGGCTGGAAATTGCCGACCAGTATTTGCACGGTCATGTCCACTTGGAACGTGACGTTGTTGGTGATCGGGGGCGTGTTGGCCGTATAGGCCAGATTATTGAAATAAGCGTCACCATTTAGGCCGGAATCGGTGGAGTTCTTCCAACTATACATGGCGAATGAATCAATCGGACCGCTGCCGGCTAATGTTCCCGTTACAACCGCCGGGGCGTCGAAGGTTCCCAGGCCATTGTAACGAGTGATGGACAAGCTGTAGGTGTTCGGGCCGGTCAGTGTGACCTTGGCATCATATCCTTCGGTGGTAAATCCGACTCCCGGGACCTGATTAGCGCCGGAGGCGTCCACCACTGTAAGGTTGGCCGCGCCACCAGCGGAATAAACCTCCAGCCGAGCATGAGCATTCCGGTTATTTGATCCGTCCTGGGTCGTGCTATTGGGGCCATTGATGTTTCCGTTTCTGAGCGAGAATCCAACCTGACCCGGGTTCCCAATTCCACCGCTGTTCTCGAAGGAAATCGAAAATACATCCCCGGCCACACTTAACGGATTGGTGAGCCGGCGATAGGCGGTCGCTTCCTCCTGGTGCAGGTCGCCACTGAAGTTGATGGCGTAGAGTTTAAAAACGGAACCGTCCGGAGCTAAAATGTTGACACCGGCGTTCACGGCTCCAAAACCGCTGAAGCCTTCACCGTGATAATTATAGTAAACGTCCCAGGCACCGAAGCCGAGCCCTTCATTCGACCCTTCGTTCCAATTACCTCCGTAGTTGGCGGAGTTGTCTTCGCCGGTTCCGTAAACCGTGAGGGTGTAACTTCTACTCCCGGGGCAACTGTCGGCATCGATGGCGGCCACTGTGAAAGTATAAACACCGGTATGGGCGGGCGTGCCGGACAGGGTACCGCTGGCTGACAAGCTCATACCCGACGGGAGTGAACCACCGGCCAAGGCAAAGGAGTAAGGCGCCAGACCGCCACTCGCTGTGATGGTTTGACTATAGGCCGCCCCTTGCAATGGACTCTCCAAACTTCCTAATACAATCGTCGGACAGGTAAAGGCAGCTTGATTGGTGTAAGATAACCTGTTAAAATAGGTGTCACTATTTACGCCAGTTACGCCAGGGTCGCTTTCTTGCGTCCAACTGAACACTGAGAAGGAATCAATCGTGCCGCTTCCGGCTAATGTTCCCGTCACGGTAACGGGAGGCGCAGTTATTCCCAAACCGATGTATTGTGTGATCGAAAGACTATAGGTGTTTGGCCCCGTCAGCGTCACCGCAAAATCGAGGCAAGTGCCTGGCCCAAGATTCGTCACCGCGGTCGCCCGTGGACCTGAAGCATCTGCCACCACAACGTAGTTGGAGCCGCCTGCCGCGTAGTTGGTGACAGCGGCCAGGTAAACCTGGAGCCGGGCACCAGCACCTTGATTTCCCGACCCTGTCGTATTGCCGTTCCGGAGCGCGAAACCCACTTGTCCAGGATTACCAATCCCGTTATTGCCGTTTTGCAATTCAAGAGATATCCCGAAGCCGTCGCCTGCTGTACTCAATGAAGTGTTGAATGTGCGATAGGCGATCGCTTCCTCCCAGGGGTTTGAGCCGCTGTCAAACTCGACGGCGTAGAGCTTGAAAACCGAACCGTCCGATGCCTGAATGTTTGCATCGCCTGTGCCGTTATTATCCACCTCGAGTCCTGTAAAGGCGCTGGCTCCGCCGTGACTGCTGGCGTAGAATGTCCATGGGCCAAAACCGGTCCCGCCGGTTGTCCCATTGGCCCAATCGGGCTGACCGTTACTAACGTAGTTACTGGAAATGTCCGAGCCGGTGGCCGCAACTGCATGAGTCGCAAAGATGGCGGTTGCGGCAATGCAAAGGGCGGCTTTTAGCATGATTTTTTTCATAAGCAGGGTTTTGGTGTGGTTCGCAGGTTTAAGTTTGTTCAAAATGTGATTGCGTGATCATGTTTCTCATCATCTCCGGCTCCACCCCTTTTGCCTAGCTAGCCAAGTGGCTAGTTTTATGGCCCCCCGGTCCCACGCGCAGATTCATAAAAAAACCGTTTTGTACGGCTTTCCCAACCTCCAATTCCTTCCCCACCGCAAAGTTAAGCCATCGCCAGCCCTGCGCAATTTCATACGACGCAATACCATCGGAGTCTGAACCTTCCAAAAAACTCGTTCACGCCGTCAATGCCGGCCGGCGTTCTCAGGCCTTCCCATTAGGGCTTTTGTTGACTCTGAAATTTCATTGCGGCTTCGGTGCGGGAATGCACGTGCAGTTTTTCGTAGATGTGTTGGAGGTGCCACTTGACTGCCGCAAGGGTTACACCCAATCGTTCGGCGATCTCCTTGTTTGCCAATCCATGCATTACCAATTGCAGCACTTCCTTCTCACGCGGAGATAGGCTCTCCGCCTCTGACGCGGCGGCGGCCTGCTCTCGGAAATGCCCGATTACTTTTCGCGCAATCTCCGGTGTCATGGGCACGCCCCCTTCCTGTGCCTCCTGGATGGCGGCGATAACGCGTTCGGGCCTGGCTCGCTTGAGCAGGTAACCACACGCGCCAGCGCGCAACGCCTGAAAAATGCGCTCGGAATCTTCATACACCGTGACGATAATAATATGAACGGACGGTAGCAGTTCCTTGACCTGCGCGGTGCATTCCACACCTGACTTGTCTGGCAGTTGAATGTCCATCAGCACGACATCCGGGTGGGCTTTCGGAATCTTCCGCAGCGCCTCGGCCACCGTGGTGCACGTGCAGACGCACTGAAGCCCGGACGTTCGGTTGATGAGCGTTTCAAACCCCTCCCGCAGCGTTTTGTTGTCCTCGACGATACCAACTTTAATCATAGCAATGTTTTGGGCAATGGAACCTGGAAACGAACGGTGGTTCCCATTTGCGGCTTGCTTTGAATATCACAATGCCCGCCCAGCGCGCTCAGTCGTTTCTGCATGTTCGCAAGCCCGTCGGCCCCGGCATCCCGTTTGCCGGGGTTGATGCCGCAGCCGTCGTCGGCCACGGTGACAATGAGCGAGTGGTCCTGAACTGACATTCGCAGCCAGACCTTGTTCGCACGCGCGTGGCGGACAACATTGGTGAGGGCTTCCTTGAAGGCCAGAAACAATTCCTGCCGAAACCTGGGATCAAGTGGATAATCGGGCAGGTCGTCCGGCACATCCAGCCCGCACGCGACCGAAGCCAGCTCTGTCAACTGCTGGGCATACGCCCCAAAATAACTGGCGAGCGAGGCGATGGTGTCATTGCGCGGGTTCATCGCCCAGACGATTTCATCAAGCGAAGTCACCATGCGTAGCGCCTTTTCATTCAATTCATCTACATAGCGCGCCTTTTCCTCCGCGGAGGTGGCCGGACTTTTGACCAGCGATGTGAGCATGTTGACTTCGGTCAAGCCCGCCCCCAGGTCATCATGCAAGTCCTGGGCGATGCGGGCGCGTTCCTGCTCAACGGCTTGTTGGTGCTCCGCGCGCTGGCGCTTCTTAATTTGCGTTTCCAGCTGGAGCGTGCGTTCCGCCACTTGCCGGTGCAGGAGTTTGATCCAAATCAGAGCGGCTATTAACACCCCAAACAGCACGCCCACTGCCGACAGCAAGCGTGTCAATGTCCACCAAGGCGGTCGGGACAGTACGCTTATATCAAAGCCGGAGTTCAGGAGGAGTTGGAAGGAGTCAATGGGCCGGCCCAAAACCCAATTGCCACCCAGTCCCACATAGACGCCGGTGACTTCAAGTCGGCTGCCAACGCGCAAGGGTTCGCGAAGGCCGCTATTGGATTCCAGTAGGACGGCGAACCTGCGTAGGCCACTCTGTAATTCAAGGGCATCTCCCTCCGGTCTGTAGTTAAGCCCAACCAGGATTCCATCAACTTGGACCAGCGTTGAGTCGTAGTCATCACGCACCAGGTTGTCCTCTTCCAACTTACGCGGCGTGGGCAACTCCGCCGGTCTCCGCCGGTGAACCACGGCTTCCCGCAACACCGGAGAAGGGCCGCTCAAGTCCGGGAACCCTACCACGTCCACGAGATCACAGACGTGGGCGTTCATCACCCCAGCGGGGATGAAGCGCAGACCATTGTTGCCATCCATCAGGAAACATCCCGCATCACCCAGATAGACGATCTGTCCGGAAATCTTCACGCGCTGGAGTGATCCTGCCTGCGGATCAAATTGCAGCAACTCTCCGATATGCTTGGCAGGAATGGCAAACGGATCAATCGGTGCCGGCTGAATCACGTCCACCCACTGCTGATTTATGCGGATATTGCCAACCATCACCCGTTGGGCCTGCTTGTCCCAGTCGGCGAACAGACAGCCGCGCAATCGCACCAGCGCGTTCTCGTCTGTCTTGGGTAGCAGTGGAGCCATGGTATCCAGTTGCACTTTGATACGTCCGTCACGGGTGAGCAACGAGATCGTGTCGCCGTCCATCATGGTTACCACGCCTTCCAACTCGACGTATTGGCAGTGCATGCTCCCGTTGAGGAGTTGATCCCAAGTCGGACGAACCGGATTCGGCAGGGCGCCGGAGCCCAATTTTTCAATCCGGGAGGCGAGGATATACGGCGAAAACTCGCCGGCAGCCGCGACGCCCTCCAACCCGCAGTAATCTCCCACTCGCAGCGGCAAAGACCTACCCAAGGCTACGTAGAGTCCTCGCGTCGCATCTTGAAGGACAAGGGCATCCCCTTCCAAAACGGTGGTGACCACACCGCGTAGCTTCACCGGGTAGCCTTGTTTCAGTTCTTCGCGACTCAACTGGTTGACCTGTTCAGCCGTAGTGAGCACTGGAAACGCACCGGCCTTGCTGGTGCCCTCTCCGACTTGCCGGAAGAAACCGAAGCGTAACACCGGATTCGAGTCCTTGACGGCAAACCGCCCCAGCACTTCGGCAATCTGTCCCCCGATATAATCCGGCCCGATGGTCTCCAGGAGAATGCGGCCTGAACCATCGTCCAAGTATGCCGGCTGCCCCAGCCCCGCTGACTGAATTTTCCCCCGGACATGAACGACCGGTTGGGATCCACTCTGTCGGAGCATGGTCACCATGTTGCTGATTGACTCCAGCGGATACATGGCCCATAAATCCGGCGTGACATAACTTTGGTTGATGTCATTCCCGCTCTGCACGAAAAACTCGCCGGGCACGATGTTCCCGTCCAAGCTCCGAGTATTGCGACAAACGCCTACGGCTTTGATGCGGTTTTGGGGCACTAGGGTAAAAGAGTAACCTGAGTTTTCAGCCACTTTGACCCGCACACGTCCCGATTCGGTGAACACCTCGAGATCCAGCGCGTTCTGCAGGCGGTTTACTGACGAGATGGTCCCTTCAATTTCCGACCACCGGTATTCCTGGTTTTCGACCAAGGGTGAAACGGCCGTGACCGGTTGCGCCTCCGGCAAAGCAACCTGGCCCGCGGTATTCACCTGAAGGGAGGAATCCCCGATGAACAGACGGCTGCCGTCGTCAGACCGGGTATAAAATGTGTAGAAGCCGTCGTTGTTTACTTGGATGAACCCGGTGAATTCCAGCCCCACTTGCTCCTCGCGACTTTCCGCGGCGAGGCTGAAATTGCTCATCACTCCTGAACGGACCGCGGAGAGGTGGCTGAGGTTAGGCAGCAGGCCCCACCACATACCCTCGCAGCAGCGATAGCTCAACCCATTAACGAAGTTCGTGATTCCGTCCGCAGCGCGAACCACGGCTCGAAAGAGCGCCGAGTCAGGAATCTGCTGGCGTGGTAAGGCCGGCCCTTCGTAAAAAACTTCCAGTTCATATAAACCCGTTCGGTTGAACCAATCAACGCGGATCGGATGCATTCCGGCCTTAAGAAAAATGCGTCCAGATTGCCCGGTCGCCACATGAATACCATCGTTGTCCACAACTGGAATGCTTGCCAACTTGATTACATCCGTCGTCTTAGCCACCGTGCAAGCCCCCTGCAAATTCAACCGCTCACCTTGGCGCGGCAATCGGCACGGAAGATCAAGTTCCAACTGAGCTGCGCCGGTCTCGTCCTGTAGAATTACCCGGCCTTCACCTTCACTTGACCACCAGACTGTCCCCTCCAAGCAAACCGTTGCTGCAAACATTTGATTCGAGTCAGCTGCCTGGCGCAATTGCATGACGTTGGTGATCTGAAGCGAGGACTTTAAAGGCGATTCGGCGGCATTTGCGAATCCCAATGCGATGCCCATTATCGTCACCATAGTTGCCGACCATCGGCACGAAACCCGCAAAACATTGTTACGCAAGTGCGACATGGATGTTTCAAGGATAACACGTAGGACATGGCGATTCCAACGCGCCCTTGAGAGAAACATCTTACGACTTTGGTCGTGGCGATCTATGCCCCGTTGCTTTTTCAACGGGATTTGAGAAACACAGTGTGAATGGAATGATTCTGCCGGAATTCTTAGCCGTGCCCAGCTAGCCAAAGGGATAGTTTTTCAGCGTAGCGGTTGATTATTGCCCAGCCAACCGCCGCTCATTGCGCCCCCAATGCCTCTCTATTGCTCTTCCAATGCTCGTTAGGTGAAGATTCAGGTGAAACTTTTTTACGGATTGCCATCGATGGCGCACGAGAAATGCCGCCGCGCCCACAGCCAGCAACGCCAAAAACGACGGTTCGGGAACAGACTGGAAGGCCAGTGCTGCAATGCCGCACAACCCAGCGGCAAAGGTGCTTTGCGTTCCATCCATTGGCCGAACACAGAGAAAGCGCCTAAAATCTGGGTTAAAAAAATACCTCAAGTTGCTGATTTATAAGTAGATGGAGCCAGCTGTCAGGATTGAACTGACGACCCACGGTTTACAAAACCGTTGCTCTACCGCTGAGCTAAGCTGGCCCAAGAGCCGAAAACAAATGCCTTTCTCCAAGGCCTGGCCCACTTCCAACCAGGCCAAAATACCGTGCCTCAATTTCAGACATCACAAATCCGACGGCAACTATTTTGAAATGCACTCGTTCTATGGCAAGTTAATTCGCCAGGATCGTCCTTGCCCGGGATCTCGGTGTTATTGGTAGCGGGCAACGGGCGGCCGAGTCCGAGCGCGGTTCGTTTTGGCCAGCGTCGAAATGGCTTGAAATGCTCTTCGCTTAGCGGACTCTGGGAGCCGGACTATGAAACAATTGCTTCAAGAAGCCGCGTTCGAACGCCGTCTCGTCTGTGACGGCGCGATGGGCACGCAACTCATGCTCGCCGGCCTTGAAAGCGGCGCCTGCGGCGAACTTTGGAATCTGACAAACCCGGATCGCGTCCTCGCCATTCAGCGCCGTTACGTGGAAGCCGGCACCGATTGCCTCATCACCAATACGTTTGGCGGCAGCCGCATCGTCCTGAACCGGCATGGCGTCGCCAGCCAGATCCGGGAAATCAATCAAGCCGGTGTGCGCATCGCGCGCGAGGCATTTGGCAATCGCCCGGGATACGTGCTGGGCGACATCGGCCCGCTCGGCGCCATTCTGGAACCTTACGGCGACCTCCCGCAGGCCGACGCGCGGGTCGCGCTCGCAGAACAGGCGCACGCGCTGGTCGAAGCCGGTGTGGATGCCATCATCATCGAAACGCAAACGTCGCTCGACGAACTCGGTCTGGCCATTGACGCCGCCAGGGCCGCCGGTGCGCCTTGCATCATCGGCTCGCTCGCCTATGATTTGTCGGCGGACAAGGCGTTTTTCGTTACGATGATGGGGGTGTTGCCTGACAAGGCCGCCCAATTTGTGGAGGAAAGAGGCGCACACGTCGTGGCGTTGAATTGCGGCACCGGCATGGACATGGAGGGCGCGGCCAGGGTTGTCCGGCTGTATCGGGAGAACTGCGCACTGCCAGCTATGGCCCAACCCAACGCCGGCCTGCCAGTGCTGGAAGGGGGCAGGGCGGTTTATAAACAAACCCCGGCGGAAATGGCGGCCGGAGTCCCGGCACTGCTGGCCGCCGGCGCCAACATCATCGGCTCCTGCTGTGGCAGTACGCCCGAACACACCCACGCCATCTGGCAGGTCGTTGACGAATTCAACCGGAATAAGCCGGCGGCGGTTTGAAGCTCCGGGTTCAACCTGCAACCGCGCACGGCGCCAGTATCGCGTCCGCCATGCCGTGGATGATTTTTTTGTCGGCGGGATTCACCGTGGCCAGTACGCCGCCCAGTTGCGGACGCGCCGCGTCACTCTCGCCGGAAACAAAATAATACGGACACAGCCGCACCCGGCCTTTCATCGGCACAGGCTCGTCTTTGGCAAAATCAAACCACTGCGCCTCAACGAGCGCCGGTTTGTGATAGCGCTGGAGCACGCGTGGCGACCGGTTGAAATGTTGAATGGCATCCTCCACCGCCCGGGCCCAGTCTGCCTGCGATAAATCGCTGCCGAGAAAGACCCCGCGCGCCCCCCAGGCGTGTTCGGAAAACCCGGACACTTTCAGAATCAGGTCGCGCTCACGCTGCGACAGCGCCTTGAGCTGCTGCCAGTCCGTCAGGTTCAATTCAGGTATCGCCGCTTGCGGCGGCAGCGGTGTCGGGTCAATGACCCACGTGTAGGGAATCAATTTTTTCAGTCGGGCGAGAAAACCCTCGCCGAGTTCCTGCCGCCAGAAGTTTTGCAGGTTGCGGTTCCAGAGCAGTGCGAAAAGCATTTTCTCCTCAAGCACCGGCCTGGGCGGCGGCGTGAGACGAATCCGCCTTTCAGCCGCCAGTTCAAAAATCTTTTTTGAATTCGGGACGTTTGCCAGATCGAACAACTCGAAAAAGCGATACACGGCGTCACCGCCTTTGAAATCCTTGAATTCTGAATTCTGAACTCTGAATTCTGAATTCTTCATCTGCCCCGCCAGCCATTCCATTTCCGGCCGGTAAGTTGCGGCTTCTTGCGACACGACAATGTGAACCTGTTTCGCCCCGCCGAAAATACTTTCGAACCCTTGAATCATTCCGTCCGCCCCACCAATGACTGTGAACTGCGGACTGTGGACCGTGGACTCCGAATACGTCTGATTCAGCCACGCCGTCAGCCCGATACCGCCGGGGACGCTGTCGAGTTCGGTAATGCTGATACCGGTTTCCGTCAGCAGAATGTCGGGCCGGATGACTCGCGGCGTCTCGTTTTTGAACGCAGGCGAACGCTGGAGCGTGATGAGTTCCACCGGCTTGCCGAGATCGAGCCAGCGCGCGACCCATTCCGGCTGTTTGCCTTCAGCGCTTTTGCGGTAAAGCAAATTGGCGGCGCGATAAAATTGCAGCAGCACCCGGCCCAGCGATTCGATTTCCCTGGCCAGCTCCGCGTGGAGCGGAAACGGGGCCGGTGAAATGCGCCAGGCAAGTCCGGCAAACAGGCCTCCCGGCGGGAGCGAGTCGCGGATGAATCTTGCTTGTTCAGCGGCATTCACAAATTCCTGACCACGGCCAGAGAAGTTCTCAATTTAACCGGCAACTGACAAGCGCGCGGCTATGGATTAAAAGGGCGGGCCCGGCTATTACCTGCCCTTGAATTCTGGATGCGGCCATTGCCAACGAGCGGCCCGGCTTGATGGCGGTGATTTCAGGTGACGTGCTAATTTGCTTGAAAACAGGTGAATCGCCTCTAAACTAACCTCGATATCAGTGTCGGCAACCGCATGGAATTTCAAATCCTGCCGGACCGCGCCTGCAGTTGAGGAAGCCATGAACAGCCGGAGTGATTTTCCTGCAAGATAGTGTGACCGGAAAGCTGGAGAATTCATTGTGAACGTTTCACTCAAGCTGTGGGTCGCAGGGTTGGTTCTGTTTTTTCTACACCTCCATCTTCACGCCCAGGTGTCCTTCACCCTCGCCTCCTCGCCGGCAGCAGGCGGTTATCCCGTGTCGGTCACAGCCGCGGATATCAACCGGGATGGCAAGGTGGATTTGATCTGCGCGAACTACAGTTCCAACACGCTATCGGTGCTGACCAACAACGGGAGCGGCGGCTTCACAAATTCCGGCACTTACGCCGTGGGCGGCAACCCGATATCCGTCACGGCGGCTGACGTGAATGGGGATGGCCGGTTGGACTTAATCTGCGCGAACTACGGTTCCAACACACTTTCAGTTTTGACCAACAACCGGAGCGGCCGCCTGGTGGCCGCCGGCACCTATGCTGTGGGTATCGCACCCAGATCCGTCGCGGCGGCGGATGTCAACGGAGACAGTCGGGTGGATTTAATTTGCGCCAATTACAGCGACAGCACGCTTTCGGTGTTGACGAATAATGGGAAGGGCGCCTTCGCGAGCGCCGGGACCTATCCCGTCGGCGCCCAGCCCATCGCCGTCGTGGCAGCGGATGTGAATGGGGATGGCAAGGCGGATTTGATTTGCGCGAACAATGGCTCCAGCACGCTTTCGGTACTCACGAACAATGGTAACGGCGGATTCGCCATCACCACCAACTATTCCGTGAGCGGCATTCCTTTTTCAGTCACGGCGGCAGATGTCAACGGCGACAACAAGGTAGATTTGATTTGTGCAACCGAGGATAACAACACACTTACGGTATTAACGAATGATGGGAGCGGCAGGTTCGCACTTGCCTCCTCACCGGGCGTGGGCACCCTGCCTCGTTCAGTTGTCGCCGCAGGTGTCAACGGCGATGGTCTGCCGGATTTGATTTGCGCCAATTATGGCGACAGCACGCTTTCGGTGTTGATCAATATCGGGAACGGCAACTTCGCAACTGCCGGCACCTTTCCTGTGGGTCCCGGCCCATATTCGGTCACGGCGGCGGATGTGAACGGAGATGGCAAGCCGGATTTAATCAGCGCGAACTTTGGCACCAACACGCTCTCGGTGTTGGTCAACACTTCGACTTTCCCCCCGCCGAAGCTTATCATCAATCATTCGGCCACCAGCGTCATTGTGTCGTGGCCATCGTCCTTGTGGGGTTGGACTTTGCAGCAGAATTCAAATCCGGCGACGACAAACTGGTCAGTCAGCAGTAGCATTGCCGACAACGGGACCAACCGGAGCGTCACCCTTACGTCCCCGATGGGCAACCTGTTCTTCCGCCTGACGTATCCCTGACAGGGTGATGAACCTGCGTTTTAAGCGCAGTTGATTGAGTCCGCAACGGCTGTTCAGATGGTGCACCATCCAAACCGGCCTGTGAAAACAACCGGAGCGGGGATCCCGAGCGCTGATTTTCGCTACGGCGAGTTCAGGAGGCCGCGATAAAACATTTGTGCCGGGTTGGTCGTGCCAACCAGAAAACTGAATGAATTGCTGGCCAGCTGGTTGGTGCTGACGGGCAACCAGTGAACGAGGTCAGTACCAGATTGGAGCACGTAGCTTTGTCCGGCTTGCCCGTTGAGCCAGATGCCCAGTTGTCCGGGTGGGTTGTTACTGCTGATTTGCAGATTGAAAACGTTCGTCGCAGGCAAAACATAAAGCG
>Ga0335077_10000957_pt1 | contig 33344 bp, 32 predicted proteins | sample Lox_Sample_31_FD_207151 | JGI IMG/M metagenome (GOLD analysis project Ga0335077, IMG submission 207151) | Soil microbial communities from Loxahatchee National Wildlife Refuge, Florida, United States - Lox_Sample_3.1 | ecosystem: Environmental > Terrestrial > Soil > Wetlands | place: USA... | reverse complement strand
CCCCGGGCAGCCACCGGCAAAAGGCAAGACGTTCGATGTGATCACCTGCCTGTGGAATGTCCTGGGCCACGTTCGTTCACAAAAAGCGCGCGCGCAGGTTCTGGCAAGCCTGCGAGAATTGCTCTCTCCCTGCGGCGTTCTGTTCCTGGATGTGAACCACCGCTACAACCTGCGTTCGTATGGCATTTTGAAGACGCTGCTCCGCTTCATCCGCGACCAAATTCTGCCGCGGGAAGCCAACGGCGACGTCACTGCCAACTGGCAGATCGACGATGTGAGCTGCTCCACCTACGGCCACGTCTTCACCGACAAGGAAATGCGACGCCTGGCAGCCTCAGCTGGCCTGAGGATCCAGGAAAGAATCGTAGTCGATTACGACACCGGTCAGACGTGCCGCTTCAGCTTTCAGGGGAGTTTGCTGTACGTTCTACGTCCTCAAGTTCGTTAAGGGATTCCTCCAGCGCTGCGCAAACCCTCCCGACCTCGTCTTCGGTAAGCTGATTAAAGAAGGGAAGAGCCAGCGCCCTCGAGGCAATACCGTCGGTAACCGGCAAGTCAGGCCGCGGACGGGAGCCCAGGACCGGCTGCCGGTGCAGCGGCGCAAAATACCTTCCGGTCTGAATGCCCCGTTGCAGCAGCCGTTTGCATATCCAGTCTCTGCCCGCGGCATTCGTCCATTCCGGCAGCAGAACGACATAGCAGAACCAGCTGACGCGGCCGTGCTCAAACCCGAGCTGTGGGCGAACGACTCCCGCAACCCTCACCAGTTCTCGATCATAACTGGCCGCCAGCCTCTGGCGCCGCGCGATGTTTTCTTCGATACGCTGCAGCTGCTGCAGGCCCAAAGCGCAGTTCATCTCCGAGAGTCGATAGCTGTATCCCGGCTCGGCGTGCTGGAACCAGTCGAGTGACGGATCCCGACCCTGGTTGCGCAGTCGCCGGGCGCGGTCTGCCAGCTTAGGATCCGGCGTAAGCAACATTCCCCCCTCGCCCGCTGTGATCAGCTTGTTGGGATAAAAAGCCAGGACGCCGGCGTCGCCGAGCGTTGCCGCCTTGCGGCCTCTTATCTCCGCCCCCAGCGCCTCACAGGCATCTTCAATAAGAACAATGCCACGGGATTTCGCCAGCTCGCGCAGGTCGTCTGCTGCAGTTGGCCGGCCAAAAGTGTGCACCGCGATGATTGCCCGCGTCCTCTCGCTGATCTGGGCTTCCACAGTTTCCGCGCTGAGGTTGAATGTGCTGGCGTCAATCTCGGCGAAGACTGGCGACAACTGTTCCTGCAGGAGCACGTTGAGCACGGCGGAAAACGTGAACGACGGAAGAACCACCTGCGAGCCACGTGGGACATTGAGAACTTTCAACGCCAGGTGTAACGCTGACGTTCCTGAATTCACTACTACAGCAGACACGCCGCCCAGGTATGCGGCCATGGCCCGCTCGAACTCCATGAGCTTGGGGCCCATGCTAAGAGCAGATGTCCGCAAGACTGCCAGAACGGCATCTCTGTCGGCGTCGATGATTTCAGGTTTTGCCAGGGGGATTTCGGTGCACACTTCGGGGAAAGGTTCAACCATGGGAGTTGTTCAGGACCGCACTGATTCTACATGTCGATTTCTGAGGCAGTATTTTGCCTGTCGCTCCGACCTCTTCATACCGCGCAGACTTCCAATAAACACAAGTCCTCACCTCCGGACAACAACAGTGATCAGAATCACTGTATTCGATCCGGTAAGGTGACTATCGTCATCTTGTCCCCCAGGCCTGCCTGATTCACTCTAATACGGGCTTCGATAACCAAAGTCATCGCGGGAAAACCCCGCTCAATTTATGGGTAAAGCCAAAAGTTCACCAAAAGCTGCCGACTGGACGCGCCTTCTGTCAGACCCGATCCTGGCCAAGCAACTCGGGAAACTCCTGCAGATTTGCCGCGATACGCCCCCTGAGAAGCGCGAAAAGGCACTTTTTGATGCCATTCGCGAGATCAGAGCGTCGGCACAGAGCGAAGGGAATGGCAAGCAGGCGTCTGAGCCCTCGCCGCGCGACCTTACGAATACTCCGGCCACCGCTCCGCCGTTTGAGCCCGATATTTTTACGCCCTCATGGGGACAGGACCGTCGCGCCTACCCACGCTTGAAGTGCTTTGTGGCTGTCGAACTCAAAATCGACGGGGCAGAGGCCCCGTTCTGGGGAAACGTTTCCAACATTAGCCTGGGCGGGTGCTTGGTCGAAACCCCTTCGCTCATCGAAGCTGGCAAGAAGATTGAAATCGGGCTCTGGATTTCGAGCGGAAATTTGTGGGTCAAGGGAGTGGTCCTCACCGGCACTGTGGCCAGCAAGGCCCCCGGTTCCGGGATTCGCGTGAAGTTCTCTGACATGGAAACGCCCGCTCGCGAGACTCTGAAGCAATTCCTCAGGTACGTGGAGACCACCACCAAAACGTACACCAGCGAGCACGGTTACCTGGCGCAGATGCGAAGCTAAATTCCGTCAGCACTTCCCCTGCATCCGACCGTCGATTCCCCCTGGCGGTTGAATGAGCATTCCAGCTCAACAGTCTGCCGACAAATCCTTACAATTCTCGTTCCGTCGCGCCGCATCCTATCCTGGTACGAACAACCCAAACTTTCAGGAGTCAACATGAGGAATCGAATACTCTCCTTTGCGGCTTTATTTGTCCTGTGCGTGGCAGCATCGCAGATGGCGTTTTCTGCACCTCAGGACGCCGGCGACGGCCAGGCTGGCAGCAGATGGCCCACGCCCGATGAAGTGGTAGCAAAAATGGATAGCAAACTGTCTCTCTCCGATGACCAGAAAGCCAAGATCAAGCCCATCATCGCCGATCGCCAGGAAAAGCTGAAAGCCCTTGCGGCAGACTCCGGACGCCGTCGCAAAAAGGCGCGCGAGGCCAACTCGATCATGGAGGGCAGCGACAAACAGATCACGGCCGTATTGAACCATGATCAGCGGCAGAAATACACCGAGGTGCAGCGGGAAATGCGCGAGCAGATGAGAGAACGCAGGCAGCAGCACACCAGCGCCGACTGATCGCTGCCACTTATACAGGGACAGCCGCTCCGGCTGTCCCGTGTTTTACCCACCGCCAGCCTCCGGAAGCAACTGGCAGTCACGTCATCCCAAGCAGAGAACACCCTCCGCAGAGGGAGGAGTTCATCTGAATCAGGGCCTGCCCCACGGAACCGTGCGTCTGATTCTGCTACGATTCCTCTCGTCGCAAGGGATGGCTGATTGTCTATCCTTAATTCTCAAGAGAGATATCAGTGAGTCGGCAGGCGGCATTGCTTTTCGACCTCGAGCCGCCTCAGCCAACCCACAAACGAGGAGGGGTTTTTGATTCGCAGACTTTCTTTCGTATCAGCGGTGGTCATCGCGGCGCTCGCGGCGCTTATAGCAGTGAAGGCGGACTCGCCCAACTGGATCGCCTCCAGCAACCGGTATACCAATTTCCTGCTGACCGTGCAGATGAAGCACCACCCCGAGCTGGGTTCGAACCAGGGCCTCAGCCAATACGACACCGAGGTTTCGCAGCCCACCCTGGCTGACGAAGACCAGGAGCGGGCGGAAACCGAAGCCGTCGTAGCCAAGCTGAAAACTGCGCTCAGGGAGGAGAAGCAGAAGGAAGTAGCGCAGGACCTCGAGATCATCATCCGCAAAGTCGAACTCCAATTCAAAGAACAGGACTTCGACCGGGCCCGCAAGGTTGATTTCCTCAACGCCAGCGGCGCCGTCTTCGGCGGCATGCGAATTCTGCTCGATGAGCAAACGCCCTCGGAGCGGCGTCCGGCTGCTGTGGTACGCATCCGTAAGTATGCCGGGCTGGAGCCCGGCTACAAGCCGCTGACCGACATCCTGAAGCAGCGAGTCCAGGAGCAAATGGCCAAGCCGGGAGTCATTTACCCGGCCCGAACTGAGATTGAAACAGAACTGGCCCGCAATTCCAATTACATCGAGGGCATTGCCGCTCTCATGCAGAAATACAAGCTCACGGGATGGCAGGAGCCCTACGAGAAGCTGAAGGCGGAGCTGAGCGAATACGACACCTGGACCAAGGCCAACGTGCTGCCCAAGGCACGCAGCGACTTCCGGCTTCCTCCTGAGGAATACGCCCTCAACCTGCAGGACTTCGGCATTGACATCCCTCCCGACCAGGTCGCTGCCATGGCGCACCAGGCGTTCAGCGATATTCAGGCCGAGATGAAGCCGATCGCCGTGCAGATCGCACAGCAGCGGCACCTCGCGTCTAGCGACTATCGCGATGTAATGCACGACTTGAAGAAGCAGCAGTTGGTGGGTGAGGCCATTCTGCCCTTCTATCAGGAGCGGCTGAAGCAGATTGAGCAAATCATTGTGGACAAGCAGATTGTGAGCCTGCCCGACCGGCCGGCGCGCATCCGCATTGCCACCGCGGCCGAAACCGCGCAGCAGCCCGCGCCGCACATGCAGCCCCCGCCCTTCCTGCACAACACCGGGCAGAAGGGCGAGTTCGTGCTGCCTTTGAACATTCCGGCGGGGCCGGGACAGACCTCCGGCGAGAAGTATGACGACTTTACCTTTGACGCCGCCGCCTGGACGCTCACTGCCCACGAAGCCCGCCCCGGGCATGAACTGCAGTTCGATTCCATGCTGGAGCACGGTGTTTCCCTGGCGCGTGTGCGTTATGCGTTCAACAGTACCAACGTCGAGGGTTGGGGGCTCTACTCGGAATACCTCATCCGGCCCTACATGCCGCTGGAGGGCCAACTCGTTTCTTTGGACTACCGGCTGCTGCGGGCGGCGCGGGCGTTCTTGGACCCGGAGCTGCAGTCGGGAAAAATCCAGCCCGCTGATGCGTATCGCGTCCTCGAGCAGGATGTGGTGCAGTCGCACGCTTTTGCCCAGGAGGAAGTCGAGCGCTACACCTACCGGGCTCCAGGCCAGGCCAACAGCTACTTCTACGGCTACACAAAATTAATTGGCCTGCGGAAGGAAGTAGAGTCCGCTCTGGGAGCCAGGTTCAATCAGAAGAAGTACCACGACTTCATTCTGGCCCAGGGACTGCTGCCTCCCGACCTGATGCGGAAGGCGGTGCTGGAGGATTTTGTTCCGGCCCAGTGAAGGATCTATGTAGGGACGGGGCTTGCCCCGTCCCAGCGCGCGCAAGACCCCAGTCATGCTGGTTACCGGCGGGCGACTTTCGTAACCTACCGCGATGCGAGAAATCAGAACTACCCTCTGCCGCGGGGGTTCTTACTCGCATGACCAATCACCGGATTCTCCATTCGCTCTTAGTCCTGGCAGCCGGCGGGATCTTTGCAATGAGCTCCGCCGCTGCTCAAACCTCAAACAACACTGCTACCGGCCCGGGCGTCGTCGATCCCGGACACCCGCGCGTGAACCAGGTCAACCGCCGCCAGCAAAACCAGCAGAACCGCATCGCCAACGGCATCAAGAACGGATCGCTCAGCCCGAAGGAAACGGCGCATCTGGAAAAGCGCGAAACCGCCGTGCAGAAGCGCGAGCAGGCTGATATGGCGAAGCACAACGGTCACCTCACCAAAGCCGAGCAGGCGGGCATCAACCGGCAGCAGAACCGGATCAGCCGCGGCATCTACAAAGACAAGCACAACTAAGTTCGCGCGGATAGCATGGAGTGGCTTGGAATCCCTTGGCGGGCCTTAGCGGACTGTCATTCCGGGAGCCAAAGGCGGCGAGGAATCTGCAGTTCCAGTGTCCAGAGAACTGCAGGTCCCTCGCTTCGCTCCGATGACACCTCAGGACCGGCTTCGGACACACCCCGAGCGCAGCCGAAGGGGCGCATCGCGCTCCGCACCTATTTCTTGAACAGCGCGTCCAGCGCGGCCTGCACAATCGCTTCGTCAATCTCCGACTTGGCGCCGCTGGCCGCCATGCCGCCCAGGGTCTGGCCGTCCACTTGAATGGGAAGGCCACCCTGGTTGGGGAAGAAATCGGGGAAGGCCAGGACGTCAACATTGCCTTTCTTCAGCGCCTCTGCGCCGTCCTTCGACGGGCTCCGGTAAAAGGCCGCATGGCGGGCCTTTTTCTGCGCGAATTGGATCGTGTTAAGCGAAGCCCCGTCGGCTTTCTGCAAAAACAGCAGATTGCCGCCTTCATCCACAATACAAAGCGTCACCTCGACATTGAGTTCCTTGGCTTTGGCTTCAGCCGCGGCAACCAGCACTTTGATGGCGGCGAGATTCAGGTACTTCTTGGTTGGAAGATCGGCGGCCGACATCACCGTCGCCAGACTGAGAACGGCGCACAATAATTTGAACATTGGGCAAGGATGCTACCAGAGGGATGCCCCGATTTCCAGCCTGTACCGCCGGTGGCATCAACGGCAGCTTGGGCAAGAGCCGCCATCTTGCGTAAGATAGAAGACCAATTCAGGCGGAGCCCAACTTGGGTCGGCCGCGAAAGCGGGTGGATTTCAACATGGTGGCTAGTACGTTTTTCCGGTGTGCGGGTCCGAATTGCGGACAAGTCAAGAGTTCCCTGGATGACGGCTGGTGGCTGATGTGGACTTCCTTCGGTGAGTTCGATCGGCCGGTCCTGCATTTGTGTTCCTGGAACGAAGATATGGCACAGAACGAGGGAACTCTGCACGTCTGCGGCGAGTTGTGCGCGCAGCGGCTGCAGTCGCAGTTCATGGGAAACATACGAGAGAACGAACTGCGCCGGAGCGGCACCTAGCCCGCCTCTTCTCATCGAGAGTCGAAGCACTGCCTTCCAGCCGGCTTACCTCTACGACGCGCCCGCAATGGTCCATGCTCCTCCGCACATCGCCAGCGCCACGAACAAGCTGGTCCATTCATTCGCATTATGCGGAGCGGCGGCGACTCTTGGGCTGTGCACGATCCATACCCAAATAAAAAACATCGTCCCCAACAAAGATGCGGCGAGTCGCGATCTCTGCTGAGTCGCGATGCTCAGAGCTGCGGCAATGAACGCCACTCCTGCAAAATAGGCCCAGAAGAGGCGCACCGGAATCCACGAAGGCACCAGCGTGGCGACGAAGCGCGCGTAGAGAAAATGTTGCGTGCCGAAAACCACCAGCGGCAGTGCATACAGCAGGCGGCCCAGGGCACCCGGCATGCTCTTTCCGGCGGATGTCCCTCGTCCGTTGCTCCCCGCCAACACCCAAGCCGCACCGCACATGGCCAGTACCTCGCAACCGCTTGTCCACGGGCCAGGATCGTGTACGTGGGCTTCAATCCGGGGAGCGTAAATCAGCGAAGAGTAGAGCGCAAACACGGCGCCAAGCAGGAGTGCCGTCGCCCGGCCCTGTTTCCCGATCGCAATGCAAACGCCGGCCACGATGAGAACCGCGCCCATGAGATACAGCCAAAGAGGCGGCAGTGGAACCCAGGGAGGGCCAAGCCCCTTAGCAGCCCGTGGTAGAAGTGAGTTCGTCTTCGGCAACGGGTGAAACGGAACGTTGTGACCAAGGGTGGACGGTGTCGTGCAAACGGGCCAACATTCCCATCCAGAGGCGCAACCACGCCAGCACCACATCGGCAGAGTAGCCTTGCCAGCCGCGCGGCGTGCCTTTGCCCAGCGTCTTCCTCATCACTAGCGACAGGTTGAGCGCGCCGACATGGATCAGTACTCTTTTAAGAAGGTTGTCTCGTCCGCGCAGGTACACGCGTCGCATCCCGCCCGTCTCGTAGGCATGCGCGAAGCTGCGTTCCAGCAACTCGCCCCGTCGCCGTAACAACTGCTTGCCAGGTTCGCCTTGAATCCGCCGTCGATTTCCGTAGACTGCCGCCTGCGCTTCCGGCTTAGCCTTCCATTGCCGCCGTCCACGATCCGGTTCCGAGATATAGGTTCGCACTTCGGCTTCCTGCAGCGTGACCAGCGTGTCGTTGCTGTGATAGCCCTTGTCGGCCACCACTTCCACCGGGCCTTCCGGATGCACTCGTTCTCCCACTTCTTCGTGATTCGTGGCGCACGCCACTTCCGCAATGTGTTCGCCCGCCTGCGGCAAAGTCTCCAGCATCGTCTCCGTGTCGCCCGCGTCGCCCGTCTCGACCGTCACCGCCACCACCGCCCCGGTTTCCAAGTCCACCGCGTGCTCGGCCTTGTAGGCCAGGTGCGTGCGGCCATCCTTCATCTTCGTGATGCCCGCCTCCGGATCGTGCGGATTCACCCAGTCCTCATTCGACGTCCTCTTCTTGCGTCTGCGATCCAGCTTGGCCAACTGCTCCCTGGTCGGCGTCGCAATCCCCGAGGCTTGCGCCAGCCGCCGCAGAAACTCCTCGTAGCCTTCCCCCGTGTCCCGCCGCACAATCGAGCGCATGGCCGCGTTCGCCTCCAGCGTCGTGGCATCGATCCCCAGCGTCTTCCCCTTCAGCAATCCCTTCTCCGCCAGCAACTCCAGCACCCAGCGGAACACCGCACGATGCGTCTCCACGTCGATCAGCCGCCGCGTCCGCGAGATCGTGGAGTGATCCGGCGTCTTCTCGTTCAGCTCCAACTCCAGAAACCGCCGCAGCGCCAGCGAATCCTCGGCCCGCCACGCAATGCCCCGCTCGCCAGCAATGCCTTCGAAATAGCCAATCAGCAGCAACCGGAAATACCGCCCTGGCGTCAACGACGGCCGCCCCATCACTTCGGCGTAGAAGCCCGCGCACTGCTGTTCCACAAACTCGTCGAATCCACGCTCTTCCAGCAACTGGTTCAGCCGTTCATAAAACGGATGCCCCACCGTCCGCGGCAACTCAGTGTGCGCGATCCACACTGGCTCTTGTTGTCGTTGCTTCGCCTTCCGTCCCATCGCCATGCGCGCAGTTTACGGCGAAACTCTGTGGATCGTGTAATCAATCCTTCTCAGGAATCCAGACTTTCACCACGGACTGTTAGGCCCTGCGGCGTAAATGAAGTGTTGAACACCGAACGCCACCATTGCGGCGGCGAAGAGGAGAGGTCCTATAGTTGCGAGCTTGCTCATAACCGTCCGGTAACCTTTTGGGCTGCCAAGTATAACTCGACCCAGAACCACCGCAAGCTGTTAGTTCGAATGCCCCCAATTGTTGTCCCCTCCCGCATTGACTATGATGGGCCACGGCTGCCGCTACGGAGGCCCTCTCATGTCAACGTTCCGTCCTGCTTCGCTCACGGTTCTGCTTCTTTTTCTGTTGTGGATGTCGGGCTACGCTCAGGAACCCTCACTCACCAAAGAACTGCCCGACGTAAACCTGAAAACCACCAGCGTCGCCGCCTTCAAGAATGGCCTGGGCTTCTTCATCCGCCAGGGAACCGCGCATCTTTCGGCCGGGCAGGGAAGAATTCCGTTCGTCCCCGAGGCAACGCTGGGATCGCTTTGGCTCGCTCCCAACGATCCCGGCACGACCGTTGAGGAGCTGGTGGCGTATCGCTACAAAATCCCCAAAGAGCGCAGCGCCGCGTCGCTGGAGGAGTTGCTGCGCAACAACATCGGAAAAACAGTGACCATCGCCCTCAACAACAAGGAGTACACCGGCGAAGTGATCGGCTTCAGCGATGGCGCCAGCACACTCGCTCCGAATACTCCCGCGGGTGCTGTGATTTTTCCGCCGCTCCCGCCCGGCGGCCAGCCTCGGCTCCTTCTGCTCAAGGTGGAAGGCAAGACTCTGGCCTTGAATCCGGCGTATTTGAATCTGGTCACGCTGCCCGACCCGCCCAACCTGCTCTTCAAGCAGGAGGATGAAGCCAAAGCCCTGCGCTTTACCTTGAAAGGTGCGGGCGATTCCGCCAACCTCACCATGGGTTACCTGCAAAAAGGATTGGGATGGACGCCCTCATATCTGATCGCACTGCAGGACGAAAAGACGGCGCGCATCACCATGCAGGCGGTGCTCACCAACGACGCCGATGATCTCCCCGCGGCCGACGTGTTCTTTGTCGTCGGCGTTCCCAACTTCGAATATTCCGACAAGCTCTCGCCCATGGCACTGCAGCAGACCCTGGCAGAATTCATGCAGGGCGCTGCCCGCCGCGATTTAGACCGGCTCAGCCAATTCTCCAACGCGGTGATGGGCCAGCGGATGGCCGTACAGGTGGAGGGCCGGAACGAGGCCAATCTCAACGCAACGGTCGGAGAACTGGAAGGTGCTCCCGAGGAAGACCTGTTCCTCTACACCCGGCCCGGCGTTACCTTGACCAAGGGTGAACGCGCCACCTACAACATCTTTGCCGCCACGGCCTCCTGCGAACACATTTACGAATGGGAAGTTCAGGACAACCCCCGCGTGGATATCTACGGCAACCCGCTGAATACCTCGTATGCCAATCCACCGTCTGACCAGAAAGTGATCAACGTGGTCTGGCACTCGCTGCGCCTCAAGAACGCGAGCAAGTTTCCCTGGACCAGCGCTCCCGCCCTGGTGACCTCGGGCACCAAGCCGGTTTCGCAGGATACGTTGTCATACACGCCCAGGGGAGCTTCCACGAATTTGAAGCTGACCATCGCCACCGATGTCCGCACCGATAAGAACGAACTGGAAGTTGAACGTCAGCAGCGAGCCACCACCCGCAACGGAACCACCTACGATGCCGTCACCGTCGAGGGCACGCTCAAGGTAAAGAACTACAAGAGCAAGGACATCGCGCTGAAGATTGATCGCGATCTTATCGGGGAAGTCCTCTCCACTTCCGACAACGGCAAGACGGAAAAGCTGGCGGAGGTAATCCGCAGCCTGAACCCAACCTCGCACATCACCTGGGATCTGACTCTTAAGCCGGGAGAAGAAGGGTCCATCACGTATCGATACAAAATCTTGGTGAGAAGCTGAATGCGGCTGTCGAAATCAAAATCCGTGGATGTGGCCTCAATTTTGGGTGAATGCGGCAAGAAGTTCTGCCGGGCACGTGCGCCGGGCGGAGTTGCTAGTCGGGCTCAACTGGCGGCAGACTGCGTGCTCGCGCCGGTGGAGCGTCGGGCGGCGGCTTCACCGGCAAAGGCAGTTCGATAGTGCCCAGGTGCGCCGTGGTTTCATCTACGACACCCAGGCGCAGGGAAATCGCTCGGGTAGGGACATCGAGTTCCTGATGCAGGCGGAAGCCGCCGATCATCACGTCGCGATAGACGTTGGCCTTGACGGTGTTCGCGGTCTGAAACGCGACTTCTGCAACCGTGCTTCCGTCTTCTGCGTATGCTGAAGCCATGAAGTCAAGCACCGCGCGGCGCGTTCCCCCGTTTACTTCAAAGTGAACCTGTGGGCCGGCTACTGCATAGTCGACTGCGTAATGCTGCACTTCAACCGCCTTCTGGAGTGTGGCCGCGGAACTCCCGGCCGCCTGGCTCGGCGTGCCTTTGACCGGCTTGCCCACCGGAATGACGCGTACAGCGAACGCCAGTTGATGCGCTTCCGGGGCATTGTGCTGCATCCCTGAGGTGCTCACCTGCCGTGATAACTGCGCGCCATTGCGCAGTGGCGCATTGGGGTCGTCAGCGTAGTAGCCGCGGCGGTAGGCGAGGTGATACCCCTTGCGCGCTAGCATGACCTTTAGCTTACGGAACCTGCCATCATAGTTTCGATTCTGCGGCGCGTAGGAGAGTACATAGTATTGCGAACCCTGCTCCACGGCGGTCTCAATCGCGTGTTGAATTCCATTCGTGTTGTAGAAGGCCTTGCCGCCGGTGCCCTCGGCGATCTGATCCATGGTGCCCTGCTCGGCCAGGCGGGTGTCGTTGGATTGTTCCATTTCCTGCATCAGGCGTGACGATGCCTCGATACTCATGACCGTGTTCTGCCCGGCTACGGGTGAGCCTGTGCTGCGGCCAGGCGGACCAGGCGTCTGCGAACCTGCGGCGCCCACGCTCATGGCATTCACGCCGCTCTCGGCGCTGGAGAAAATACTGTCGGTGGAAAGTCCGCGGACATCCGCCGGATAAACGGCGATGTTTGATTTGGCCAGCGAATTCGTCGCCGTGCGGATTTCGTCATCGTATTTGCGAATCGTCGTGGGGAGCGTTGGCGTATCCGCGTTCAGGCTGCCGCTGGCGAGAAACCCCGCGGGAAACGCCGCCGAAAGCCACACCAGGTTTTTTCTTCCCGGCGTGGCGGAGAGATAACCGGCCAATTGATTGAAGGCGTCAACGGTGCGTGCCATGCGACGATCAAGTTGCGCGGCCATATCCACGTACTGCAACTGTTGCAACTGCTGCACTGCAAACTGCGTCGCGAAGTTGAACTGAGCGTCGATCTTGGTTTCGCGGATCATGTCGCTCAGCCCGGCATTGGGTTGCAGCTCGGCGGAATAATGAATCCCTGCTTTCTTCCGGTTGACACTTGCCAGCAACGTATTTTCATCCGCGGTAAAGCCCTGAATCATGCTCAGATTTGTGCTCAGGACGAAAATGGCGAACTGCATGTCTCTGGGTTTCTTCTTCAGGAATTTCATCAACTCCTGTTTGGCGTATTGCTGGTCCGCCATTGGCGTGTTGACGAAATCGAGCATCACCAGCGTAAGCGGCAGGCTGGAGCGAGGCGGTATGTTATTGGTGAACACGTTCGGAGCCGGATCCGACAGCCCGGGAACCGAAACTGGCGTCTCCGGGGCCGAAACGCTGAATTCGCGGAACGAGTTCAGCGTCTGCAGCTTGCCATCTTCTTCGACCTGAAAATCCTGTCTGCTCAAACCCTTCACCGGATGTCCCCGGGCATCAGTCACCACCACATCGACAACCACCTCCTCGGCGCTGGTTCGGAAACTAGCCGGCAAAGCTCCGCCCCCCGCCTGCGGGGTTGTGGAACCCGCAGACTGGCTCGCCGCGGCATCAGTTGTGCGAGTCTCGGGCGGAGGCCTCTTCGTGATTCCTAACGCGGCCGAGAGATCGGCGTCTGTGGGGTCGGGGTCTTCTGGTCTTTCCGTAAAGTCGAGCGCCACATCGTCCGAATCGGCACTCGTCGGTGTAGCCGGTGCCAGCAGGGTTGGAGCGTCGGCATTCATGGCCAGATACTTGGCGCGTTCCTCGGCTGGCGCTGCCGGCAGGTTATAGATCTTCAGCACAGGCCCATCCAGCATGGCGAAAACCCCACCGTCGGGAGAAAGAGAAAAGGTCGTATTCTTCAAAATCACGCTCTTGGCAGTGGCCGAGAGCACCAGCTTGCCGCTGGCCGTTTCGAAAATGCGGCAATCCTCTTGCACCGACGGCCATCCCGCATCATTTTCATCGTGGGTCGCTGGCAAGTCAGCATCGCCCGCCGCCGTGATGGTGCCTACAGCGAAGCGGCTGCCGTCTGCGCTCGCCTCCAACTGCGGAAAATGGTTTAGCTTCTGCCATCGCTGCCGCCACAGGGGATGGCCGCTGAGAGTGAAAACGCTCACGCTGTATGCCGGGCTGCTGGCCGAACAGCGCCCGATGAGCAACGTATTGGCACCAGGAAAAGCCAAGTCGGGAGCGCAGCGCGACTTCACCCTCGCTATGTTCCGCCGCTGCTCAGCGCTTGGCCCGAAGCGCACAAGCCACATTCTCCTGGACAAGCTGTGCGTGGAATCGGCGTATCCAAAACTGTTTGCTGCCAGCTCCAGTTCTCCCGTCGCTTGCATCGTGTGCTCGATCGCCAGGGTGGCGGCATTCAGAAAATCAATTTTGACCTTGGCATGCGGCAAGGCTGCGGCTGTTTCTGGCTGCTTATCCTCCGTTCCGCCCATCGGCGGACCCTCCAGCGCGGTCTCCACCATGATTTCTTTTCGGTCCGGAGTGACGCCGATCCAGAGCACAACACCGCCCAAATCGCGCAACAGCTTTTCATGCAGCTCAGAGTCCAGCTCATACAGGCTGTTGAGCCGGCGCAGCAGAAAACGCCCGGGCGCGAGCTCCCACAGGTAAGGGCGATAATCGTGCACGTACCAGTCTTTCTCTTTCACCAGCTTTCCGCTGGAGACCTCCAGCACTGCCGCATGAATGATGCGATCGTGATGAGTCGGAGGACATTCCGGAAGCCGGCGCATCAGCTTCTTGGCATTGAAGGTAAATAAAATGTGGTCACGGTCCAGGAAGTGAACCGTAGCGTTGGCACGCGACGTAAAACGATCCATCGCTGAGAAATCGGGATAACCCCAGACCGATAAATCAAACTGCCTGGAAGGTTGGCTGGCGGCGAGGGAACTGGCATCCCCCGACCTCGCCTCGGCGGACGCAAACACTGAGCAGGCGAAAGCTAAGCAATTCAACAGCACCCAAGCTAGAGCCCAGTTGGCCGTCACCGCCTTGATGATCCGGCACCTCATAAACACCAGCCAAGAAAGAACCGGCTTGCGAGTCTATCATCACCGGTCGGCAGATAGTCTAGCGCGAACCGGTAGACGAGCAGCCAACCTACAAGCAGGATCGGGGAGGCATAGACCTTACCCGTTCGACTTCCCTCGGGGGCAGGCTTTCTCGCGCGAACAAAGTGCGACAAAGCGGCCGCCTAACATTCGTTCCAAGCTTCAGGAATCGTGGCTAGACTTGCGTGGCGGCGGCGACATCCCGGCCGGGTACGACATCGATCTGCAGCCTCGCGTCGGCCGCCGGCACATAGGTTGTCGGCAACCCCAGCTCGTGCCGGACCATGTTGGCACCCTGGGCGATAGCGCTGGCCTTGTAAAACGCGATTTCGCGGTTGGCTCCCTGGCGGCCAAAGCCGCAGTCGCTCGATACCAGCAGTCGCTCCGGCGGGATGAACTTCAGGGCTTTACGGATTTCGCCCGCCACGTCTTCCGGCCGGTCGGCCTGCAGCGTGCGGTGGCTGACCACTCCGATACAGATTTTCTTCTTCAGATCGTGTTTGAAGGGTTCGAACAGCTCCAGGTCCCTCTGGTTGCGGTCCTTCATCTCGAGCGTCCAGACATCGCCTCGGCAGCGCTCCAGATAGATCTCAATGGAATTGGCGTAACTGGTGTCCTCCATCACGCGCTGCATATTCGGATTGCCCCAGCAGGTGTGGATCCACAGCTCTACGTCGTCAAGTCCCTGAACCTCGCGGTTGAAGGCATCGACCATAAACTTCACTTCGGCGTGGTCCTTGCCGTAGGTATTGGCCATGAAGTGAAAGGTAGGCTCTTCAATCTGGATACAACGGCAGCCTGCGGCCCGGAGCGCCAGCAGCTCCTTGTTCATCGCTTCCGCCATGTCCCAGATAACCTCGCGCTTGTCCTTGTATTTCGGGGTGTGAATATCCAGGAAAAGCGCCATGACCTGCGAACAGCACGTGCCAAACTTCACCGGCTTGCGCGTCTTAGCCTGGGCAATGCGCCACAGCTTGGGATAGTCGAGCGGGCGGTGCTCGATCTTTCCGGCCACATGTGGCCAACGCCATCCCGTATAGATTTCGTTCAGAAGTGTGCCCGGCGGATAGTGCAGCCATGGAGCCGTGGTCTCCTCCGGCTGCAGGTGGTCGCCTTCAAAACCCGCCCAGCGCTGCAGGGGGTAGTGATGCCAGGCTCGGCCCGCCATGTCCTCATCGACATGCAAGTCGCCGTGGGTAAGGATGTCGAGGCCGGCGCGTTCCTGGTCCCCAATGACAACCGCCATCGCGTCCTGGAACTTCTCACGAAAGCGGACGTCAAGCATGCAAGTATCGAGCGGGCGGCCCCACATACAGACATCGAACCAACGTGGCCGTGGAAACGAGCCCGTGGTCGTGCTGGGGAGAATCAGATCGGCTGTGGCTGTGAACATCCGTCACCTCCGGCGGGCATTGTACTTCTGCGCACTTCCGTGGGGAAGGCCGGGATATTAAGCAGCTCATGAGAGCGATGCATTCGCCCGCAGCAGGACGGTTGCACTGCGGGCGGCGTTCCCCTACCATTTCATGAGCAGGTGTCTGCATGCCGTTGCTTGACTACTTCAGATCGCTCAGGTCCCCGGAGCTTCGCTGGGCCTGGGTTGTGGCGCTTGCTGCCGACGCCCTCCAGATTGCAGCCCTCCCGCTGTTTGCCGAGGGAGCGCTCTCACCTGCTGACACCATGCTTGATCTCGCGGTGGCGGCCATCCTGGTGCGATTGCTGGGCTGGCATTGGGCCTTCCTGCCTTCTCTTCTCAGCGAGCTTGTTCCCGGCCTTGACTTGTTTCCTACCTGGACCGCCGCCGTCTGGTACGTAAGCCGCGATTTCGCGCCCCTGCAACACCAGCCACTTAAGACCGAAACAACCGCGAAGGAAGATCTCATCCCCGAGCCCGAAATCCTGCCTCCCGGCCCAGCCCCGGCTCGCCGGCGCGCCTGATTGGTCGCAAGTGGACGTTGGGATCCCCGGTGGGCGATTGGCTGCGGCTGCCCCAGGTCTCGCCGCTTCTGCCCCGCCGGTCCACGCTTCTCGCACGACCGAATGCTGGACGGCGTTTCCCCAGGTATGGTTCCCGCGGTGAAGTAGGCTCAAATCGCCCATCCAGCGCGCTGCGAGGCCCTTTCCAGGCGGCAAATCGCTATTGACTTTGGGCGAATTCAGGCCCATATTTGACGGCCAATGATCGGAGGAAGCCCATGGAAATGGCTATTGGGGTCTTTTCCTCCCGTGAGCGTGCTGCGGACGCGGTGCGGCAATTACTCGGGAGTGGAGTAGCGGAAGATTCGATCGTCTTTTTGACCCGATCCGAAGGTGAAGCGGCCACTCAGGCCAGGCATGCAGGTGCCACCGTCGGTGGATTCCTGGGTTTGGCAACGGGCATGTCCGCCGGAGTAGCTGCGGCTACCTTGATGCTCACGGGTGTGGGAGCCGTGTTTGCCTTGGGCTTTGGAGCAGCCGCGCTGCTCGGTCTGGCCGGGGCGGGCACCGGCGCGGCCATGGGCAAGGCCGTGAGTGCGGAGGGAGACAGTTTGCAGCCCACCCCAGACGAAAAGTGTTCCGAAGATGTGTCGTTCTTCCGCGAGGTGCTGCGGGAGGGACGCTCGCTCGTGGTGGTGAGAACCGAGTCCAAAGAGCTGGCCGCCTCGGCCTCGGCCATCCTTGATCGGCTGGGCCTGGGTATCCAGGGGAAAACTCCCGTCAAGATGCAAACCACTACCCGTCATGTCGAGGATGTCACGATCGTGGACGTCAGTGGCCGGATCACCATGGGCGAAGGCAATGTCATGTTGCGCGACCTGGTGCGGGAGTTGGTTGAGGCGGGACACAAGAAGATCGCCTTGAACCTCCACGAAGTTGGATACGTAGACAGTTCCGGGGTTGGAGAGCTGGTGAAAACGTACACCACGGTACGCAATCAGGGCGGACAGTTGAAACTGGTCAATCCCAGCAAGCGGGTGCATGAGCTGCTGGAGATGACCAAGCTGTCAGCTGTCTTCAGCATAGAAGCAGACGACGCCAGCGCCATCCAGTCGCTCAGCACTGGGGCAGGATCGAAGGCAGTAGCATAAATCCCCTATTGCTTCGCCCGCGACCCTTCGACTTCGAAGAGGCTGTGACTTCTTCGCTCGTCGGACCAAGTCTGTCATCCTGAGCGGGGTTGCCGCGCTTTGCGCTACCTTGTTCGCAATTCAGCCTCATTCCCACCCGCCACTCGCTCTATTTCCCCTCCACGTGGGAGCAGTGGTTGGAGATGATCTTCCACTCGCCGGACTGGTTCATCCAGGTGTCGCTGCAAATCACGCTGCGGGCGCGATGCGTGCCGTTGAAGGTTGCATCGTAAGTGAACGTGTAACGTGCAACCGCGGTGTTGGGCCCGAAGGTCGTTACCTTCACGTCGCTGATCCCGCCGTTAGTGAACTTAATGGTCTTTGCCTGCGCTTCCTTAATGGCCTCCGCCTTGGTGGCCCATTCGCCCCAGCTATGGCCTTCCACGTAGCCGTCCGCCATGTACTTCTGATACCAGTTGACGTCATAGTTCATCTGCGCCTTGCGCATGTCTTTTTCCAGTTGCTCCAGCTTGGACGCTGTGTCGCCCGCCTGTGCCATGAGCGTGACTGCCGCTGCCAGGCAGCACACCGCCACCATAACAATCATGATCTTCCGATTCATGTCAGTTCTCCTCTTTTCTTGAAATTCCCGTGTCACACCGCCATGATGCCGCCGGCAACCAGGGCTCGACGCTGACTGTGAAGGGAGCCGTGATGATGTGAATCCAGACCATCGAACAAAGTCGAACAGAGAGGGGTTCCGCCTTGCTACGAAGACAGGTTTATACGCGGCGCCAGTGTGACTGTCAAGTGTGTGGTACGGACGGGAAGTTGGGCGGCTAGATCCCCGCGTACCACGCGTAACCGCCCTCCGGCGCTGACGATCCGAGGCCCTTGCCGAATTTCTTGAGCGAGTCTGTAGCCGTCAGGCGCGTGATAAATTTCACGTTCTTGTAGCCGAGCTGGCGGGGCACGCGCAAGCGCAGCGGACCGCCGAAGCCGACGGGAAGATCTCCGTTGTTCATCGCATACGTGAGGAGAGTCTGCGGATGCAGAGCGTCGGCCATATCGACGCTTTCCCACCATTCCCGCTGGATGGAGTAGTAAACGATGTATCGCGCTTGCGGCAGCAGCGCACAGGCTTTCAGAACTTCACTCAGCGGTGTCCCGATCCACTCCGCGATATACGACCAGCCCTCTTCGCACACCACCTCTGTGATCTGGCTGCGGACAGGAAGGCCCTTGAGATCGGAAAGCGAAAGCGCGGCGGGATGCGCCACCATGCCGTCAACGAAAATCCGCCAATCGGAAAATCCCCCGGACTGAAGCCGCTTGAAGTCATCGCCCAGCGGGGCAAGTTCATTGGCGAACGGTTCCTTTGAAATCATGCTGCGGGGAAACTCGCGGGCGGGAGAATTTCCTGCCAACAGCCGGTGGGCCGCGTAGGTGAGGGTTTCGCCGGGACCGTAAATGCCGCTGCAATCGGGTGGGGCGAGTCCATAATGCCGGGCCAGGCCGGCGGCAGCGGCGATACCCGACAATCCTGCGGTTGCGGCAATGCCTGCGGTGACGAACTTGCGGCGTGAGATGGCGCTCATGTGCGCTCCTCGGATGGGCGTTCCGGCTGCAGACTGACCGGACCGGTAAGCACAGTTCTGGGGGGCATGGTGCCTGTAGGCATCGCTCCGGTAATCATGGCCCGCATGCGGCAGATGAATCCAGCCCAGACAACCATGGCAACGTGCACGATGAGAAAAAGCAGAAGCAAGGCGGAAACCAAAAAATGAAGCGTGCGGGCAGATTGCCGACCCCCCAGCAGGTTGACGGTTGCCGGGACCGCGGCATTGAACCCGGGAGACATGGCCAGCCCCGTCCAGATGACCAGCGGGAACAGGACGAAGATCACGAACAGATATGTAGTTCTCTGCAACACGTTGTAGGAAAGGGCTTCGGCCTGGTCGGGGCGCCGGAGGCGCATGTACTTGGCCAGCCCGCGCAAGAACGCTCCCCAGGTGCGGTCGCCCGGCGCGGGGAACAGGTTGCTGCGGAAATGGCCGGTCCAGAAGCCCCAGATGGCGTAGGCGACTCCCGTGATTACCACCGCCCAGGCCGCCTGAAAGTGAAGGTACCGGCTCCAGCCGTTCTGGTCGGGCAGCACGTACCCGTATCCGGTCGGAACCGTCGAGCGTGAAGAGGGGATCGGTATCCGGAACAGCGGGCGAGTAAGCACGTTGCCGGTTTCACCCCAGTAAAAACGCGGATGGGAGATCACGATTTCAGCTCCGCTAATGAGCAGAGCAATAAAACCGATCGCCGTGATCCAGTGTGTTACGCGGACGAACGCGGCGTGCCGGTGAGACTCCGAGTTTCGCAGTGACGCGGCGGCGGCCACCGCGGAAGCCTAGCACACCTGGCGGAGGATTCCCATATGACAAACCGAAACCGTCAGCTCGTAGGGGCCGGGCATCGAAGATCCACATTCGTTCCAAATCGGGAAAAAGACACGCTCCGTCTCCGCCGCAAAATTCTTGTCAAGCCCCCAAAAGCGATCAATTTCTTTCAACTCCCTCACACGAAGCCAGATATAAATCTCCCAACTATGAGACCTTTACCCCCGTCAAAATGCTATTCTGAAACTAAATGGGTAAAGGCAAGAGGCGCAGCCCAAAGCTGCGCCTCTTTTTGTCTCTGCAGTCCAACATGGCCAAAGATCTCACTCGCAGCCGGCCCGCCACCAACCAGCACCACGCCCAGCCTCCCAAGCGCCGCGGAGAGCTCGCCGAGCTAGCCTTCATGCACAAAGCCGTTTCTCTCGGCTTCGGTGTCGCCAAACCCTGGGGAGATAGCGACCGCTACGACTTCATCCTCGACGCCGGCAACCGTCTCTGGCGGGTCCAGGTCCGCTCTACCCAGTATCAAAGCCACCGCGGCTACTCCGTCCACACCTACGTTTACGTCAAGCACGAAATGATCGCGCTCACCTCCCGCGAGATCGACGTGGTCATCGCTTACATCGTTCCCCTGGATCTGTGGTACGTAGTCCCCGTCGACGCCTTCGTCGGGGTCAAAAATCTCTGGTTCTATCCCCACGGCAGCAAGAAAGGCTCCCGCTTCGAAACCTACCGCGAAGCCTGGCACCTGCTGAAATAGAAACTCGAGGGTGGATTTTGACTTGACGTTTGGGATGGCAGCGTGGATTTGTCTTGAGAACCTGTTTCACAAATGGTTTCGGGAAGGGCACGACTTCAGTCGTGCCGCCACGGCAGCACAAACACAGGGCTTTAGCCGCTGAGGCAATGTGGCGCGGGCGCCCCCGCCCGCGTTGCCCGACCCTGAGCAGTAGTCCATCGGTCACCTGCGGCAGCCCATTTGATACGATAGATTACACAGCGATGCCGCAAAGAGCCCAGCACATCCATATTCCCAGTTCTGCCTCCATTTTCCTGCCTGGCACAGGGGACTCTACGCGGCCGAGATGGAGAATGAATCCACGATTCGCCTGCACGCTCTCAGTTCGCAACTGGCAAGACGGGTTTCCGCCTATCTCAATGGCTTCCGGCCCGGAAAGGCCACCCTTCACACGGTAGAGTATCCACAGGAGTTGCCTGATCCTACTGCAACTCTCAAGCAGTTGTTCGACTGCGCAATCAGGACGGCCAAAGGACGCGGGCGTCCGCGCAGGTTCGTTCGCACCTTCCGGATTCTGCTTGGGGGGTACCTGGACAGAAAAATCCCCACCCTGAATCGCAAACTGCGCGATTTAGGATGGGGCACCCTTCGGTTTCTTTTTTGGTTCAAGCTAACAGCTAATAGCTAGTAGCTGCTCTTAGTACATATCTCCCATGCCGCCGCCGTGGCCGCCGGGCATCGGGGCTGCCTTCTTTTCTTCCGGCAGTTCCGAGACCAGCGCTTCGGTAGTCAGCATCAGCGAGGCGATGGAACCGGCGTTCTGCAGGGCGGTGCGCACGACCTTGGTGGGGTCGAGCACGCCGGCTTTCACCAGGTCCTCGTACTCGTTGCTGAAGGCGTTGTAGCCGAAGTTCGGCTCCTTCGCGTCCAGGATCTTGCCCAGGACGATGGCGCCTTCTTCGCCGGCGTTCTCGGCGATCTGGCGCAGCGGTTCCTGGATGGCGCGCTTCACGATGTTGACGCCGATCTGCTCATCGCCTTCCAGCTTCAGCTTGTCGAGGGCCGAAGCGCAACGCGCCAGAGCCACGCCTCCGCCGGGGACAATGCCTTCCTCGACGGCAGCGCGGGTGGCGTGCATCGCATCTTCCACTCGAGCTTTCTTTTCCTTCATTTCGGTTTCGGTCGCGGCGCCCACTTTGATCACCGCCACCCCGCCTACCAGCTTCGCCAGCCGCTCCTGCAGCTTCTCGCGGTCGTAGTCGCTGGTGGTCTTGTCGATCTGGCCGCGGATTTCCTTCACCCGGCCTTCGATCTCGTTGTGCTTGCCCTTGCCTTCCACCACCGTGGTGTTGTCCTTGTCGATGGTGATCTTCTTGGCTTGGCCGAGGTCGCTCACCTGAACGTTCTCCAGCTTGATGCCCAGATCTTCAGTGATGGCCTTGCCGCCGGTGAGGATAGCGATGTCCTGCAGCATAGCCTTGCGGCGATCGCCGAAGCCCGGGGCCTTCACGGCCGCGACCTGCAGCGTGCCACGCAGCTTGTTGACGACCAGGGTAGCCAGCGCCTCGCCCTCGACATCCTCAGCGATGATGAGCAGCGGCTTGCCGCCCTTGGCGATCTGCTCCAGCAGCGGGAGCAAATCTTTCATCGAGCTGATTTTCTTCTCGTGGATAAGGATGTAGGCATTCTCGAGCACGGATTCCATGCGCTCGGGATCGGTGACGAAATACGGCGAGAGATAGCCGCGGTCGAACTGCATGCCCTCGACCACGTCGAGCAGGGTCTCGAGCGTCTTCGACTCTTCCACGGTGATGACGCCGTCCTTGCCGACTTTCTTCATTGCCTCGGCAATAATCCGCCCAATGGTTTCGTCATTGTTCGCGCTGATGGTGCCGACCTGGGCGATGTGGTCGCCCTGGACGGGCTTGGAGAACTTGTCGAGTTCGCCCTTGCCGCGTTCGCCGGTCTTCTTGTCGACATCGCCGGAGATGAGCGCAACGGCCTTCTCGATGCCGCGCTTCAGGGCCATGGGGTTTGCACCCGCGGCCACGGTTTTGACGCCTTCGCGGAAGATGGACTGCGCCAACACAGTGGCGGTGGTGGTGCCATCGCCGGCCACGTCGGAGGTCTTGGAGGCCACTTCACGCACCATCTGTGCGCCCATGTTTTCCTGCGCATCGCGCAGTTCAATTTCTTTGGCTACGGTCACGCCGTCCTTGGTGATGGTCGGCGAGCCGAACTTCTTCTCAATTACGACATTGCGGCCCTTGGGGCCGAGTGTTACCTTCACGGCGTCGGCCAGAAGGTTGACGCCGCGGAGGATCGCTTGCCGCGACTCTTCTCCGTGTACGATTTGCTTTGCCATGCTTTGACTCTCCTATCCTGAGTGATTTGGCTCTCAAGCTCCTGGCTCTTAGCTGAGCGGAACTTGCGGGAATTTCCTGGGTGAAAGCCCAGTTGCTGATGACCAATAACCTACGAGTGCTCGCGTGCGACACCCGCAAAACCGGTTACTTGCGGGACCCGGCCAGCTCTTTCTTTGCCGGCGCGCCGCTGAGAACGCCGAGCACTTCTTCTTCGCGCATGATGACCAGCTCTTCGCCGTCAATCTTAATTTCTGTGCCGGAGTATTTGCCGAACAGGATGCGGTCGCCCTCTTTCAGCTCCAGGGGGATGACCTTGCCGTCTTTCTCGACCTTGCCTTTGCCGACGGCGATGACTTCGCCCTCTTGCGGCTTGTCTTTGGCGGTGTCGGGGATGATAATTCCGCCCCGGGAGGTTTCAGCTTCCTCCACGCGGCGTACCAGGATGCGGTCGTGGAGGGGGGTGAATTTCGTGGCCATGCTTACAACTCCTTTCATACGAATTGGGTTAGAATCTGGGTTGGATTGCAGGGAACAGGCAAACTCAGTATACCTGCTAGCACTCTGTTTGCATGAGTGCTAATCTAAAAAATTGATAGCTGGTTGTCAAGCCTGGAGTGCTTAGACCAAAGTAAGTGCAATAGAAACATCTACTTACATTGGAATCTTGAGGGTTGCTATGAATCGGCTCTTAGTGCTCGGAATCATGATCCTCTGCACCGGCGTGGCCTCCGCGCAGGACGGTCTGGCTACGTTGCGGTTTGTGGTGGTGCGAGACTCGGACGGCAAGCCGATCCGCAACGCGGCGGTGGTGATGCATCCGGTGCAGAAGAACGGAAAGCAATCGCGTGGCGGGCTGGAGTTGAAGTGCGATGCCGAGGGCAAAGCCAACTATGAAGGCGTGCCGTACGGCAAGCTGCGCATTCAGGTTCTGGCGCAGGGCTTTCAGACTTACGGCGAGGACTTCGATATCGCGGAACGGGAGAAGGAGATCAAGATCCGCATGAAGCGGCCGGTGGAGCAGTATTCGATTTACACCGACAAAAACAACGACAAGAAGGATGCGCCGGCAGAGAAGAAAGATGATGCGGACGGGAACAAGGGGGACGGGGCATCAGCGAAGGACTCGGGCGAGAAGCCGCAACAGTAGTTAGTGGGTCGCTTTTCCGGCGGCTAGCTTAAGAACCTCAAAACGCCGAGGTCGAGGAACGCCGCTGAGGTCGCTGGAGAACGGTTTGGACTGTGGTTTGGAGAGCTGGCCTTCAACCATCAAAAAATATCAACTTTCCATCGGCGATCAACATGGACTACCTACTCAAAACCGAGCCGTCTGAATATTCGTTCGCTGACCTGCAGCGGGACAAGAGCACGATCTGGGATGGCGTGTCCAATCCCGTGGCACTGAAGAACCTGCGGAGCATGAAGGCGGGTGAGCGGCTGGTGATCTACGAAACCGGCGATCACAAGAGCGCCGTGGGAACAGCTACCGTGGTTTCGGTGGATGCACACGATCCCAAGAATCCGCACGTGAAGATCAAGCCGGGTAAAGCGCTGGCCAGGCCGGTCACTCTGGCAGAGGTCAAGGCCAACAAGCTGTTCGCTGATTCTCCGCTGGTGCGGCAGGGACGGCTGAGCGTGGTCCCGCTGACGCCTTCTCAGTACGGCTTTCTGACTGGGGAGTGATCGGACATTGGCCGAGAGATCCGGACGGAGAGAAAACCGGCCGCGGGCGATGTCATAGCATTTCCACAGGTTACCCCCGGGAGTAGTTTTCACTATCGTTAGCGCCAGCAGAGTGCCCTTTAGAGTAGTACCTACCCCCGTGGGTGCAGTATGGGACGGTGGACTCCAACTTCAGGGCCGGCGCGTTGGTATTGGACTCAGGAAGGAGCACGTCCCCGCCGGACTGAGCGTGGGCAAACGCTGTTTCTTGTCGTAGTCTCCCTGGCAGTACTCATCGGTATGGCCGCTCTGGCCATCGACGTCACCACCCTTTATTTGGCGCGTAGCGAAGCCGAGAAAACCGCGGATGCCGCCGCCCTGGCAGGAGCCAAAGCCTTTGTAACATCAGGTTTTACATCTGGCGGATTGGGGTCGCCCAACTCGGCTTCGGCGCAAAGCCTCGCCTGCAACGGCAGCAGCGGCTACGCCGATCTGCAGGCAAGTGCGGAGGCCAGGCAGAATAAAGTGGGTGGAGCGGTACCTAACACGGTTACTACGTCCTGCAACATGGGGACACCGGAGAACCCTCAGATTACAGTCACCGTACAGCGCACCGGTTTGCCGACTTTCTTCGGGCGCATTTTCCAGCAGCGCGCGAGCCAGGTGAGCGCCACGGCAAGGGCTGAGGCATATAACCCTTCCGGGCAGGACCTGCCAGTCAGTGTTGCATCCGTAAAGCCCTGGCTGATCCCGAACTGCGACTACAGCAACACTTCGAGGCGTTCACGGAACCCGAGGTGCCCCGGCAATGCGGACTATTTTCTCGATCCGAACAACAACTATTCAGTGGCGAATCGCGGGCGGTTCATCGGCCAGACTTTGCGGCTGCAGCAACTCCTGCCAGGAATTATTCCGGTCAACCTGGCGAACAGCTACTACGCGCTAAACATGCCAGTCTCGGCATCGTCGCTGTCGTGCCCCGCGGCTGCGGCGGTTTCCTGCAGCCAGGTGAATGCGAGTTCCCCGGGATACTTCGAAAGTGTGGCGTGCGCCAATTCCGTGAAATTGACTTGCGGATCCAGCGTGGATCAGGGTGTCTCGGTGTACCTGCTTGGCGGAATCCTGGCGCCTCCCAGCGCCAGTGAAGCCGCGATGTGCCTGATCCATGCCAACGGATACGGAGACGGCCAAGGCCAGGACAGTTTCAATGTTCCTGGGCGGGGTAACCCCATCACAATCGACGGCGGTGCGAATAATCCCGACGTGTACCTGCAGAGCGCTACCAACATCAGCCGCAGCGACTCAGTGGTAACCGTGCCGATCTGGGACGGGAATGGGTTGTGCTCGCCGGGAACCGGCGTGCTGCCGGTGTGCAGCCCGTTTACGATCGTGGGCTTCATGCAGTTGGGGGTTCAGCGTGTTCAGCCGGGCCTGCTTGGAGCCTCTGAGATCGATGGAGTGATTCTGAATGTCGCCGGCTGCGGAGACGCGGATGGGGTGGGAACCACAACGGTTTCCGGCGGTGCGGTGGCCCCGATTCCGGTGCGGCTGATTCAACCGGGCGGACAGTGAGGGAGCAATGAAGCAAAGCCAAAAGCCGAGCGCGTGGTATGCCAACACGGAGGCATCGCAGATCGTGGAGCTGGCAGTTTCCCTGCCCCTGCTGGTGTTGATGGTCGTCGGCGTCATGGATTTCGGATCCGCGTTCAACCTGAAACACAAGCTCGATATCGGAGTGCAGCAGGCCGCGCGTGTAGCCTCGGTCCAGCCGATGGCAGATATCACGAATGCAGCTCCGCGCTCGACCGAGGCGGTGCGGCAGGCGGTGGACAGCTATTTGGCGTCCGCCAAGATCAACGACTGCGGTTTGGCGACGGCGAGCTCCACCAAAGCGGGGCTCGCGTGGACCTACCAGGGCAGCGACGGCTGCTCGGGTACGTTGGTTCTGACGGTGGATCGTGGAACCACATTTCGCACCGCAGGCGGCCCTCCAATGACCGTGGAGGCAACGCGCGTAAGCATCAGCTATCCCTTTCAATGGCGGTTTGGGCGTGTGGTGCAGTTGATAGCTCCCGGCACGACCTTTGCAGGTACCTCGTTGCTGACGAGCGAGGCAATTGCGCAGAATCTCAACTAAGGTGATGGCTCCGAACGAACCGGGATTCCTCGCGTGATTCAGAATGACGGTGGAGGAAACGTGGCAGCGCAGGCAGAACAGAGCCGGGCCCTGGGGCGAATGGATCGAGCAGCCTTCCGCGGCTTGAACCGCCGTGAAGCGGGTAGCCAGATTCTGGAGGCTGCGCTGGTGCTGCCGATTCTATTCCTGGTGGTATTGGCAATCTTCTGGTTCGGGATGGCGTTCTACATTACCTCGACCGCGCAACGTGCCGCGAAGCAGGGCATGCAGATTGCGGCGCGGCCAACCTGCGCCACCTGCGGTAACGACTTCGTCTCCAGCCGCCAGGTGGCTGACAGCGTCAAGTCCGTGCTGCAGGTTGGGCATCTTAGTCCTTCGAACCTGACCTCGAGTTCGCCGCCGTTCGCCTGCCAGGCGAGTCCCGCTCCAAGTTGCAGGACTTCTCAAAACGTTCAAGTATGTGACGGAGTGCCTCTCACCTGCGGAGGCGCGGCTTGCCAGGATCCGCCGGCCGCATGCGGGGACAATCCATCCCTGGGGATGCGGGTCAGCTTTGGCTACCGCTTTGACGCGCCAGTGACGATTGGCGGCTGGGGATCGATCACGATTCCGGTGAGCGTGCAAGGCTTGCCGGAGCGCTGATCAGGCCGTGCTGCCTCTGGTCGCGGACGCGGATAAGGTCAGAAGCGGCGACCAGCAATTCGGTTGTTGAGGACCGGGAGAAGACATTGCTGCACAACGACTCAGGCAGGAATTTTCACACCACGGTGACGCTATATCTTCTGCCGGGGCAGCCCGAAAAGTATGACAACGTGCGTGAGGTTACCCAGGCCGAAGGGCGAATCCAGTTCATTACCGAAGATGGGCGGAGTATCGCCACCAATCTGCCATTCCTGCTCGAGCGCACTCCTGTGAAGTAGGGCAAGGCTGGTCTGCAGAGCAGACTGGCGACGAGGCACAAAAAACGGTCCTTGTCCGTGCGCACTCGGCGCACAAGACAAGGACCAGATTGTCCTTTCCCGGAAGGACAAAATCATTCCGCAACAGTAAGGACCGGGCACTGCGCACTGCTGAGGACTTTGTGGGTGATCGCCCACGGGATATGGGCAGCAACCCGGGCCGAGGCCGCGTGATTTGCTCCCATGATGATCAAGTCCACACAGTGCGTTTGTGCCGCGTCCAAAATTCCCTCAGCCGTGAAATCAGCAGAGACCAGATACTCGGGCACATGAGCCAGCTTGGCGTCAGCGGGAATCAGACTAACCAGTTTCCTTCTCGCGCGCTCCTGCTCCCGTACCTGCCACTCAGTCATGTCGTCGGCCGCATAGGTGGGCGGAGCGTATGCAGCCAGGCTCACGTCGGCGATCGGCATGGGAGAGATCAGGTTCAGGAAGCACAGCCTCGCTGCGTTTTCTTCGGCGAGCGACAGCGCCAGCGGAACGGCGCGAGTCGATGCCGGACCGAAGTCGGTTGCAAAGAGAATGCTTTGCAAGCGGTCGGTGTCGGGCGGACGAACATGGGGTCCGACCGTCAACACCGGGCAGGGCGCCAGCCGCAGCAATTCTTCGGCGAAGGATCCCAGGGCCAGTTTCTTGAAGCCTCCGCGGCCATGCGTTCCGATGATGAGCAGGTCGATGTCAGAACGCTTGATCTCGGCAAGGATGATTTCCCTCACAGAGCCACGTTCCAGCAGCATGTGATGCGGAATCCTCTGGGCGGAAAGCTCGTGGTCAATTTTCTCGACGGCCTGTTCGGCGGAGAGGCGCGTGGTGTCCATATCGCGCGGAAGCGGATCCAAAGGAACGGAGCTTCGCGGCTCGCGCGGGATGACGTGTGCCACCGTGAGGGCAGAATGGTACCGCCGGGCAATCAGAGTTGCGTACCGCAGGGCGTTGGCGGAAATGGGAGACAAGTCGGTGGCCACAAGAATGTGTTTGAAGGCCACGGTGCGTGTTTGCACTGCAAGTTCTTCGACGGCGGGCATAAGCACCTCCCTTCCCAGGGGAAGCCCGGGTGTGCATCTTCGGGGATCACATCCATCGGGACGGTTCCCCAAACGACCACAGCCAAAATCTAGCCCACAAAAGCAAAAATCGAGGTGATGAGAGATACGAGGAAAGGTGATGGAAATCACAATGACGCACGGAGCGGAGAACGGGGTTGGGGGATTGGATTTCGGAAGCGGTTGAACTCCCGTCGGGTTCTATTCCAATGGAGAAGTTCCGCTCAGGGTTCGTATACCGAGCTGCCGAATCCAGCTCGGCGGCAAGCTTCCTGCATATCGCTCAGTGCCTTTTTCTGCTCGTCTAATTGTTTCTGCAGGCGCTCTGCCTCCTGCTGCTTCTTCTGTTGCGCCTGGTTGTACTGCACGCCGTTCCAGTAGCGATTGGCTTCCACGTAGTGGACGGAGCCGCTGAGTTTGTCTACCTCGCTCTGCATGGCGGCGACTTTGGCTTTCTGGCTCTGGATTTGAGACTTCCATTGCTCGGCGGTTTTCTTTCCGCCGGCCGGGGTCGAAGAGGAAGACTTGCCCTTGTCGCCAGCGCCGGCGGTGGAGTCGGAAGCATCAGCGGCGCGGTCGGGGAGGTCTTCGTCGGTGATGACTTTGCGGGGTGTGGCGGAGGGTTTGGCCTGCTGCTTCTGGCGCTGCTGGCGGGCGACGTCGCCGAGAGACTGCGCAAGGCTGGAGGCGGCGAAAAGGAAGAGGACTGCGAACAGGGTTAGCGCTTTCATGAGGACTCCTTCGAGCTTGCGAGACCAACTGCTGGGGGGTGCTTCATGGTAGCTCGGGCTGGAGAGAATAAGGATGTTACGGTGGTGCAGTGCCGGGTGACGGGCGGTGGGGTGCGGTGAGGCTCCCCAGGGACTATGTCTTGTCAGCAGATATTCAACCGCGGAAGATCTTAGGTCGGGGTCGCGGGGGGGCTTCCGCTGAGTTTTTCCGGCGATCTATTTCAGGCTAGCGATTTGCGCAGTTCGCGGCGCAGGAGTTTGCCGGATGGGGTTTTGGGGATCGCGTCTACGAAGTGGACTTCGCGCGGCTGCTTGTAACTGGTGAGGCGGTTGGCGACGAAATCGGACAGCTCCTGGCTCATTTTCGCGCAGGCCTCGAAGCCGTCGCGCAGAGCGACGAAGGCGACGGGGATTTCTCCGGCGGCGGGATCCTGACGGCCTACTACGCCGCACTCCCGCACGGCAGGATGTTCCAGCAGCACCGACTCCACCTCGGCGGGCGCTACGGGGAAGCCTTTGTACTTGATCATTTCTTTGCGGCGGTCCACGACGGCATAGAAGTCCTCAGCGTCGCGGGTGACGACATCGCCTGACCAGTACCAGCCATCGCGCAGGACGCCGGCTGTGGCCTGGGGCTCTTTCCAATAGCCCAGCATGAATTGCGGGCCGCGCATGACCAGTTCGCCGGGCTGCCCGATAGGAACTTCTTCGCAGTTGTCGTTGAGCACGCGGCACTCAGTCTGGCACACGGCTTGGCCAATGGACTCCGGCCGGTACAGCTCTGGCTCGAGATATCCGATGTGTGTGACGGGCGAGGCTTCGGTCATGCCATATCCCTGGCAGACAAGGACTCCGGTGAGCGAGGTGAAGCGGCGGGCCAGTTCCGGGGAGAGCGGGGCTGCGCCCGACTTCACCCACTTCAGTTTGTGGTTGGCCGGAAAATGCCCAGCCTCAGCCGCCTGGGTGAGCGCGTTCAGGGCAGGCGGGACGGTCGGCATCGTAGTAACGCCGTGCGATAGCAACAACTGCAGCACGGTTTGACAGTGAAAGCGGGGCATCAACATTAAAGTGGCGCCAAGAGTGAGAACAGGATTCAGGGCCACGTTGAGGCCGTAGATGTGATAGAGCGGAAGAAAACAGAGGATGGTGTCATCGGGAACGAACGCCGAGCCGTGGGGGCCGAGGATCTGGAAAACATTCGATACCAGGTTGTAATGCGAGAGCATGACGCCTTTGGGCAAGCCCATGGTGCCGCTGGAATAGGGAAGAGCCGCCAGAGTCTGGGTTGAGGGCTGAGTGGGAGCAGGCAAGGCTGCGGTACGGGAGTTCAACAGGGTGCTGAATGGCTCGGCGCCCGATGTGGCTTGCCGCGTGGCGTAGACTCGGCGCAGGTTAGGCAGTCCAGCCAGGTTGATGCCCTCGAGATTGCTGCCGTCGGTGATCAGCATGGCGGCCCCGGAATTTTCCAGCTGGAAGCGCACTTCCCGCTCGCGATAGGACGGATTCAATAAGGTGGGCACCGCGCCAGCCAGCGTGACAGCGTGGTAGGAGGCGCAGAACTCCCAAGAGTTGGCCAGATAGATGGCAGCAACCTCGCCCGGCCGGAGGCCGGCGTGAACCAGGCCGCGGGCCAGCGATTCGACCAGGCCGCCATATTCCGCGAAGGTGAGGCTGCGGTTGCACGAGGTGTCCACCAGAGCGGTTTTCGAACCGAAGCGGCGGCAGGAATCGAGGATCACATCGTGCACGAAGCGGTTACCGGGATCGGCGTAGAGCCGGGTGCGCAGCATGGTGGTGGTGATTGTAGCGGACTCGTGGCGCCGGCGTCTTGCGCCGCTGGTCGGCTACGTGATGTACGACCCAGAGCGGTTGGCGGATTGTTCTGTTGTGTACTTTCGCGATTGTGCGAGCAGGCGAGATCTGCTGCACCTGAGGGATCGCGGACGGGGCTCCCGCGCCCCCACGCTAGTTGGCGAGCTTGCGGAGGAATTCCCGCTCGTCCATGCGGTACTTGAAGGCTTTGCGGCCGTCGATGAAGACTACGGGGACTTCGTCAGTGAACTGGCGGCGGAGCCGGTCGTCGGAGTCCACGTCCACAGCGCGCCAGGTGAAGCCGCCACGGCGCTGCAGCTTGTTGAGCGTTTCCTTGACGATTTCGCAAAGATGGCAGCCCTTGCGGGAGTAAACCACGACTTCGCGTGGGCTTGTCATGGGCGGGATTCTATCCTTTCCTGTCTGCAGGTTTCCAGCAAAGAAATGTAAACGTTTAACAGCAGTCTTCAGTTGTCAGTCTTCAGTCGTCAGCTCGTTCGGGGGGCCGCGCGGCTTATGCTTGCATGCTTTGAAGGAGGTCTCGGTCTGTTATCTTTGCAGAGCAACCCTTGGCGTTCAGCAACACAGTCGTCATTCTGCCGTTGCGAGACATGCCAGTACAGTTAGAATCTCCTCATGCCTGACTCCAGGCCGCTCCAGGGTAAGGCTGTGCTGATTACGGGCGGAGCTCGACGCCTCGGGCGGGCTACCGCTCTGGCGCTGGCGGAAGCGGGGGCGGATATTGCCATTACATTCCGGAATTCGGCGCGCGAAGCGCAACGGACCGTCATTGATATTGGCGGATTCGGCGGCCGTGCTGTGGCCCTGCGCTGTGATGTAACCGACGAACGAAGCGTGCGCAACGCGATCAAGGAGGTGCAGCGGGAATTAGGCAGCCTGGACGTCCTGGTGAACAACGCCGCCAACTATGAAACCGTAGAATTCGAAGAGATTTCGCTGCGGCAGTGGGATGCAATCTTCGCCTCGAATACCCGAGGGCCGTTCCTGGTTTCGCGGGAAGCGCTGAAGCTGCTGCGGGAAAGAAAGGGAAAAATCATAAACTTCGGTTCACTCGGTGGTTTGCGGCCCTGGGCCGACCATGCGCACTACTGCTCGTCGAAAGCCGCGGTACATATGTTGACAAGAGTGATGGCGAAGGCTCTGGCGCCGGAAATTGCGGTGAACTGCGTGGCCCCGGGCATGATCGACCTGGGGGAGAAAGCCGCCGCGGGATTCATGCGCCGCATGGCCAGGCAGACACCCATGCGGCGGAACGGCACGGGAGAAGAGATTGCTGCCGCAGTGCTGTTCTTCGCTACGGCGCCGCATTTCATAACCGGACAAATTCTCGCGGTGGACGGCGGGTTGGGACTGTAACTCAGCCCTCCGCCCGCGACGGATCGAGCTTGCGGGCCGGCTCAGTCCTCGTCCGCAGCCGGATCAATCACAGACTTCACCTCTGAAACCCGGCGGGCGGCAAAACCGCCCTGTCTGGCGTGCTCGCGTATGATAGCTTCGCCTGGGGGCGATAGAGACGCAGTACATCTTGTCCCGGGTAACGCTGTGCAGCTATTGAATCTGCGGCCCCATGTTGCGGAGCACGCCGCACGACCTTTGTGAGATGGCCTTGAGTTGGTGCGGGGTGAACTGCCCGGCTCCTGGGATTTCACGTTCGATCCCGTACTTGGGCACGGATGCTCCTGGGTTGGCGGCGATGACTGGGCCGCAAGAACGGCATGCGGGCCGCAATAATAAACCAGCATTGAGCGAGGGGAGTCTGAAGAATCATCAGGCGACTCAATTTCCCCTGCCGCAATTTGCCAGTGCGAGTGTAGTTTCTAGATTAACCGTTGCGGATCGTAATGAAATCCTTGCTCATCCCGGCGCTGCTGTTTCTCAGCCTTGCCGCCTGGGCGCAGGTTCGCCCGGAAGATGGAGGGCGAGAGATCCAGGTTTGGACGGGCGGCGGATACTCGGTTCCAGGCGGCACTTCCGATACGGGCGTGTGGAATCTGGGCCTGCGCTATGGTTGGGTACTTACCCGTCCGCACGGTCCGGGATTCCTGAAGGGCAGATTTGAATATGCCGTAGATGGCGTGCCTGTGTTCCTGGTGTTCCAACCGGCCAACGCGGCTTATGGCGCGGGGTTCAATCCGTTGAACCTCAAGTGGAATTTTGCCAGCCGGGGAG